>Ga0081538_10001607_pt1 | contig 23188 bp, 25 predicted proteins | sample TabmetS5T2R1_FD_71022 | JGI IMG/M metagenome (GOLD analysis project Ga0081538, IMG submission 71022) | Tabebuia heterophylla rhizosphere microbial communities from the University of Puerto Rico - S5T2R1 | ecosystem: Host-associated > Plants > Roots > Rhizosphere ... | reverse complement strand
CGGCGCAACCCTCAACCGGCCGCGGCGCGCGCTCCTGTACGGCTTCTCCGGGGCCGCGTTCGCCATCGCCGGGCTCGTGCTGGCGGCGGCGTTCGTCGCCGCGCGCCGGCACGCCAACAGCCGCGCGTGGCCAGATCCTGGAGGGCCCGGATGACCTGGAGGCGGCGGATGGCGGCGCTGCCGGCCGCCCTGGTGCTGGTGGTCGGGCTGGCGGGGCCGGCCTCGGCCGCCCAGGCTCGCCAGCTGCGCCCGCACACACTCGTCGTGCAGGTCGTCCCGGCCATGGCAGGCGTCGGGTTCACCCTCGACGGGCGCGCCTTCACCTCTGACGCCCGCGGGGTGGCGTCGATCACCATGACGGGCATCGCCACCCGACGCCTCACCGTCAGCGTTCCCCCGCCGCGGGACGGTCTCCGGTTCAAGTTCCAACGCTGGACCGGGGGATACGGCGGCGACGAGTTCAGCCCCAACCGAACGGTGCGGATGGGCGGCCGGGTGACCAGGCTGGTCGCCGGCTTCGGTGTCGAGTGCATGGTTGGCTGGCGCTTCGTGGACGGCAACGGCCAGCCCGTCCCCAAGTCCCAGGTGCAGTCCGTCGTGCTCAAGGACGACACCGGTGGTCGGTACGAGAAACCTGCGGACGGATACCACTGGCTGCCGGCCAGGCAGGTGGTCCGGGACAACTCGGGCCGCGTCACCGCACGCCCCCTGGCGTACTCGGTGGAAGGCGTGATGGTCGGCGGCGCCAACGCGGTGTTCCGGTCCCAGCAGCGCTTCCGCCCGACGCCAGGGGCCAGCTGGACCATGAGCCTGCGGTTCTACGAGATGCAGGTCAGCGTCCACGACGCCGTGTTCCGGTTTCCCACCGGCACGGCCGTGCAGCTGCGTTCCCCCGACGGCACCGTGCGGCGGCTCGGCCTGGACGAGCGTTCGCGGGCCAGCGCCGGGCGCCTGGCCCGTGGCGACTACCAGCTGAAGGTGCAGGGACCGGGCGTCTCCTGGTGGACGCCCGTGAGCCTGAGCCGCACCCAGGAGGTCGAGCTGGAACTGCTGAGCTGGCTGGACCTGGGGGCCGCGGCACTGGTGGGTCTTGTCGTGCTCGTGGGTCTGCCGCTGGTGGGCAGGTGGCTGCAGCAGCGTGGGGGCCACGCGACGGCGGACTCGGCCGTTGCCGACCCGGACGTCCTGGAGCAGGCCAAGCCATGACGCGAGTGCGAAGGATCTGCCTGGCCCTGTTGCTGGCCCTGGTGCCGCTGGTCCTTCTGCCGCTGGCCCCGAGATCCGTTTCCGCCACACCCACCGCCGGCAGGACCTCGGCGGCGGCCGTGCCGCTGCTGGCCTACTACTACATCTGGTACGACACCAGGTCCTGGGACCGGGCCAAGGACGACTATCCTGAGCTCGGCCGGTACTCGAGCGACGACCCGGCGGTCATGGCCCGCCACGTCGAGATGGCCAAGCAGGCCGGGATCGACGGGTTCATCGTCAGCTGGAAGAGCACGCCGACCCTCAACCGCCGCCTCGAGCAGCTCAGTGGCATCGCCACCGCCAACGGGCTCAAGCTGGCGCTGATCTACGAGGGGCTCGACTTCCACCGCAACCCGCTTCCGGTGGAACGGGTCCAGCGGGACCTCATCGAGGCCGCCGACCGGTACACCAGCGCAGCGGCCTTCGACATCTTCGACCGTCCCCTCGTGATCTGGTCCGGGACGTGGCGGTTCTCGGCCGCGGACATCGCCAGGGTGGCCCGGCCGCTGCGCGACCGCCTGCTGATCCTCGGCTCCGAGCGGAACCCCGAGGGGGTGCGCCGCCTGGCGGGGGTGGTCGACGGCGACGCCTACTACTGGTCGTCCGGCGACCCGCAACGCACGCCCGGCTACCGCCAGAAGCTCGCCGCGATGGGAGAGCTCGTGCACGACCAGGGGGGGATCTGGATCGCTCCGGCCGCCCCTGGCTTTGACGCGCGCAAGCTGGGCGGCAGTCGCGTGGTGGAGCGACGCGACGGGGCCACCCTGCTCGATTCGCTCAACGCCGCCATGACCACGGCCCCAGACGCGATCGGGCTGATCAGCTGGAACGAGTTCAGCGAGAGCTCCCATGTGGAGCCGAGCCAGCGATACGGCCGCCGGTACCTGGACGCGCTGACGTCGCTCCGTCGCGAACCCGGGTCCGGGACAGCCGCGACGACCGACTTCGCCTCCGACGAGCCGGGCGGCGGGGACGACAACCCCTGGAGACTCCTTCTGCTTGGCTCGCTCCTGCTCGGCGGAGTCGGCTGCGCCGCCGTGGTCGTCCGGCGGGCCAGCCGGCGAAAGTCGGCCACATGAGCCGGCCTAAGGACCTTCGATGCTCAAAGCCTATTCCTATGGTTACCAGCCCAGTCGGCTGACCCTCCCTCGTCGCGGCCCGGTGGCCGCCCTGGCGGTGGTGCTGCTGCCAGTGCTGGCGCTCACTGCCCTCCGGGTCGTCGTGGAGGACAAGCCGGAGGTGCATTCCTTCTCCTTTGCCCCGAGCACCGACTGGTACGTGAGCGCCGAGGATCCAGACCGTGCGTTCAACGACCGCTGGCTCCGGACGAGCAACTCGACCCGCCACCACGCTCAGACGTACCTGCGCTTCCAGGTCGACGGCGTGACCGGGGACCTGAGCAGGGTGTCGCTCAGGGTGCACGCCGCCTCGGCGAACCGGGGGGGCTTCCTGGTCGTCGCCGTGCCGTCGGACGCCTGGCCGGGGCACGCCACCACCTACCGGGACGCGCTCCCGCTCGGACCGGTGATCGGCAGCTCCGGCCCGATCGATCGTCCCGGCTGGGTCGCCGCCGATCTGGACCTGCCCCTTGACCGCCAGGGACCGGTCCTGCTCACGCTGGTCGCCGCCTCGACCGCGTCGGCCCGCTACGCGAGTGGCGAGACGGGCGAGACCGCGCCCCGGCTGGTGATCGAGACGACCACCGGCGACAACAGTCCGAGAGCCCCGGCGGGCGGTCCGGCGCCGCCGGCCGCCGCCGACGGCACCGTTAGGGTGGTCGCCGCCGGCGACATCGCCTGCGACCCCACCAAGCCGGCGGACTTCGAGGAAGGCCCGACCGTCGGGCCAACATGCCGCCAGCAGGCCACCTCCGACCTGACGCTGTCGTTGCGTCCCGACGCCGTGCTGCCACTGGGGGACAACGCCTACACCAACGGCAGCCTCACCAGCTATCGGCGGTGGTACGAGCCGACCTGGGGACGGCTGGATCGGATCAGCCGCCCCGTTCCCGGCAACCACGAGTACATCACCTCGGCCGAGTCGGTCGACGCGGCCGGCTACTTCGCGTACTTCCGCGCTCGAGCGGGCGAGCTGTCGAAGGGCTGGTACAGCTTCGACCTCGGGGGTTGGCATCTCATCGCCCTGAACGGCCAGTGTCCCCCCGCCGGGAGCTGCGGCCCAGGATCGCCGCAGGAACGCTGGTTGCGCGCCGACCTCGCCGCGCATGCCGCCGACACCTGCGTCCTGGCGTACTGGCACGAGCCGCGCTTCAGCTCAGGGTGGCATGGCAACGACAAGCGGTTCGACGCCTTCTGGGACGCGCTGTACCGGGCCGGCACCGAGATCGTCCTCAACGGCCACGACCACAACTACGAGCGCTTCGCTCCGCAGGACCCCGATGGCCGGTCGGACCCGGTGAAGGGCATCCGGCAGTTCGTGGTCGGTACCGGCGGGGGAAGCCTTCGCCAGTTCCGCACCGTCCAGCCCAACAGCGAGGTCCGCGGCAACTCGAGCCTCGGGCTCCTGCAGCTCGACCTCCAGCCAAAGGGCTACAGCTGGCGCTTCGTCCCCGCAGCGGGCGGCTCGTTCACCGACAGCGGCTCTGGCAGCTGTCACTGAGCCCTCCAATTTGCGGGCGGGTCACGTAGAGTGACCGCAAGCAATTGGAGGGGCTGATCGTGGAGCCGACCTACGAATGGGTCTGCACCTACTGCGATGCCTCGGGCATGGCCGAGAGCTCGGAGATGGCGCGGCTTGGGATCGAGGTCCACCTCTCCGTCCGGCATCCCTACGCCGTGGAGTCAGACAGCCGGGGCAGCCAGGAGGACGGCCCCGAGAGCTCCCGAGCAGGAGGACCCGAGTAGCGAAGGGGCACGTCCGAGGAGGTATTCATACTCCAGGGGTGATGCGGCTCAGCCTTCCGGGTCGTACGGTCCCGCCAACGGGTGGTCGTCGGCGAGGAGGCGGCATGGCCAGCATGGGACCTGTCGAGTACGTGCTTATCGCGTTTCCTGGCAACCGGTTCAAGGGCGAGATCGTGCCAGCCGTGGCCGAGCTGGTCGACAACGACATCGTCCGCATCATCGACGTCGCCTTCATCAAGAAGGACGCCAGCGGGAACACCACCATGTTCGAGTACGACGTGCTGGACGACGTGCTCGCGTTCGGGTTCGCCGACGTCGACGGCGAGGCGGGGGGTGTGCTCAACGGCGAGGACCTCCAGCTGGCCGCCGAGGGCCTCGAGCCCGACAGCTCGGCGGCGCTGATCGTCTGGGAGCACCGGTGGGCGGCGCGGGTGGCCCAGGCGATCCGGGATGCGGGCGGGCGCATCATCGCCGGCGAGCGGGTACCGGACGAGGTCGTGCAGGAGGCCCTGGCCGACCTCACGACCGGCCGGCCATGATCCACGACAGTCATTGAGGGGGAACCAGCCATGTTGCTACGCCCAGCCTTGCGTACGAGCCGTCCGGGCCTGATCGGCACCATGGCCGGGAGGACCGTTGTCGTCGGATTGTCGCGCCGTCGGCAGCCCAGCCCTCAGCAGGAAACGCCGGGGCCGCCGGCGGCGGCCCCGGCCGACCCGATCGCCCAGCTGAAGGAGCTGGCGGCCCTGAAGGAGCAGGAAATCCTGACCGAGGAGGAGTTCGCCGCCCAGAAGGCCCGCATCCTGGGGACCGGGGCGTCGCCGAGCTAGGACTGGTGGCAGTGGTGGGGCGCCGGGACATGCCGGAAGGGCCAGGAGGTGCACTTCGCGGGGTTAGGCGACGAACGGGCTCAGGCCGATCCACCCGCCGAAGGCGCGGCGCAGGTCGCTGCGGCCGACCAGGGTCACCGACCCGTCACGGAGCGCGCGGGGGATGCTCACGTGGCCCAGGTAGACCTGGGTGAGCGTGGCCACGTCGGTGGTCACGCTCAGGTCGGTGTCGAAGCCGGGATCTGCCAGGCAGAGGTCGACCTCGGGCCGGTGCAGGACGAGCCAGAAGGAGCGCTTGTCGGCGTCGCGGAACTCGACCTGGACCGTCACCCGCTGGGCCGGTAGCCGGTCGACCCGAACGCGGCGCCGCAGGAACCACATCAGCAGGCCGGCGTCCAGGTTGCCGGGCTGCGGAGACGGTCAGGAAAGCAGGTCGCGGCCGGCCGCGGCCAGCGTCGCGGCAGTTGACAGGCTGGGGGTCGTGGGGTTGCGTAGTGCCGGCAAGGCAGTCACCAGGGGAGCCGCCGTGGTCCACAGCCTGTACATCTCCGACCCGGGATCGGAGCCGCCGGAGATCGACACCTCGGTGCCGAACTCGGCGCGGATCTGGAACTACTGGCTCGGCGGCAAGGACAACTACCCGGTGGACCGCCTGGCCGGTGACGAGTACCGCGCGATCTACCCCGAGATCGTCGACGTGGCCCGCGCCTCCCGCCAATTCCTGGCCCGAGCGGTCCGCTTCCTGGCCGGCGAGGCGCAGGTCCGGCAGTTCCTCGACATCGGCACCGGCCTGCCCACCGGCAACAACACCCATGAGGCCGCCGAACGGGTGGCTCCTGACGTCAGGGTCGTGTACGTCGACAACGACCCGGTCGTGCTGGCCCACGCCCGCGCCCTGCTCACCAGCACCCGGTCGGTCACCGCCTACGTCGACGCCGACCTGCGCGACCCGGACAGGATCCTGGCCGCCGCCGCCGAGACCCTGGAATTCACCCGGCCGATCGCGCTGATGCTGCTGGGGATCCTCGGCCACATCGGCGACGACGACCGGGCCCGGTCGATCCTGGCCCGGCTGGTCGGCGCCGTGCCGTCGGGCAGCTACCTGACCATCTGCGACGGGACCAACGACCTGTACGAGTCCGGCGTGGAGGCCCAGCGGCGCTACAACGAGAGCGGCGCCGCCCCCTACCGGCTCCGCAGCTCGGGGGAGATCGCCGGCTTCTTCGAGGGGCTGGAGCTGGTCGAGCCCGGCGTGGTGTCGTGTCCGCGGTGGCGGCCCGACACCGCCGAGCCTGGCGGCTTCCAGCCCCCCGAGATGGACCAGTTCGCCGGCGTGGCCCGCAAGCCGTAGGCCCCGGGTCAGGTCAGGCGATCCACCGCTCGCGGGTGTCGCTGTGGGAGGTGCCGAAGCGGCGCGGGGGCCGCAGGCTCAGCGGTGGGCGGTAGCGCCTGGTCCGCGGGGCGTACCCCTCGCTCTCGGCCGGCCAGGGGCGGGCGGGCCAGGCGCGGACCGGCCAGGGGCGAGCGGGCGGCCATCGGTCGGATGCCATGGTGGTGCCTCCGGTCTCGAGTGTGGCTGGTCGGTCGTCGGCCTGGGGGGTCAGGCGGCCCTGGCGTCGGCGATGGCTCCGAGGGCCTCCTCGGCGTAGGTGGCGACGGCCTCGGGAATCAGGTCCTCGCGGTCCTCTTCGACCAGCTGGTTGACCTTCTCGGCGTACTCCTGATGCAGCGCGCGCAGGCGCACGAAGGTGGCATCGGGGATGATCATGGTGAACGGTTCCTTCTGGTTGGTTCCTGGGTCAGAGGTGCGCAACCAGCGTTCCCCACACCACGCCATCTGTCCAATAGAAGCTAGAGTCAACATTCAGCAGCTAAAGAGATAAATCTTCCGGTTCATTCCCCCGGCTACGAGGAGGCGCGACCCTCACGGTGCCGATCCAGGCCAGCTGCCCCCTGGCCCAGGCCGGCCAGGCGCTGGCGGACCTCAGCGGCCAGCACACCCAGGGCAAGCTGGCCGTCACCCTGCCCTAGCCGCTAGGCGCCCCAGCCGGCCTGGGAGCCGCCGACGCGTTCGGCCACGATCTTCTCGTCGTAGCCGGAGCGGGCGTAGGCGCCCATGGGGTCGGGGTCCAGGCCCTGGGAGGCCCGCAGCTCGGCCAGCAGGGGGCGGACGTCGGTGGCGAAGGCGTCCATCAGCACCCCGTTGGCGGCCAGCACGTCGCCGGCCTGCTGGGCTTTGTGGAGAGCTTCCCGGTCGACGAGCAGGGCCTTGGCCGTCAACTCCTGGACATTGAGGACCGAGCGGATCTGGCCGGGGATCTTGCGCTCGACGTTGTGGCACTGATCCAGCATGAAGCAGACCCCGGCCTCGGGGGCGTAGCCACCGCCGCGGACGACCTCGTACATGATCCGGAACAGCTGGAAGGGGTCGGCCGCCCCGGCCATCAGGTCGTCGTCGGCGTAGAAGCGGCTGTTGAAGTCGAACGCGCCCAGCTTCTGCTCGCGGAGCAGGAAGGCAACGATGAACTCGATGTTGGTGCCCGGAGCGTGGTGGCCGGTGTCCACGACCACCAGCGCCTTGGGCCCGAGCTGGAGGCAGTGGGCGTAGGCCGTGCCCCAGTCGGGCACGTCGGTGTGGTAGAAGGCCGGCTCGAACAGTTTGTACTCCAGCACCAGCCGCTGGCCGTCCCCCAGCCGGGCATAGGTCGCGGCCAGGGCGTCGGCCAGGCGGTCCTGGCGGTCGGCGAGGTCGTCCTGGCCCGGGTAGTTGGTGCCGTCGGCGAACCAGAGCTTCAGGTCCCGGGACCCGGTGACGTCCATGATGTCGACGCACTCGAGCAGGTGGTCGAGGGCCTTGCGCCGGACCCGGGGGTCGGGGTGACACACGCTGCCGAGCTTGTAGTCGTCGTCCTGGAAGACGTTGGCGTTGATCGTGCCCAGCTCGATGCCCTCGTCCTGGGCGTGCTTGGCCAGCCTGCCGTAGTCGTCGACCTTGTCCCAGGGGATGTGCAGGGCCACGCTTCCGGCGATCCCGGTGAAGCGGTGGACCTGGGCGGCGTCGGAGACCTTCTCGAAGGCGTTGCGGGGCACGCCGGGCTGGCCGAACACCTTGAAGCGGGTCCCGGAGTTGCCGTAGGCCCACGACGGCGTCTCGATCCGCTGGGTCGCCAGGGCGGCCTTCACGCTGGCTGTGTCGGTGGTCATCGCAGTCTCCCCTCTGGGTGTCAGCGCAGGAACCCCATGGGCACGCCGCCGTCGACCGGGACCAGCAGCCCGGTGGTCACCTCCAGCGACCCGTTGGTCAGGACCAGCACCGCCTCGGCGACGTGCTCGGGCAGGATCTCCCGCTTCAGCAGGGTCCGCTGGGCGTAGTACTTGCCGAGGTCCTCCTCCTTGACCCCGTACACTCGGGCCCGGTCGGCGCCCCAGCCGCCCGCGAAGATCCCCGAGCCGCGGACCACCCCGTCGGGGTTGATGCCGTTGACCCGGATCCCGTACTCCCCCAGCTCGGCCGCGAGCAGCCGGACCTGATGGGCCTGGGAGGCCTTGGCCGAGGCATACGCGATGTTCTTGGGCCCGGCGGCCACGGCGTTCTTGCTGGCGACATACACGATGTCGCCGCCGAGGGCCTGGCGGCGCATGGCCTGGGCGCTCTCCCGGGAGACGAGGAACGAGCCCCGGGGCATCACGTTGTGCTGCAGGTCCCACAGCTGGGCGGTGGTCTCGGACAGGGCGGCCGACTTGGACAGGCCGGCGTTGTTGACCACCAGGTCCAGGCCGCCGAAGGCCAGGACCCCGGCGGCGATCCCGGCCTTGATGGCCTCCTCGTCGGCCACGTTCATCTCGACCCCGACGGCCACGTCGGGGCCGCCGAGCTCCTTGGCCAGGGCCTCGGCCCCGGCCAGGTCCAGGTCGGCCACGATGACACACGCCCCCTGGGCGGCGAGGGCGTGGCAGGTGGCCCGCCCGATCCCCGACGCCCCCCCGGTGACCAGCGCGACCCGGCCGGCCAGGGGCCTGGGCCTTGGCATCCGCTGGAGCTTGGCCTCCTCCAGGGCCCAGTACTCGACCCGGAACTTCTCGGCCTCGTCCACCGGCTGGTAGACCGAGACGGCCTCGGCCCCACGCATGACATTGATGGCGTTGACGTAGAACTCGCCGGTGACCCGGGCGGTCTGCTTGTCCTTGCCGAAGGAGAACATCCCGACTCCGGGCACGAGCACGATCGCCGGGTCGGCGCCCCGCATCGGCGGGGTGCCGGGGCCGGCGTGGCGCTCGTAGTAGGCCCGGTACTCCTCCCGGTACGCCCGGTGCAGCTCGGTCAGCCGGTCCTCGACCTGCTCCATGGGGGCGTCGGGGGCGGTGTCCACCAGCAGCGGCCGGACCTTGGTGCGCAGGAAGTGGTCCGGGCACGAGGTCCCCAGCGGGACCAGCCGGTCCAGGGCCTCCCGGGACAGGAAGTCGAGCACGACCTCGCTGTCGGTCCAGTGGCCGACCATCCGGGCGTCGGTGGAACAGATGCGGCGCAGCAGCGGGACCAGCTCGGCCGCCCGGGCCCGCCGCTCGTCCTCGGCAAGCGGCACCCGGTCGGGGCGGACCGGCCCGAGGGGCTCGGGCCGGCCGGTGCGGGCGATGAATGTGGCCGCCTCCCGGATGAGCCGGAACGCCCGCTGCTCGCACTCCTCGCTGGAGGCGCCCCAGCAGGTGAGCCCGTGGCCGCCGAGGACCACGCCCTCCAAGCTGGGGTTCTCCTCCAGCAGCTGTCGGTGGAGGCGGCCCAGCTCCCAGCCGGGCCGGATCCAGGGGATCCAGGCCACCCGGCCGCCGTAGCACTCGGCGGTCAGGCGCTCCCCGTCGGCGCTGGCCGCCAGGGCGATCACGCTGTCGGGGTGGAGGTGGTCGATGTGGGGACGGTCGACCAGCCCGTGCATGGGGGTGTCGATCGACGGGGCGGCGCCGCCGGGGCCGTAGGCGCACCAGCCGAACAGCTCGACCATCGCGTCCTCGTGGGCCTGGCCCTGGTAGCGGCCGTCCAGGCCGCGGAGCCGATCCAGCTCCAGCACGGCCAGCCCCTGGTAGCCCAGGGTGCCTAGGTCGCCGCCGGAGCCCTTGACGTACAGCAGAGTGGCCGGCTGGCCGGTGGCGGCGTGGGTGACCTCGACCTTGCAGGAGGTGTTGCCACCGCCGTAGTTGGTCACCGTCGCGTCCGCGCCGAGCCGGTTGGCCCGCTCCAGCATGGCGTGCACGTCGGCCGGAATCCCGGCGGGCACGTCGTCGCGGCTGGGACCGTTGGTGTCAGGCTGCTGAGACATGCACGTTCTCCTTAGGTGCCGCCTCGGCGGCGCAGGACCAGGGCGTTGAACAGGGCCGAGACGAGCAGGACGGCGCCGAGCGCGAACAGCTGGTACTGACTGCCCTGGGAGCCCTCGAAGTAGAGGAGGATCCCGGCGTTCAGCCACACGATCAGCAGGGCGGCGACCAGCACGCCGCCGACACGTCCGACCCCGCCGGCGATGGCCACGCCGCCGAGCACGGCGATGGTGATCGCGGGCAGGGCCATGCCGTTGCCGACGGTGCCGGCGTCGGGCCGGGCCGAGGCGAACTGGGCGGCCGTGATCACCGCGACGACGGCGGAGAGCAGGCCGGAGAGGGTGTAGGCGGCGAAGCGCACCCGAGCAACGTCCAGGCTGGCGTACCGGGCCGCGACCTCGTTGGTGCCGACCGCGTACAGCCGGCGGCCGTACGGTGCCCGGTTGACCAGGAGCCAGATGAGCACCGCCACCGGCAGCAGGAAGGTGAACACCTGCCGGGGGATGGCCAGGCCGCCGAGGTCGACCGCGTGGGTGATGGAGTTCAGGTCCTGGAGCGGCCTGGTGGAGATGGGCGCGTTGTCGTTGCTGATCAGGGCCAGGGAGCTGTAGGCGTAGTAGGTGGCCAGGGTGGCGATCAGGGCCGGGACGCGCAGGTAGGCGACCAGGAGACCGTTGACCGCACCCAGGACAACGCCGGCGGCCAGGGCTAGGAGCAGGGCCGGCAGGAACGACCACTCCCACATGCCGTAGGCGAAGCCGAACATCATGCCGACCAGGCTCACCATCGCCCCGACGGACAGGTCGATGCCGCCCCGGCCGGAGACGATCACCAGCAGCTGGGCCAGGCCGAGGATGGCCAGGGGGACCATCGACTCCAGGGCCGAGGCCATGTAGGAGAGGTCGTAGGGGGCGACCAGATACCCGCCGGCGCTGAGAGCGAAGAACCAGGCCACCAGCACGACCAGCAGGACGGCGAGCAGCGCAACCCGGTCCTCGAGCAGGGTCCGGGCCAGCGACCCCGCCGAGACGCGCCCGGGTCGGGCGGGGGCCTGGGTGCCGGGGGTCTGGGTGTCGGTGGTCACAGCGACCGCCTCCTTCGCTGGCGGAGCAGGTCGACGCCGACCGCCACCAGGATGAACACGCCGATGAACAGGGCGGTGAGCTCGCTCGGCCAGCCGAGCAGGGTCACCGCGGCGCTGACGGTCCCGACCAGCAGGGCGCCGAGGACGGTTCCGAACACCGTCCCCCGGCCGCCCAGGATGCTGGTCCCGCCGATGACGACGGCGGCGATCACCTGGAGCTCGAAGCCGGTTCCGACGGCCTGGCCGATGCGGCCGCCACCGCCAATGAACACCACCGCGGCCAGCCCGACCAGCACCCCGGTGATGACGTAGACCGACACCAGCCGCCGGGTCACCCTGACCCCCTGGAGGCGGGCGGCGTGGGCGTCGTTGCCGATCGCGTACAGGTGCCGGCCGGTCGGCGAGTAGCGCATGTAGGCCCACATCAGGGCGGCGAGGACGGCGGCCAGCAGGAACGCGTTGGGCAGCCCGCCGGTGCGACCATCGGCGCCGCCGCCGAGGGCGGCGAGGGTGCCGGGGATGTTGTTGACCTCCTCGCCGCCGAAGATCTGGAAGGCGAGCCAGCGGTAGAGGTTGAGGGTGGCGAAGGTGACGATGATCGGATGCACCCGGCCGTAGGCCACCAGGACGCCGTTGACCAGGCCGAGCGCGGCGCCGACGGCGACGGCGACGAGCACCGCGGGCAGGAACGGCAGGCCGCTGTCGCGGACCAGCTGTCCGACGATGACCATGGCCACGGCGACGGCGCTGCCGACCGAGACGTCGATGCCGCCGGTGACGATGATCGCCGTCATCCCCACCCCGACCATCGCCACCGGAGCAACCGCGGCCAGCAGGTCCTGGAGGGTGGAGGCGGTGAAGAAGGTGTCGACGGCGAACGACAGCACCAGCCAGAGCACGGCCAGCACGCCCAGCAGCACCAGCTCCTGGCCCTCGATGGCCCTGGCGGTGACCCGCCGGGGGCGGGCGGCGGTCGCGACGGCGCTCATCTGGTCTCCACCTCCTCGGCGACGGCGGCGCGGGCCGCCTCCAGCGCGGTGTGCTCCCCGGACTCGTCGCCGGCGGCGGCGGCCAGCACGTCGGCCTGGGAGGCGCCACGTCCGAACTCGGCCACGATGGTCCCGGCCCGGACGACCAGCACCCGGTCGGCCAGCTCCAGCACCTCCAGCAGGTCCGAGGAGACGACCAGGACGGCCGTGCCCTGGTCGGCCAGGGCCAGGATCTGCTTGTGGATCTCCTCCTTGGCCCCGACGTCGACGCCCTGGGTCGGCTCCTCGAGGACCAGGACCCCGGGCCGCTCGACGAGCTGGCGGGCCAGCACGACCTTCTGCTGGTTGCCGCCTGACAGGGCGTTGACCGGGGTCTGGGGGCCGGGCGCCTTGATGGCGATGCGCTTGATGAAGTCGGTCGCGACCTGCTGCTCGCGGCGGCGGTCGACCCACACCCGCAGCCGCCGGAGCAGGTGCAGGTGGGCGACCGAGATGTTGAAGGCGATGCTCTTGATCGCGAAGACGCCCTGGGCCTTGCGGTTGCCTGGCAGCAGGGCGATGCCGGTCCGGGCGGCGGCCTGCGGGGTCGGCAGGGTGACCGGCTTGCCGTTGAGCTTGATGGTGCCGATGTCGGCGGGGTCGATCCCGTAGAGGGCGCGGGCCAGCGGCCCGGTGCCCGAGCCGATCAGCCCGTACACGGCCACGACCTCGCTCGGCCGGACGGCGAAGCTGACGTCCGAGAAACCGCCGCGCCGGCCGAGGCCGCTGACCTCGAGGGCCGGCTCGACGTCGGCGGCCACCTTGTGGCCGGCCGGGGGGCCGCCGGGCACGTGCCCGACCATGAGCTCGACGACGTTACGGATGGTGACCTCGCGCATCATGTGGGAGGCGACCTTCTCGCCGTCGCGCAGCACCGTCACCCGGTCGGCGATGACCGACAGCTCGTCCAGGCGGTGGCTGATGTAGATGATCCCCACGCCGTGCTCGCGCAGCCCCTTGACCACGTCGAAGAGGGTGTCGATCTCGCGGTCGGTGAGGATCGCGCTCGGCTCGTCGAGGATCAGGATCCTGGGGTCGTGGGAGAAGGCCTTGGCGATGGAGACCAGCTGCTGCTCGCCGACGGGGATGTCGGCCACCCGGACGTCGGCCAGGGTACGGTCGAGGCCGAGCCGGTCCAGCAGCTCGTCGGCCTTGGCCCGCTGGGTGGCCCGGTCGACCAGCACGCCTCTGGTGAGCTCGCGGCCGATGAAGATGTTCTCGGCCACCGACAGCTCGCCGAACAGCTGCGGCTCCTGGTAGACGGTGGCGATGCCGGCGTCGAGGGCGGCCGAGGTGTTGCCGCTGAGGCGCTGGCCGCCCATCTGGACGGTGCCGTCGTCGGCGGTCTCGGCCCCGCTGATGATCTTGATCAGGGTGGACTTGCCCGCGCCGTTCTCCCCGACCAGCGCGTGCACTTCCCCGGAACGGACGTCGAAGTCGACACCGCGCAGCGCCTGGACGCCGCCGTAGCGCTTGCGGATACCGGTCAGGCGCAACAGCGCCTCGGGTTCGGTCACGGTTTCCCCGCCTTGGGCGTTGCCGCCGCCCGTGACCACCGGGGTGGGTGCCGGTGGTCACGGACGTGCGGCGAGCGGCCTAGTAGTTGAACTGGCCTAGTAGTTGAACTGGTTGACGATGTCCTTGGTGATCCGCAGCGGGGGCCCGAGCAGGACCATCTTGTCCTCGGGGAAGTACTCCACCGCGGTCAGCTTGTCGTTGACCTGGTTCTTGGCCTGCAGCTCCTTGTTGTCGTACAGCTGCTTGGCCGACCAGGCGGTCAGGTAGCCGAGCTGCTCCACGTCCCAGAGGATGGCCGCGCTGGAGGAGCCGTCCTCCAGGTAGGGCTTCATCGCCTGCGGGGTGCCGAGGCCGACGGTGAACACCTTGCCGATCTTGCCGGCCTCCTTGACCGCCTTGGCCACGCCGGGGGCCGAGGAGGTGCACTCGCCGACCAGGCCCTTGATCTGCGGGTTGGCGTTCATCAGGTCCTTGGCCATGGCGACGGCCTTGGCCTCGTCCTCGCCGGCGTAGACGATGTCGACGATCTTGGCGTTGGGGTACTTGGAGGCGGTGTAGGACTTCTGGACCTCGATCCAGGAGTTCAGGTTGGCCGCGGTCTGGCCGCAGGACACGATCGCGTACTGGGCGTCGGACCCCGCCTGCTCCAGCAGCGCGTCGGTCAGGCCCTGCCCGATGCCCTCGGCGGTCGCCTGGTTGACGAACAGCTCACGGACCGAGTTGGGCGCGTCGGTGTCGGAGGTCATGACCCGGATGCCCTTGGACTTGGCGTCGGCCAGGATCGGGGCCATCGAGTCGGGGTCGTTGGGCGCGACCACCAGCACGTCGACCTTCTGCTGGATGAGCGACTTGACGATGTCGGTCTGGGCGCCCGGGTCGGCGGTGGTCGGGCCCTTGTAGATCCACTCCAGCCCCAGGTCCTGGGCGGCCTGCTGGCCACCGGTGTTCATCGCCTCGAAGTACGGCACACCCTGGAGCTTGGGGACGAAGGCGACCTTGACGGTCTTGGTCTCGCCACCGGCGGCGGCCGAGCCTCCCTCTTCCTTCTTGCTGCAGCCGACCAGGGCCAGCGCAGCACAGACCACGAACACCAGGATCGGCCTGGCGACCAGTCTCCTTCTCATGGGCCTTCCTTTCTCCTTCCGGCTGGGACGGTCCGGGTCTCTGGCGGCCGGTCGGCGGCCACCAGGTCGCGATAGGGGCCGTACAGCTTGGCCAGCTGATCGGCCGGGGACGGCTCGGATCGGCGGATCTCGGGGCCGGCGCTCGCCCTGACCACCTCGCGGGCCTCCGGGAGGCCGGCGAGGTCGCCGAGGGCGATCAGCTGGACACAGACGTTGCCGAGGGCGGTGGCCTCGACGGGGCCGGCGACCACCGGCAGGCCGGTGACGTCGGCGACCGCCTGGTTGAGCAGGTGGTTGCGGGAGCCGCCGCCGACGATGTGCACGGCGGTGGCCGGGCGGCCGGTGACCTCCGTGAGGTCCTCGACCGTGCTCCGGTAGGCGAGGGCGAGGCTGTCGAGCATGGACCGGACGAGCGCCGGCGTGTCCTGCGGCACTGGCTGGCCGGTCCGGGAGCAGTAGGCGCGAATCCGGGCCGGCACGTCGCCGGGGGCGACGAACTCCGGGTGGTCGGCGTTGAAGACGCTGACCCCGGCCGGGGCCGAGGCGGCCAGCCGCACCAGCTCCTCGTAGCTGTGCTCGTGGCCCTCGCGGGCCCACTGGCGGCGACTCTCCTGGAGGAGCCACATCCCGGTGCTGTTGCGCAGCAGCCGGATGGTGCCGTAGGCGCCGCCCTCGTTGGTGAGGTTGGCCGCCATCGCCGCCTCGTTGATCACCGGCTCCCTGGTCTCGACGCCGACCAGCGACCAGGTGCCCGATGAGATGTAGGCGGCGTCGGGGTCGGTCAGGGGGACGCCGACCACGGCGCTGGCCGTGTCGTGGCTGGGCGGGGCGATGACCCGGGCCGCCGCGTAGCCGGGGAGCTCGGGGCGGACCGGCCCCAGATCGGTGCCGGCGTCGACGACCTCGGGCAGCACGTGGGTGGGGACGCCGAGCTCGTCGAGCAGGTCGGTGGCCCAGCGGCCGCCGGCCATGTCGTAGGCGCCGGTGGTGCTGGCCACCGTGTACTCGGCCACGGCGGCGCCGGACAGCAGCCGGTGGAACAGGTCGGGGATCAGCAGCAGCCGGTCGGCCCGCTGGAGCGTCCCCGCCCTGGCCTCGGCCATGAGCTGGAAGATGGTGTTGAGCTCGAGGAGCTGGATGCCGGTGGCCAGGTACAGCCGCTCCCGGCCGACCCGGCCGGTCGCCTCGGCGAGCATGCCGGCGGTGCGGGAGTCGCGGTAGCTGACGGGGTCGCCCAGCAGCTCGCCGTCGCGGCCCAGCAGCCCGTAGTCCACGCCCCAGGCGTCCACGCCGACGGCGTCGACCGTGCCCGCGGCCGCGCCGGCGGCGGCCAGGCCGGTGGTGATCTGCGACCAGATGCGGGCCAGGTCCCAGCGGAGGTGGCCGTCGGAGGGGCGGGGCGGCGTCGGGAAGCGGTGAACCTCCTCCAGCGCCACCCGAGTACCGTCGAAGCGACCCAGGACCACCCGGCCGCTCTCGGCGCCGAGGTCGATGGCAACCACGTTGCGGGCGCCCATCAGCTCCGCTCCACCGGGACCCGCTGGACCGGGACGCCAACGTCCTTCCAGGCCAGGACCTCCTCGTCGGGCACGCCGTCGTCACAGATCAGGCCGGTGACCCCGGCCGTCTCGACGAACGGGTGGAGCGCGAACCGCCCGACCTTGCTGGAGTCGAACAGCCCGTAGACCTGAGAGCTGATGGACACCAGCCGCCGCTTGACGGCCGTCTCCTCCGGCGACAGGTCCAGCAGGCCGAGCTCCGGTGACAGTGCCCGGAGGCCGAAGAAGCCGTAGGTCAGGCGGCCCCGGCCGGCCAGGGTCGCGCCCATGTCGCCGACCAGCGCCCACGACGACCGCCGCAGCGTGCCGCCGGGCATGACCACGGTGGCGTCCGACTCGACCAGGGCCTCGGCCGCGGGCAGCCCGTTGGTCACCACCACCAGGCCGCGCCGGTTCCGCAGCTCCTTGATCAGGTAGTAGCAGGTGGTGCTGCCGTCGACGGCGATCGCGTCGCCGTCCTTGACCATGCGGGCGGCCTCGCGGGCGACGGCGATCTTCTCGGCGACGTTCAGGTGCAGCCGGATCTCGAAGGCGCCCTCGTCCGGCGTCGCGGCCGGGACGGCCCCGCCGCGCACCCGGCGAAGCAGGCGCCGCCGCTCCAGCCGCTCCAGGTCCTTTCGCACCGTCACGAGCGAAACCCCGAACCGCTCCGCCAGGTCGGGCACGCTGACGCGGCCAGCGTCCTCGAGGAGGCGCATCACCTCGTGCTGACGATCGCGTTCAGTACTCCCGGGCATCGGGCTACCTCACTTGGGTGTGTGCGCGACGTGCGCATCGGGAACGTAAATGGGGAATTCCGCGCAGGTCAATGGGTCGGGGACAAATGGCCTGTGGCCCTGTTATTAACGAAAGTGCCGCGCTTTCGCTGGATGATTTACGGGCCCCGGCGGAGCTGGTCCTCCAGATGGAAGACCTCCTCCAGCAGCACCAGCCCCTCGTCGGGGGCGCCGCCGTCCAGGCCGGCGAAGAACGGGGCCATCTCGGCCTGCCAGCGGGCGTTGACGGCCGTCTGCGCCATGGCGTCCAGCGAGGCCCGCAGGTCGTCGGCCTCGACGTAGCCGACCAGGAGCCCGTCGTCATGAAGGAACAGGCTGTAGTTCCGCCAGCCGGTCTCGGCCAGGGCCTGGAGCATCTCCGGCCAGACGGCCGCGTGCCGCCGGCGGTACTCGTCCATGTGCTCGGGGCGCACGCGTAACAGAAAACAGTACCGGGCCATCGCCGATCACCTTCCTCGGACGAGCGCATAAACTTGCTCTGCTATTTCCGGCATCACGGAGGCTATCGCATGCGCCTGCCCAGAGAACGTCAGCTGATCGCCGACTACGGGCGGCGCATGACCGGCGACCGGCTCGTCGTCGGGACCTCGGGCAACCTCAGCATCCGGTCCGGCGACCTGCTGGCGGTCACGCCGGCCGGCCACGCCTACGACACCCTCACCCCCGAGCTGGTCTGCGTCCAGGACCTGGACGGCTCCCCGGTCGAGGGGGAGCTCGCCCCGACCAGCGAGCTCCCCTTCCACCAGCTCATCTATCAGCACACCGACGCCGCCGCGGTGGTCCACACCCACTCCACGGCGGCGACGGTCGTCTCCACCGTGGTCGACGAGCTGCCCACCATCCACTACATCCTGGCCGTGATGGGCGGCCCCATCCGGGTGGCCGCCTACGCCACCTTCGGCACCCAGGAGCTGGCCGACAACGTGCTCGCCGCCATCGAGGGCCGGTCCGGTGTGCTGCTGGCCAACCACGGCGCGATCACTTACGGGCCGACCATCGAGGTCGCCTACGACCGCGCCCTCTACCTGGAGTGGGTCGCCGAGGTCTGGCTGCGCGCCCATTCCCTGCCCGGGTTCACCCCCCGCATCCTCGGCGAGGCCGAGATGGAAGCGGTGTACGACAAGATCAAGGGCAGCTACGGCACCAGCGGCCGCCCACGGGAGGGGGCCACGCAGCCATGACGCCGACCGCGCCTTCCCGGACGGGTTCGTGTGGGGCACGGCCACCGCCGGGGTGCCGGTCGGCCTCACCCTGGCCATGATGGACTACGAGGTCTGGCCGGAGGCCCTGGGGGCGACGATCCGGCGGGCGGCTGCTGCCACCGGCGCCCCGGTGCTGGTCACCGAGAACGGCATCTCCACCGGCGACGACCACCAGCGGGTCGACTTCGTCCGCCGGGCCCTGGAGAGCGTGCTCGACTGCCTGGCCGACGGGGTGGACGTGCGCGGCTACACCTGCTGGAGCCTGCTCGACAACTCCGAGTGGGCCCACGGCTACCGCCCCACCTTCGGCCTGGTCGCCGTCGACCGGACGACCCAGGTCCGCACCCCCAAGCCGAGCGCGACCTGGCCCAGCCAGGTCGCGCGGGCCAACCGGCTCCCCTGAGGCCCGCGAGGGTCAGGGGCTCGGTGCTGCTGAACGTCCTCATGGACAGCCGCACCGGGCTGGGCCGCTTCCGCGGTGCTCGGCGGGACCGGTTCGAGGTCGAGACCCGCTACGGCGACTGGTCGCGGGGGCCGCTCACCACCGACAGTGACAACATCGTCGTGGTCGCCACTGCCAAGGAGCCACATGCCCGATGAGGTGCGTCCGTTCCGGCTGGAGCTGGACGGGCTCGGGACCCACTTCCTTCACGTCCGCTCGCCCCATCCGGGGGGCGCTGCCGCTCGTCCTGCCCCACGGCTGGCCCGGGTCGGTGATCGAGTTCCTGAAGGTCATCGGCCCCTCACCGACCCGGTGGTCCGGCGGGACGGCGGACGACGCCTTCGATCCACCTCACCCCGCCGCTGGCCCCTCCGGACCCGGCCACCTTCGACGACCTGACCGAGCGGGGCTGCTCGACAGCCTGATGCTGTACTGGCTGCCCGGCACCGGGCCTCGGCGGCCCGGCTGTACTGGGAGAGCATCCGGCGGGTGAACCGGGTGCTGGCCGGCCCGGTCACCGACCAGGTGCGGGCATTCTTCCGGCTGGTCCGCTACGCCCTCAGTCCCCACCGAGGAGGATGGTCAGGTCGCCGACCGGGCCGAGGTGACCGAGCTTGTCGGGGTTGACGATCGAGCGGACGGTCTGGACATGGCCGTCGGCGATGTCGAGGGCGAGGACGCCGAGGAGGCGGCCCGCCGGGTCGAAGGTGAGCAGGCCGGGGTGCCCGTTGATCTCGGCCGGGGTGGCCCGGGTGCCGACGGCGCGACCGCGGCGGGCCAGGCCGAGCAGGAGGCGGGCGACCCGCTCGGCGCCGTGGACGGGGGCGGTCAGGGCCGGGGCCTTGCCGCCGCCGTCGCCGTAGAGGACGGCGTCGGCGGCCAGCAGGCCGACCAGGCCCTCGGTGTCGCCCTGGTCGATGGCGGCGAAGAACCGGCGGGCCAGCTCCTCGCGCTCGCGCCGGGAGGCCTCGAACCGGGGCCGGCCGGCCTCGATGTGGCGGCGGGCCCGGGCCGCGATCTGGCGGCAGTTGTCCTCTGACCGGCCGACGAGGCTGGCGATCTCGGCGTAGCCGTAGCCGAACACCTCGTGCAGGAGGAACACCGCCCGCTGGACCGGTGACAGCCGCTCCAGCAGGACCAGGAAGGCCAGGGACAGCGAGTCGGCGGTCTCGGCGTGGCCGGCCGGGTCGGCCTCCTCGCCGGTCACCAGCGGCTCCGGCAGCCAGGCGCCGACGTACTGCTCGCGGCGGACCCTCGCCGAGCGCAGGTGGTCGATGGCCAGACGGGTCGTGACCGTCGACAGGTAGGCCTTGGGCGAGTCGACCTCGGCCCCGCCGGCGACGGCGCGGTGGAAGCGGAGGTAGGCCTCCTGCACCAGGTCCTCAGCCTCGCTGGCGCTGCCCACCATCTGGTAGGCGATCGAGAACAGCAGCGGCCGCAGCTCCTGGTAGGTGTCGCCCTCGTCCATCGTCCTCCCCAGTCAACCAGACCCGGTCCCATGCCCTCAGGACGAGACGCGGCGGCCGGGCGTGACACAAGCGCGCTGTCACGGCCGGGACCGCCACCTCGTCTGGGAGGGAAGAAGTCGACGAAAGGAGCTGACCATGAGGATCTTTGTCGCCGGGGCCACCGGGGCGCTGGGCCGCCGGCTGGTGCCGCAGCTGGTGGCGGGTGGGCACCGGGTGACGGGCATGACGCGGTCGCCTGGCAAGGCCGGCTGGCTGCGGGCGGCCGGGGCCGAGCCGGTGGTCGCCGACGCCCTCGACCGGGACGACGTGCTGCGGGTGGTGGCGGCGGCCCGGCCCGAGGTAGTGGTGCACCAGCTCACCGACCTGGCCGCCATGACCAACTTCAGGAAGTTCGACGCCGGGTTCGCGGCCACCAACCGGCTGCGCACCGAGGGCACCGACCACCTGCTGGCGGCGGCCCGGGCGGCCGGGGCCAGGCGCCTGGTCGCCCAGAGCTTCGCCGGGTGGCCGTTCGCCAGGGTCGGCGGGCCGGTCAAGACCGAGGACGACCCGCTCGACCCCGACCCGCCAGCCGAGCTGCGGCGCACCCTGGACGCCATCCGCCATCTCGAGGCGGCCGTCGCCCAGGCCGAGGGGATCGAGGGGCTAGTGCTGCGCTACGGCGGCTTCTACGGGCCCGGGACCTCGGCCGGGGAGGGCGGGTACGTGCTGGAGGACCTGCGCCGGCGGCGCTTCCCGATCGTCGGCGCCGGGACCGGCGTCTGGTCGTTCGTCCACATCGACGACGCGGCCGCCGCCACCGTGGCCGCGGTCGAGCGGGGCGCTCCCGGGATCTACCAGATCGTGGACGACGACCCGGCGCCGGTCGCCGAGTGGCTGCCGGTCCTGGCCGAGGCCGCCGGGGCCAGGCCGCCCCGGCGGGTGCCGGTGTGGGCGGCCCGGCTGCTGGCCGGCGAGCACGCCGTGGTCCTGATGACCGAGGTCCGCGGGGCCAGCAACGCCAAGGCCAAGCGCGAGCTGGGCTGGCGGCCGGCCTGGCCGAGCTGGCGCCAGGGCTTCCGCGCCGGCCTCGGAGACCACCGCGAGGCCAGCTCGGCCTAGCGGTCGCCGGCGACCCGGGCGTGCAGGTGCATGTCGTGCCAGCCGTCGGGATGCAGCATGGCGCTGCGCAGGGTCCCCTCGGCCGCGAACCCGGCCTTGGCCGCGACCCGGCAGGAGGCCGGGTTCGCGACCGAGTGCTGCAGCTCCAGCCGGTGCAGCCCCAGCTCGTGGAGGGCCCAGCGGGCCACAGCGACGGTCGCCCCGGTGGCCACACCCCGGCCCCGGGCGGCCGGCAGGACCCAGTAGGTGCAGTCGGTGACGCCGTCCGCCAGCCGGATCCCCCGCAGCGCGACCCGGCCGAGCACCGTCCCGTCGCCGTCGGCGACCGCCCAGCAGCCGTCCCGCTCGGCCTGCCAGTGCCGGTCCCACTGGGCGATCCAGGCCCCGGCCTCCGCCAGCGAGCCGAAGCGGCGCAGGTTCCACCGCTGGATGGCCGGGTCCTGGTAGGCCTCGAGGATCACCGGGGCGTCGGCGGGCTCCCAGGGCCGGAGCACCAGCCCGTCCGCGCCCCGCAGGACCGGCTGGCTACAGTCCCGCATCCGTCCGGCCGGCACCACGGGCTTCACCAGGTACGGCATGGGCCCATTCTGCCCGACCCCCGGACCGGGCCGGCCCGGCCTCGAGGGCCGGGACCGACGCCGGCACCCGCAGGGCCCTGGCCGCCCAGGTGGGCAGCCACCAGTTCCAGCGGCCGAGGAGGGCGACCAGGGCCGGGACCAGCAGGACCCGCAGGATGGTGGCGTCGAGCAGGATGCCGGCGCCGAGCGCGGTGGCCATGATCTTGACGTCCAGCTCGGGGATGGCGGCCATGGACGCGAACGACAGGAACAGGATCAGGGCGGCGCAGGTGACCAGGCGGCCGACCCGGCCGAGGCCCTGGACGATCGCCGTCTCGGTCGAGCCGGTGCCGTCGTACTCCTCGCGCATGCGGGCCAGCAGGAACACCTCGTAGTCCATGGACAGGCCGTAGAGGAAGGCGAAGGCCATCAGCGGCACCCACATGGCGATCGCCCCCGTGGCCGGGATGCCCCAGATCGCCTCCGAGCCGTAGCCCTCCTGCCAGACCAGCACCAGCACCCCGTAGGCGGCCCCGATCGACAGCAGGTTGAGCAGGATCGCCTTGAAGGCCAGCAGCAGCGACCGGAACGCCCTCGCCAGCAGCACGAAGGTGACCACGGCGACGGCGGCCAGCATCAGCGGGAAGCTGCCGTAGAGGCTGGCGGTGGCGTCGATGGCCAGGGCGCCGCTGCCCCCGACCCGTGCTCCGGGCAGCTCGGCCGCGACCAGGTCACGGACCCGCTCCACGGTCGCCTCGCCCTCGTCGCCGCTCGTCTCGGCGGCGGGCAGGACGCTGACCAGCCCGGAGTCCTCACGCTGCCAGGCCGGTCCGGTGGGGGCGGCGGCCAGCTGGACCCCGGCGACCCGGGCCAGGCGGTCGGCGGCCGCCTGCCGGTCGGCGCTCGCCGGGACCTGCACCTCGATCGGGGTGAGGACACCGCTGCCGACCCCGGCCCGCTCCAGCCGGTCAAGGGCCTCGCGGGCCGGGCCCGCCTGGGCCAGCACGGCCGCCGGGGGCTCGCCCAGGCGCAGGCCGAGCGCGGCCACGCCCCGGGGCACGAGCACGGCCCCGGCG
>Ga0081538_10001606_pt1 | contig 23189 bp, 19 predicted proteins | sample TabmetS5T2R1_FD_71022 | JGI IMG/M metagenome (GOLD analysis project Ga0081538, IMG submission 71022) | Tabebuia heterophylla rhizosphere microbial communities from the University of Puerto Rico - S5T2R1 | ecosystem: Host-associated > Plants > Roots > Rhizosphere ... | reverse complement strand
AGACAATTCCTCAAATACATGAAAGATTGATCATTTATTCATCTTTACCCTGTGCTACAGAAGATGTCAGGCTTAGACAATCGACGTGTATCCTAATATCGGAAAATATCATACACCTTAGGCAGCCATAAAGTACCACCCCGCCACACTTTGTGCATACCGCCATTACCTTTAGCTCTTCTCCACACACCCTACAACAAGTGTTCACCATTCTAACCAAGCTTTTTGCATAAGCTTAATCTTGATTGTCTAAATTTAACCAATAGATGAATTACTTCTACATGATGTATGTTAGGTAACTTTTTCTTTCAAGAATACAGAATGATGTACACACTGAATTGAGGTTGACTGGAAACTCCACTAGCAGATGAATGGTGACGCTGCGGGGCCACACCATCAACTTCCTGCTATCTAACGGATCTATAGGCTCAGAACTGGAACTATAGCGTTACAATTTTTCCATTGGATATGCACTTATACTTCTGTAATATCAAAATTAATAGTTGCGACTACACAACATTGTGATAGACGCTGATGCCTCTCCTTGTGGATTTATTGCATGGTATAACCATCATACAGGATATTCTCGCATAAGGACTGTTCGCCCAGTTCCGAAGAATGAAAAATTTGGTGTTCAGAGAATGGAGATGATTGCGATTTATTTTGCACTTGCAGACAACCTAAGGATTATCAGAAGGAAGATCGTCAAACGTAGTAAAGGACGTGTGATAATAGCAATCAGAAGCGACTCCAAGTCAACAGTTGAGCAACTTCAGGGCCTGACTCAGATAAGGGATTCAATTATGCGCAGAATTTTCTTTGCGATAGCAAACTTGCTTGCAAGAATAGAGCAAATAATAATAGTATTTTCTCATCTAGAGCGATCACGCAATACAGCAGGGCTCCTACTAGAGCAGAGGAAAATAAATGAAGATAAACGGAAGACGACGAGTGATTTTAACAGGCTTCCTGCAATCATGCCAGCAATGTTATATGCATGAGGAGATTCTAATCCTTAGAATATTCCTTAGTTAGGTCAAGAATTCGATGTAATCTTTCAAACCAGATCTTCTGGTTAGAGACCTAATCTTTGAAATTGTAGACTGGAGAAAATCAACATGCTATGGAACATTCAGCAGCCTTCAACATGAGGAATTTGTCAGAGTTAATTGATGTATAGAGGTGGAGTTATTGCGGCGGTATTCTATATACTGCGAAAATAATTCATAGCTAAGAACATGAACGTATAGAATGCAAAAACCTAACTGAATGTGCCATAAGATGTACTTCATCAGATTTCCATAGCTTCTATGGGAGGGGGTAAGAGGAAGCACTCAACGGATTGTTACAATAATAAAATTTGCCTGCATCAGTAGACATAATGCTGCTAAAGCAGTAATGTGGACTAGTATCTGTCAAATATTTACAATTAGGACACAAGGGGCATTGCTGATTAATAGCATCTGTGTACTTCACAATTATTATTGGCTTGTGAATAACTATCTGAATGCTGCGACCATCAGTACTCTTTCTGTTCAAATCATTTTTAAGATAGAGTAAATATAGCCCATAAGTAACGAAGTAGTGAATAAGTTCCAGAAAGGTTTCACCATACCACCTTAATCTCCATCTCATCATTCAACTGGGAGCAACAGAAGCTTCCTATTATCCCGATTGGTAGGTATTCATTTATCACTACTAATTTCCCATAGATCATGTTGACAAAGGTTAAGACCATGGTTGTTGTAAGCCAATCTAGGTGAAGAACTCCTCAGTCTGTCTAGTATAAAGGAGTGGTAACAATGCCACGAAGTAGCATAAAGATCCTTCGAGTGGGGTAAAATAATATAGCTACTCAATGCAGCGCTGCATTTCTTTGACAGCCAGGATTCTTCTCCTCGCTGTTTTTCATCCTCTTAGTAGCGTTATTAAACAATTATCAGGCAGAAAAATATTTTTTATTGTAATCCTATTAGAGGGCTTTGATTGAGACAATTCGCTGACAGAATCCCTGAAAAATAGACACAGCAACCACTTTCTGTCTCTTTTTCTTTCAAAAAAAATTTGCCAGGTCATTATTATTATTTTAACTATCTCCCTCTATATCATCTTCATCTCCATCTCCTCCCTCTTGTTCTTGATCTTGTCCTGATGATTCTTCATCACTACAGGATGATGATTTTACTGGTGCAAATTTGAAAGCCTTATCGACTAAATGCTTGTTATTCGTGAGAATGTTTACAATGTGCGAAGCAGACTCTTGAGCTAAGAATAACGCTTGAGCCTTTGTCTTAACATCTTCGTCCTTATCGGGTTTCTCTACCATCTTCCAAGCCTCATTATTACATTAAGACGGGATAAAATCTTATAACCTCCGACGGTACAATCTTAACCAAATACTTACTCATGGAGTTCTAATCAACACCTCGTTACGACTAAATCATCACTATTACAAAAATTTCACTGTCCCAAAAGATTTAGAACTATATAGAACCTTGTAGATTACGCTAGACTATGGGATCACTATCGACAAGGAATATGTAAGGAGCTCTAATTATAACAGATATGTCTGCTATGTCACGTGCAATTGGACAGGATTTAAGCAATAAAAGGAACTGCTGCTTTTTCGCGGTTTGTGAGTCATGCTTTCTTATTGCCAGGATTTTTGAATCACGTGGGGACTATAATATTGCGTATTGCCCCAGATGCTTTGAAAAGTTATCCCTTATTCCGCTAAGTCCAGATGAAATATTTACATTGTCAGATTAAATCCCTACGGGATTTAAGTCTTGCCAGAACCTGCCAAATGGCTAGGATTGACCGTTGTAGTTAATATCTCTCTCTACCCCACCTAGAAGAAGGCATTCATGTGCACACATATAGAAGGAGTTGTCACGGCTTACAGTATTGACACTTCAACCCGATTTTCAGATTTTCATGATTCTTTGCATTTTTATATGTATGATATTCCTCGTTCCTGTTCCTCTCGTTGTTCGTTAGCTTGTTGATACTCTAAGAAAAAATGAAAAATATCATTATTATTGTTTTTCATTTTTGCTTTTTCTGTCATTCTCAATCGTACAACTTTTTATGTGACGAGCTTAGCTATAAGAGAAATGATTAATTTCTGCTTTGCAAACAGTGAAAAATAATCGAGATTCCACTAATATTGTTAAGATGAAAGGAGAATTGGGGATAATGAAAGTGGGCTTTAAAGCAAAGAGGAGCATGACATATGTTGAATGAGTATGGGCGTTGAATAAGAGATCATAAGACTATATACCAAGGATAGAAACCTTGTTGCAGACAGAAATTCATCTAGTGTTGCGACCTATTCATCAGGCATCCACTTCCTACATTTTTAATCTATGTTTGAAATTCGGAATATAGTGAAGCAGCACTTAATAACTCATCTATCTATACTATAGACAGGAAACAAACCCGACTAACCGAAACAGGAGTCTGATGCACCATTCAGATCTGCGTAAGAAGTAAAGGCTTCTTGCGCCCGGGAAAATGGTGTCTGCCAGATGCCGTAATAGGTATTCCGTTGCTCTTGGGCAACGGATAGTCCTAACGCATCTCCTCGGCAAGGGCAAACCACGGGGCTACTAGGAACCTAGGAGGTGGTCTCGAGGGGGAAGCCACATGTCTTCGAAAGCTGGTCGGGTTTTTGTTTCTGTGTTTTGCTTCATAAATTGTGTGCACACGATGTTAAGATATATAGCAGTGAGGGAACTGGATAATATCACATCATTGTAAACCGATGGTTAATGTTTTCATTTTAAAAGACGATAACTAATGAGGCAGCAAAAAGAGTTTCAAAGTTGATGAAAGTAGCTTGGGCAATTTACAGTGTCTCTATATAGATCAATATTAAATCAAAGGCGTACTCAAATATAGTCGAAATATGATTTCCTGCATATGACTCGGGGATTTATTTGCAAAGTCAAGCATCCAAGAAATTTTGGGATTGCATTACAGATTATGGCAGAGCTGAAGAGAACCCGTGGAAGAAGTATAAACATAGTAGAGATACAAAACTTTGATCACCAGCAGTCACCTCTAGATAAGGATTCTCTGAAGATGTGGCTTTATACCCTGCTTGGAAGTGGATACATTGAAAAAGTAAACTCACTTCCAGATTGCTTTTCGTTGACTTCGAAAGGAGAAGATGAGCTCTGGTACCACACAAGCGTTGAGAAGCATAAGACGTTCATTCAAAACATAGCATACCACTAGAGGCTATTGCTTTGATGAGTATTTTCAATGCTTTGCAAGGAGTACACATGATCAACTCGAAGCTATTGTCGCTTGGCCGTCAGCAGGTGTCCACTCAGGCAGGATCTCGTTGCATACCCTCCAATTTAGATGTCCCTTTAAGGGCCTCAAGAAGGCTGACAAAGTCTTACTGTTGATCCCTTTGAGCACTTATTGGAAGTGATTGCAGCCCCTAAAGAGTTCCGAGGCAACAGAGCGGCATTATGACTCAGACATTCCTCTTATCGTTATTTCTTGTGCGGCTGCTGTTGTCAGTGGTCATAGCAAGAAAATTTATCACAGATGCTAGTCTGCCTTTGTGCAGAGAATCACGAGGGGCTATTTGCCAGCTTGTATTAATCTCCCTCTTGGTGTTTAGGCAAATCACGAGTCAAATACGTCCAAAGAATAGCTCTCTCATTACCTTCCATAGTTTGAATTGAGGTTTGGACTACATTCTTTTTTAGCGACAGTCATTTTTGCGTAGCCCATAGCCACTAAGGCTGCGATAACGAAGCAACATTGAAATTGGAGTCAGAGTGACCTCGACAATTTTTCTTTTTATCTATGCGTATTGACGATTCCCTAATCTAGATTGCTTGCACGGCTCTACTGTCTGGCACATTCGCGGATTTGTAGTTGTGTTAGTCTGCTACCTTTGTAGGACCATTGCATTTATGCTGCTCTACGGAAGAAATATTTTTTGTAACTAACCTTCTTCTTGTTCTTCTTTTTCTTTCCTTGCGTCTGCCTCAGTTGGCTCAGTCAGCTTAAATCGACTTCCAACCTTTATGATAAACGGTCCTATAAACGTCGTCACTATTGTAACTACACCAAGTAGTGGCAGAATAGAAGGAGTAATGGCGTTTACATCCTGTCCGCCCTTAGCAACAATCAATGATACTTCTCCCTTGGTAGCTGATATTCCAAGGCCAGCCCTAAGCGCAGTTGTACTGTCATAGCGCGCCCTTACCAAAATACCAGTGACTATCAGGAGCTTCGATGCAAATGAGGTCAGTATGAGAATTATGGCAGGGACTATGAATGCAGGGATCAGCGACACATTCATGAGCGCCCCTATTGAGATGAAGAATAGCGCTGCAAACATATCCCGCAAGGGGATCGTGATTATCCTTGCTACTGCCGCACTCCTACTCTCGGCGACAAGTACACCAGCAAGGAATGCACCAACCACTACTGACATGCCAAGGCCGTTTGCAAGGAATGACAACCCAAAGGCAATGCTAAGGATCGTTATCAGGAGCAGCGCATAATCGTTTGTTTTGCCGGCCCGATCTATTATCCGGGGGACGAACTTGCTACCTATTATAATTACACTACCGATAAAGCCACCAACAATTCCAAGAACAATGGCGATATTCAGAATAGACATGTTACCCCCAGTCGCAACAAAGGATTGTAAGATGCCAAGAGCGCTGATGGCAATTATGTCCTCTACTATAAGCATACCAAGAATGAGGGTAGACGACTTGGCGCGTATTAGTCCGAGATCCTCCAGTATCCTGATCGTGATGACTGTGCTAGTAATTGATAATGCCAAGGCAAGAAAGAGGGAATCATAAAAATGGAACCCAAGGCTTTGAGCGATAAAAAACACCAACAAGAGCGTTCCTAACACCTCTGCAAGGGCTGTAGCTATGGATATCTTGCCTACCGAGCGAAGTTTGGCTATAGGAAATTCAGTACCAGTAACAAAGAGTAGCATGATTATGCCTAGCTCTGCAAAGAGATTCAAAGTCTCGGGACTCTTGACAAGACTGAAAGGTGGAGTATATGGCCCAATTATCATGCCGGCAATAATATACCCTATGACCATAGGCTGCTTCAGTTTGAATGTGATTGCAAGCATTATCGCTGCGACTATCATGATTACCGCAATGTCCTGAACCACAAAGTCTATAGGATCATTACCAATCGCAAAGAACTGCGGAAAAAGAGTATCATTTCCTGCATTTGTTGTCGCTGCGGAATGGTTCATCGCTATTCTTGTGTTAAACATACATAAAAAGACAAACCCGGCAGAAGAGTGAAGAGAATGACAAAACTAATTATACAATACTATATTCAACCATTTCTGTTGCATTTTGAGATCAACAAGCGGCGCCTCATCTACCTCGCATTAGGGACAGCTGCATTTCTGATTGCCTATTCTACAGGAGCAGCAGTACCCATGAGCGAGGAAGAAGCCCAGATATTAACGCGTGAGTTCTCGAAGCAGATAGAAGGGATCGACCAAAACGGGATCTTTTTGAACAACATCAGAATCACCCTTGTGATGTTTATACCTGCAGTAGGCTCAGCATTTGGAGCATTCTCTGGTTTTGCCACAGGCTCAATTTTCAGCGCACTTGTAAGCTCAACTCCCATACTAGGGGAGGTTCAGCCTCTTGTCCTCTTGATAACGCCCTTTGGCATCATGGAAGTATTCGTCTATGGCCTTGCCATGTCAAGGAGCGTGATGCTGATCTACTACCTTCTCAAGAGAATACCTTGGCGTAAATACACCGTCCCGACTTTAATAGAACTAGGTATTGCCACAGTGGTCTTGTTTGTAGCCGCAGTAATAGAGTGGCAGATGATAGAACAGCTGGGCGGCCTTGACGCGGGTATTGCACTAGATCCGATAGTGGAATCATGAGTAGTTCTTCTAGGCAGCCTGCTATGCCTCATTATACCATACTTTTGATAGGACTTATCGGCTGATGACAAAATATTTTGTTACAATTCCCCATCCATTGTGACCTACAACACTATTCTGGTATAGATTGATCTTGCAATAATACTACTTCTTCTTCTTTGAGCGCCAAGGAAGTGAGATCTAGCCTACTGACTTTTGGGTCATTGCAAGTGACACTATCACTAGTTGTTGAGATAATGATGACTTGTCGAACATGGAGAACATCTCTGGAGCAAAGTCTACTTCACTAAAATAGTCTGAACCAGGTTTTGAGATTTATAACAAAAAAGAGGACAGAAGGAGGATATTAAGGGCTTTCGCCACATGCAGGACAGATCTTTTGTGACTTAGGTATCTTTGCGCCACATTCAACGCAATATCTGATTGAGCCCTTGTCGTCCCCTTGTATAATACCAACAGACTTATTTTGTATTGAGGACATACACAAAAAATAAGTCCAATTTAATATTTAAACTCTGGCTAGAAATTGCGGCATATTTTTATCTCTTTGTCTGATCTATTACCATAGCAGATAGATCGCTGAACTCTCTTCCTTCAAGGTCGATGGCCAGGCCCCTAAATATTGTTTCCTTTTCGGTTGTCAGATGCTCAAAGACCCAAACTTTCAGCCTAGTAGTGTCGATATCACTTGCACGCAGGAATTTTGCAATTTCAGATTGCATAAAGTGCTTGGATCTATCTCTTGGCCAAGGCCGAGGTAGCAGTATTACGCTCTTGCCCTGTCTAATTGCCTGCAGCATTTCCTGCTTTTTTGCCTCGATGTCGTCTGTCACATGGAAGGTAACAATGAAAGCCTTATCAGTTGGGATGTGGGCCTTGGCTGCAGCCACTTGGATGGAACTGATACCTGGAATTATCTCAACATTGTCGCTCCCAAATATTTCTAGCAGCATGTCTACAACCTCCGATTCAGAGAAATTAACATCGCCTGTAAAAGGTACAGTGCAGTACTCGCCGTCCTTCATTTCTCTGTAAATGTTCTGATAGACGCCTTCTTGAGTCTGCATTGTTACTTGAAATACCTGCTGCCTACTCTTGTCAATAATAGTTTTGATCGTCGACAGCGGATAGTTGTAGCCTATGAGGTATTGTGACTTGACAATGGCTTCTTTAGCTGCATCGGTAAGATACTTTGGCGAACCAGGACCGACACCTACAACAAATAGCTTTCTTGCCAATAGAAGTGTAGGCAGCAGGATACCTAATTATATTACTTTGCAACCACTATCGTATGTGTGTTATGTATTTCCTTTATCTTTGTGAGACTTCATAGGACAATCTCAGACTTGCCCTGGAAGAGGTCATGCTTGACAAAGAGTATCTGGCAATATTGCGGTATAAGCCGTAAACAGTTTTGACACTTTAGATTGGTTGGACTTATTATAAAGTCCGTTATCCTCATCCCACATATTAACGGGATGGAAAAAATGTTCTTGTCTTTCTTTTTATAAATCACATAAGTTCTGCTTGTAAGTATAGTAATAGATTTAAATCGACATTTTTACCAAGTTTATAAGCGGTCTCCAATCCATTCGTTGAAACTCAAGTGGATCTTTTGCAGGATACTTTACCCATGCCTTCACTATCGAGAACCTGAAAACCTTTGCTTTGTAGCCAAGGTTCATCTTTACCTTAAGAAGTGTCCCCCAGTCCTTTTCTTCTGAGATAATGTCTAGAATCTGGACGAATGGTATCTGGAGGTTATCAGGGCTCTTAGTAAGGTCTTTTTTGAGATGCTCTAGATTGTAGCCTTCAGCCGGCCGAAAGATGTTTTCACCTGCTTTAAAACGCTTTAACTGTCTAATGGAATGGGTTTCATGCATTTTATAGGTCATGTCTGTCTTTATGATAAAGGCAAGACGCCTGTCCGTGATGACTAGCATGCCCTCTTTGCCGCGCTTGAAAAGCCCTTCTTCTCCGCCCCAGACCCAGAAGAGATGACCCTTAATCTGTTCGTCCCAGTCGACCAATTGGACGATAGGCTAGAATTACGGGTATTAATAATTTATCGAAGAGAATAAAAATTAAAAAAAGAAGTTTGTCGAAGGGACTAACCTTCTTCCCAGCCCTTTGTGAACAGGCCTGACTTCTTCAATGGGATTGGCTGTCCTGGTGTGTAATCCATCGGCCTCATCCAGAAGATTGCCTTTGTGGGGCAAACTCCAATACATGCTCCGTCAGAGATACATCTTTCGGGGTAGAACACGAAGGCCTTACCTCTCTTCCATCCTTCGACTGGTTTTACTCTGAGCACATCTGGACCGAGGGAAGTGCAAATCTCTACACAGAGTGCACAGCCGATGCAGTGTTGTTCGCTAATATCAGGAAGTATTGCGACTGGCATCTAATTCACTCAACCAACGATCCATGTTGAAACTATTTAAACACTACGCCTTTTTTATAACAGTGATATAATTTAAGTTTGCAAGGAATAGGGGCCGTTAACCGAGTACATGCCAGCGGCAAACATATCGGTCACGGCTACTTTTTTGTACAATCTTGAAAGCGCCGGTTAGAGTTGTTCTTCCTAGCGCAGACTTCTATCCCTTTTCTAAATTCTGCTTTGAGTATTCTGTATTCGCTATACCATTTTAGTTCTTTGATAAGTGCAGTAGTGTCGATTCTTCGATATTGTAGTAATCTGCTATTCCTCCTTTTTTTGATTCTCCTTGTCCTAATGTGAGTTTTGATGGTCTTGGTGGTATTATGCCTTTTTCCATCATCTCAAGTTTCAAATCACGCTTGCATTGTGTCAAAAATAACTTTGCGTAGTACTCACGTCTTTGTTCTATAAATGTCCTCACGTGTTTGATGTTTTTGTATCCAAGATGTTTCTCTCTCAATTCATCAGGAATAGACTTACCGCCAATTTCTTTCTCAAGTTGTTTTATTATTACCTCCGCTGCTTTTTTGGCAGCTTCTTCAGGTGTTGTTACTTTAACCTCTTCTTTTTCCTTTACTTCTTCCGCCATCCCAATTAATTCCACAAAGAGGAAAGCTATAAACGTTCTCGAATTAGAATCTAGTAGAAAATAAGCAGTTTTTGCTTGGTTAGTCTAACATATATCTTGGGATGCCTCACATCTAATTAGCTAACCTTTGTGATATGTGCTAGAGGCAATATTTTGAGCATCTGATAATCTCGTAATTCTGTGTTGTGATCTAGTCATCATCATGCTTATGTATCTTTAATACCTCGAAGCAGTAATCTATATCGTCTTCTACTGCGGATAATATACGATTACCTTTTTCTCAGAACAGATCCTCATCCTAACGATCACTAGAAGAAAACAAAAGCCTAATACTGCCACCTTCCAGGTCTTGCAGGCTGCTTATCTAGTATTTTCAGCATCTGCTTCTGTCCAAAACAAGAAGAAGCAGTAATACTGTCTTCTATATATTCACGGTTTGGTTTACTCTGTATAATGTAGATCTTCGATAGTATCTTCATCTTCTTCGTATCTTCATCTTCTTCCCTTTCTGATTCGCTCAATAGCTCTGCTGCTCTTCATCACGCTTAGCTTTAAGCCTCTTTTTGAACCATTTCAAGTATATACTCTATTCGCGTCTCCATATACTTGAGCAGCTTGTTTTATCTCGTTCCATAAATCCTTTATACTCGCTTTGATATCAACCAAAGAACCCTCCATGTAATCTAGTTGGCGGAGTTTGTTCGCCGAAATCTCTACAGATAATATTGCTTTCTCCTCAGCTGTAATAACTTTAGTGGGCGGTACTCTCAGATGAGTACGGTAGTCATATGAATCTGTATTGTTGCTCATATCCTGATCCCTTTGTTTAATCGTTTCCACTGTTTCACTGCTGTGCTGCGTTTTCAAAAATGGTTAGATAGTTCTAACATGTTATCATATTCCAGTTTATAGAATGGATATTTCTATCATTCATGCTAACAGTAGTTCTATACGACTATATACCTACTTCATCAACAACAGATATCATGCACATCCTCCACGTTGCATTTGATGACACTGACTCGCGTGATGGAAGGTGCACAACACATCTCGCATTCAAGATAATAGAATATCTAAAGAAAAAAGAGGGCGCACAGTTTGTAGATTATCCATTGTTGATTAGACTGAATCCCAATATTCCTTGGAAAACTAGGGGTAACGGCGCAGTCTGCTTGCGGCTAAAAGTGCGAGCAGCAGATCGAGTCATTGACTATATCAGGCAGGCAGTAGAAGAAGGTTCCGCCGTTGGCAGCGGAGCTAATCCCGCAATTGCATTCCTTGAACTCGACTACGTGCCTACAAAGCTTCAAGAGTTTAGCGCGCTCACAATGCATGATATAACGAGCAGACAGATGTCAGAAAAGGTAGCCAAAGCCACGGGTGTTCGATACTTTACCTTTGGCAATGGACAGGGACTTGTTGGTTCTCTTGGTGCAATGGGTTGTCTGTTAGAGGGCGATCATACTTTTGAGCTACTCGCTTACAGAAAGCAGAAGAACTGGGGCAGGCCGCGTGTAATAGACAAGCAGAATGTCATTAAGTTTAGCATAGACACGTATCCCAACACTTTCAACAATTACGATCGAAACCAGAGGCGTGTGCTGATTGCACCGCATAGTCCAGATCCAGTCTTCTTTGGCATAAGAGGCGAGAGTCCAGAGATAGTAGAGTTGGCACTCCCTGCGTTACATCCAGAGGAAGAGATAGAGGGCTGGACGATTTTTCGCTCAAACCAAGGTACAAACATGCACCTACAAAATGAGATCAGGATTGCCAATGTCAAGGCATACACAGCAGGATATATCAGGTGCAGGATTAGTAGCAAGCCATATGCAATTGAAGGCGGTCATGTTATTTTTAAGGTCAAGCAGGATAGCGCAGAAATGCCAGCAGCGATCTATGAGCCAACAGGGCTTACCAATGTCGCAACCAATCTTGAAGATGGCGATTTCATTGAAATTGGTGTTGGGGTCAGAAAGGGAACTACCAAACACCCCAAGATTCTAAATGTTGAATATTTGTGGGTGCTCAAGCTTGCGCCTGTTTATGAAATGTTGAACCCGTTATGCAAAATGTGTGGCAAGCGTATGAAGTCAGAGGGCAAAAATAAGGGCTATCAATGCGACAGATGCAAGCACAAAGACTACAATACAAAAAAAATTCTTGTGCCGCATGACCGTAGAATCAAAACTGGATTATACATACCGACACCAAAAGCACACAGGCATTTGACAAAGCCCTTACAAAGATACGGCATTGAAAAGACAAAATTCGTGTTTGAAAAAAGTAGTAGCGAGGGGTTGATTTGAACTTACGACCACCCGCAATTTTGCAAAGTGGAAACCGCTCTGCGGGTTATGAGCCCGCCGGGATAACCTGGCTTCCCCACCTCGCTGACAGCATGTTGACACAAGGGGAATATATCTCTGTCTGCACAGCATGATCGAGAAGAAAAAATACAAAGAGTGGCAATTATAGTCACGTCTTTTCTGTCTTGTCAAAAGACACAATACAGGCGTACATGCTCATATAAGCGAAAATGTAAATTCCTACGCATAGCAAAAAGGGTAAGTAAATTACATTGGTAACCAGGAAAATCCTGATACGATATGAAGAGGGATGTAATTCAACTACTAAAGAAAAAAGAGAAAGAAGACATAGATTTCACTCCTATGCACTAGCAGTTTGTTAATCTTAATAATAGCAGAGAGCAACTGCCCTGTCGTCCTGTTCAGTAGCTGTTGACATAGCAGTTTCTTATGTTGTGTGTGTATTTATTATTGAATTCCAAATGGCTAGATTTATTTCTGTCTTTTTCCATTGTCAAATGGGCATGAATGCCAAATCGCTCAGCGACATCGACTTTGAAAAGCGCCAAGGACTTCTGCCGGTAGTAGTACAGGACAGAAAGACCAAAGACATTCTGATGCTAGCGTACGCCAATAAGGAGGCCCTTGCCAACACCATCAAGACAGGCAATGCTTGGTTTTGGAGCACATCACGCAATAAACTGTGGATGAAAGGAGAAGAGTCGGGCAATGTCCAGCCGGTGTATAGCATACTGGTCGACTGTGACTCGGATTCTATCTTGTATATGGTGGATTCAGACAAGCCAGCGTGTCACACAGGCAATCGGTCCTGTTTCCATAATTTACTAATATAGTCCATTAGATATAATACATTTTTATATTATTATGCTTCATGTTATAATCTGTGCATCAATATCTCGTTTAGTATTACAAAACATAGCCGGCAAAAAATTTAGTAAAACTAAAATGTTGCTTAGAGAAGTTTTAATCATATATTAATTGAGAGAGAACAGAAAACATGGGAAGTATCAAATCGCTAAAGTGCAGAGAATGCCTCAAAGAATATGAGCCACAATTTCGCTATGTATGTGAAGAGTGTTTTGGTCCTTTAGATGTCACATACGAGGAATTATCTATAAGTAGACATACTTTTGAATTAAGGGAAAAGACATACTGGCGTTATTTTGAGCTTCTGCCAATTGCAAACAAGAGCAATATTGTAAACCTAAACGCGGGTCTTACACCACTGCAGCATGCAGATAAGCTAGGCAACAGGCTAGGGTTGAAAAATTTGTACATCAAGAATGACTCTGTTAATCCGACGTTTTCATTTAAGGATAGACCCGCCGGCGTTGCAGTTTCAAGAGCCAAGGAGACAAGATTAAAGGCAGTGGGCTGCGCATCTACCGGCAACCTGGCAGCTGCAACCGCTGCTCACGCAGCCAAGGCGGACCTTCCATGTTATATCTTTGCGCCATCTGACATTGAACATGTAAAGATCGCTCAAGCACTTTCATACGGCGCCGAATTTGTTGCAGTTGAAGGCACCTATGATGATGCCAACAGGATTGCTTCTATGGTTGGAGATAAGAAAGGCATAGGTGTCGTCAATATTAACATGAGGCCATATTATGTAGAGGGATCAAAGACACTTGCCTACGAGGTTGCAGAGCAATTGGATTGGCAGGTACCAGAGAACCTAGTAATCCCGGTAGGAAGTGGCGCCATGCTCAATGCGATATGCAAGGGTTTTGAAGAGCTTCATTCGCTAGGTCTGATCGATAGTCCCAAGAATATGAAAGTGATCGCAGCACAACCGCGCGGCTGTGCACCTATAGTTGATGCATTCAAGCACAACAGCGACGAGGTGATCCCTGTTCAACATCCAGAGACAATTGCGAGAAGCTTGGCAATTGGAGACCCTGGCGACGGCATTTATGTTTTAAAAAGACTAAAGCAGTACAATGGGCTCGCAGAAGAGGCAAGCGATCAGGAGATCGCAGATAGCATTATGCTGCTTGCCCAAACGGAGGGGATTTTCACTGAGCCTGCAGGTGGTGTGTCAATTGCAGTATTGAGGAAGATGGTAGAAGAAAGCAGGATAGAGAAGGACGAGCGCATCGTCTGTTATGTCACAGGCAATGGTCTGAAAGCTACAGAAGCGATTATAGGTTTACTACCAAAACTAAATACTATCAAGCCTGATACAGCTGAAGTTTCAGCAATTATAAGGGGATAATGTTGGCAAAGGTTGAATTTGTAGTTCCTTCAGTATTGAACAAAGGGCAAGGAGAGAAAAAGATCTCGATACAGGCTTCCGACATGCAGGATGCTTTTGCAAAAGTTTCGGAGCAGATGGGCGATGACTTTAGGCGAAGGGTGTTTGATCATAATGGCAAACCAAGATCGCTTATTAATATCTACATCAATGGCAAGAATGTCCGCTTTACTGGCATTATATCTGCTTCACTAAAGGACGGTGATTCTATTTACATCCTGCCAGCGGTGGCAGGAGGGGCAGAGTTGACAAGTGAGGAGCTTCAGCGCTACTCGAGGCAAGTGATGCTTGAAGAGATTGGCTTTGAGGGCATGGAGAAAATAAGGAATGCAAAGATATGTGTGGTAGGAGCAGGCGGCATAGGCAACCCTGTTGCTACGCAGCTAGTGGCAATGGGAGTCGGCAGAGTACGTATCATTGACAGAGACGTTATCGAAGTTACCAACTTGCATAGACAGCATCTCTATACTGACGACGACATTGGCCGGGTCAAGGTGGAGGCGGCTGCAGAGCGGCTGTGCAAGCTAAACCCTACAGTCAAAGTAGAGCCAGTTCCAACGTCTGTAACTAAATATACTGCTGAAAACCTCATCAAAGGTTTTGACATTGTCATTGACGCATTAGATAGCGTCGACGCTCGCTATGCTCTTAATGACGCATGTATCAAGTATAATATTCCACTAATCTATGCTGGAGCGCTTGGCATGCTAGGATCGGTCTGTACAATTCTACCAAACAAGAGTGCATGCCTACGCTGTATGTTTCCTGAGTTGAACGAAGAGGAGATGCCAGCGTGCAGCACTGAAGGCGTGCACCCATCTGTACTGTATCTGGTTGCAGGCATACAGGTATCAGAGACAGTCAAGATAATCACAGGCAGAGAACCGACGCTGGCAAACAAGTTGCTCTACATTGATCTGAATGAGCTATCGTTTGAGCGCATCCAGATGTTCCGCCAGGAAGAGTGTCCATCATGTGGAATTGCGCGGAAAGAAAACAAGTTGTCGGACAACGAGTTATTAATTGAAGAATTGTGCGGTAGGGATAGGGGCAAGCGTACGTGGACGGTCACCCCTACAGAGCCTACATCTATCAACCTGAGCTCCATGATCAAGAATGCCGAGTCACTTGGCTACAAGGTCAAGACAAGGGGGAACCTTGGAATAACTGCAGTCAATCCAGGCAGTATGTCTGTAAGTTTTCTCTCAAGTGGCGCTGCTACAATTGTTGGTGCAAAAGACAAAGAAGATGCAATCAAGACCTACAAAATATTTGTAAAGCAGCAACCCTAGCCGCCCATAAACTCCATCATGCTAGATTGAGTCCTCCTTTCTTCCTTGAAGATCAATTTTAGTTCTAGTGCTATTGATTCAATTCTGCTGCGCAAATAATCGTTAATTTTGTATTGTTTGCACATATCAGTTGCAATGCCAAGATATTTTTCAACTGCTCCCCTTGTCACTGTTGGGATCAATGCACATCCACAATCAAGGCACTTGCCGATCAGAGGCATTCTACGGAACTTGGCACCACAGGTCGTGCAGCGAAATGTCTGCGAAGAATAGGATCTCATATTACCGATTATGTCAGGCAGAATGTGCGTAGTGAGCACCATTGCGGCAACTTCGTTAGCGTCTACCGCGTTTATCAGTTTTGCAGCATCAAACTGCATTTTCAACTTTTCTTCCATAGTGTTAAGGGTAGAGTAAGCACTCCTCTGCGCGTTTGTGACGAGTGTGTCGGTTAAATGAGTAAAGCCATAGTCAAAGAATTGACGCGCATCACCTATCCTGTTCTTGATGGTCTCTGTCATATCAGATATGTCTGCAGCCTTGGGTTGCTTCCATGTTGCTTCATAGAATTCAAGCGAGTACATGCTTGCAATATCTATATTGTGCGCCTGACGCTGAACCTCATGTGGGAGCACAATAGGCTGTATAAGTAACGGCGCGTCCATTAGTCCACCTATCTTGTCTGGTAAAAAATCATAGGAAAAGTTCAGAAATGCATCCATTATGAGCATCACAGAGTCGGCGTCGCCGTCGCAGTCCCGACGCTTTGCAGAGTGCCATATTGGCGATGCTAAACAAACCTGCGAATCAGCAAATCCAATTATCCTTCCCACGATGCCTACTGATGTATGTGGTGCAAGACCTACGATCAGGTGACCAATAAGGCCATCAAGTGAAGACAAGCTGTAAAATGGCTCCAAGTCATATAACTTGACAAGCTCTTCATCAATGTACTTCGCTGCATTAACCAGGTGCTTTGCAGAGTCGCGAGGAATTATGACATCCTGCATCATCAACTCTACAATCTGATCTGGTGAGGTTAGATCTCTGCCAAGATAATCATGTGTGTATCCAAGCTCTCTTAACTTCTCAATACTGACAGATATCCATGCGGGCTTGAAGTGAGTGAGGGGCTCATTGGTAGCATCGAATCTGATCGTGCCATCCTTGAAGGCATGGAGACCATGCTTTTGACGCAGGATCCCCTTTTCCAAAGGTTCTGCGGATCTATGGGTACTCATAAGTGACTTGACTCCCTTGAAGGGCTCTTGCGGATCTACTCCCAGCTTTTTCTTTGCCTGCTCCAAGACGAACTTGAGCGGAAAGTTGACTGATGAGTAAGTTCGGCCTTCTTTTCCGCAACGTGCACATTTCCCCCCGTCTTCAACTTCCTCTCTGCATACGACGCACAGGTTGCGTAGCATAGTAGAGGCACCACACGCTCTACAATGTGTGCCTATACAAGGCAACCTGCAGCTATTGCAATATCTGTTAGCTATTTGGGTATAGAAGGAGTCTTCTTTACAGGCCTTCAGGATGTTGCGAGTTGAGCCACCTTTTGACCCGATTGGAAAGAGTACATGTACTGGTGGCTTCATCTTGCGCTCAGCTGCCTTTTCGGGTCTGCCCACTCTCACAGCAATAGCAGAAGAAAACTTGGGCATCACAAGAATACTAGATGTCTTGTTGACAAATTCTATGGCATTATTTGATCCAACAACGGCTGGTCCGCCGAGAAGCCTTCTTAATGAACTTGCTTGGTTGCTGTCATCAAGGCGGATTTGGTCTTGCATTATAGAATGGACTATACCCAACCGTTCTAAGATGTTCTTTAATTTAGTGTCAAAGGGCAACAGCATGTCACCAGATAGCCAATCTTTCAGGTAGAGTACTTCCTCAACCGTAAGGGAGTCCCAATAGAACGAATACTTCGGATGCAGAGCCAATCCAAGTTTTTTGCTAATCTCAAATGCTTCGTCAACTGACGGCAGAAGAAGTGGGTTTTCAGTCATCTGAATCAGCTTCTCCCTATCAAGGTCTGATGCCTGTATTGTAGACAGCTTTGAACGTAACTGCTGTCTCCATATTTCTTCTACGAAGCTTGCAGGCGGCAGCTGGGCATTATTTTCAAGGAAGTCCCCGTAACTTATCAGCATATCACCAAGGTACAAGATTTTATCGACATGAGGACGAATTGTTTCGGCCTGCTCTACAGTAGACACTTGTATAACTCTACCATCATCCAGCCTGACGATTGGCGGTTCAATAGTGTCGACAAGAGCTATAGTAGATGCCTTGCCAGGCATGTCCATTTTGATCTGGGTACCAACTACAATTGCATAGTTAAGTAGGGCCGGCACTGCTGGATGTATTCCTACGGTTGCAAAGCCAGTGTTATAGCAGCGGCCATACCGTAAGCGAAATCCACCTATCCTTTTGGCCATTGAAAGCACGGGCCTGCCTGTGATGACCTCTGACATCCTATGGTGCACAGCGTCATCATTGCCTGTCTGGATTGCCCCTTTGAGTTCTTTCAGCCAGCTCCAGCCGTCCAGATTTAGCGTCTCAACTAGCTTCAATAGCTTCCTGCTCCTGCCAATAAGCCCATCGTTCATGACTCTGAGCGTGCCTCCGCGTACTCGGTCAGTCGCAATTCGACGCATGTTCTTATGCCCAACTACTTCCACAGGATCAGTGTCAACACCATCCAACTCTACGGGCAGGTTTGAAATGCATTTCACTACATCTTCATCTAGAACCTTGAACTGAAATCCCATAACTTCGCGCTCATAGATCCTGAGTTCTTCGACGAACCTACCAGTTTCATCATCAAATGAATTTGCTATGTACCTGTCAAGACCAGCTACCTTTCTTGCATGATCAGCTATGAGCATGGTTAGTGCAGCTTCGGTACCGCCTGCCGATCTAATGGGGCCAGCAAAGGACACCGATAGGTATTGTGAGCCATCGATATTGCTCTTGATTGTTACATCCGATATCCCCTGTAAGGGGGCAACAGTCACACCTTCTGTGACTACAGCTAGAGAAACCCTAACGGCACTATCAAGTCGAGTTTTCAGATCGCCTGAACCGTATTCGCCGGCTGCAATCTCTTCTGCTATCTTTAGCGCGGCCTTTTCCTTGGTCGTCTGTGACAAAAGGGCACGAAGTCTGTCTGCAATGTCTATATTGTGCATCTTTGCAACCCTGTCTGCTAAGTCATATGCAATCTTGGGCTCGATGATGTCTGCTGCGTCAATTCCACGTCGTCGAGCCTTAAGTGCATGTTGATAGCCCTTGTTAACATTCTTGAGAATACTCTGCTGATACCGCCAATAGAATGCCGGCATGCGGATATCCTTTAGATGAGTTTCAGCTTCGTCCAGTAACATGGTCTTATCGCATCCTAATAGCCTTGACTATGGACGAAAATTTTTCTTGCCAGTTACCCTCTTTTTCTATCATAGTGCCAATGACAATAATGTCAGCACCTGCCTTAGCTAATTGGCCTGCAATTTCAGGTGACTTTATGCCACCACCCACAATGATCGTGCCCTCAAAGTGCTTCCTTACCATCGCAACCATTTCTGGTGGCACATTTTCGGCTGCACCAGAGCCTGCCTCCAAATACACAAAGCGCATGCCCATATACTGAGCCGCTAATGAATACATCACTGCAAGATTGGGTTTATGGAATGGGATCCCCCTGGCCCTACCCACGAACCAAGCAGCCGTTCCCTCACCCACTATAATGTATGCGGTTGGCAAAGGCTCTATTGCGTATTTCTTGACTGCCAACGCACCCAATGCCTGTGCTTCAGTAATAAAGTATGTGTTTTCTGAGTTGAGGAGTGAGCTAAACAAAATCGCATCAGCCTTTGGTGATACACCTGTGACGTTTCCTGGAAACAATATCACAGGCACACTAACCGTCAATTTTATCTCAGCTACGAGTTTAGCTAGCTCTAATTGGTCAATAGCAGAAGATCCACCAACAAGTATTGCAGAAGCTCCTCTTTCCTCTACTGTCTTTGCAATTGATGTTGCATCTGTCGAGTTTTCAGAATCAATAAGTGGAAGGCAAATCGTGCCATGATTCTTTATCTCATCCAGAAGGTATTGTTCGACCTTACCTAATGTCACCTCCCTCTTAAAGTGAGATGTCATTTTAAAGTTTAGTGCTATTAAGATTCTAATATTAGAGAAGCTATACAAAGTTGTATAGTTATCATGGTAGACGGAGGATCTAATTCTAATACTCTTTATACATATCTTGTTGCAAATTCTGTATTTACTCCGCGACAGTTTTCAATAATCTTGAAACAGTTAGAAGGCAGTGGCAAGCCTGAAAACATCAGTTCAGGAGCCTATTATAGGCAGGTTAAACAATGTCGCAAGAAGGTTTTTTCCGTCCTCTACAGTATGACGCTCTTACAGTCAATGGGAATTGTTCAACCGGAAGCATTAGCAACACTAAGCAAGCTAGCGGAACAATTAACTGTGATATTTGCTTCAGAAAGTAGTGATACTCTCTCTAGGCTGAATGTAGATCGTGTGATATCTGTGATAAACGAAGTAGTAAAAAGAGTATCCAAGTTGTAAAACATGGTTACTCTAAAATATTAAATCACGGTATTTCTGAATCAGTGTCGTGATATGATTATTGACCTGACTTCCTTAGGTAGTGACTTGGTGATATCAGGAGTATTTGCATTTCTGATAGGGATGGCGGGTATGATAGTCTATAGTAGGCTCAAGACTATATTAGAAGAAGGTCAGAGTAAAACCAACGAGGCAGTTATTGAAGCAGTAGTTCTTGAATATACTCGTAGACTGCGTGACTACGATAAAGTGATTGCAGAGCTTAGAGCCAAGGTCGATATCATGGAGAATAGGAGCCAAACGCATAAGGAAGTGTCACAAGGACTAACACAACCGCAACCTCACGTAGCACTCATGAGCGAGCATGTGACAGTCACGCAGCATGCTGCAATTGGAAAGGAAGTTAATAGTACAACTGACTATATATTCAAATTACTGGCTGAAAGACCGCGGTCATCAAGAGAAGTCCAACTTGCTATAGGCAGGACAAGAGAACATACAGCGCGCTTGATGAAAAAACTTCACGACCTGGGCCTTGTCAGCAGAGACATCAATACCAAACCTTTCCAGTATAATATCACAGATGCAGGTCGAGAGATGCTGAAGAAGAGGGCTGAGGCTGCATCGATTGCTGTCTAGTCATCTTATAGATCCACTCTTTTCCTTGTCGAGTTCTTATGAGCCGGCCACGTTCAGCATACCTTGAAAGATATGTTGAGATAATGCTCAGTTTGATAGGCTCATTGTATTGATCCTCATACAGTTCTAGGATATCAGTAGAGGTAAATCCGCCATAGGGGAACTTGCTCTCAACTAGACTCCATATTTTGTCGCCAACTGAGGCAGGGGTTGCTCTGTTACTTCTATAGGTCTCATTTTCATTGCTCGCATTTGACTCAATGTTTATGAGATCCATGAACTCGACTATTTTCAACATCTTCTCCTTTGATATATTACCTTCTAATGAGAGGTTATACTTGCTTCCTTCTGCATCCTCAAGCTCTATCTTGAATCGCTTCTTTCCAGAGTTCATACGCGTAAAGGTGACTTAACTTGTTAACGTATTAACACTTAACATGAGCTATGGCAATATTGATAACAAACAGCTTAGCTGGAATTAACCACCTATGAGAGAGAGGCGATTTTGGTTAACAAGCACTCTTAGTTAACTAATCCTTTAGTAAGGAATCGTTGGATCTCTGTTCCAGTGGAAATGGAGGGGTTCTAATCAATGCTGTTAACAGCAATGGTGTCGACATTAACGCTCCAGTGGAAATAGAGGGGTTAATTTAGGTCTTTTTTAATATTGATGTTCTAATGTTGCTAACATTGTTAATAGATGGAAAACTTACTTACAGGCCGCCACCCCTTTCTTTCTTCTGCAGAGTCTTCTCTGACCTTACATTAATCTATGTAATCAAGATGATATAATAGTTAATTATAATTGATTTAGTAGTTTAAAAACGACTTGTTAATATCAATGTTAAGAGAAAGTTAACAAACTTTTATTCTGCAAAAGAAAAACAGGGGGCAGCGGGTTAAAATTGAACACAGGAGTGAGATGATGGATAATAATTGAGTTCTGACATTGATAATATTTTCATGAAGGCGGCAAGTGGCAGTTCACTTGTTAAGAATCGTCAAGCCCTGACTATTGATTATGTACCGGAAAAATTGCCTTTTAGGGATGAAGAGACCAAGGCGCTTGCACAAGTATTGTCTACAATTTTTAAAGGCGCTAGGCCGTCAAATCTTCTTTTATTTGGCAAACCTGGTACAGGTAAGACTGCAGCAGCAAGAAGCGTCGTAGATAGGCTTGCAAAAAAAACAAGTGAGCTCAAGATAGACGTCATGGTCCTTTTCGTAAATGCAAAGATTGCAGGAGGTAGCGCCTATAAGGTAATTTTTGAAATTGCAGAAGAGCTTGGAATCAACAAGGAGCAGGAAAAACAAGTGCACTTTACCGGCTTGTCAATGGGCGAAGCAACAGATAGGGTCTTGAACTTCATACAAAAGAAAAAACTTCACCTTGTCTTGGTGATAGATGAGATAGATTCACTTGTAGACAGGAGTGGTGATGATATCCTCTATAATTTTACAAGAGCCAACCAGAGAATGAAGGGTGGCTTTATTACACTTATAGGAATCTCAAACAGCCTTACATTCAAGGACAAACTTGATCCACGTGTAAGAAGCAGCCTTAGCGAAGAGGAAATAGTCTTTAACCCATATACAGTAGATCAGCTGCGTCAGATATTACAAGAGCGCGCAAAGCTATCTTTCAATGAAGGCGCAATCTCTGAAGCGGCGGTCAACTTGTGTGCAGCAATAGCGGGAAGAGAACATGGCGACGCAAGAAAGGCAATAGACTTATTGAGAGTTGCGGCCGAGCTTGCAGAAAGAGAAGGTACCACCAAGGTCGATGAAAAACATGTGCGCGCCGGCGAAGATAGGATCGAAAGGGACGCACCTTTTGTCGCGCTAAAGAATGCACCTGTGCATCATAAACTTGTCATTCTTGCTATCATAAAGTCAACAAATGGAACAACTGGCAGGGTTTATGATATCTACCTATCACTTTGCAAACAGACAGAACAAAAACCGCTTACCCAGCGACGTATGACTCAGATAATAAATGAGTTGGATTTACTCGGTTTAGTTTCAACGGATATAGTTAATCAAGGCCGCTACGGTAGATCTCAAAAGATCAGGGTGATGGTACCACTAACTACAGTTGAAGAGGCCCTCAAAGAGGAT
>Ga0081538_10001605_pt1 | contig 23193 bp, 30 predicted proteins | sample TabmetS5T2R1_FD_71022 | JGI IMG/M metagenome (GOLD analysis project Ga0081538, IMG submission 71022) | Tabebuia heterophylla rhizosphere microbial communities from the University of Puerto Rico - S5T2R1 | ecosystem: Host-associated > Plants > Roots > Rhizosphere ... | reverse complement strand
GGGCGAGGTCGTCAAGGCGGTGGTCGTCCGCGTCAAGAAGCAGAAGCGCCGCCCCGACGGCTCCTACATCCGCTTCGACGAGAACGCCGCCGTGATCATCAACGAGCAGCAGAACCCGCGGGGCACGCGCATCTTCGGGCCGGTCGGGCGTGAGCTGCGCGAGAAGCGCTTCATGAAGATCATCAGCCTGGCCCCGGAGGTGCTCTAGCGGTGAAGATCCGCAAAGACGACCGCGTGATGGTCATGGCCGGCAAGGACCTCGGCGTGGTCGGCCGCGTGCTCAAGGCCGACCCGGGCCGCAACCGCGTGCTGGTCGAGGGCGTCAACCGGATCAAGCGGCACGAGAAGATCCGTCCCACCCAGCGGGGCGGGCAGACCGGCGGCATCACCGAGAAGGAGGCCTGGATCGACGCCTCCAACGTCCAGCTGATCAGCCCGGAGGACGGCAAGCCCACCCGGGTCGCCTACCGGGTCGAGGACGGCAGCAAGATCCGCGTGTGCGCACGCACGGGCGCGAAGCTCTAAGAGGAAGAAGCGATGACGCAGACGGCGACTGAGCGGCCGGTGCCGCGCCTCAGGGCGCGCTACCGGGAGGAGCTCCGGCGGCGGCTCCAGGACGAGCTGGCGCTGGGCAACGTCATGCAGGTCCCACGGCCGGTCAAGGTCGTGGTGAACATGGGCGTGGGCGAGGCGGTCCGGGAGGCCCGCCTGCTCGAGGGCGCCGTCCGCGACCTCGCCCAGATCACCGGCCAGCGCCCGCTGGTGACCAAGGCCAGGCGCTCGATCGCCGGCTTCAAGATCCGCGAGGGCCAGACGATCGGGGCCAAGGTGACCCTGCGGGGCGACCGCATGTGGGAGTTCCTGGACCGGCTGGTGTCGATCGCGCTCCCACGGATCCGCGACTTCCGCGGCCTGGCGCCGAAGGGCTTCGACGGCCACGGCAACTTCACCTTCGGGCTGACCGAGCAGCTGGTCTTCCCGGAGATCGACTACGACAAGATCGAGAAGGTCAGGGGCATGGACATCACCGTGGTGACCAGCGCCGAGACCGACGAGCAGGGCCGCGCGCTGCTGACGGCGCTCGGCTTCCCGTTCCGCACGTCCTGAGAAGGCTCCCGCCAGGCGTCCACACCGGACGAACCGGCGGGGCCAGGAGGTAGCAACCGCAGATGGCAAAGAAGTCGCTGATCGCCAAGGCCAAGCGCACCCCGAAGTTCAAGGTGCGGGGCTACACCCGCTGCCAGCGCTGCGGGCGGCCGCGCGCCGTGCTGCGCAAGTTCGGCCTGTGCCGGATCTGCGTGCGCGAGCTCGCCCACGCCGGCGAGCTGCCCGGCGTGACCAAGTCGAGCTGGTAGGGCGGTGACACGATGACCATGACCGACCCCATCGCCGACATGCTGACCCGGCTGCGCAACGGCAACGCCGCCTACCACGACGACGTCACCATGCCGAGCTCGAAGATCAAGGTCGAGATCGCCAAGGTCCTCAAGCAGGAGGGCTACATCAAGGACTACGCGGTCGAGAAGGTCGACGTGGGCTCCAAGCTCACCGTCGCCCTGAAGTACGGCCCCAACCGCGAGCGGACCATCAGCGGCGTGCGGCGCATCTCCAAGCCGGGGCTGCGCGTCTACGCCAAGAAGGAGAGCCTGCCCCGGGTCCTCGGCGGCCTCGGCATCGCCATCATCTCGACCTCCGGTGGCCTGCTCACCGACCGCGCGGCCCACCGGGCCGGCATCGGTGGCGAGGTCCTGGCCTACGTCTGGTAGGGGGAGCGCACCATGTCCCGTATCGGAAAGCTCCCCATCGAGGTGCCAAGCGGCGTCGAGGTCAAGGTGGAGGGCCTCGTCGCGACCGTGACCGGCCCCAGGGGCACCCTCACCCAGACCCTGCCGCCGTCGATCACCGTGCGCCAGGACGGCGCCCGGATCCTGGTCGAGCGGCCCGACGACGAGCGCGAGCACCGGGCCCTGCACGGCCTGGTCCGCACCCTGGTCGCCAACATGGTCGAGGGCGTCACCAAGGGCTTCGAGAAGCACCTCGAGATCCAGGGGGTCGGCTACCGGGTGCAGGCCCAGGGCAGCGACCTGGTGTTCAACCTCGGCTTCTCGCACCAGATCCCGGTCAAGGCGCCCGACGGCATCTCCTTCGAGGTCTCCAGCCCCACCCGGTTCTCCGTCAGGGGCATCGACAAGCAGCGCGTGGGCCAGGTGGCGGCCGAGATCCGGCACCTGCGCCGTCCCGACCCGTACAAGGGCAAGGGCGTGCGCTACGCCGGCGAGGTCGTCCGCCGCAAGGCCGGCAAGACCGCCAAGTGATCGAGTGAAGTGAGAGGTACCCCGACCATGGACATCGCGAAGACCAAGCGCGCGGCGCGCCTGCGGCGCCACCGCCGCGTGCGGCGCCGGGTGGCCGGGACGGCCGAGCGGCCGCGCCTGGCCGTCTTCCGCTCCAACCGGCAGATCTACGCCCAGGTCATCGACGACCGGGCCGGGCGCACCCTGGCCGCGGCCGGCTCCCTGGCCCACCGGGGTGACGGCGACAAGAAGGCCGTCGCCCGGCAGGTCGGCGCCGAGCTGGCGTCCAGGGCCAAGGCGGCCGGCATCACCTCGGTGGTGTTCGACCGCGGCGGCTACCAGTTCCACGGCCGCGTGCGCGCCCTGGCCGAGGCCGCCCGCGAGGGCGGCCTGGACTTCTGAGCAACGAGAGACGCAAGGAGGCATCTCGAATGGCAGCAGCCCCCGCTCGCCGGGGTCCCGGTGGACAGGGCAACCGGCCGCCCCGTGACGACCGCGGTGGCCCCGGCCGGGATGACGCCCCCAAGTCCCAGTTCGAAGAGCGCGTGGTCGCGATCAACCGGGTCGCCAAGGTCGTCAAGGGCGGCCGCCGGTTCTCGTTCACCGCGCTGGTGGTGGTCGGCGACGGCAACGGCAAGGTCGGCGTCGGCTACGGCAAGGCCAAGGAGGTCCCCGCGGCCATCCAGAAGGGCGTGGAGACCGCCAAGAAGAACTTCTTCCCGGTGCCCATGATCGGCTCCACCATCCCCCACGAGGTGCTCGGCGAGGAGGGCGCCGGCCGGGTGCTGCTCAAGCCGGCCTCCCCGGGGACCGGGGTCATCGCCGGTGGCCCGGTGCGGGCCGTGCTGGAGGCCGCCGGCGTGTCCGACGTGCTCTCCAAGTCGCTCGGCTCGAGCAACCCGATCAACATCGTGCACGCCACCGTGGCCGGGCTGAAGCAGCTCAAGCGCCCCGCGGAGCTGGCCGAGCGGCGCGGCCTCGAGCTGGCCGAGATGTCGCCCACCACCGTCGCGAGGGTGCGGGCCGCGGCCGCCGTCGGCGCCACCGCCAGGGGCAAGGAGGGGACGCCGGCGTGAGCCGCCTCAAGGTCACCCAGAAGCGCTCCCTGATCGGCCGGCCCCGCCCGCAGCGGGCCACCGTCAGGAGCCTCGGCCTCAAGCGGATCGGTGACGTGGTGGTCAAGGAGGACCGCCCCGAGATCCGCGGCATGCTGTTCAAGGTCTCCCACCTGGTCGAGGTGGAGGAGGTAGGCGAGTGAAGCTGCATCACCTGCGCCCGGCGCCCGGTTCCACCAGCGACCCGGTCCGCAAGGGCCGCGGCGATGCCTCGGGCAGGGGCAAGACCGCCGGCCGGGGCACCAAGGGCTCCAAGGCGAGGAACAAGATCCGGATCGGCTTCGAAGGCGGCCAGATGCCGCTGCAGCGGCGGGTGCCGAAGCTGCGGGGCTTCACCAACCCCAACAAGGTGCACTGGTCGGTGGTGAACCTCGACCGCCTGCAGGCGGCCTTCCCCAAGGGCGGCGAGGTCGGCCCGGACGGGCTGGTCGCCGCCGGCCTGGCGCGCCGGGGCACCCCGGTGAAGGTCCTCGGCCAGGGCGACGTCTCGGTCGCCCTCCAGGTCCGGGCGCACGCCTTCTCGGCCACCGCGGCCTCCAAGATCACGGCCGCTGGCGGTACCGTAGAGGTCGTCTAGGCGACCAAGGGGAGGATTCGGGGCATGCTGTCGGCCTTTCGCAACGCACTCAAGATCCCTGAGCTGCGTGGCAAGATCCTGTTCACGGTCGCGATCATCGCGGTCTACCGCCTGGGCTCGCACCTGCCGGTGCCAGGGGTCGACTTCGACGCGGTGCAGAACTTCCTCGAGAACCCGGGCAACCAGGGCCAGAACAGCGCCTTCACCCTGATCAACCTGTTCTCGGGCGGGGCGCTGACCCAGTTCGCGATCTTCGCGCTGGGGATCATGCCCTACATCACCTCCTCGATCATCATGCAGCTCCTCCAGGTGGTCATCCCCCGCCTGGAGCAGCTGCAGAAGGAAGGCGAGTCCGGCCGCAAGAAGATCCAGCAGTACACCCGCTACGTGACGGTGTTCCTGGCGCTGCTGCAGTCGGCCAGCATCGTGCAGCTGGCCCACAACCAGGGCATCCTGCCGATCGACATCTTCCCCGGGCTGACCCCCGGCCGCTTCGCGCTGGCGGTGCTCACCCTGACCGCCGGCACCGCCCTGATCATGTGGCTCGGCGAGCTGATCACCCAGCGCGGGATCGGCAACGGCATGTCGATCCTGATCTTCACCGCGATCGTGGCCACGCTGCCCAGCGAGGGCGCCAACATCCTCCGGGTCAACAAGGCGTTCATCTTCGGCCTGGTCTGCTTCCTCGGGCTGCTGATCATCGTGGCGGTGATCTTCGTCGAGCAGGCGCAGCGCCGCATCCCCGTGCAGTACGCCAAGCGCATGGTGGGCCGGCGCATGTACGGCGGCCAGTCGACCTACATCCCGCTGAAGGTCAACCAGGCCGGCGTGATCCCGATCATCTTCGCCTCCAGCCTGCTGTACATCCCGGTGCTGCTGGCCTCGATCGTGAACCGGCCGTGGATGACCAACCTGGTCGACAACTTCTTCCGGGACGGCAGGCACCCGGTCTACATCCTCAGCTACTTCGTGCTGATCATCTTCTTCGCCTACTTCTACAACTCGATCGCGTTCAACCCGGTGGACACCGCCGACAACATGAAGAAGTACGGCGGCTTCATCCCCGGCATCCGGCCGGGACGGCAGACCGCCGAGTACCTGAACCACATCATCACCCGGATCACCCTGCCGGGCGCCCTGTTCCTGGGGGCGGTGGCGATCCTGCCGTTCATCGCGCTGGCCGCGGGCAACGTGCAGTCGTTCCCCTTCGGGGGCACGGCCATCCTGATCACGGTCGGGGTGGGGCTCGAGACCATGAAACAGATCGAGTCGCAGCTGCTGATGCGGAACTACGAGGGCTTCCTCCGTTGAGGCTGGTGGTGCTCGGCCCGCCGGGGGCCGGCAAGGGAACCCAGGCGGTGCGGATCGCGGAGCAGTTCTCCTGCGCCGACATCGCCACCGGCGACATCTTCCGGGCCAACGTCGCCGAGGGCACCGAGCTCGGCCGCGCCGCCCAGGAGTACATGGACCGCGGCGACCTGGTGCCCGACGAGGTCGTGATCGCGATGGTGACGGAGCGGCTGGCCGAGCCGGACTGCACCACCGGGTTCGTGCTGGACGGCTTCCCGCGCACCGTCGCCCAGGCCGAGGCGCTCGACCGCCGCCTGGCGGGGCTGCAGACCCCGCTGCACGCGGCGCTGAACTTCGAGATCACCGAGGACGAGCTGCTGCGGCGGCTGGCCGGCCGGGCGGCCGAGCTGCACCGCTCCGACGACTCCGAGCAGACCATCCGGCACCGGCTGGAGGTGTTCGCCATCAAGACCCGGCCGCTGATCGACTACTACGCCCACCGCGGCCTGCTGGTCAACGTCGACGCCATCGGCCCCATCGAGGTCGTCACCAAGCGGATCCTGGACGACCTCGCCGACCTGAATCGGAGCGGCACATGATCATCCGCAAGTCGCCGGAGGAGATCGACCGCATGCGCCGCGCCGGCCGGCTGGTCGGCCGCACGCTGTCGGCGGTGACCGCCGCCGCCCGTCCCGGCGTGACCCTGCTGGAGCTCGACCGCCTGGCCGAGCGGACCATCCGGGGCGGCGGCGGCATCCCGTCGTTCCTCGGCTACCCGGGCGGCGTCGGCATCCCGTTCCCCGGCTCGCTGTGCCTGTCGCCCAACGACTGGGTGGTGCACGGCATCCCCAACGGCTACGTGCTCCAGGACGGCGACATCCTGTCGATCGACTGCGGCGCGATCGTGGAGGGCTACCACGGCGACGCCGCGGTCACCATCCCGATCGGGGAGGTCGACGAGGCCGCCAAGCGGCTGCTCGACACCACCGAGCGGGCGCTGTGGGCCGGCATCGCCCAGGTGCGGGCGGGCAACCGGCTCTCCGACATCGGCCATGCCGTGGAGCAGGTCGCCGCCGAGCCGGGCTACGGCGTGGTGCGCGAGTACGTCGGTCACGGCATCGGCACGCGCATGCACGAGGAGCCGCAGGTGCCCAACTACGGCCGTCCGGGCAGGGGGCTGCGCCTGGACGTCGGGCTGGTGCTGGCGATCGAGCCGATGGTCAACGAGGGCGGCGCCGAGACCGAGGTGCTGGAGGACGGCTGGACGGTGGTGACCAGGGACGGGTCCCGCTCGGCGCACTTCGAGCACACGGTGGCCATCACCCCCGACGGCCCGGAGGTGCTCACCCTGATGGACGGCGCCCGCCAGGAGGACTGGCTCAAGGCCGCCGCCGGCCAGCCGCGCTAGCCCTTGGGGTAGCGCGCGGGGACGAAGCTCTGGTCGGTGATCGGTGGGCGCACGTACTTGCCGCGGTCCTTGCGCGGGGGCAGCTCGATCGGCTCGGGCGTCAGGTCCTCGTAGGGGACCATGCTCAGCAGGTGGCTGATGCAGTTCAGCCGCGCATGCCGCTTGACGTCGGCGTCCACCACCCACCAGGGCGACTCCTTGGTGTCGGTGTGGGCGAACATGTCGTCCTTGGCCTTGGAGTAGTCCAGCCACCGCTCGCGTGACTTGAGGTCCATGGGGCTGAGCTTCCAGCGCCTGGTGGGGTCGCCAAGGCGGCGCTGGAAGCGGCGCTCCTGCTCCTCGTCGCTGACCGAGAACCAGTACTTCACCAGGATGATCCCCGAGCGGATCAGCATGCCCTCGAACTGCGGGCAGGCACGGAAGAACTCCTCCACCTCCTGCTCGGTGCAGAAGCCCATCACCCGCTCGACGCCGGCGCGGTTGTACCAGCTGCGGTCGAACAGCACCATCTCCCCGGACGCGGGCAGCTGGTCGGCGTAGCGCTGGAAGTACCACTGGGTCTTCTCGCGCTCGGTGGGGGTGCCGAGCGCCACCACCCGGCAGATCCTCGGGTTCAGGCTCTCGGTGATCCGCTTGATGGTGCCGCCCTTGCCGGCGGCGTCGCGGCCCTCGAACAGCACGACCACCTTCAGCCCGGCGTGCTTGATCCACTCCTGCAGCTTGACCAGCTCGATCTGCAGCCGCGCCAGCTCGCGCTCGTACGCCTTCTGGCTCATCTTGTTCGGCGCGCCGGGGGCGGCCTCGGCCTCGGTCTCGGTCATGACCAGCGCCGGCGGGTTCCGCCCCGCGTCGCGCTTGGAGGACGCCTTGGTCGCCTTGGTCTTGGTCGCCTTGCGTTGCGCCATGCTGGACCCCCATCCTGCCCTGATCGTCGCGTTGCGATCATCACCGACCGGCGCGGCCTTGTCACGACCGTTCCGGTGGCGGCGCCTCCGGCCCGGACGCCGGTTCCTCCAGCTCGGCGCGGACCCGCGGCAACGCCCCCGGGTGCTGTTGCTGCAGCCACGCCAGCACCTTCTCGCGGACCTCGCAGCGCAGGTCCCACGCGCTGGCGGCGCTGTCGGCGCTCACCAGGCCGCGCAGCACCATGGTCCGCTCGGTGGTGTCGACCACCTGCAGCACCGCCGTCTGCCGGTTCCAGAGCTTGGACGCCCCGAGCACCCGCTCGAACTCGGCGCGGACGTCCTCGACGGGGGTGGTGTAGTCGACGTGCAACATGACGGTGCCGACGATGTCGGCCGAGTAGCGCGTCCAGTTCTCGATCGGCTGCTCGACGAAGTAGGTGCACGGCAGCACCAGCCGGCGGCGGTCCCAGATCCGCACCACCACGTAGGTGAGGGTGATCTCCTCGATGTTGCCCCACTCGCCCTCGACGACCACGGCGTCGTCGAGGCGGATCGGCTCGGCGAAGGCGATCTGCAGGCCCGCGATGAGGTTGCCGATGGTGGACCTGCCCGCGACCCCGCCGATCACGCCGGCGATCCCGGCGGAGGCCAGCAGGCTGGTGCCGAGCGCGCGCCCCTCCGGGATGCTCAGCAGCATGAAGGCGAGCGCCAGCACGACGATCCCGACCTGCACGACCCGCCCGAGCACCTGGACCTGGGTGCGCGCGCGGCGGGCGCGGAGGTTGTCGGGCACCTCCACGTCGTAGCGCCGCATCAGCGCGTCCTCGGCCATGCGCACCACCCGCACGGCCAGCCACGCGCCGGCGGCGACCAGCGCCAGCAGCAGCAGACGGAAGGTGCTGTCGTTCAGGTCGGGCGGCAGGCGTGCGCTCCTCAGCGCCAGCAGGAGCGTGGCGAGCACGACCACCACACGCGCGGGCCAGCGGCCGTGCTTGCGCAGGTCCTCGGCGAGGGCGCGGTCCTTCATGAACCGCAGCACCAGCCACCAGCCCGCCATGAAGACGAGCAGCGCGGCGACGGCCAGGCCGACCGTGGTGAGCCACCCGGGCGGCCGGGCACCGGTGATCCAGTCCATCCGGCACCAGATGTACCCCCCAGAGCACTACGAGTCCACCGGCCAGGGACGGCCATGGTCGGGCGCGCCCAAGCGTGCCGGGGATTGGGCCGTGCCGCGCCGTGGTACCTACCCGACAGGCGAATCGAGCCAGGAGGGTGGCCGATGCTCGAGAGGATCCTGCTCGCCATCGACGAGTCCGAGCACGCCCGCAAGGCGGTGCCGGCGGCCGTGGAGCTGGCCCGTGCCGGCGGGGGGGCGGTCCACGTGCTGCACGTCCATGAGCTGGCGTTCGCCCGGGCCACGGTGGTGGGCGACAGCCGGGAGGAGGCACAGCAGCTGGTCGATGGGGTGGTGGAGGAGCTGAAGCAGGCCGGGGTGGCCGCCGAGGGCTCGGTCCGGACGTCCACCGCCGGGCCCGCCCGCGGCATCCTCGAGCACGCCGACGACGTCGACGCCACCATCATCGTGCTCGGCTCCAGGGGGCTGGGGGCCCTCGGCGGGCTGCTGCTCGGCAGCGTCGCGCACAAGATCCTCCAGCTGGCGAGCTGCCCCGTCCTGGTGGTGCGCGACCAGCAGAGCCTCGAGGAGCGGCACCACGACGTGCTCAGGGCGCAGACCAGGTTCCAGGCCTGAGTCGGCGCGCGGGCGTCAACCTGCTGCTGGAGCGCGATCCAGGAGCATCTGGATCACGGTCTGGGTGCTCAGGCCGAGCTCCCGTGCGATCTCGTCCGGCCGCATCCCCTTGGCGTTGTAGATGCGCGCGAGGCGCTGCTGTGGCTCGCTCCACGGCCGGCCAGGGTTCTTGCGGGGAGGGCTTCCGTGCCCGGGTGGCGTGGCGCGGGCCGGGACCCTGTCCTTCCCCGAGGAAGCCAGGCGGTCGTCGCGGTAGGGGCGCGCGGCCGTCTCCGCCTTCGTCCGCCCGTCCAGGACCTCGTACTGGTCGGCGGCCTTGTTGACGCCCACCGCCAGGATCTTCAAGCTCCTGGCGTTCTGCTTCTGGCACTCACGCCTGGTGCAGTAGTCGTACTTGGCCGCCCGCTCGGGATGCAGCTCGCTCCCGCACGTCACACACCTTGCCATCGTCCTCCAACAACCCGGGAACACGTTGAATTCAACACCGGGCGAGCGCCTCCTGTTCCGGCCGCCGAGCGCGGGGCTCGGCAGCGGCCCGGCAGCGAGATGCTCGCCGAGCTCACCAAGACCTATAGTCCTCGCGTCGCCCTCGTCGCCGATGGAGGCGAGTACGCCGTCGTGGACGTCCAGGAGCGCACCGTGCAGCCCGCCAAGCTCGCCTAGCGGCCCGGTCGATGGGGAGCCCGGCCGCCGACCAGGGAAGCCGCGCCCGGAACTGGATCGCGGCGGTGCTCGGCTACGGCGAGTTCCTGATCGACGCGGCGGTGGCCGTGGCGCTGACCGTGGGCGGGGCCATCCTGCTCGGCGTCGTGGTCTACGACTTCGTCCACGAGCTCGGCGACGCGCCGTTCATCGGCCAGGTGCTGGAGCTCCTCAGCGGCCTGCTGCTGGTGTTCATCTTCACCGAGCTGATCAGCACGATCCGCGTGGCCATCGCCCGCCGGACGGTGCAGGTCGAGCCGTTCCTGATCGTCGGGATGGTGGCGGCGATCCGGCGGCTGATCGTGATCAGCGCCGAGGCCGAGAACCTGCTCGGCACCGACGAGTTCCGCGACCTGATTCTGGAGATCGGCGTGCTGGCGGGGACGGTGCTGGTGCTGGGGGCGACCGTGTTCGTCCTGCGCATCGTCCGCCGGGGCGACGAGCGGCAGCCCGATGGCCCGACGGCCTGACGCGGCGTCCGCGGCGAGGCTGACGGCGGCGCACGTCGCGCGATCGCGGTGCCCGGCCGCAGGCGCAGCGCCGCGGCGGCGGTACCGGCGCAGGCGGCCGTCAGCCCGTGGGGTTGGTCCGGCTCCGATGGAGGTACACCGAGGGAGCCACCGGCGACGAGACGCGTACGCTCGAGCCGCTGGAGCGTACCGCCTGCTGGGAGCAGGGTGAGGTGCCCGAGACCGATCCGTTCACCGTGTGAGGGCCGCCATGAACGCCGTCCACCAGAGCCTCCAGGTCCCTGCCGCGGGCGTCGTGCTCGAGGCCGACGCCGTGGTGCCGGAGCCGGCGCAGGGGTTGGTCCTGTTCGCCCACGGCAGCGGCAGCGGCCGCCACAGCCCGCGCAACCGCTACGTCGCCGGCGCGCTCCAGGACGCCGGCCTGGCGACCGTCCTGGCCGACCTGCTCACGCCGGAGGAGGAGCAGGTCGACGCCCGCACCGGCTCCCTCCGGTTCGACATCGGCCTGCTCGCCGAGCGGGTGGCGGCGCTGACCGACTGGCTGGTCGAGCAGGAGCACACCGCCCACCTCGGCATCGGCCTCTTCGGTGCCAGCACCGGCGCGGCCGCGGCGCTCGCCGCCGCCGCCGCGCGACCCGCCTCGGTGGAGGCGATCGTCTCCCGCGGAGGCCGGCCGGACCTCGCCGGCGGGCTCCTCCGCCTGGTGCGCCAGCCCACCCTGCTGATCGTGGGGGAGCGGGACACCACCGTCCTCGAGCTCAACCGCAAGGCGATGAGGGAACTGGGCGGCGAGACCAGGCTCGAGGTCGTCCCCGGCGCGTCCCACCTGTTCGAGGAGCCCGGCGCCCTGGAGGAGGTCGCCCGGCCGGCAGGGGACTGGTTCGTCCGTCACCTGCGACCAGCGCCGCACGGCGCCTGACGTGGAAGCAGGGCATGGCAGCCGCAGGAGCCGGTCCTCAGGTAGGAGCTGGCCGGCGCCCTGGATGGGGACGAGCGCCGGCCATCGGCGACAGTCTGCCGGCTGGCCGTGGCCTTCGAATCGCGAGGATGACTAGTTCGCGTGGGCGCTCAGCGGGAGTAGAACTCGACCACGAGCCGCTCGTCGCAGATCACCGGGATCTCGTCCCGCAGCGGGAGCCGCACCAGGCGGGCGCTGAGCGCCTCGATGTCGACGTCGAGGTACGGGGGTACCGCGGCGGCGTGCTGGCCGGACGCCGCGACCAGGAACGGCACCTTGGCCTTGCTGGCGGCGGCGACCTCGATCACGTCCCCCGGGCTGACGCGGAACGACGGCCGGTCCACCCGGCGGCCGTTCACCGTGACGTGGCCGTGGCTGACGGCCTGCCGCGCCTGGTAGATCGTGCGTGCAAACCCGGCGCGCAGCACCAGCGCGTCGAGCCTGGTCTCCAGGTCGACCAGCAGCGCCTCGCCGGTCTTCTGGCCGCTCCGCAGCGCCCTGGCCACGGCCAGGCGCAGCTGCGCCTCGCTGACGTCGTACTGGGCGCGCAGTCGCTGCTTCTCCAGCAGCCGCGCCCGGTAGTCCGATTGGGTCCTGCGCCTGCGGCCGTGCTCGCCGGGCGGGTACGGTCGCCGCTCCAGGTGGCGCGCCGCCTTCGGGGTCAGCGCGATGCCGAGCGCACGGCTCAGGCGGACCTTGGACCTCGTCCTGTTCAAGTGCGATCACCTCCTCTGGCCGACGAAGACGAGTCCTCGTTCGCATAACGAGCAGGCCGCGGCGGTATTCCGGCGGGCGAGCGGACGGCCTGGCCGGGTGGCAGGCCAGGCCGTCCGCGGCTCACCGCCGGCTAGGCGGACCGCTCGCTCAGCCGGGTGCCTGTTCGGTCACTGCGATCCTCCGCTGCCGGACGTCCCGACCGGCTGGGGCTCGCCCGACTGGGCGGCGATCTGGACGCGGCGCGGCTTGGCCTTCTCCGCGACCGGGATCGTGATCGTCAGCACGCCCATGTCGTAGCTGGCGTTCAGCCGCTCGGCGTCGAGGTTGTCGCCGAGGAACAGCTGCCGGGTGAAGCTGCCCCGCGGCCGCTCGTCGATCAGCACCTCGTCGCCCTCCTGGCGGGGCGAGCGCCGCTCGGCGCGGATGGTGACGACGTTGCGCTCCAGGGTGAGGTCGACGTCCTCGGGCCTCACCCCCGGCAGGTCGAGGTGGATGAAGAACTGCTCGCCCCGGCGGTAGGCCTCCATCGGGATCGAGCGCATCCCCCTGGTGCCGCCGAAGAACTGCTCGGTGAGACGGTCGAAGTCGCGGAACGGGTCGAAGCGCATGACTGCCATGCCACTGCCTCCTGTCGTGCTCCTACCTCGTGGTCAGGCTGCCTCCTCGGCGATCACCTCCTCGGCCCAGCCGAGCAACGCGGGTGGTGGGACCGCCCCGACCTGCCGGGCGACCTCGCGGCCGTCGCGCAGGAGCAGCAGGGTGGGGATCCCTTGCACGCCGAGGCGCTCGGCGGTCCTCGGCGCCTGATCCACGTTGACCTTGACCACCTTGAGCCGGCCGGCCAGCGTCCTGGCCGCCTGCTCGACGCCGGGCTCGACGACCCGGCAGGGCCCGCACCACGGCGCCCACAGGTCGACCAGCACCGGCAGCGTCGAGCGGCCGGCGACCTCCTCGAAGTCGTCGTCGTGGGCGGACGTGAGCCAGGGAAGGGCGGTGTGGCAGTTCGCGCAGCGCGGCACGCCGGCGGCGGTGGCGGGCACCCGGTTGCGCTTCCCGCAGTTGGGGCAGGTGACGATCTCGGCCACGCTCAGGACGCCTCCTGGGTCTCCGGGGGGTTGTCGTAGGTGACCACCAGCTCGTCGCCCTTGGCGTCGACGCGCACGGTGGCGCCGTCGCGGACGTCGCCGCCGAGCAGGGCCCGGCCGATGCGCGTCTCGACCTCGTGGGAGATGAACCGGCGCAGCGGCCGCGCGCCGTAGACCGGGTCGAACCCCTGGGAGGCGATCAGGCGGCGGGCCTCGTCGGTGAGCTCCAGGGTCATGCGCCGGTCGGCCAGGCGCCGGCGCAGCTCGTCGAACTGGAGCTCGACGATGCGCTCGATCTGCGGCAGCGTCAGCGGCTTGAACAGCACCACGTCGTCGACGCGGTTGAGGAACTCGGGCCGGAAGCGGCGGCGCAGCTCGCCCATGACCGCGACCCGGGCGTCGGGCTTGATCTCCCCGTCGGGGGTGACCCCGTCCAGCAGGTACTCCGAGCCGATGTTGGAGGTCATGATCAGCACGGTGTTGCGGAAGTCGACGGTGCGGCCCTGGGCGTCGGTGATGCGGCCGTCGTCCAGCACCTGCAGCAGGACGTTGAACACGTCGGCGTGGGCCTTCTCGATCTCGTCGAACAGCACCACCGAGTAGGGCTTGCGCCGCACCGCCTCGGTGAGCTGGCCGCCCTCCTCGTAGCCGACGTAGCCGGGCGGGGCGCCGACCAGGCGGCTGACCGTGTGGCGCTCCTGGTACTCGCTCATGTCCAGCCGGACCAGGTTCTCCTCGGTGTCGAACAGGGCCGCCGCCAGCGTCTTGGCCAGCTCGGTCTTGCCGACCCCGGTGGGCCCGAGGAAGATGAACGAGCCGATCGGCCGGCGGGGGTCCTTGATCCCAGAGCGGGCCCGGATGATCGCGTCGGCGACCAGGCGGACCGCCTCGTCCTGGCCGATGACCCGCTCGTGCAGGATCTCGTCCAGCCGCAGCAGCTTCTCGCGCTCGCCCTCCTGCAGCCGGCTGATCGGGATCCCGGTCCAGGCCGAGACGATCTCGGCGATCTCCTCCTCGGTGACCATCTCCCGCAGCAGCCGCCGGTCGCCGAACCTGCCGAGCTGCTCCTCCTCGGCCTGGAGGCGGCGTTCCAGCTCGGCGAGCCTGCCGTAGCGCAGCTCGGCCGCCCGGTTGAGGTCGTAGGCGCGCTCGGCCTCGTCGGCCTCCTGCCTGACCTGCTCCAGCTCCTTGCGCAGCTCCTGCACCCGCCGGATCGCCTGCCGCTCGGCCTCCCACTGGGCCCGCTTGGCGTCGGCCTCGGCGCGGAGGTCCGCCAGCTCGCGGCGCAGCTCCTCCAGCCGGGCGCGGCTGGCCGGGTCGGACTCCTTGGCCAGCGCCGCCTCCTCGATCTCCAGCCGCGTCACCCGCCGGGTGAGCTCGTCCAGCTCGGCGGGCATGGAGTCGATCTCGGTGCGCAGCCGCGCGCAGGCCTCGTCGACCAGGTCGATCGCCTTGTCGGGCAGGAACCGGTCGGTGATGTAGCGGTGGCTGAGGGTGGCGGCGGCGACCAGGGCGCCGTCGTGGATCTTGACGCCGTGGAAGACCTCCAGCCGCTCGCGCAGCCCGCGCAGGATCGAGATGGTGTCCTCGACGCTGGGCTCGTCCACCAGCACCGGCTGGAAGCGGCGCTCCAGCGCGGCGTCCTTCTCGATCTGCTTGCGGTACTCGTCGACGGTGGTGGCGCCGATCATGTGGAGCTCGCCGCGGGCCAGCATCGGCTTGAGCATGTTGCCGGCGTCCATGGCGCCCTCGGCGGCGCCGGCGCCGACCACGGTGTGGAGCTCGTCGACGAACAGCAGGATGCGTCCCTCGGCCGCGCGGACCTCGTTGAGGACCGCCTTGAGCCGCTCCTCGAACTCGCCCCGGTACTTGGCCCCGGCGACCAGGGAGCCCAGGTCGAGCGCGAAGATCGTCTTGTCCCGCAGCCCCTCGGGCACGTCGCCGCGCACGATCCGCTGGGCCAGGCCCTCGACGATGGCGGTCTTGCCGACCCCCGGGTCGCCGATCAGCACCGGGTTGTTCTTGGTGCGGCGCGACAGGATCTGCACCACCCGGCGGATCTCGGCGTCGCGGCCGATCACCGGGTCCAGCCTGCCGGCGCGGGCGTCGCCGACCAGGTCGCGGCCGTACTTCTCCAGGGCCTCGTAGGCGGCCTCGGGCACCGCGGAGGTGACCCGCTGGTTGCCGCGCACCCGGGTCAGCGCCGTCAGGAAGCCCTCGCGGGTGACGCCGTGCTCCTTGACGAGCCGCCCGGCGGCGGTGGCCGAGCCCTCGTCCAGGAGGGCGATCAGCAGGTGCTCGACGGAGACGTACTCGTCCTTGAGCCGGCCGGCCTCCCGCTCGGCGTTGTCGAACAGGCGGGCCAGCCGCTGGGTGACCATCACCTGCCCGGGGGCGGCGCCCGGCCCGGTCACCCGCGGCCGGCGGCCGAGCTCGGTCTCCACCGCGGCGCGCAGCGCGTCGGGGTCGGCCCCGGCCGCGGCGATCAGCCGAGGCACCAGCCCCTCGGGCTGGTCGAGCAGGGCCAGCAGCAGGTGCTCGCCGTCGACCTCGGTATGGCCGAAGCGCAGCGCCTTGGTCTGGGCGTCGTGCAGGGCCTCCTGGGACTTCTGGGTCAGACGGTTGAGGTCCACAGCTGGTCATCACCCCTTGCTGGCGTGGCCGGCACGCCGGGCCGGGCGCGCAGGGCGCGTTCCAGCACGTCGATGCGGTCGAGGAGGTCGAGCACCAGGCCGATGGCGGCCCAGTTCAGCGACAGGCCGGCGCGCAGGCGCTGGATGCGGGCGACGGTGACGAGCTCGGTGTCGGCGAACCACAGGTTGCCGGTGCCGTCCCGGGTGGCCCGCAGGAGCCCGAGCGCCACCAGCCGCCGGACGAGCTCGGGGTGCAGGCCGGCGCGGCGGGCGAAGCCGTCCAGGCTGAGCCGCCACGGCCGCGCCAGGGGATAGCGTCGTGCGGTCACCGCTTCCTCCTCGGGTCGAAGGTGGACGCGTTGGCCAGCTCCTCGAACAGCTCCCGCTCGCGGCGGTTGAGCCGTTTGGGGATCATGATCCGTGCCTCGGCGAACAGGTCCCCCGGCTGGCCCTTGGGGTTGGGCATGCCCTGGCCGCGCAGCCGCAGCCGCCGGCCGCTCGAGGAGCCGGGCGGGACCTTCACCTTGACCTCCCCGGCAGGGGTGTCGACCGGCACGGTCGCGCCGAGGGCCGCCTCCCAGGGGGTGACCGGCAGCTGCAGGTGGAGGTCGCGTCCCTCCAGGCGGTAGCGCGGGTGCGGCGCGATCCGCACGATCAGGTACAGGTCGCCGGCCGCGCCGCCGCCGGCGCCCCGGCCGCCCTGGCCGGCGAGCCGGATGCGCTGCCCGTCGGTGACCCCCGGCGGGATGGTCACCTCGTAGCCGCGCTGCCCGTCCGGGCCGGCGAGGCTGACCCTCCGGCGCCCGCCGCCGAACGCCTCCTCGACGGTCAGCTCGATCTCGGCCTCCTGGTCGGCGCCGGGAATCGGTCCGCCGCGGGCCCCGCGGGCGCCGCGGCCCCCGAACATCCCACCGAACAGGTCGTCCAGGTCGATGCCGCCGAAGTCGTCCCCGAACCCCTCGCCGCCGTCGTCGACGTACACCCGCCGGCCACCGGACCGCGACCCGCGGGAGCGGAAGCCCCCGCCCGCGCCGGCCGCCTCCCGCTCGGCCCCCTCGGGGACCTGCCGGAAGGCGGGCCCGAACCGGTCGTAGCGCGCTCGGGTCTCGGGGTCGGAGAGGACCTGGTAGGCCTCGTTGACCTCCTTGAACCGCTCCTCGGCGCCGGGGTCCCTGTTCACGTCCGGGTGGTGCTGGCGCGCCAGCCGGCGGAAGGCCTGCTGCAGCTCCTCGGGGCTTGCGGTGCGCGGCACCCCGAGGACCTCGTAGTAGTCGCGCGCCACCGCGCTCACCCCCGACCGGACGGCGCGGTGGCGACGGCCACGGCGGCCGGGCGGAGCGACCGCTCGCCCTGCCCGTAGCCGGGGCGCAGCACCTCCACCACCGTGCCCGGCTTCGCCGCGGCGTCCTCGACCACCTTGAGCGCCTCGTGCCGCGCCGGGTCGAAGGGCACCCCCGTCTCCTCGTGGCGGGGGTAGCCCAGCCGGGCGAGCACGGCCAGGGCGTGCTCGCGCACCGCGCGCACCCCTTCCACGACGGCGGAGGGGTCCTCGCCCGCGTGGGCCAGGGCGCGGTCCAGGTCGTCGACCACGGGCAGCCACTGGGCGGCCACCCGGGCCCGCTCGGCGGCCCGCTCCCGCTCCAGCTCCCGCGCGTAGCGCTTGCGGAGGTTGTCCAGGTCGGCCAGTGCCCGCCGCCAGCGGTCCTCCAGCTCCGCCACGGCGGCCGCCTGGTCGGCCGCCTCCCGCTCGGCCCTGCCGGCCACCTCCTGCTCCTCCGGGGTGGCCCGCCGGTTGCCCAACGGGGTCTCGGGGCGCTGCTGCGCAGCCATGGCGCGGCCCTAGCTGGGGGTGAAGTCGGCGTCGATGACGTCGTCGCCCGGCCGTTGCTCCGAGGGCCCGCCCTGCTGCTGCGGACCGCCCTGCGGTCCCGCGGCCGCCTGCAGGCCCTGGAGCGCCTGCTGGAGCTCGCCCGTGAGCTCCCGCAGGCGCTCCAGCGGCGCCTCCGCCTTGATGGCCTGGCGGGCGTCGCCGACCAGCAGCTCCGCCCGTGCCCGCTCGTGCGAAGGCGCCGCCTCCCCGAGCTCCTCGAGCCGCCGCTCCACCTGGTAGGCGACCGCGTCCAGCTCGTTGCGGGCGTCCACCAGCTGGCGCAGGCGGGCGTCCTCGGAGCGGTTGCGCTCGGCCTCGGCGATCATGCGCTCGACCTCGGCCCGGTCGAGGTTGCTGGTCTCGGTGATCGTGATCTCCTGCTGGGCGCCGGTCTCCTTGTCGCGCGCGGAGACGTGGAGGATGCCGTTGGCGTCGATGTCGAAGGTGACCTCGATCTGGGGCAGGCCGCGGGGCGCCGGGCGGATGTTCTCCAGCCGGAAGCGGCCGAGCACCCGGTTGTCGGCGGCGCGCTCGCGTTCGCCCTGCAGCACCACGACGTCCACGGCCGGCTGGTTGTCCTCGGCGGTCGAGTACACCTCGGTCCGCCGGACCGGGATGGTGGTGTTACGCTCGATCACCCTGGTCATGACCCCGCCGAGCGTCTCCAGCCCCAGCGACAGCGGCGTCACGTCCAGCAGCAGCACGTCCTTGACCTCGCCCTTGAGGACGCCGGCCTGGAGCGCCGCCCCGACGGCGACCACCTCGTCGGGGTTGACCGACATGTTGGGGTCCTTGCCGCCGGTGAGGCGGCGCACCAGCGCCTGCACCGCCGGCATCCGGGTCGCGCCGCCGACCAGGATCACCTCGTCGAGGTCGGCCTCGGTCACCTTGGCGTCCGACATCGCCTGCCTGACGGGCTCCAGGCAGCGTCCCACCAGGTCGGCGGTGAGCTGCTCGAACCTGGCCCGGTTGATGGTGGCCGTGAGGTGCTTGGGACCGGACGCGTCCGCGGTGATGAACGGCAGGTTGACCTGCGTCTGGGTCACCGAGCTGAGCTCGATCTTGGCCCGCTCGGCCGCCTCGAACAGCCGCTGCAGCGCCTGGGGGTCGTTGCGCAGGTCGATACCCTGCTCGCCCTTGAACTGGTCGGCGAGGTAGTCGACCAGCCGGCGGTCGAAATCGTCGCCGCCGAGGTGGGTGTCGCCCGAGGTCGCCCGGACCTCGACGACCCCGTCGCCGACGTCGAGGATGCTCACGTCGAAGGTGCCGCCGCCCAGGTCGAAGACCATCACGGTCTCGTGCTCGCGCTTGTCGAGCCCGTAGGCGAGCGCCGCCGCGGTCGGCTCGTTGATGATGCGCAGGACCTCGAGCCCCGCGATCCGCCCGGCGTCCTTGGTCGCCTGCCGCTGCGCGTCGTTGAAGTAGGCCGGGATGGTGATGACCGCCTCGGTGACCCGCTCGCCCAGGTACCTGCCGGCGTCCTCGGCCAGCTTGCGCAGCACCAGCGCGCTGATCTCCTCCGGCGCGTACAGCTTGCCGCGCACGTTGAAGCGTGCCAGCCCGTCGGGGCCGGGGACGACGTCGAACGAGACCGCCTTGGCCTCGCTCTCCACCTCGTCGTCGCGCCGGCCGATGAAGCGCTTGGCCGAGGTGATCGTGCCCTTGGGGTTGAGGATCGCCTGCCGGCGGGCGAGCTGCCCGACCAGGCGCTCGCCCTGCTCGGTGAACGCCACCACCGAGGGGGTCGTTCGTGATCCTTCCGCGTTGGGGATGACCGTCGGTTCGCCGCTCTCCATCGCGGCGATCACCGAATTGGTCGTGCCCAGGTCGATACCAACGGCCTTGGCCATGCCACCCTCCTGTCAGCTCGGGTTGCTGCTCGTCGCCGACGCGTACCGGGTAACAGGGCCGTGCGCCGACCGTCCTCAGCGGGCAGGGCCCCGGCAACGTCACGGGCTGGGCTGATCGAGCGCTACTTCGGGGTTGACGTCTTGTGACGATCGCGGGTCCACTGCGGCACGGTCCGTTGCTGCTCCTCCACCGGGCGGCCTGCCGACGACCGCCGGCTTGCGGGCAGGCGGCGGGCGTGACGAGGCGCCCGAGCACCAGGCTCGCCGGTCCAGGTCGGCGTCCGGCCACCCCAACCTAGCCCTGCCCCGCTCCTGGGTCCTCACCGCCAGCACCCATCCGGGCCTGCGGCCGGCTGCAATCGTGCGGTACCTGCTAGCTGCAAGGACCGCCGGACGGGCTCCGTCGGCGTTGTCGGCACCAGGCGCCGGAGCTCCCTGACCTGGGAATCCGGCTCCCGGCCTGGACCGACACGGTCGCGTGGCGCCACCAGCGGTCCCAGCTACGCGGAGAGCTGCTCGCGCATCTGGCTGAGCGCGCGGCGCAGCAGCCGCGAGACGTGGATCTGGGAGTAGCCGAGCATCGCCCCGATCTCCTGCTGCTTGAAGTCGCCGTAGAACCGCAGCAGGACCGCCCGCCGCTCCAGGTCGGACAGGCCGGCCAGCAGCTCGGGCAGTGCCAGGCGGTCCTCCAGCTCGATCTCGCCGTCCGGGGCGGGCAGCAGGGCCCCCAGGCTGGTGCCGTCGATGCCGACCGGCGCGTCCAGCGACCACTGGCGGCGGGTGTCGATGGCGCCCAGCGCCTCGGCGACGTGCGCCTCGGTGATGGACAGCCGGGCGGCGATCTCCCCCAGGGTGGGGGGGCGTTCCAGGGCGACCGTCAGCCCGTCGCGCGCCCGCACCACCTGCAGCGCCCGCTCCTTGAGGGTCCGCGCGACGTGGACGCGCCAGGAGGTGTCGCGCAGGCAGCGGCGCAGCTCGCCGGTGATGCAGACGACGGCGTAGACGATGAAGGCGTTGCCGAGCTCGGGGTCGTAGCGGTTGACCGCGGTGACCAGCCCCACCCGGGCCGCCTGGACGAGGTCCTCGTGGCCGACGCCGCCGGTGTGGCGGTAGCGGGTGGCCAGCCGCTCGGCCAGTCCCAGGTGCGCCAGGATGATCCGTTCGCGGATGCTGGGGTCGCCGGTGGCGTGCCAGGTCTCGAACCACTCCTCGACCTGCTCGATGGCCTGCTGGTCACCAGGGCGGACGTCCGTGGTGCGGGGAAGGCCGACGGTCATCGGGCATCCTCCAGGACCGGTGGGTCGGGGTGGCGCACCCGGGTGGGAGGTGGCCGTCACCCAGGTGCGCCACCGGCGCCGGCGGCTGCCCCACCTGACGGGGCTGACGGGGCCACGCTCGCAGGACCCGCAAGGCTTCGAATCCACACGGTGGTCAGTCCGCCCGGGCGCTCGAACGGTCCTACGGGTGCCCGAACGCCGTCATGCAGCAGCTCAAGGGCTCCCTGACCGGATCCTTGGACTGAACGCCCGAAGCGCCCAGCTCGCCTCGGACTCGCCTACCCGACCATCGGCGCGGTAGCTTGTTGCAATTGCATCCGCAAGTGCAGCGGGGAAGAGAGGAGGCGAGCGGCCGATGGAGGCCGACGCCTGGTTCAGTCCGGCGGACGAAGCCGCCGCGTCCCGGCCGGAGCCCCCCGCCCCGGCCGCCGACCTCGGCGACCTGCCGGAGCTGGTGGTGACCTGGGCCGGGCGGCTGGCCGGCACCCGCGACGCGCTGCTGTACCTGGTGGAGCCGGCCAGCCGGCGGCTGGTCGCCCGGCACGGCACCGGTCGGTTCGCCGCCGGCGCCGGCGGCAGCGTCGGCTGGGGCGAGGGGCTCGCCGGTGAGGTGTGGCGGGCCGGCACGGCGCTGGTCGCCGACGGCGCCGGGTGGGCCGCGGCCGAGCTGGCCGTGCCGCTGCTGCACGAGGGCGCGGTCGTCGGCGTCCTCCGCGTCGCCGCCGGCCAGCCTGGCCACGCCTTCGGCCAGGTCGACGTCGAACGGCTGTGCGGCGTCGGCGAGCTCGCCGGGGCCGCCATCGGCAACGCCAGGGGGCTGGCCGGCGACGGGGAGGCGGCCGGCCCCCCGTGGGCGGCGGACTGGCTCCCACCGCCCGAGGCGCGCCTCCCGGACCTGCGGGCGCTGTTCGAGCAGGTCCCCGCCGTCGTCTACACCGAGGTCCTCGGGAGCGACGGCGCCTGGCTCTACCAGAGCCCCCAGATCCGGGAGATGCTCGGCTACACGCCGGAGGAGAACGTGGCGCCGGGCCAGTGGCTGACCACGGTGCACCCGGACGACCGCGACTGGGTCGCGGCCGAGAACGAGCGCTGCGACCGCACCGGCGACCCCTGGCGTGCCGAGTACCGGGTGGTCACCAAGGACGGCCGGGTGGTGTGGGTCCGCGACCATGCCGTGCTGGTGCCCGGATCGCACGGGGAGCCCGACTGCTGGCAGGGGTTCTACATCGACGTGACCGACCAGAAGCTGGCCGAGGCGGCCACGCGCGAGGCGCTGAGGCGCGAGCGGGAGGCCACCGTGGAGCTGCGGGCGGTCGACACGATGAAGAACACCTTCCTGGACGCCGTCTCGCACGAGCTGCGCACGCCGCTGGCCGCGGTCATCGGGATCGCCAAGACGCTGAAGCGGGCCGGGTCGAGCCTGCCGGCGGAGGACACCGCCGACCTGGTCCACCGGTTGGTGAACAACGCCGACAAGCTGGACCGGCTGCTCACCGACCTGCTCGACCTGGACCGGCTCAGCAAGGGCATCGTGGCGCCGAAGCTGCAGCCCACCGACCTCGCCGAGCTGGTCGACCGGATCGCGCGGGAGTGGCGGCAGCAGAGCGGGCGGCGGCTGGAGGTGGTGGCCGAGCCGGTGGTCGCCCGGGTGGACCCGGCCAAGGTCGAGCGCGTCGTCGAGAACCTGCTCGCCAACGCCGGCCGGCACACCACGCCGGACACCCCGGTCTGGGTCAAGGTCGCACGCCGGGACGGCGCCGTGCTGCTGACGGTGGAGGACGCCGGGCCGGGCGTGCCCGCCGAGCTGCAGGCGGAGCTGTTCGAGCCGTTCCGCCGGGGACCGCCGGGAGCAACCGCCGCGCCGGGGGCCGGCATCGGCCTGACGCTGGTGGCCCGCTTCGCCGAGCTGCACCGCGGGCGGGCCTGGGTGGAGGACCGGCCCGGCGGCGGCTCCTCGTTCCGGGTCCTGCTCCCCGACCCTGCCGAGACCTGACCCGCCCGATGCCGCCGCGTTGTTGCTGGGTAGACAGGGAAATTGGTATCTTGTGCTTCAGGCCCGGCTCCTGCCAGGCCTTTGCGCCGTGGGCACAGCCCTGGCGCTCCCCTTGTTCCAACGATCGAGCAGGCACGGCGCTTGCCGTGTCCGAAACATGACGAAGTGAAGGGAAGAGCTTGCCGAAGAAGGATGGCGCCATCGAGGTCGAGGGGACCGTCGTCGAGCCCCTCCCGAACGCGATGTTCCGGGTGGAGCTGGCCAACGGCCACCGCGTCCTCGCGCACATCTCCGGGAAG
>Ga0081538_10001604_pt1 | contig 23206 bp, 16 predicted proteins | sample TabmetS5T2R1_FD_71022 | JGI IMG/M metagenome (GOLD analysis project Ga0081538, IMG submission 71022) | Tabebuia heterophylla rhizosphere microbial communities from the University of Puerto Rico - S5T2R1 | ecosystem: Host-associated > Plants > Roots > Rhizosphere ... | reverse complement strand
GCCTTCCACCCCGCCTCCGACTTCTGCGGGATCTGACCGTCTACCGCCGCCGATAGGATCGCGAACCGCATGCCGGGCCTCGAAGACCTCTACCGAGAGATCATCCTCGACCACTACCGCAACCCGCGGAACCGGGGTGAACTGGAGAGTCCGCCGGCGACGCGCGTCGAGGGATTCAATCCCCTGTGCGGCGACGAGGTCGTGCTCTATCTCGACGTCGAGGGCGACACGGTGCGCGACATCCGCATCGGCGGCCAGGGCTGCTCGATCAGCCAGTCGTCGGCGTCGATGATGTCGTCGGCCGTCAAGGGCAAGACGCTCGACGAGGTACGCGCCCTGTCCCGGGCGTTCAAGGGCATGATGTCGATCCACGAACAGTCGCTCGACGGCCCCTCCGACGGCGATGGCGACGGCGAGACCGCCGCCGAGCCCGACGCCGGGGTGAAGTTGGGCGACCTCGAGGCGCTGCGGGGCGTGGTGAAGTTCCCGGTGCGGATCAAGTGCGCCACGCTGTCCTGGAACGCGTTGCTCCAGGGCCTCGACGAATACGTCGAAGCTCGCAGCTGACCATCACTTCACCGCCCAGGTGAGCCCTTCTGTGAGTTGGTCGAGGCGCTCGGCTGGTGACCGGCCGCCCGCTTCCGGCAGCAACGGGATTTATCCCCAGACGAGACCGAATACGTCGAGCTCGACGAGTCTGGCCGTTTCCGCCGGCCCCGCCGCTGGCAGCGTTGGCGCGATCACTATGTGTGAAGGAAGCGCTCGAGAGACTCACACAGGACCGATCGAACACGATCGATGCCCACAGTCTGTCTTACACAGTTTCGTCTGGCCTCGCTCCCCTGCTACGTGCTCGTGCTGCAACCCGATGAAATAGCCGTGGCGTTCCGGATCAGCGACCCGTCGCCCGAACTTCGGCGCCTGGTCGACCTCTCAGGGGTCGAGAACCTGCTGCCCGACGAGTGAGGCACGGGACCGGCTCCCCGGGGGGTCAGGTAGCCCCGAGGGCGTTCCCCGTCAGGGCTCAACCCGTTGCCACCCCTCTCGGGGTCTGTACGACTCTGGGACGTTCAAATGTCCCGAGCCGGTACCTCGTGGGCCCGCCGCAGCAAGCCCGAACGCCGTTACATGGCCGCCCCAGCCGGAGTTGACTTGAAGCGAGGCGCCGAGGGCTTGTGGAGGATGTCGTGAATCGTTCCAGCGTTATCGTCGTGCTCTTGACCTTCGTGCTGGGTGTCTTGGCGGGACTTGCGTTCGCCAGGTGGCTTGTCTCAGCTGCCACCGCCATCGGTGTAGCCCTGGTCCTGGTGGCCATCGCTCTCATCGCGTATTTCCTGATTCGACGCCGCATTCGCTCCAAGAGGGAGCAGCCACGGCCAGCGGACGAACCACCAGCGGTGGCATGACGGCGGGCCCTATGGCTGCGGTCGACGCCTGGGCCCCAGCGGCTGCTGCTCAAGGCTGGTTGCGGCAGTCCCCAGAACGGGCATCTGTCGCAGTGAAACGTGCCGGCGGTGAGGCGAGGATCGGGTCAGTTCTCGTGGTAGAAGCCGAAGGGTGTCTGTTCGGTGGTGCCTCCGGGGCCTGTTGCCTCGACCAGAAGGTGGGCGAGCATGGCCTCGTCGGGGTAGTTCCAGTTGTAGACCCACCAGGTGTGACCGTTGGCCTCGCTGCTGGTGGCGTCACCGATCGGTTCTGCTAGGTCGCGGGCGCCCGTGCCCGTGGGCACGAGGAAGTAGCGGACCCGGTCGGCGTTGGCGGCGGCGGTCATGAGCCGAAGCTGCCCGGCGCCTGCCGGCAGCGTGTAGAAGGCGCCTTCCTGCGGGAGTGCAGGGTCGATCCTGACCTCGGTGATCGTCGGGGCCGGTGACGGGGCGGTCGACGTGGACCCGACGGCACCCACGGGCGTCACGCTGGTGACTACCCAAACGGTGCCGGGGCCAAGAGGTTGTGCCAGGTCGACGACGACGCGCTGACCGGTGCTGGGTTGGCTCACCTGGAAGCGGTTGGTGCCGGCCGGCTCGACCTGCGCCTCCGGGGCGCCGAAGGTGCATGCAGCGGCCACGTCCGGGGCGGAGAGCCGCCAGGGTTGGTGGCCCTCGTCGACCGCCTGCTGCAGGGCGACGACGTCGCCCATCCCGCCTGCTGGGCAGATGAAGTGCACATCGTCGTACGTGTCGGCCAGACGGGCCTGCGTAGTGCCGGCCCGTCTGGTCTCCGTGGGTGAGCCCTTAGTGGGCGATGCGCTGGCCGCCGACGTGTCCGACTCTGCCCCGGCCTCTGCCGGTGTGCGAGCCGCGGTGTCGGTGGCGCCATCCGCACCGCCGCACGCCGCGACAGCAGTCACTGCCAGGAACACCGGCAGCGCCGGCGCCAGCGCGCTGATGAGGAGCCTTCGCATGTGGGTGCCTTTCCGCCAATTGACTCGTCTCCCCACAGACGCCGGACATCCCGGATGGGTGGACAGGAACCTGAAGAGTCCGCCGGGGCCGGACGACCGAGGATCAGCTACCTTCACACCGGCGGGTCGGCGGTTGGATCGGCGACGGGGCTCGTGCCTGTTGTTGCGGTAGCGCCCGGGACGCTCATCTTGGGTCGGGTGCTGAGCGCGCGGAGCTGACCGCGGGCGGCGTCGGGGGCGGTGTCACAGACGCTGTGGAACTGGTTGGCCGCCGCGGTGCGGGCCTTGAGTGCACCAGCTCGAGCGACTCGGAGCTGGCGGAGCGCTTCGACGGGACCGTCGCCGGCCTTGGGTGTGGCGCTGGCGTCGCCGGCGAGCACCGCACGAGCAGCCGCCTCGGCATCGATCGGGTCGGACGTGCCGCGGCGTCGCCGGTTGTGACGGTTCGGCTTGTTGACCTCGACCACCCTGGGCCCGCGGGCCCCCAGATGCCGGGACAGTCCCGCACCCCACGAGCCGGTGCCTTCGACCCCGACCGCCAGCACCTCCCCGAAGCCGGTGACCCAGCCGGTCAACCTCCGCTAGCCGCGAACCGTGGCCGGGAACGACGCCGCCTCCAGCAGCCGGCCGACCTCGTCGAGCACGACCGCCACATGGACGTCTTTGTGGGTGTCGACACCGGCAACGACACGCAAGTCGTCGCCATCTGCGATGGTGGACATGCCGCCCCTTCTTGTGACGTGGGTTGGGGTGGCACGCACGGCCGGGACGCTGGACAAGACAGGGAGCAGGCCCGCTCGCACAGGCGCCTCTTCGGTCACGTTCACCCGACCGGTTGTGCCTCGGGCAGGGCCCGCTCACTCGGCCGACAGGTCAGATCAAGGACACCCAAAGGGGTCTGGCCGACCTCAGAGTCAGACCAAGTGAGCGAAACCCAGCCCGCTTCCTAGACGACCACCGAAACCGTCACGGAGATCACCCCTGTCTGATCTCGCGCATTAGACACATGGCAGTCCTGAGCAGAGGTTGAGACAACCGGAACGGGCCGCCGCGCCGGATCCCATCGGGTGAGGCGACGGTACGCCGGCCGGCCCGTCACCTCGTTGAGGCCAACTGATCACGTCGGCCTGATCGGCAGATCATCTGGCGTGCGCACGGCCTCCGGGGACCCACGCCAGGATGCGGCCCGTTCCCGGTCCCCGTGGGACGCGTTCAGAGGTTGGTGAAACGTCGCCCTCACGCGGAAAGCAATGGCGTACTCACCACTGGTTGCGGTCGACGCGAAACGGCCCCCTGCGGCGGAGCGGGGAGCCGTTTCACACCGTGTCGCTTCGCCGGTGCGGGCACCGGTTGCAGACCGCGAGCTACCCGGCCACGGTCGCCGCAAACACATCTGAGGCGCGCAGCGACCCCTCCCGCCCGAACCTGGGGCCGCTGGCCGGCGTCACCCCGCCACCAGGGCGCCGTCCGGCATCTGAACGGCCCCCGGGGTGCCTGGGAAACCGGGGGACCGTCCGCTCAGGGCCAATCGCTACCCAATGGCCGCGCCCAGAAACGCGTCATGTCCGGGCTCGTCGAGCGGGCGGGCGTGGGCCTGCAACCGGATCTCGTCGATCATCACCGCGTCCAGGCCGCATCGCCGGGGGCGAAGCACACGCCATGGTGATGCTGTTGCGGCACGACCTCGACCGCTCCGCGTGGATCAGCGGATCAACAGGTCGAGATGCTCCTCGTGGGCGCCCTCGCCGTCCGTCCACTTGAGCGTGCCGGTGAGCTGCGTAACCGTGGCGAGGTTTTCGTCCAGCAGCGCGGTGGCTTTAGCCCGGGGACAGATGGTGGCGGGGAACGGGGAGTTGAGCAGCTCGGGGGCGACGCCTGACCGAAGTGGCCATCGTCGTCCAAGCGGCGCCGCCCGCGGCGCGAGGTCGATGGTCACACCGTGCGCAGTTGCCGGACCCTCGTTTCGGACCACGACCATGTGGCCGCCCGTACCGACGGGCTCAAATTCGACCGACAACGCGGCACGCATCCGCTCGAGCAGCGCGGTCGTGGGGCGCTCCCCTTCGATTGCTGCGATCCGCACCTGTGCCCTGCCCGCGATCCTGGCCCACTTCGCCTGTCGCCAGTACGCGAGCGCCGAAACCAGCAGTGCGAGGATCGACACCAACAGCGCCGCGAGCGCCACCGGCTCACGGTAACAACCGCCGGCGCGCGGCAATCCCTGCTTCTGAACGCGCAGCCGCCCCCGGACCCGCACGCCGAGGGCGGCAACAAACGCCGGCGGCTAGCTGGCGATGTCGCCGGGCGCCTCATCGGGCGGCCGAGTGTGGGCCCGCAGGCGAATTTCATCGACCATCACCGACGCCATCGTGATCGCATTCCGGCAAGACCGCGCCCGGTCCTCGACGACGAGCCCGAGGTGTCGCCGCCTCCAACCGGTGAGGTTGTCGAGATCCACTCGGACGAGCTCGATCGTGCGCCCGACGTGGTCCCCGGCGGCGCGGTGACACTGGACTCCGGCGAACCGTTGGCGTGCGCGTTTCACCTCGACTGTCTGATGGAACAGGTCGAGGCCGCCTCAGGCAGGCCGCCGCCGGTGGCTGCCTCGCCAGAACCCGTTATGCCGCCCGACACCGTGCCGACCAAGCTTCCACCCGCGGCCTGGCCGGCCGCCTCGTCGACCTGACGCCGCATTGTGCGCCCGGCCGGGACGGGCGGGCATACGGGCGCCCCGACCGGGCCGCAACATCGACAATATGCCTCAGAGTCCTCCTCGTCACGGGCCCCCGGGCTTCGCTGCTCGAGCGGATGGTCGAGCTGCTCGGGCTCAACGATCTGCTTTGGGAGGGCTAACGAGGCACCGCCGGCCCCGGGATGCGGGGAGATGCGCCCCAGGGCCGGACGGCGCTGGGTCCCCACATGGCGGATAGTCCCAAGGTCCGGGGCTCTTTGCTAGAGCGGCGGGCCGATTGTCATCTGGGTGATACCTGCTCCGACGCGCTGCGGCCGACGAATGACGCGCAGTAGCCCCGCCCGCCCGAACCTCGGGGCCACTGCGCCGACGTCGCCCCCGCCCCCAGCGACGCCCGACATCTGAACGACCCACGGCGGTCACGCGCTTGACCTCGTCGAGGAGCTCGGCCATGCGGGCCGTGATCTCGTCGACCTTTCCCAGCAGCAGGTCGCGTACGTTGGGGTCTGGCATCGGACTGTCCTCAGGTGTCCAGGGGGCCGGCCGATCGGCGCGGCCCCACTTGGTGAGTCATTCGATGAATCATCAGGTCTGGACACAGCCGGACAGGCGAGGACGTTCAGCTGGCTGATTCCCTGGTCAGGCACCATGCGTGGACGGGTCTGGCCGGTGTCCCGGCAACGCATTGCTCCGGGGCTCGACGAATACGCCGAAGCTCGCAGCTGATCGATCCTCGGCGCCGGGGCGCTACTCGCCCAGGGCCTTGTTCACGGCCCCCGCGAGCGCGAAGCACTTGTCGGTGATGCCGCCCTCGGCGTGCGAGGAGATGTCGATCACCACGCGGTTCCACGCGTTGGACCAGTCGGGATGATGATCGAGCTTCTCGGCCTCGAGCGCGACCATCGCCATGAACCCGAAGGCCTCGACGAAGTTGCGGAACTCGATCTCGCGGTGCAGTGCGCCGTCGGCGATGCCCCAGCCCGGAACCTCGGCCAGGCGGGACTCGGCTTCGTCATGGGTGAGCTTGGCCATGCCCCATTGTCCACCGTTTCCCGACTCGTGGGCGGGCGCTGCGTGTGGCGGGCGCTGCGAGCCACCCCACTAGTGTCCGGCCATGGCGAACGGTGCGATCGAGCTCCTCGCGGCCGTGGTCGGCGCCGAGCACGTGCGCACGGGCGACGCCATCAAGGACGACTACAGGCACGACGAGGCGCTGACCGCCGAGCCGCAGCGGCCCCTGGCGGTGGTGTCGCCGGGGTCGACCGACGAGGTCGCGGCCGTCGTTCGGCTGGCCGACGAGCACCGCATCCCCGTCACCGCCCGCGGCGCGGGCACGGGGATGTCGGGCGGCTGCATCCCGCGACCCGACGGCATCGTCGTGTCGTTCGAGCGCATGAACCGGATCCTGGAGATCGACACCGACAACTTCGTCGCGGTGGTCGAACCGGGGGTCCAACTCGACCAGCTCGACGGCGAGCTCGCGCCGCTCGGGCTCGTCTATCCCGTCTATCCCGGCGAGTACAGCGCCAGCCTCGGCGGCAACGTCGGCACCAACGCCGGCGGCATGCGGGCCGTCAAGTACGGCGTCACCCGCCACCATGTCCTCGGCCTCGAGGCGGCGCTTCCGTCCGGGGAGGTGATCCACTGCGGCGGCAAGGTCGTCAAGGTCTCGACCGGCTACGACCTGACGCAGCTCATAATCGGGTCGGAGGGCACGCTGGCGCTGGTCACCAAGGCCTACCTCAAGCTGCATCCGCGGGCGCCGCATCAGGCGACCGTGCTGGCGCCCTTCACCACCCTCGACGCGGTCACCGGTGCGGTCCCACGGATCCTGGCCAGCGGCGTGGGGCCGCTGATCCTCGAGTACATCGACATGCTGACGATGGCCGCCGCCACCGCCCACGTAGGACTCGACCTCGGCATCCCCGAGGAGGTGCGGGAGGCGGCGTTCGCCTACCTGGTGGTGGCGCTGGAGAGCGGCCACGCCGACCGCCTCGAGGCCGACACCCACGCAGTGGCCGAGCAGCTCGCCGAGCTGGGCGCCATCGACGTCTACGTGCTGCCCCCGGGGGCGGCGGCCTCGCTGATCGAGGCGCGGGAGAAGGCGTTCTGGGTGGCCAAGGCCAACGGCGCCGACGACATCATCGACGTGGTGGTGCCCCGGGCCGCCGTGCCGGCGTTCATGACCCGGGTGAGCGAGCTCGCCGGCGAGCACCAGGCCTGGATCGCCGGCTGCGGCCATGCCGGCGACGGCAACGTCCACATGGGCGTGTTCCAGGCCGATCCCGAGGTGCGCCACCGGCTCCTGCGCGCCGTGTTCGAGGCCGGCATGGCGCTCGGGGGCGCCATCTCGGGCGAGCACGGCCTCGGCACCGAGAAGAAGCCCTACTTCATGGAGCTCGAGGACCCGGCGAAGATCGCGCTCATGCGGCGCATCAAGTCCGCCTTCGACCCCCACGGGATCCTCAACCCGGGCACAGTCTTCGATGAGGCCTGAATGACCGAGACCACCGATCCGACCGCCACCAACGGCGCGCAGGCGCTGATCCGCACGCTGGTCGCGTGTGGCGTGGATACCTGCTTCACCAACCCGGGCACGTCCGAGATGCACTTCGTGGCGGCGCTCGACGCCGTGCCCCGGATGCGAGGTGTGCTCGGGCTGTTCGAGGGCGTCGCGACCGGCGCCGCCGACGGCTACGCCCGCATGGCCGGGCGGCCGGCCGCGACGCTGCTCCACCTCGGACCCGGGCTCGGCAACGGCCTCGCGAACCTGCACAACGCCCGCAAGGGCCACGTGCCGGTGGTCAACATCGTCGGCGACCACGCCACGTACCACAAGCAGTACGACGCCCAGCTCGAGTCCGACATCGAGACGGTGGCCCGCAACGTCTCCACCTGGATTCGCCGGCCTGAGGCGACCGGGGACGTGGGCCGGGACGCCGCCGAGGCCGTCGCCGCCGCCGTCGGCCCCCCGGGCGGGGTGGCCACGCTGATCCTCCCGGCCGACGTGAGCTGGTCCCCGGGCGGCGCCCCGGCCCAGCCGGCGGGCCCCGCGGGCGCCGCGGTCCCGACCGAGGGCGACGTCGTCGACGCCGTCGCCAAGGCGCTGCGCTCGGGTGAGCCCGTGGGCCTGCTCCTCGGGGGCACCGCGCTGCGCGAGCCGGGCCTGGTGGCTGCCAGCCGCCTCGCCAACGCCACGGGAGCCCGGCTGCTGGCGGAGACGTTCCCCACCCGGCTCGAGCGCGGGGCCGGCCTCCCCCCGATCGACCGCCTGGCGTACCTGGCCGAGTTCGCCAGCGCTCAGCTGGACGGCCTGCGCCACCTGGTGGTGGTCGACGCGAAGGCCCCGGTGAGCTTCTTCGCGTACCCGGGCAAGGACAGCTACCTGGTTCCCGACGGCTGCGACGTGCACGTGCTGGCGGCACCGGGCGGCGACGCCACCGGCGCGCTGGAGGCGCTCGCCGAACTGGTGGGCGCCCCCGAGGACGCCGCCACCCACCAGCCCGCCGACCGGCCGGACGTACCCGCCGGGGCCCTGACCGCCGAGGCCGTCGCCCGCGCCCTCGGGGCCTTGCTGCCGGAGGGCGCCATCGTGTCGGACGAGGGCAACACGTCGAGCCTGTTCGCGCCGGGACTCACGGCGGGCGCCCCCCGGCACGACTGGCTGACCCTCACCGGCGGCGCGATCGGCCAGGGCATGCCGGTGGCGACGGGCGCCGCGGTCGCCTGTCCCGACCGCAAGGTGATCAGCCTGGAGGCGGACGGCAGCGCGCTGTACACGTTGCAGTCGCTGTGGACCCAGGCCCGCGAGGGCCTGGACGTCGTGACGATCGTGTTCAACAACCGGTCCTACGCCGTGCTCAACATGGAGCTGAACCGGGTCGGCGCCGATGCCGCCGGGCCGAAGGCGAAGGAGCTGCTCGACCTCTCCCGGCCCGACATCGACTTCGTGGTGGTCTCGCAGGGGTTGGGCGTGCCCGCCAGCCGGGCGACCACGTCCGACGAGCTGGCCGACCTGCTGGCCCGGGCACTGGCCGAGCCCGGGCCTACGCTCATCGAGGCAATGGTCCCCCCGCTCATGTGACGGGTGCCGCGACCGTCCCGCCAGGCGGTCGTGACGCCACTTCGCGCACCCGCCCACAGGGGTCGTACAGTCATTCGACGCGTGCCCGAGGTGATGACGATCCTGCTGGTCGACCTTCCGGTCGGACCGCGAGACTCGCCCGACCACGGCGGTTGGGACCAGCTGGAGGAAGCGGTGGCGGATGCGGGCGGAGCCGTCTTCGAGCGGACGGTCGACCTGGTGCACGCTGGCACCATCGCGCTGGCGGCGTTCCACATCGCGGCGGACGCTGCCACGGCTGCCCTGCGCCTGGCCGAGGCGCTGCCCGCCGGCGAGGTCACCGCGCCCGGCCGCCCGCCGTTGCGCATCGCCCTGTGCACCGGTGAGGTGGATCCCACGGAAGACGGCTACCGCGGCCCCACCGTCGAGCGGGCCCTGCAGCTGGCCGCGCTCCCTGTCGACGGCAAGATCCTGGTGTCGGCGTCGACGGCGGTCATGATCAGCCACGCGCTGCCCCGGGGCGCCGACCTGGTGGACCTCGGCGGCCTGGCGGTCAGCGAGCATCGGCACGAACGTGTCCACGAGCTGCGGCTGCCGACGAACCCGGGGGACGGTGTTGCCCCGGACGACATCGGTGCCTCCAACCTCGGGTGGGCGCGCCGGGCCGCGGCCGGGCTGGTGGTGGGCCGCGACGGCCCGGTCGAGCTCCTCGAGGGGGCCTGGGAGCGCGCTCGCCGCGGCGAGCACCGCATCGTCGTGGTGTCGGGCGACCCCGGCATCGGCAAGACCACCGTGGCGGCCGAGCTGGCGCTGCGCCTCCACGCCGCCGGTGCCCTCGTGCTGTACGGCCGCTGGGACGAGGAGGCGCTCGCCCCGTACCAGGCCATCCGTGAGGCGCTCGGCACCTACGCGGCCGCGGCCCCCAAGCCACTCCTGCGCGCCGACCTGGCCAACCACGCCGAGGACCTGGCGCGTCTCCTCCCCGACCTCGGCGCCCGCGTCGGCGGAGTGCGGGCGGCCCTCGTCGACGACCCCGACGCCGAGCGCCGCCGTCTCTTCGACGCCGTGACGCACTGGCTGTGGGCGGTCGCGGCCCGGCACCCGGTCCTGCTCGTGCTCGACGACCTGCAGTGGGCCGAGCGGTCGTCGCTGCTCCTGCTCCGCCACGTGCTCGACGCTCCCCCCGACACCCCCGTGCTCGTGGTGGTGACGCTGCGCGATGGCGATGTGGAGGGGATGGGCCCGCTCCACACGCTGGGCCTGTTCGAGGCCGGCGACGACGTCGAGCGGCTCGAGCTCAGCGGGCTGCCGCCTTCGGCCATCGAGCGGCTGGTGGCCCAGGCACTGGGCCGCCCCGTCGACGACGAGGAGGCGCAGATCGCCCGCTGGTTGGCCGACGAGACGGCCGGGAACCCGCTGTTCGTGCAGGAGATCCTGCGGGGCCTCGATGCCGCCGATCCCGGTGGCTCGCTGCGGGTCGTGCGCGACCGATTGCCGGAGCGCCTCCACGACGTCGTGCGCTGGCGAGTCGACGGCCTCGGGCCCCAGGTCGCCGATGCGCTGGCGGCGGCGTCGTTCATCGGTGCCGAGTTCGGGTTCGACGTCCTCGCGGCGACGCTCGACCGCCCGGCAATCGAGGTCCGCGGCTGCCTCGACGACGCCGTCCACGCCGGGCTGGTACGGGATGCGACCGACGAGCGCCTCGCCTTCGCCCATGCCGTCGTACGCCGCACGCTGCAGGAGGAGTTGCCCGCCGATCGGACGGCCGGCCTCCACCGGCGCATCGCCGACGTGCTGGCCGAGCGTGCGGACCTGTCGTCCCCGGCCGAGATCGCCCACCACTACCTGACCGCCGCAGACACCCAGCTCGCGTCCGGGGCGGCGTCGGCCGCGGCCGTCCCGGGAGCCGACGCCGTCACCACCGCCGCCCTCGCCGTCCGCTGGGGCCGGGCCGCCGCCGACCAGGCCCGTCGCGAGACGGCCTTCGAGGGCGCGGTCTGGTTCCTGGATCGCGTGGTGGCCGTCCACGACCGCGCCGGCACGGACGAACCGCTGGCCTGCGAGCTCCGGCTCGAGCTGGCCGGGGCGCACGACCGCGCCGGTGAGTTCACGGCGCGCGACCGCCGCCACCTCGAGGCGGCCGAACTGGCCCGGGCGATCGATCGCACCGATCTGTTCACGCGCGCCGCACTCGGCTACGGGGGACGGCTCCCGGCGGCGGCGCCGCCGAACCCCACGGCGCAGGGCCTGCTCGAGGAGGCGCTGGCGCGGCTGCCCCCCAGCGACAGCCGGGCGCGGGCGCTGACGCTGGCGCGGCTGTCCCACGTGCTCACGCTGGCCGCCCCGCATGCCGAGCGGAAGGCCGGGTCCGACGAGGCCGTGGAGATGGCCCGCCGCCTCGACGCCCCCGTCGTTCTCGCCTCCGTGCTGGTGTCGCGCAGCCTCGCGCTCGACGGGCCCGACGACGTCGACGAGCAGCTCGAGCTGGGCGCCGAGGTCATGGCCATCGGGCGGCAGACGGGTGACCCCGACCTGGTGCTGCAGGGTGCCCGAGCGCGCGTCCAGGCGCTGTTCGTGCTGGGGCGGCACACCGAGGCACAGATCCTGGCGCGGGAGCTGACCGCCCTCGCGCACGAGGTCCGGCACCCCGACCACCTGCGCATCGCCTCGATGTGGGCGACCATGTGGGCCGTCATCGAGGGTCGGTTCGACGAGGCGCAGGCGCGGGCCGACTCGCTCCGCGACGAGCTGCGCGCCGCCGGCCACTCGCAGGCCCAGCTCGTGAACGTGGCCCAGACGTTCGTCCTGCGGCTCCTGCACGGCGGGTTGGGCGCCCTGCGGCCCGTGATCGAGGCCGGCCGCCAGCCCGAGGCCTACCGCCTCAACATATGGTCCTTGCGCTCGTGGCTGGAGGCCGGCAGCGGCAACCTCGACCGGGCCCAGGAGCTGCTCGACGAGGAGCCTCCCGCCCAGCTGGCCGCCCAGGATCGCGGCTACCTGTGGCGACCCACGGTCGTCGGTGCGGCCGCAGCCGCGTCCCTGACGGGCCACCGGGAATGGGCGAGCGCCGCCCACGAGGCGCTGCGCCCCGATGCCGGACGCAACGCCGTCATGGGCTACGCATCGTTCCTCGGGGCGGTGGACCATCACCTGGGCACGCTCGACGCCGCACTGGGCCGCGCCGACGCCGCGGCCGACGAACTGGAGGCGGGGCTCGAGCGGCACCGCGCCCTCGGCGCCCGCCCGTTCGTGGCGCTCTCGGCGCGCTGGTTGGCCAACGTGCTGTCCGACCGGGATGCGCCCGGGGACGCGGACCGTGCTCTGTTGCTGCAAGCGGAGAGCGTGGCGCTCGAGGAGGAGCTGGGCCTGCCGTCGCTCCCGCCCATGCATCCGAAGCTCGCGCGGGACTGAATCGGCCCACGCGCCGCCCCCGAGCTCCCGCGCGCGGGTCAGCGGTTGTAGCGGTCGAGGTGGCCGCTGACGACCGGGAAAACGTCGACGTGGGCGTCGCGGCCGATCAGGGCGTCGAGGTGTGCATAGCCCGGCAGGACGACCCGGTCGTACAGGGCCGGATCGTTGGCCGCCTGGAGCCACCGCAGGGTCCGCAGGCTGCCCTCGGGGCGGAAGATGTCGTTGCGCTCGCCCTGCACCATGAGGATCGGCAACCGCAGGCGCTCCGGGTGGCTGACGTAGCTGTCCGTCCCGTCCGCGGCCAACGCCTTGCGGGCCTTCATGATGACCGCGATGTGGTCGAGGGCGCGCAGGTTGCCCACGCCGAACATGTTGTCCAGCCGCGCGTGCGTGGCGTCATTGAGCTGCTCGTGTGTGTGCGTGCAGCCGTAGATGGCGTTGATCCAGCGGCACAGCGGCTTGTCACAACGCTCGCCGGCCGGCATCGGCACCGCCCGCAGCCCGAGGTCCAAAGCCTTCTTGACCACCGACCCGCCGGTGAACGGCGCCACCCTGTCCAGGCCCAACCCGCCCAACCAGGACCCGACCCCGAGCGCGGCCTTGGCCCGGTTGAACGGCGACGTGACCGGGTGCAGCGTGAACTGCATGCACACGGCGGAGCGCACGTCGGGGAGGCAGCCGGCGGCAAGCGCCATCATCAGCGTCGCCGAGCCGACGCAGTGGCCGACCGCCTGGACGCTCGATGCCCCGGTCACCCGCAACACCTCCGCCACCGCCGTGGGCCAGTCGGAGGTGGCGATGTCGTCGAGCGTGAACGACGTGCGCGACGAGGGCAGGTCGATGCCCGCCCGGTAGTCGAACAGCCAGACGTCGTACCCCTTGGCGACGAGGTGCTCCGTGAGGTTGGTCTCGATGGTGCCACCGATGAACGACATGGCCGACATGCCGAACCCGCCAGCGAGCAGGACCGGACCGCGGCGCCCGCCCTCGTAGCGCGTCAGCCGCAGCGAGCCGTCGGCGCCCACGTCGCTGCCCTCGTGCCAGCAACCGTCGCCGTTGCACCACCGCGGCTCGGCCGCGGGTAGCCGGAGGCGCCGGGTTCCGTCACCCGTGGGCGGGACCGGGACGGGGGGCGCCGCCGGGAACTCCCCCACCCCGTCGAGCGGCCCCCCGTACGCCGAGCGCAGTGAGCGCAGGAAGCGGGTGGAGAACCGGGCCAGCCAACGCGCCTGTTCGAGCGACCCGGCAACGCCGGAGACCCGCATCGTGCTGAGCTGGCGGGCGAAGTCGGCGGCCGTCAACCGCATCACACCGGCGGCCACGACATCCGGCCCGCGGCCGCGGGTGATCGTGACGTGAAGTGTGGTGGTGTCGGCCCAGGCGTCGAAGCCCGAGCGGTCGTGCAGGTACTTGGTCCCCTCGAAGCCGAACTCCGCACCGTCCTCGGCCACCAGCAGCATCGAGTAGCGCATGTGCCATGTGTCGACGTGGGTCGGGTCGTGCTGCATCAGGCGGAAGGTTCCGTCCACGACCCGCAGGCGCTGCGGAGACAGCGTCGGCGCCATGACGGTGCCCGAGATCCGGCCCGGCGTCGCGGGGTCGCGCAGCAGCCCCTCGAGGTCGTCGATCGCCACGGTCAGGACGAACTCCAGTGGCGTGCCCTCGGCCCGGCCCCGGCGCTCACCGGCCACCGGGTCGCCGTCTACCGACGGCGCCGCCCAGCCGGCCATCCGCTCGGTGAACGTGACGCCCGGACGCCGCACCAGAGGACCGGCCGGCCGCGGCGCGGTGGGGACCCGGTCGCGGCCGCTCCACCCCCGGTCGTCGGCGAGGAGGTCGGACGCCCGCTCCGCGAGCGCCGAGATGGTCAGCAGCGGGTTGACGGCCAGGGGCCGCGGCACGATGGCGCCGTCGGCCACCACGAGGCCGTCGTGGACCTCGCCGTTGACACCCGTGAACACCCGGCCGGCGTGGTCCACGACGCCGGTGGCGCCGTCATCCGCCATCGGGCAACCACCGAGGGGGTGCACTGTCACGAGCGACTCGTTGAACATCGGGGTCGACAGCGGGTTGCCGACGAACGTGGCGCCCAGGGACGCACTCATCTTCTGGAGCACCTCGGCGTTGCGGTCGAAAACCGGGCGGTCACCGGCACCCGCCCAGTCGACCCTGACGGTGTCGCCGTCGAGCCGGAGCCGGCCGTCCCCGGCGTCGTCGCTCATGACGAGGTACGTCAGCGTGTCGTCGGCGGCCCCACCCCGCCAGGCGAGCCCGCGCCGCGGGTTGCGCAGCAGCCGGCGCCAGACGCGCCGGACGAACGCCGCCGGAGCACCACCCCCGCCGGCCTCGGACGCCACCGCGAAGGCCGCAGGCATCAGCGGCCGGAGCGCACCGGGGATGGCGCCCTCCTCCACGAGCAGCGCCCGAGACCGGTCGGCGGTGAGGTCGACCATGCCGGTGATGCAGGGGCCGACGCTGGTCTCGGGGGTCGGGTGGCGGCGCCCAGCGCCGATGCCGCGCACTGGTACCTCGGCGTCGTATGCGAACGCCAGGACGTCGCCGTTGCCGCTGAACCGGGATCCCAGCCGGGGGGAGACGGCCAGGCCCTCGTCGCGGGATCGCATGAGGATCTGGGTGGAGCCGAGCGTGCCGGCGGCCAGCACCACCACGTCCGCGAACACGAACGATGCCGGGGCACCCAGGCGGTGGCGCCCGTCACCGGGGGCGTCGAAGGTGACGATCCAGCCCCGTCCGCCAGGTGCGGGGCGGACGGTACGGACCGGCGTCTCGCAGAAGATCTCGGCGCCATGGGCGACGGCGTCGGGCAGGTAGTTGACGAGCACCGTGTTCTTGGCGTTGTGGTTGCAGCCGCTGACGCAGTCGCCGCACAGGGTGCAGGCCCCCTGATGGATGCCGGCGGCGTTGACGCCCGCCTCGAACGTGACATTGATCCGGGGGCGTTCGACCGTCGCCGCCACGCCTTCGGCCGCCACCGCAAGTGCCGCCAACTTGACCGGATCGGGCCAGTCGTCCGGGTAGGGGGTCGAGCCGAGCATGCGCTCCGCGCGTTCGAAGTAGGGGTCGAGCGCGTCGCTGCCACGACCGCGCAGCTCGGCCGGCCAACGCTCGTCGTCGAAGACCCAGCCGGGCGGGCGCAGCGCCACGCCAGCGTTGATCAGCGACGTGCCGCCCAGCCCACAGCCCACCATGACGCTCACCTCGTCGTCGGCGTGGAGCTCGAACAGGGCGGACCGGGACCCGATGCGGCGCCGCGGCGTCCGGACCTGGAGCTGGCGCAGGGCCCGCCAGGGGGTGTCCGGATAGTCGCCGGGGCGGAGCTCCCGGCCCCGCTCGAGCACGCACACCGAGCGGCCCGATCGGGCCAGTCGCGACGCGGCGATGGCGCCGCCGTAGCCGCTGCCGACGACCACGACCTCGTAGCGCGCGCGCAGGCGGTCGAGCGGCAGCGACAGGCGGGCTTCATGCTCCCCCGCCGCTCGATCGGCGGCCTCGATCTGCTGCTGGATCACCGTCCCAAGCCTTCCTGTTGATGCCTGCTCACCGTCGCCCTTGGCCGCGCAAGTGGGCCGGCCCCGCCGCAGGCCGGCCCACTGCCGGGGTGCATCCGCCGTGTTCACCCGTTCCCGCCACGATTTTCCGCCGCAACGTGTCGGCTGGGATGGCACGAGGTTGCTCCGTGGCGACCATGCTGCCCAGGGCGGCGCAACATCCGCGCAACACCGATCGATGAGCGCCCCGCAAACGCCCCGCTCCTATAGGTGACCTGCGCTTTCGGCCAAGAATGACAGACTCGTCGGGGAGGAGGCAGGTGCGTCTCGAGATCACGCTGATCGGCGACATCACGCTCGGGGGCGAGGGCGACGAGCCGCGAAGGACGATTCCGGGCGCGAATGCGCGGGTGGCGCTGGCGCTCCTGGCAATCGAGCGGGCCGAGGGCGTCACCTCCGAGCGGCTCGCCGAAGCGCTGTGGCCGGATGGCCTGCCGGCGACCTGGGGCTCCGCGCTGCGCATGACCATGAGCCGGGTCAGATCGTTCCTCAAGGACGCGCTCGAGCCCACCGCACCAGACCCGATCGTCGCCCAGGGCGGGCGGTACTGCTGGCAGCTGCCCGACGGGGTGTCGCTCCACCTCGACGTCGAGGATGCCGAGCGGTCACTGGCAGCCGCTCGTGAGGCACTGGCGTCCGGGGACCATGCGAGCGCGTACCGGGATGCGTCGCACGCCGCCACCCGGCTCCGGGGCCCGTTCCTGGCCGGACGCCATGGCGCCTGGGTCGACGAGCAGCGCGATCGCCTGTCCGACCTCCTGGTGGCGGCCCTGGAGGTGGCGAGCGAGGCGGCGGCCGCCAGCGGCGATCCGGCCACTGCGCTCGCCCTCGCGGACGACGCCGTCGAGCGGGCGCCCCTGCGGGAGAGCGCCCACCGCGCCCGCATGCGGGCGCACGCCGCGGCCGGCAACCGGGGCGAGGCGCTGCTCGCCTACCAGCGCCTGCGCCGGGTCCTGGCCGACGCCCTCGGAATCGATCCCGACGCCGAGACCGAGGCGGCGTACCTCGAGCTCCTGGGGCCGGCGCCGCCGGCGCGAACGGCGGGCACGGGCAGGGTTGGCGACACCCGGGAGGCGGCCGGCGCCGGTCGCGGGGCCTCCGACCCGCCGCGCTTCGTCGGTCGGGAAGCGGAGTTGGCCGTGCTCGGCGCCGCCTGGGACCACGCCGCGGGCGGAGCCCGCCACGTCGTCGTCCTGAGCGGGGAGGCGGGCATCGGCAAGACCCGCCTCGCCACCGAGGCCGCCCGTCGGGTTTCGGCGCACGGCGGCCTGGTGCTGTTCGGCCGCTGCGACGAGGACGCGATCGTCCCCTACCAGCCCATCGTGGAGGCGCTCGACGGATACGTCGCCGCCACGCCGGGCGACGAGCTGCCGCCGATGGACGAGCGGGCCCGGGCCGAGCTGGCGGCGGTGTTGCCGTCGCTCGACGGGCCGCACGCCGGCGGCGGCGGTCCCGACGGGCGAGCCCGCCTCTTCGACGCCGTCACCACACTCGTGGCGTCCGCGGCGGCCGACCGTCCGGTGCTGCTGGTGCTCGACGACCTCCAATGGGCCGACCACGACACCCTGCTGCTCGTCCGCCACCTGCTCCGGCGCGCCGGTGACGCCCCGGTGCTGGTGGTCGCCATCTCACGCGACCACGACCTGGCCCCCGGCAGCGTGCTGGGAGACGTGATCCACACGCTGGACCGCGACGGCTGGGTGCGCCGCCTGCCGCTGGCGGGGCTGGACGAATCCGATGTGCGCGCCCTGGTGCGTGGGAGCGTGCCGACCCCCCGCGACCACGCCGCCCTGACCCGCCGACTGGTGGCCGAGACGGCGGGCAACCCCTTCCTCGTCGTCGAGATGCTGCGCACGCCCCTGGATGCGGCGGATGCGCCGATCCCGGTCGGCGTCCAGGAGCTGGTCGCCGGGCGGCTCGGGCGCCTCGGTGACGCGGCCACCGACCTGCTGCGGGCGGCGGCGGTGGCGGGGACCAGCTTCGAGCTGGACCTGGTGGCGGCCGCGGCGGAGCTCGACGAGGCGGCTACCCTCGACGGCCTCGATGCCGCTCTCGGGTCGGGATTGGTCACCGAGGAGACCGCCGAGCACTACCGGTTCCCCCACGACATCGTGCGCCGGACCGTCGTCGCCCAGCTGAGCGGCGCCCGCCACCGCACCCTGCACGCCCGGCTGGCGGACGCCATCGAGTCCCGGCGCGCCGACCGCCTCCACGCCTACACGGCCGTCCTTGCGCACCACACGTCCTCGGCGGCCGGCCCGCGGGGCGACCGACGGGCCGTGCGCTGGTCCCGTGCCGCCGCCGGCCAGGCGACCGAGCGTCGGGCGCTGGTCGAGGCCGTGCGACTGGAACGCCAGGCGCTCGCGCACGTGCCGGCGGACGACGGCAGCCAGCGGGCCGAGGTCCTCACTGACCTGGCGATGGCGCTGCTGGCCGCCGGCGATCCCGGCGGTGAGCCGACCCTGATCGAGGCAGCCGCGGTCGCCCGGCGTCATGGCCGATTCGACCTGCTCGCCCGCGCCGCCCTGGCGCTGGCCGACCGGAGTGGAGAACGCCCGGAGCTGCGGACCGATGCCGGCGCCCTCGTGGAGGCGGCCCTGGACTCGTTCCGGCCCGCCGACGAGGACGGCCGACTGGTTCACGCGCGGTTGCAGGCCCGCGCCGTGGCTCTCGCCGGCTCCCGCGGCCCGCGTCCCGGCGACGCTGCCGTGCGAGCGCTGCGCCGACGGCTGGATGCGCTGGGCGGCCCCGATTGGCTCGAGGAGCGGATCGCCCTGGCCAACGACCTGGCCGTCCTCGCCGACGCTGCCGGCGACGACGCCTCGGCCGTGGTGGCGGCCCACGAACGCGCCATGGCGGCGACCCTGGCCGGCGACGACGAGATGGCCCAGGCCTGCCTCCGGGTCATCGATGAGGCCGCGGCCAAGACCGACGATCCGGTCGCAACGGCCCTGGCGGCGGAGCACGAGGCCGCGACGGCCGCGATGACCGGCCACTTCGACGACGCGCTGGTGGCGGTCGAGGCCGCGGTGCGCGCCCACGACGTCGTCGACGGGCCGGAGGCGGCGGCGGTCGTGGCCCGGCGCCACCGTGGGGTGCTGGCGTGGATGGTGGGCTCCCCGGGGGCCCTGCCCCCCGACCCCGGTTCGGCCGAGGGGCCGGCTGCGGCCGCGGACGTCGCACTCGAGCACTTCGTTCGCGGCGATGCCGACCGCGCTCGGCTGGTCGCCCGCGACCTGGTCGCCGGCGTCCGGCCGCTGCCCACGGGAGACGAGCTGCTCCACGCGCTCGGTGTCCTGGCGCTCGTCGCCGCCGACCTCCGCGAGGGGGCACTGGTCGAGCCGGTCCGCGCCCTGCTGGCGCCGCACGCCGACCTGACCTGCGGGATCGGGTACCGCACGTTTGCAGGCGTGGCCGCGTTCCACCTGGGCCGGTTGGCGGCGGTGACCGGTGACTGGGCCGACGCCGAGCGCCACATGCTGGCCGCGCTGCGCCGCTTCAGCGCGCTCCAGGCCCGCCCGTGGGTGGCGTTCACTCAGCGCGTGCTGGCCGACGTGCTCGAGGCGCGGGGACGGCCGTCCGACCGTGAGTGGCTGGCAAACCTGCGGGGCGAGTCGAGCTGGACGACCGCCACGCTGGACCTGCGGGACGAGTAGCCGCGCGAACGCACCCGAGGCAATCGGTTCCCCAAGCTGGGCCCCCGAGGCGATGAGTTTCACATCCGGAACCCATGACCTCGGGCTCGCCGAAGCGAAACCCATGACCTCACGAGCCTCAGGCCAGGGGATCCGCGAACGGGTCGTCGCCCCCTGGACCCCCGGGACCCCCCGGCCCCCCGGGACCGCCGGGACCCCCGAAGGGATCGTCGATGGCCGGGCGGATGGAGACGGGTTGCCCCTCGCCTTCCTCGCCCGCCAGCTCGGCACCCAGCATCCCGGCGTAGCCCCGGTCCTCCAGCTCCTCCGACAGCTCGGGGCCGCCCGAGCGGACGATCTGGCCCTTGGCCAGGACGTGCACCCGGTCGGCTCGGAGCTCGTGCAGCAGCCGGCTGTAGTGGGTGATGGCGAGCACGCCGAGTCCGATCTCGTTGGTGGCGGCCTCCACGCGCCGGGCGCAGGCCCGCAGGGCGTCGATGTCGAGGCCGGAGTCGACCTCGTCGAGCACGGCGATCGACGGGCGGAGCACAGCGAGCTGCAGCGTCTCGTTCTTCTTCTTCTCACCGCCGGACAGGTCGACGTTCAGCGGCCGGTCGATGAGCCGGGGATCGAGCGTCAAGCGCTCTGCCTCGGCCCGGATGGCGGCGTCCACGGACGTGACGTCGCGCCCGCCGGCCCGGGCGGCCGACTCGAGCAACGCATGGAGCGACACGCCCGGCACCTCCGTCGGGTACTGCAGCGCGAGGAACAGCCCGGCCTGCGCCCGCTGCCACGGTTCGAGCGCCAGGAGGTCGACACCGTCGAGCGTGATCGTCCCGCCGAGCACGTCGAAGCCGGGACGGCCCATCACGACGTGGGCCAGCGTCGACTTGCCCGAGCCGTTGGGACCCATCACGGCGTGCACCTCGCCGGACCGCACGGTGAGGTCGATGCCGCGCAGTATCTCCTTGCCCGACACGCCGGCCCGCAGCCCGGAGATCTCGAGCACGTGCCCGACCTTGGGGGCCCCGGTCATTGGTCCTCCACCATCAGCACGACGTCACCGTCCTCGACCCGCACCTCGTACACGGGCTCGGGCCTGGTCGCCGGCAGGCTGAGCGGCTCGCCGGTCTCGAGGGAGAACTCGCTGCCGTGCTTCCAGCACTCGATCGTCCGGTCCTCGGCGTGCACCTCCCCCTCGGCGAGGGAGATGTCCTGATGCGTGCAGCGGTCGCCGATCGCGTAGACGTCGTCACCGATCCGGACGACGGCGATGCGGCGCTTGCCGACCTCGAACCGACGCGCCTCCCCCGAGGCCAGCTCGTCGAGGCGGCAGAGCCGTTGCTGGATCGCGTGCTCGGGCATCAGGCGCCTCGTCTCTCGAACTTGGCCCCCACCGTGGAGCGCAGCAGCGGCACCACCGCCGGGACCGGGGCCCGGCCCAGGACCTCGTCGAAGAACCCGCTGACGATGAGGCGCTCGGCCTCGTCGGTGGGGACCCCCCGGCTTTCGAGGTAGAAGCGCTGCTCCTCGTCGATGGGCCCGACGGCGGACGCGTGGCTGCAGCGCACGTCGTTGTTCTCGATCACCAGGTTGGGCACCGACTCGGCCCAGGCCCCCTCGGACAGCTTGACGTTGCGATTGGTCTGGAACGCGTTGGTGCCGCGGGCTTCCTTCCCCACCCGGATCATCCCGGTGTAGACCGACCGCGACCGCCCACCGACCGCACCCTTGAACAGCAGGTTCGACGTGCAGTCCGGTGCGACGTGGTCCTGGAACGTGCGGAAGTCGAGGGTCTGTTCGCCCTCGCCGAAGTACACGGCGTCGAGCTCGCCGGTTGCGCCCCGCCCCACCATGCGGCAGTCCGTGCGCAGCCGGGCGTAGTCGCCACCGAAGCCCACCGTGGTGGTGCGCAGGCTCGCCTCGGCCTCGACGCTGGCGACCTGCAGCCCGAGCTGGGTGGTTGCCAGCCCGAGCTGCTGCACCGTCAGGTGGCCGACCCGGGCGGCGCGCCCGACCGTGATCTCGGTGACCGGCACGACCAGGCCCTGCTCGGGTCCCGACGCCTGGATCTCGAGGACCGACACCTCGCTGTCGTCGCCGGCCTCGACCACCAGCCGGGGAAAGGCGGCCAGCCCGTCGCCCTCGGTCACATGCGCCACGACGACGGGGCCGCCGACGGCGATGCCGGCCGGTACCCGCACGACCACGGGTTCGGCCAGGAACGCGTCGTTGAAGCCGAGGAACACGTCGGGGGCCTGGTCGATGGCGGCGCCGAGCACGTCGGCGTCGGCCTCGCCCAGTCGCTCGGCCCGCATGCCCTTGGCGGCCAGGTCGTCGCGCAGCTCCGCGTGGACGATCCGCCCGTTGCGGGCGACGACCAGGGCCGCCCGGTCCGGCGTGGCGTCGAGCAGCGGGCGCAGCCGCTCGGGGACGCCGGCCGCCCCGGCGCCTGCCGCGGGTGCCCCCGAGGCCGGCCGGAAGTCGTCGAGGTCGAGGTCGTCGATGCGGCTGTACCGCCACACCTCTTCCTCGGTGGTGGGCAGGCTGGCGTCGGCGAACACCGCGGCGGCCGCGGCGCGCCGGCGGCGCAGCCATTCGGGGCCGTCGAGCGCGGCGCTCGCGTCAGGGGTGAACGTGCTCACCTCATGGTCCTTTCGCAGGTCGCCCGGGGCGGGTCGGCGCCGCAGTCAGGAGATTCGAGCCTACCGGTGGCCGGTGCTCATGACTTGCGGCGGAACCAGCGGCGCCAGCGGGGCTCCTCCCCCCGGGCCTGCTCCGCGTGGACCTCGGCCATGATCTCGGGCCCGGCGGCGTTGACGATCTCCTCGGCCTCGTCGAGCAGGCGGGCCACCGAGCCGTCGGCGCGGTCGAGCGCGTCCAGCGGCTCGTCGGGCGTCCTCGGCGTGACCAGCGTGCCGTGCGACCAGTTGACGTCGGCCATCCGCCGCTCGTACGCGGGGCAGTTCTCCGGGCACCGCCACGGGGCCTCGGGCGCCAGGTCGAGGTTGCACTTCCGCACGGTTTCCCCGTTGCGGTAGGTGCGAGACTCGAAATGCTTGCAGTCCTGACGCATGGGCACCGACACATTGTGCCAGGTAGTGCCGCAATTCCTTCGCGGGCCCGGGCCCGCTCCATCTCGCCGGTCAGCCGACCGAACCCTCCATCTGGAGCTCGATCAGGCGGCTCCACTCCACCGCGTACTCCATCGGCAGCGTGCGGGTGACCGGCTCGATGAAGCCGTTCACCACCATGCTCATGGCCTGCTCCTCGGAGAGCCCGCGGCTCATCAGGTAGAAGAGCTGCTCGTCCGCCACCTTGGACACGGTGGCCTCGTGGCCGATCTGGGCGTCGCGGGCGCCCACCTCCATGTAGGGGAAGGTGTCGCTCACCGAGTCCTCGTCGAGGATGAGCGCGTCGCACTGCACGTGGCTC
>Ga0081538_10001603_pt1 | contig 23207 bp, 19 predicted proteins | sample TabmetS5T2R1_FD_71022 | JGI IMG/M metagenome (GOLD analysis project Ga0081538, IMG submission 71022) | Tabebuia heterophylla rhizosphere microbial communities from the University of Puerto Rico - S5T2R1 | ecosystem: Host-associated > Plants > Roots > Rhizosphere ... | reverse complement strand
GGCCACGCGCGGCGTGAAGCACATGAACCACGGCTGGTTCAGGCCGCTCGTGTTGAGCTCGGCGGTGCCCGTCTTACCGGCGACGTCGACGCCCTCGAGCGCCGCCGCCGTGCCGGTCCCTTCCTCGACGACCCTGGTCATCATCCCGGTGAGCTCGCGCGCGGTGTCGCGCGAGATCACCTGCTCGGCCTCCTCCGGCTCGACCTGCTCGACGGTGCGGCCGTCGGGGTCGATCGCGCGCGCCATGATGCTCGGCTCCAGCCGTACGCCGCCGTTGCCGATCGTCTGCGCGACGGAGGCCATCTGGAGCGGCGTCGCGAACAGGTCGCCCTGGCCGATCGCCACGCGGCCGACGTCGACCTGATCGGAGGTCATCGGCACCAGCCGTCCGCGCTTGCGCACGCCGGATGCGGACATCTGCTGGTCCGGATAGTCCAGCGGCGGCTCGGCGTAGAAGCCGAACCGCTCCATGTAGCGCTGCATCGTGCGGCCGCCGAGCTGCTCGCCGACCTCCGCCCAGACGGTGTTGACGGAGTTCGTCAGCGCGAACGTGAGGTCGATGTCGCCGAAGCTCTCGCCGCCGAAGTTGTTGAGCGGAACGCCCGAGATCGGCTTGCCGTTGCGCCCGTCGACCAGCGAGCCCGGCTCGTAGCGGCCGCTGTCGAGCGCTGCCGCGGCCGTCACGACCTTCATGGTCGAGCCCGGCGGGTAGCCGTTCTGGGTCGCCCGGTTGACGAGCGGGGCGTTCTCCTCGTCGCGGTTGAGCCGCGCGAACGTGGCGCGGTCACCGAGCCCGTTCGGGTCGTAGCTCGGGTTCGACGCCATCGCGAGCACGCGGCCGGTCTTCGTGCCGAGCGCGACCAGCGCGCCCCTGTGGCCCGACTGCTCGAGCGCGTCGAGCGCGACCTGCTGCGCCTGAGCGTTCAGCGACGTGCGGATGTCGTCGCCCTCGTTCGAGCGGCCCAGTATCGACTCGAGCGCGGTCACGAGCTCGGTGCGCTCGCCTGTCAGGACGTCGTTGCGGGAGCGCTCCAACCCGGCGCGCCCGATCGTGGTGAACGAGTAGCCGATCGCGTGCGCGAACAGGTCGCCCGTCGGATAGCGGCGTCCGAACGTGTCGCCCTGCTGCGGCACGGAGCGCGCGAGCACCCTGCCGTCGGCCGAGCGGATCGTGCCGCGGCGGATCTTCTGCTCCTGCAGCAGCGCGCGCCGGTTGAGCTCGTTGTCGCGCAGCGCCTCGGCCTCGAACACGGTCCAGCGCGACGTGAACACGACGAGCACGCCGAAGAGCACGGTGACGAGCGCGTAGAGCCGCAGGACGGGACGGTTCATAGCGCGCGGGCGGGGCGCCTGGCCCGGTCGGAGACGAGCAGCAGCAGCGCCAACAGCACGAAGTTGGCGACGATCGAGGAGCCGCCGTAAGAGACGAACGGCAACGTGACGCCGGTCAGCGGGATCACCTTCGTGACGCCGCCGACGATCACGAACACCTGCAGCGCGAACACCGCCGTGAGGCCCGCCGCCAGCAGCTTCGAGAACGAGTCCTGCGCGAGCATCGCGATCTTGAAGCCGCGCTCGGCGACCATCAGGTAGACGAGCAGCAGCCCGCACGCGCCGGCCAGCCCGAGCTCGTTCGTGATGACGGCGTAGATCAGGTCGGTCTGCGGCGCGGGCAGGATCGACGTGCCGTCCGGCTGGGTGATCAGCGCCTGGCCGAAGCCGGTGCCGAACAGCCCGCCGTCGGCCTGCGCGAACAGCGACTGCGCGATCTGGTACGACCCGCCCTCCATGTCGTAGAGCCGGCGGTCGAACGGGTCGCGCCAGGTGTCGATGCGGTTCTGCACGTGGCCGACCGTGCTGGCGAAGAACCAGGAGCCGAGCGCGAACAGCGCGAACCCGATCGTCACGAACGAGAGCCGGTTTGTCGCCACGTACAGCAGCGCGAGGAAGCCGCCGAAGAACATCAGCGACGAGCCGAGGTCGCGGATGAAGACGAGCATCACCATGGCGCCGCCCCAGACGACGAGCAGCGGCCCGAAGTGCTTCAGCGGGGGGATCGTCACCCCGAGCACGCGGCTGGATCCCTGCACGAGCAGCTGGCGCGTGTCGCGCAGGTACGCCGCGAGGAAGACGACGATCGCGATCTTGCCGAACTCGGCCGGCTGGAACGAGATCGGCCCGATGTCGACGCCAAGGTAGGCGCCGTTGACCTGCTGGCCGATCACCGGCACGCGCGGCAGCAGGAGCAGCAGCAGGCCGGCGGCCGCCACGGTGTAGCGATAGCGCTCGAGCACGCGGAAGTCACGCAGGAACACGAGCGTCGCGGCGAACAGGATCAGCCCGACGACGAACCACTGCGCCTGCTCGCGCGCGAGCGTCTCGTCGATCCGGTAGATCACGACCAGCCCGAAGCAGGCCAGCACCGCGACCAGCGGGAACAGGTAGGGATCGGCGTACGGCAGCGTCGCGCGGATCACGAAGTGGCCGCAAAGGCACAGCGCCAGGAAGCCGCCGCCGTAGGTCAGCGACACGTCCGAGAGCTCGGCCGACTGCTGGATGAAGATCGCGGCGAAGCCGGCGGTGAGGAGCAGTGAGGCGGGGACGAGCGCGAGCAGCTCGCGGTTGCGGGCGCTCACTCGACGTCCCCCTTCTCGAGCGCGATCACGAGGTCCTCGGCGTCGTCGCGCGAGCGCCACGTGTGGTCGAGGATGCTGTCGCGCCGCGCGGGCGGGACATCCGCAAGCGTCACGCCGGACTCGTAGTAGCGCTCGTAGAGGTCGATCCCGAACGGCAGCTCGTAGGGCAGCCCGCGGAAGATGGCGACGGTGCGCCCGTCGTCGGGATCGGTGCCGATGAAGTAGACGGCGCGGGTCGCCAGCCATGCGCCGACGATCAACGGGAGGACGACCGCGATGACGAGCAGGGCGGCGCCGGGCGAGCGCAGGCGGCGGCGGCGCTTGCGCTTGCGGTCGGCGCGCCCGGACTGCGGCGCGGCCGGCAGCGGCACGGTGCGCTTCGGTGGCTCGGGGGCCGGAGCCGCTGCACCGCCCTCGTGCCCGCGCGGGTCGCCCGGCGGCATCGCCTGAAGCGCCACCGTGCCGGTTCGGCGGTACTCCTCCTCGGCGGCGATCGCGGCCGTCGACGCCGGCTTCGTCACGCCCTGGCGCGGCTCGGCGGCCTCGCCCTCGAACGTCTCGTACTCCGCGGTGTGCGCCGCGTCGGACGTCGCGCGGCGGTCGTCGACCTCTTCGACGCGGAACAGGATCACCGTGATGTTGTCGCGTCCGCCGGCGTCGTTCGCGGCCGCGATCAGCGTGCGGCCGATCTTCTCGAGCGGACGGTCGCGGTCGGACAGCAGCTCCTTGAGCTGCGGCTCGTGAACCATCGTCGTGAGCCCGTCGGAGCACAACAGGAAGACGTCGCCCGCGCGCGCCGGGAAGGCCTCGACGTCCACCTCGACGCTCGGCTCGGGTCCGAGCGCGCGCGTGATCACGGAGCGCTGCGGGTGCGACTCCGCCTGCTCCTCGGTGAGCTTGCCGCGGCGAATGAGCTCGTCGACGAGCGAGTGGTCGCGCGTGAGCCGGATCAGATCCCCGTCGCGCAGCAGGTAGCAGCGTGAGTCGCCGACGTGCGCGACGACGACGGTGTCGCCGGTCAGGTACGCCGCGGTCGTCGTGGTGCCCATGCCGGCGTGCTGAGCCTCACTGCGCGCCTGCGCGTGGATCCGGGCGTTCGCCTCCTGGATCAGCGCCGCGAGCGCCGCGCCCGGGTCCTCGCCGTCCGGCAGTCCGCCCTCGAACTGCTTGACCGCGATCGCCGACGCGACCTCGCCCGCCTGCGCTCCGCCCATGCCGTCGGCGACGACGAACAGCGGCGCGCGGACGTAGTAGTTGTCCTCGTTGCCCTGGCGCTGGCGGCCGAGGTCGGAGTCGTGGAAGTGCTCGGCGATCCGCAGCATCGTCAGCGCTCGAAGGTGAAGTCGGAGTCGCCGATGCGGATGCGATCCCCGGGGTGCAGGGGCTGCGGTCCGCGTAGCGGCTCGTCGTTCAGGTAGGTCCCGTTCGTCGAGCCGAGATCCTCCAACACGATGACGTCGCCGTGCGGTACGAGGCGCGCATGCCGCGACGATGCGAACGAGTCCTCGAGCACGATGTCGGCCTGGTCGCCGCGACCGAGCAGCGCTCCCTCGGACAGGTCGTAGGCGGCGCCGGCGCGCAAGCCGGCGCCGCTGCCTACGCGCAGCTTCGGCGTTCCGGACGGCCGCGCCGGGGGCCCGGCGGTGTGCATGCCGGTCGCATCGGCGTAGTCGGGCCCTTCGACCGGAGCAGCGTCGCCGGCGGTGCGGCGCAGGTCCTTGAGCGCCGAGCGCGCCATCCAGAGCAGGAACAGGTAGAGGATGGCCAGGAAGCCGAACTTCAGCGCGACTGCGACGGGATCGAGCACGGCGGGCCTTCTACTCCAGCTCGAAGGTCGCGCGCGAGGTGCCGAGCTCGATCACATCGCCGCGCTTGAGCGACTGCGGGCCCTGGATCCTGCGCCCGTTCACCTTGACGCCGTTCGTCGAGCCGAGGTCGCGCACTATCCACGATCCGCCCGACGGCCGCACCTCCGCGTGCTTGCGCGACACGTTCACGTCCTCGAGCACGATGTCGGCGTCGCGCGAGCGCCCGATCGTCGCGCCGCCCGAGCCGAGCAGCTCCGAGCGGCCGTCAATGCGCAGCCGCGCGGTGCCGCGCCGTGGGTCGGGCTCGCGCAGCGGCTCGGAGATGCGGTCGGACGTCGAGTAGACCATCGTGTGACCCTCTTCGCCCTGGCTCGGCGCGGCGGCCGGATCCTCGTCCGGTCGCACGAGCCGCGCCTGGATGCCGAATTCGCCGAGCCGCAGGCGCTCGTCGGTCTTGAACGTGATCTCGGGCGCGGTCAGCAGCGCCACCCGCTCGCGCCGCGCGTGCTCGAGCAGGTATCCGGACAGCTCGCGCCGCAGCTCGCCCTCGTAGCCCGAGAACTGCTCGCGGTCCTCGGGCGACAGCCAGACGGTGTACTCGTTCGGGACGTATGTGCGGCTGAGCGACTGCACGCGGTGCTCGTCCATCTCGCGCGCCAGCTTGCGCGCGATCTCGACCGGGCGCACCTCGGACTTGAAGGCACGCGAGAACGTGCCCTCCACCAAGCCGGCGAGCTTGGACTCCAGGTTGCGGAGCACGCTCACCGCGAGCTACCCGTTCCGCCGAGTCGCATGTCCGGGAAGTATGGCGGCCCGTCGTCAGGCCTCGCGGGTCGTGTCGGCTTGCCTCGCGCGTGCTATCGAACCTCTTCGCCAGGCGTCCGCGTCGAGCGCGCTCGCGGCGGGCGTTCGCGCCGACCCGCCTCGCCAGTCGTCCGCGCAGCGCCCCTCACGGCGACCGCGCCATGACCCGCTCCGCCACGCGTTCGCGCCGCGCTCCCAGCGACCGCCGCGACGACCCCCGGCCACGCGGCCGCGCCGCACCATCCCAGCGACCACGGCCACGACCCCCGGCCACGCGGCCGCGCCGCACCATCCCAGCGACCACGGCCACGACCCCCCGCCACGCGGCCGCGCCGCACCATCCCAGCGACCCCGGCCACGCCCCCCGCCACGCCAGCCGTCGGCGCCGAACCCCGCAGAACGACCCCTTTCGTCAGGCGTCCGTGTCGGGCTCCTCCATCGAGCGTTTCACGTGAAACGGTCGCGCGAGCAGGATCGCCAAAGCGGCTCCGGCTACGGCGCCCGCCATAAGGCCGTGTGGTGCGGACTGCGCCACGCGATCGCCTAGCGACTCGCCGAGCGCCGCAGTAGCGGCGGCGAGACCGGTCGCCCACATGGTCGCTCCGACGACGTCGGAGCTCAGCGTGCGGCCACGCACGAGCCAAGGCTGGACGAGCGCCGCACAGCCCCACAGGAGCGCCAGCAGCAGCGCGCCGGAGCTGCACGCCTCGGCGATCACGTCGCCCGCGGTGATTCCGGGCGCACCGTCGAAGCTCGCCCGCGCGGGCGTTGCCGGTGCGGCGCCGAAGACCAGCGCGCGCTCGAACAGTGGCTCCGCGAGCACGACCCACCAGGCTCCCAGCGCACCGAGCGCCGCCCGCGCGCTCCAGCGGGGGGCGCGACCGGCCAGCGCCGGGTACGCCCCCGCGAGGCCGCTGAGACCAAGCGCGGGCGCGACCGCCGGCAGCGACCACGCGCGGCCGTCAGCGTGGAGCAGCAACGGCGGGGCGATCGCCAGGGCCGCGACCAGAACAGCCGCGCCCGGACGCGGCGCCGACCCAAATGTGAGCAGCACGATCGTCGCCGTGGCCGCCAGCAGCCAGCCGGCGCGGGGCAGCACCGCCACGAGCGCGACTGTCGCCGCGGAGGCGAGCGCCGGCTGCAGCGCGGGCTCGGGCGTGAGACCGGCCAACGCGGCCCAGACCAGCATTCCCGCCGCCACGGGAGCGACGAGCCGGCCGATCGCAGGCGGTAGAGCGGGAATCCGGCGCTCGAGCGGGTGCGGCGCGATCAGGCCGCCCTCGTCGGACACATCCGGCAGCGCGTCGGCAAGAGCGTCGAAGAGGTCGTCGAGATCGCCGCGCTGCTCGGGATCGGGCAGTATCGCCCGGTCCAGCGCGGCGCAGAGCTCGGCCGGGAGGTCGCGCCGCGCTCGTGCCAGGGGCGGCAGCGCGGTGCCGATCCGGCGCGCGGTCGCCGTCGGTGAGCCGGCCTTGACCGGGTTGGTGCCGGCGAGCGCCTCGTAGAGGACGAGGCCGAGCGCGTAGAGGTCGGCGCGCTCGTCCACGGCGCCGCCCGCCGCCTGCTCGGGCGCCATGTAGGCGAGCGTCCCGACGACGTCGCCGGTCAGCGTCAGCGCCTCCTCGCCGGCCAGGTGTGCGACGCCGAAGTCCGTCAGCTTGGCTGCGCCGCGGCGCGAACGCGGCACATCGGGGACGATGACGTTCTGCGGCTTGACGTCGCGGTGGATGACGCCCCGCTCGTGGGCGTGAACGAGCGCGTCTGCCAGCGCCAGGCCGATCCGCAGCACGTCGCGGTCGGACAGCTCGCCGGCGGCCTCGAGCTGCGCCATCGTGCGGCCCTCGACCAGCTCGGAGACGAGATAGCGGTAGCCGTCCTCCTCCCCCGCGTCGAACAGTCCGACGATCGCGTCGTGGTCCAGCCGCGCGACGGCACGCGCCTCTCGCTGCGCGCGCCGCGGCGCCGGTCCGTCGCCCGGAATCAGCTTCACTGCGACGGGACGGTCGAGGCGCTCGTCGTGCGCCGCGTAGACCGTTCCGAAGCCGCCGGCGCCGAGACGCGCGCCCAGGCGGTAGCGGCCCATGGCCAGCCTGGGCTCCGCTACCGCCAGCTCCTCCGTGGCGCTCACTGTCCCGGCGTGGTTCCACGCGCGCGCACGAGCCCCTTCCGCTTGCACGGAAGGGATCAGCTGCGGCGGGCGCGAATCCTCCGCCGAGCAGCCTCATATCCTTGAGAACCGGTCACCTGGCCGTGCGACGAGCGCGCGGCCCTTAGGAGAGTCCTTCCACTTTGTCCTTCTTCGACGAGGACGACGAACCTCGTACACAGGTCCGGCCCAGGCGGGCGGCGCCGGCTCGCGGCGCTGCACCGGACCGGCAGACAGTGCTGATCCGTCAGCTGGTGCTGTTCGGCGGCTTCATCCTGGTGCTGGCGCTGCTGATCTTCATCATCGACGGCTGCCGTGACTCGGCCCGCGAGAGCGCGCTCAAGGACTACAACCGCGACGTGGCGACGCTCGTGCGCGACTCCGACAGCCAGGTCGGCAAGCCGTTCTTCGACCTGCTGCGCGATCCTAGCCAGGGCGATCTCGCGACGCTGATCGCGGGTTACCGCGGGCAGGCCGAGCAGCAATACCAGCAGGCGAAGCGGATCGACACTCCGGGCGACATGACCGCCGCTCAGCGCTCGTTCCTGACGACGATGGAGATGCGCCGCGACGGGCTGCAGTCGATCGCGGACCGGATCCGGACGGCACTCAGCTCGGATGCCGAGGCCGCCGACGCGGCGATCCAAGAGATCGCCGGCGCGATGCAGCTGTTCCTGAGCTCCGACACGGTTTACACGTCGCGCGTCTATCCGCTGATCGAGTCGACACTGCGCGACGCCGACGTCGGCGCGCAGCAGCTGCAGGAGACGCAGTTCATGCCGGGGATCGAGTGGCTGGACCCGAACGTCGTCGCCGACGCGCTCGGGCAGCAGCTCTCGTCGGGCAACGGCAGCGGGCAGCGTGGCGAGCCGGCCCCGGGTCTGCACGGGACGGGCATCGACTCGGTCCAGGTCGGCGACCAGACGCTCGAGCCCGACACCGCCAACAGGATCGCCTACGGCGCCGACACCGAGTTCACGGTCAACTTCACGAACCAGGGCGAGCACGACGAGGTCGACCTTGTCGTCGTCCTCCGCGTCGACGGCGGCGCCGAGCCGCTGCGCGTCCAGAAGGAGGTCGCCTCGGTGCCGGCCGGGACTGCGGCCTCGGCGACGCTCGGGCTCGATAAGCCGCCGCCGCTCGACACGCCGGTCACGATCACCGCGCAGGTCAAGCCGGTTCCCGGCGAGGAGAAGAAGGACAACAACACCGTCGAGTACGACGCCGCGTTCTTCCGCGAGTAACCGCTCGTATCCTCCAGCGGCGTGAACGACCTGACCGATCCGGCCGGGCTCGCGGCGCTGGCGGCCGGCGCGGTCGCGCTGATCGCGCTCGTGCTCGCGCTCGTGCTCGCCGTGCGCGTTCGCCGTTTGCGCGCGGCGCAGCAGGTCGTCCTCGGCGCGTCCGGCCGCGAGGACCTCGTCGGCCACGCGGCCGAGCTCCGGCAGGCGTTCGCGGCGCTCAACGACCGAGTCGAGGAGGTGGCGGAGCGGCTCGAGGAGCGCATGCAGGAGGCCTCGCAGCGGCTCGACGGCGCGATCGCCTACCGCGCCCTCGTCCGGTATGACGCCTACGGTGAGCTGTCGGGGCACCAGTCGGCGTCGCTGGCGCTGCTCGACGCCGAGGGCAACGGCGTGGTGCTGTCGTCGATCGCGCATCGCGACACGGCGCGTCTCTACTGCAAGCAGGTGCTGGGCGGTCGCGGCGAGCACCTCCTCTCGCCCGAGGAGGACGAGGCGATCCGTCGCGCGCTCGCGGGCGAGCGCGCCACAGTGGTGCTCGAGGACTGATGCGGGCGGCGTACCTCGGGCCGGAGGGGACGAACTCGCACGAAGCGCTGTTGGCTTCCGGCGCGGTGGCCGAGTACGTCGGCTTCCCGACGGTCGATGCGGTCGTCGCCGCGGTGCAGGACGGCGAGGTCGATCGCGGCCTCGTCCCGATCGAGAACTCGCGCGAGGGCGCAGTTGGCGCGACGCTGGATGCGCTGGTGTTCGACGCACCCGACGTCGGGATCGTCGGCGAGCTCGTGCACCGGGTCAGCTATTGCCTTGCGGCGGCCGAGCCGTTTGCCCCCGACGAGATCCGCACGGTTCACTCGCATCCGCAGGCGACGGGTCAGTGCGCGCGCTTCCTCGCGGAGCAACTGCCAGGCGCAGCCGTGGTGGCGGCCGCCTCGACGGCGGACGCGATCCGGGCCGTCGCGGAGGCCGGCGAGTTGCCGGGGGCGCCACCGCATGCAGCGATCGGCACCCGCCACGCAGCGTCGCTCTACGGCGCGACCGTGCTCGCCGGCGGGATCGAGGACGACCCCGAGAACGCGACCCGCTTCGCCTGGCTCGGCCGCGCCCGGGCAGGAGCGTCCGAGCTCGCGATGGCGGAACAGACGGCCGCACCGGTCAAGACGGCGCTCGTGTTCTGGGGCGGCGGCGACCGCGCGCCAGGCTGGCTGGTCTCGTGCCTCACCGAGTTCTCGGCGCGCGGTATCAACCTGACCCGCATCGAGTCGCGCCCCCGGCGCGTCGGCCTCGGCAGCTACATGTTCTTCTGCGATCTCGAGGGACCGGCTTCGAATCCGGACATCGCCGCCGCGATCGCCGGGCTGCGACAGCACTGCGAGACCGTGCGGGTCCTTGGGTCGTTCCCGGTGGCGGACTGAACCGCCGGACCCACCGTCTACACTGCCGCCAGCGATGGACACCGCCGCACCCCCAGCGCCAGCGGGGTCCGTGCCGCTCGTCGACCGCCGGCGGCACGGATCGACAACCGACGGCTCAGGCCGTTGGTCGGGCGGTCGTGTGCTGGTTCTCAACGCGACGTACGAGCCGATCAACGTCTGCACGGTGCGCCGCGCGACCGTGCTGCTGCTCAAGGAGAAGGCCGAGGTGATCGAGATCGGCCCGCACGACCTGCACTGGGCGCGCGGCTCGATGACCAAGCCGGTAGTCATCCGGCTCGTAACCTACGTCCGCATCCCGCGCGACTCGCACAAGCGCAAGATCACCCGGCGCGCCGTGTTCGCCCGCGACGGCTGGGCATGCCAGTACTGCGGTGCCCGCACCAGCCTCACAGTCGATCACGTGATCCCGCGCTCCAAGGGCGGCAACTCGGACTGGGAGAACATCGTCGCCTCCTGCGCACCGTGTAACCGGCGCAAGGGCGACCGGCTTCCGCACCAGGTCGGCATGCACCCGCGGGTCAAGCCGCGGATCCCCAGTCCGAACGTCTTCATCCAGCTCGCCTCGCCGACGATTCCGGCGACCTGGAAGCAGTATCTGCCCGAGGCGGCGTAGACCGGCCGCGCCGCCGTCACGGCGCCGCGGCGTGGGCGCCGTTTCCCTCCTGGAAGAGAGCGGAATCGGGCCTTCCCGCTCCCGTCTCCGGCGTTCGCTACTCTGCCAGCACCAGAGAAAGGGGGTGGTCCGAAGTTGAGTGACAGTTCTTACGGGACCCTGGAGGTGCCCGGCCGCTAGTACCAGCCCGGTGCTGGACCCGCTGGTCAGCGGAATCCACACCGAGGCACCGCCGTCACCGGCGCCGGAGTTCGTCCCCCCGGCCGCCTTTAGACCAGCTGGCGACGGCCAATAGTCCAGCAAGCAGTTTCCGAGGGCCCCGGAGTCGACCGGGGCCCTCGGCGTTAAGCGAGCGCGCCGCCCGCGACGCGGCCCGCCGACCGTTTCACGTGAAACGCCTCGCCGGCCGCGCGGCCGCGCCGCCGCGCCGCCTCGTCGGCGCGGCTACTCGTCCTCGACGTCGTGGTCGGGCATGTCGTCGGCCTCGACCTCCGGCACGGAGAGCAGCCCCTCCTCGTCCGGATCGCCGACGAACACGCCGTCGCCCTCGAGCCCGGCCTCGTCCGCGTCGCCGCCCGCATCGATCGACAGCGGGCCGGCGTCGGCGCTCGCGTCCGCCGCCTCCGACTCGACGACCAGCGCCACGGCCGAGACAGTGTCGTCCTCGCGCAGGTTCATCAGGCGCACGCCCTGCGAGGCGCGGCCGTAGCGGTTGATGCCGCGGACCGACGTCCGCTGCACCATTCCGTTCTGCGAGATGAACACGAGGTCTTGGTGTTCGCGCACCACGAGTGCACCGGCGAGCAGGCCCTTGGCCTCGGTGAACGTGATCGTCTTGACGCCCTTGGCGCCGCGCGACGTCAGCCGGTACTCGTCGATCGCGGTGCGCTTGCCGAAGCCGTTCTCGGTCACGACGAGCAGATCCTGGCCCGGGCGCGCGACGTCCATCGCGATCACGTAGTTGTTCTCCCCGGAGACGTCCATCCCGCGCACGCCGCTCGCCGGGCGCAGCTGCGCCCGCACGACCGACTCGGGGAAGCGCACGGTGAGACCCTCGTGCGAGACCATCAAAATCTCGTCGCCCTCGTCGACGCGCCGCACGGCGACGAGCTCGTCGTCGTCGCGGATATTGAGCGCGATGATCCCGTCGGCCTTGATCGGCGTGTTGTAGAGCGCGAACTCGGTCTTCTTGATCACGCCGTCGCGCGTCCCGAAGGCGAGGAACTGCGTCTCGGAGAAGTCGCGCGTCGCCAGCACGGACTGGACGCGCTCGCCCTCGCGCAGCGGCAGCACGTTGCCCAGGTAACGGCCCTTCGAAGCGCGGCCGGCCTCCGGCAGGTCGTAAACCTTGGAGCGGTAGACCTTGCCCCGGTTGGTGAAGAACAGGAGGTAGTCGTGCGTCGAGCACACGAAGAGGTGCTCGATGTAGTCGTCCTCCTTGAGGTCCATCCCCGTGATCCCGACGCCGCCGCGGCGCTGCTGGCGGTAGGTCGCGAGTGGCAGCGACTTGATGTAGCCCGAGTGCGAGATCGCGATGACCATCTGCTTGTCGGCGATCAGGTCCTCGATGTCCAGGTCGTCCTCGGCGGGCGCGATGTACGTGCGCCGGTCGTCGCCGTAGCGCTCCCCGATCTCGAGCAGCTCGTCCTTGATCAGGCCGAGAACCTTGTCCTCGTCGCCGAGCAGCTCGCGCAGCTCGCCGATGCGCTCGACCTTGTCGGCGTGCTCGCGCTTGATCGAGTCCGACTCAAGCGCGGTGAGCTGCTGCAACCGCAGCTCGAGGATCGCCTGCGCCTGGATGTAGCTGAGCCCGAAGCGCTCGATCAGCCCGCTGCGAGCGACGTCGCGGTCGCGCGAGCCGCGGATCAGCTCGATCACCGCGTCGAGGTTGTCGAGCGCGATCAGCAGGCCCTCGAGTCGGTGGACCTGCGCTTCCAGCGTGCGCAGCTCGAACTTCGAGCGGCGGACGATGACCTCGCGCTGGTGCTGGACGTAGTGCCGGATCGCGTCGCGCAGCGTCAGCGTCCGCGGCACGTTGTCGACCAGCGCGACCATGTTCACGCCGAACGTCGTCTGCATCGGCGTGTGCTTGTAGAGCTTGTTGAGGACGACCTTCGGGTTCGCGTCGCGCCTGACCTCGATCACGATCCGCATGCCGTTGCGGTCCGAGTGATCCTCGACGTTGGAGATCTCGGTGAGCTTCTTCTCCGCGTGGAGGTCGGCGATCTTCTTGATCAGGCCGCCGTCGCCGCCCTTCTTGATCATGTAGGGCAGCTCGGTGACGACGATGTGGTTCTTGCCCTGCGACGCCGGCTCGATGTGGGAGCGCGCCCGCACGCGCACGCGCCCGCGCCCGGTCTCGTAGGCCTCGCGGATCCCCGAAAGGCCGAGGATCACGCCGCCCGTCGGGAAGTCCGGGCCCTTGAGGTGCTGGATCAGCCCGGCCGTGTCGATGTCGGGATCGTCGATGTAGGCCACGGTCGCCGCGATCGTCTCGCGCAGGTTGTGCGGCGGGACGTTCGTCGCCATGCCGACCGCGATCCCGGACGACCCGTTGACGAGCAGGTTCGGGAAGCGCGACGGCAGGACGACCGGCTCGCGGTCGTTGCCGTCGTAGTTGGGCTGGAAGTCGACGGTGTCGCGGTCGAGGTCGCGCAGTATCTCGCGCGCGAGCGCGTCGAGCCGCGCCTCCGTGTAGCGCATCGCCGCGGGAGGGTCGTCGTCAACAGAGCCGAAGTTGCCCTGGCCGTCGACCAACGGGTTGCGCATCGAGAAGTCCTGCGCGAGCCGGACGAGCGTGTCGTAGATCGCCGAGTCGCCGTGCGGGTGGAACTTGCCCATCACCTCGCCGACGATGCGGGCGCACTTGGCATACGGCCGGTTCGGCTGCAGGCCGGACTCGTTCATCGCGAACAGCACTCGCCGGTGCACCGGCTTCAGGCCGTCGCGCACGTCGGGCAGCGCGCGCCCGACGATCACCGACATGGCGTAGTCGAGATAGGAGGAGCGCATCTCCTCCTCGAGCCCGCGCGGCTCGATGTTGCCGCCTCCGATCAGGTCAACGGTCGCCATCGCTCACCTCCTTACACGTCGAGCGTGGCGACGCGGGCGTTCTCCTCGATGAACTCGCGCCGCGGTTCGACCTTGTCGCCCATCAGCATCGTGAACAGGCGGTCCGCGGCGGCGGCGTCGTCCATCGTGACGCGCTGGAGCGTTCTCGACTCGGGATCCATCGTCGTCTCGCGCAGCTGTCCGGCGTTCATCTCGCCGAGGCCCTTGAACCGCTGCAGCTTGATGCCCTTGGCGGCGACGTCCATCACGGTGCGACGCAGCTCCTCGAACGACAGCGCGACCTCGGACTCGTCGCCGAGCGCGACCGTGAACGGCGGCACGCCGGCCATCCCGACGAGCTCCGCGTGGACGCGCGCGAGCTGGCGGTACTCGTTCGCGTCGAACAGCGAGCGGCGCAACCGGTGCGTGCGTGCCAGGTTCGTCCGCCGCTCGACGGCCCTGATCCGGATCAGGCCGTCATCGGCGGCCACGAGCTCGGTCGTGTACGGCTCGCCCTCGGGGTCCTCGCGCTCGACCAGGGCGATCAGGTCCTCGGCGGTCGCGACCTGCTCGTCGAGGATCTGCGACTCCTCGAGGAACTGGACGACCTCGTGCCCGTGCTCGGCGCGCAGCGCGCTCGCCCAGCCCTCGTACTGCTTGAGCAGCCGCGTGTAGCGCTGCCAGCGCGTCTCCGTGAGCTTGAACTCGCGGCCGGCGTGGTCGGCGATCACGAAGCGGTCGAGCTTGTCGCCGAGCAGGATGCCCTCGAGCTCCGAGTCCTTCTCGATGTAGCGCTCCTGCCGACCCTGCGTGAGCTTGTAGAGCGGCGGCTTGGCGATGTAGACGTAGCCGGCCTCGACGAGGTCCTGCATCTCGCGGAACAGGAGCGTGAGGATCAGCGTTCGGATGTGCGCGCCGTCGACATCGGCGTCCGTCATCAGGATGATCTTGTGGTAGCGCAGACGCTCGATGTCGAACTCGTCGCGCACCCCGGTGCCGAGCGCCGTGATCAGCGCCTGGATCTCGTTGTTCTGCAGCACCTTGTCGATGCGCGCCTTCTCGACATTGAGGATCTTGCCCCGCAGCGGCAGGACGGCCTGCGTAGAACGGTCGCGGCCCTGCTTGGCCGAGCCGCCCGCTGAGTCGCCCTCGACGATGAACAGCTCGGCGAGTTCGGGGTTCTTGACGGTGCAGTCGGCGAGCTTGCCCGGTAGCCCCATCCCGCCCATCGCGGACTTGCGCGTCGCGTCGCGCGCCTTGCGGGCGGCCGCTCGCGCCTGTGCGGCGGAGACCGCCTTGCGGACGACCTTCGTCGCGTCGCCCGGGGTCTCCTCCAGGAACTCGGCCAGCCGCGCGTTGACGACCGAGGCGACGAAGCCCTCCATGCCCGGGTTGCCGAGCTTGGTCTTCGTCTGGCCTTCGAACTGCGGGTCCTGGAGCTTTGCCGAGATCACCGCCGTGAGGCCCTCGCGGATGTCTTCCCCGGTGAGGTTCTCGTCCTTCTCCTTGAGCATCCCCTTGTCGCGCGCGTAGCGGTTGAGCGTGCGCGTCAGCGCGGAGCGGAAGCCGGAGAGGTGGGCGCCGCCCTCGTGCGTGTTGATGTTGTTGGCGAACGAGAAGACCGACTCCTGGTAGGACGCGTTCCATTGCATCGCGACCTCGACGGCGCCCTCCTCGGACTCGCCCGCGAAGTAGACGATCTTGTTCTGGATCGAGTCCTTGTTCTCGTTCAGGTAGGCGACGAAGTCCTCGATCCCGCCCTCGTAGTGGAACTCGGCGCGCTTGGTGCCCTCGCCGCGCTCGTCCGCGATCGCGATCCGCAGACCGCGCGTGAGGAAGGCCGTCTCGCGCAGCCGCTGCTCGAGCGTCGCGAACTCGAAGTCGAGCGTCTCGAAGATCTCGGCATCCGGCAGGAACGTGATCTTGGTGCCGGTGTCAGTTGCCGGCTCGCCCTTCTGGAGCTCGCCCTGGGGAACGCCGCGGACGTACTCCTGCGTCCACGTGAACCCGTCGCGCTTGACCTCGACGCGTAGCTGCTCGGACAGCGCGTTCACCACGGAGACGCCGACGCCGTGCAGGCCGCCGGACACCTTGTAGCCGCCGCCGTCGCCGAACTTGCCGCCGGCGTGGAGGACGGTGAGGACGACCTCGACGGCCGGCTTGCCCTCCTTCTCCATCGTCGCGACCGGAATCCCGCGGCCGTTATCGACGACGGTGATCGAGTTGTCCGGATGGATCGTCACGTCGACGCGGTCGCAGTGGCCGGCGAGGGCCTCGTCAACGGAGTTGTCAACGACCTCGTAGACCAAATGGTGCAGCCCGCGGACACCGGTCGAGCCGATGTACATGCCCGGACGCTTGCGGACTGCCTCGAGTCCCTCCAGGACGGTGATGTCCTGGGCGTCGTAGCCAGTGCGCGGCGTGCCGGTCTTGTCGGGGTCGTCTGCCAAAGGGTCCTCCATGTCATGCACACGCGACGCCCCGGCGGGAGGGGTTGCCCTCCGGGGCCGGGGCGTGGCGATCAGTGGTCATAAGACTAGCACAAGGGGTCCCCGGATCGGCTGGTTCAGCGGCACATAAAGTGCTGCAAAACGCCGGAAAATCTCGTCCTCAAGGGGGTGACGGACGCGCCTGCGGGCGGAGGCCCTTCACCGCTGGGCGTCCGAGCGCGTGGTTGAGCCGCTCGACGACGCGCTCCGACAGCAGTTCGAGCTCCTGCGCCCACACCGCGGACGCGCATGCCACGGTGATCACTCCACCGCGCTCGGCGATCGGCGTGGACTGCGCAGCGAACGCCTCGCCGGCCGCCGCCGGCCAGGCGCGCTGCACGTCCGCCAGCAGTGTCGCGGGAGCGAGCTCGGCGGTGAGGCGGTCGAGCGCTGTTGCGAGCGGACGGGGAGCGCGGCGCCTCATGCTCGAGTCGTTGCGGGTCGCGTGTTGCGTGCTCGGCGCCGCCTCACGCGGCCTCCTGGAGTACGGCACCTTCGGCAATCGCGAGCCGCCTGACGGCGGGGTCGTCGGCACCGGGCACGTGCGCTAGATCGGTCGTCGTGATCACGCTCTGTCCACCCGCGCGCAGCAGCTCCACGAGGCGCAGGCGCCGGCCGGCGTCCAATTCGCTCATGACGTCGTCGAGCAGCAGCAGCGGAGGTGCGCCGCGAGACTCGGCCAGCGCCTCGCGTTCGGCGAGCAGCAGCGCCAGCAGCCCGAGCCGCTGCTGCCCGCGCGACCCGTATGCACGCAACTCGCGCCCGTCGCGACGCAGCGCCAGTTCGTCGCGGTGGGGGCCGTGGCCTGTGAAGCCGCGTTCGAGATCGGCTTCGAGCCGTTCTGCGAGCTCGGCTGCCAGCTCATCCGCGGTCGCCGCGCGCGACCGCGCTCGGTAGAGCACTTCCGGAGCTCCCGACAACCCGAGACCGGCGGCGTGCTCCGCGAACCGCGGTCGCAGCTCCTCGACCACCGCTGCGCGATCGGCCATCAGCGCGATCCCGTGTCGTGCGAGCTCGGCGTCCCACGCGTGTACCGAGGCCCGGCCGGCACGGCCAGCACGGATAGCGGTCACGAGCGCGTTGCGCTGGGCGAGCGCCGCGCTGTAGGCACGCCGGGTAGCCGCTCGCGCCGGCCGGAGCGCTGCGACGACCTGGTCGAGGTGAGCTCGCCGAAGCGCCGGTGCGCCGGTGACGAGTTCCAGCCGGTCCGGCAGGAACACCGACACCAATGGGCGTGTCGCGACGTCGGTCAGGCGCTCGACGGCCGCTCCGTCGACCCGTAACCGTTTCGGCTCGCCGGGCTGGAAGCCGACGCTGATCTCGTGCTGCCGACCCGCGTCATCGCAGCGCAGCTCGAGCCTCGTGAGCGACGCACCGAAACGGACGCACTCGCGGTCGCTGCCGGTCCGACACGAACGTCCCGTGCATGCGAAGTAGATGCCCTCCAGCAGGTTTGTCTTGCCGGCGCCGTTGCGTCCCGAGACCACGGTGACGCCCGCGCCGAGCTCAACCTCGGCCGCCGCGTAGGAGCGAAAGTCGCGCAGGGTGAGCCGCGTGGCGATCATCGCCTGGGCGCGCCAGCTCGCTACACGTTGAGCCGGATCGGCATGAGGAGGTACACGAAGCCGCTGCCGTCCGCCGCCTCGATCAGGCCGGGGCGCAGCGGCGAGATCAGCTTCAGCAAGACGTCGCCGGACTCCACCGCTTCGAGGCCGTCGCGCAGGAACTCAGGGTTGAAGCCGATCTCGAGCGGCTCACCGCGGAAGGGGACCGGCACGGTTTCGCGCGCTTCGCCGACGTCGGGGGTGCGTGCCGACACCGTCAGCTCGCCCTCGCTGAACGCCAGCCTCAGCGGGGCGTTCTTCTGCGCCATGAGCGAGATGCGGCGCACGACCTCGGTGATCTCCCCGCCGGCGAACTGCAGCTCGTGCTCGAACGCGTCGGGCAGCAGCTGGCGGTGGTTGGGGAACTGGCCGTCGATCAAGCGCGACGAGAGCACGACACCGCCCGCCTCGAACACGACCTGGTTCGTGCGCACCGCAACGTTCAGCTCGTCCTCCTCGGACTGCCCGACGATGCGGCTCAGCTCCTGCAGCGCGCGGGCCGGGACGTTCGCCTCGAAGGAGCCATCGAGCGGCGCGTCCAGCTTCGTCTCCTTGACGGACAAGCGGTAGGAGTCCGTGGCGACCATGCGCAGCTCGTCCCCCGTGGCGGAGACGAGGATGCCGGTCAACACCGGCCGGGTCTCGTCGCGCGACGCCGAGCGAGCGACCTTCGCGACCGTGGCCACGAACGCCTGCCCGGGCACCTGCACACGCCCGTCCGCCTCGGCTTCCGGAAACGGGGGGAAGTCCTCGAGGCGGAGCGTGCGGATGTGGAACGTCGCCGAGCCGGCGACAAGCTCGACGTCCTGCTCGGCCGTACGCAGCTCGAGCGTCACCGAGTCACCCGGCAACGACCTCACGACATCGACGAGCAGCCGTGCCGGCAGCACGACCGAGCCCTCGCGGACGATCTCGCCCTCGAGCGGCACGCGTAGGCCGATCTCCATGTCGGTCGCGCGCAGCTCGATGCCCGTGCTCGAGGCGATCAGCTGCACGCCCGACAGCGCTTGCACGGCGCTACGGGTCGATGCAGCCCTAGTGACGGTCTGCAGTTGCGCGAACAAGTGTTCGCGCCGGGTGGAAACTCTCATCTCGTTGGCTGCTTCACATTCGGTCAGAGACGGCTACTTGGAAGGATCACCGTCGTAAGGGATGTGGATGGTGTGCACAACCGCCGGAGAAGCCGCAAGCTGCGGATCGGAGGCTGTGCGGCGCGTGTGCACACGAACGACGCAGTCTGTCAGCCAACGCGGCGTCACGGCGCCCGTGAAGGTTCACGGAGCGACTCCGTCAACCGCCGAACGACCTCGAACGCCTCAGGATCGCGGGCGATCCGTTCCGCCGTGCGCTTGCATGCGTGTAAGACGGTTGTGTGGTTGCGGCCGCCAAAGGCGTGGCCGATCGCCGGCAGGGACTGGGTGGTCAGCTCGCGAGCGAGGTACATGGCGATCTGCCGCGGCCAGGCGACGGAACTCGCGCGGCTCGTGGAGACGAGCACCGCGAGCGAGATCCCAAACGCCTCGGCGGTGCGCTGCTGGATCTCCCTGACGGTCATCGCCGCCGATCGCTTGTTCAAGTCGGGATAGAGACCGGTGAGCACCTCGGCGGCTAGATCGGCCGTGACCGAGCGTCCGGTGAGGGAACCGAAGGCGACCACGCGAACGAGCGCACCCTCGAGCGTGCGGACGTTGTCGACGATGCGGTCGGCGATGAGCTCGAGCGCCGCCGGGTCGATGCCGGCGATGCGGTCCTGCTGGACGCGCTTGCGGAGGATCGTCATGCGCGTCGCCGGATCGGGTGCCTGGATGTCAGCGACAAGCCCGGCCTGGAAGCGCTCGCGCAGCCGTTGCTCCAGCGCCGCAAGGTCCTGCGGCGGACGATCGGACGTCAACACGATCTGCGCGCCGGCCTGATGCAGCGCGTTGAACGTGTGGAAGAACTCCTGCTCGGTGTGCGCCTTCTCCTGGAGGAACTGGACGTCGTCGACGAGCAGGACGTCTACGCCGCGGTACACCGCCTTGAATGCCTCGGCCGCCTTTTCACGCAGCGAACCGACGAAGTGGTTGGTGAACGCCTCCGCCGTCGTGTAACGGACGGTGGCGCCGGCCCCGTACGCGGTCACGAAGTTGGCGATCGAATGGAGCAGATGCGTCTTCCCGAGTCCCGGCGGTCCGCAGATGAAGAGGGGGTTGTATGCGAGGCCCGGCATCTCGGCGACGGCCAGCGCCGCTGCATGTGCGAGTCGGTTCGAATCACCGATCACGAACTGATCGAACGTGTGGCGGGGGTTGAACGCGATCGCCGTGCCGGCCGCATCCGGGCGCGAGCGTGGCGAGGGGTGGTCGCCATCTGTGGCGCGGGCGGCGATGAGGTCGACCTGCGTCTCGGACCCGAGCACCGCAGCCGCGCACTCGCGCAGCAGACCGCCGTAGCGCCTGGCAACCCACGGTTGCTGCTCAGCCGGCGCCTCGACAACGAGCGTGCCATCGTGGATCTGGCGCCCACGGAGCGGTTCGAGCCATTGGTGCCAAGCCGACTCGGGGACGGCGCGCCGGAGCTCCCCTTGGATCAGGCTCCAGGATGAGTGCTCGTCGTCGATCACGGGCGCGCGGAACGTCCTCCTGGACCAGGAGGGAACTGCCTCAGCGATGGGATGAGGGGTCCTCGGAAGGGCCCGGCGAGGCGAACATAGCACGGGCCAGCGGCCGATTCTGAGGGTCGTCCGAGGCGACGCGCAAATCGCGCAGAAATCTGGCGCGGGCGTCGATCGACTCATCTGTCGTTCGTTTCGAGGTACGCCGCCGGCGGTCACCGGGGGCCGTGCATGGCAGTCGAAGCGAGTGGTGGCGAACACGGGCCCGTGCTGGTTGTCGACAGGTCGGAGCGGGCCTGTGGACGGAGGTGTCGATAGAGCCGCAGCGACCGTGTTGGCTATTCTTTCGGCGCTCGCGCGCACCCGTCGCTCTCACCGATTCCCGCCTTATGAAGCGCACTTACCAGCCCAAGAAGCGCAAGCGCGCCCGGACGCATGGGTTTCGCGCTCGCATGAGTTCCCGCGCCGGCCGGATCATCTTGAAGCGGCGCCGAGACAAGGGCCGCAAGCGGCTCACGGTCTAGTGACGCGTCGCCCCAGCGCCGGGCGGAGCCCGAAGCGGCGCCGGCTTTCGCGCAGCGCCGAATTCGAGCGCGTGTACCGCCAGGGGCGCTCGAAGAGCAATCGCTTCCTCGTCCTCTATGCGTTTCCGCGCACGAGCGAGGACACCGACCCGGACGCGGGCGGGCCGCGGCTGGGGCTCTCGGTGTCACGTCGGGTGGGCGGCGCAGTCGACCGGAGCCGCGTGAAGCGCCTACTGCGGGAAGCGTTCTGGGCCGAGGCCGAGCGGCTTCCCGATGGATCCGATTACGTGGTGGTCGCGCGGCCCGACTCGCGCGAGCTCGCGGACCGCGAGGGGATGCCGGGAATGCGCGGGGTGCTTGCCGAGCTCGTAGACGCAATAAGCGCACCGGCGGGCGACGAGGCGAGCGGGAGCGGTCCACGATGACTGCCGCGTCGCGCCGGCTGGCTCTGGCGCCGATCCGTGCGTACCAGCGGCTCATCTCGCCCGTGCTTCCCCGGCGCTGCAAGTACCACCCGACGTGCTCCGCGTACGCCGTGCAGGCGGTCGAGTCCTACGGCATACTCCGCGGCGCCGTACTCGCGGTCTGGCGGCTGCTGCGCTGCAATCCGTTCAGCCACGGCGGATATGACCCCGTGTCCGCGCAGACGCTCTTCCACCGCTCGCTTGCCAGTACTCCCGACTCGCGCCGCTCCTGACCCGTGGTCTTCTTCGCCAACGTCCTCCAGCCGCTGATCGACTTCTTCGAGGCGATCCTCCTCTTCTTCCATGACACGGTGGGAATTGGCTGGGGAGCATCGATCGTTGCGCTGACCGTCGTGGTCCGCGCGGCGCTGCTGCCCTTGACGCTCAAGCAGTTCCGATCGATGCAGAACATGGTCAAGTTCCAGCCCGAGATCAAGCGACTGCAGGAGCGCTACAAGGGCGACCGCGAGCGGCTCAATCAGGAGATGATGAAGTTCTACCGGGAGAACAAGGTGAACCCGTTCGCCTCGTGCCTCCCGCTCTTGGCGCAGCTGCCGGTGTTCCTCGCGCTGTTTTACATGCTGCAGGACGACCTGCGGCTCGACATCTGCCCGGAGGTCAACCCGCCCGGCACGACGGATCCGCAGCCTTGCGGGTCCGGTGGCGCGGCCGAGTTTCTCTTCATCCCCGACCTGACCGACAAAGCTACGGGCGGCGTCCTCATCGCGCTGATCGTGCTCTACGTCGGGTCGCAGCTGCTGTCGACGATCCTGATGTCGACCGCGACCGATCGCACGCAGCGAATGATCTTCCTGGCGCTACCGTTCGTGTTCGTCATCTTCATCATCAGCTTCCCGGCAGGGTTGCTGGTCTACTGGATCACGACGAACTTCTGGACGATCGTTCAACAGACGATCGTTCGCAAGCGGCTTGGCCCGATGCGACCACCGTCTCCCGACGGTGAGGCCGCGCCGATGTCGATCATGGATCGAATGCTCCATCGAGCGAGCGGTGCCAGCCGAGAGTCCGCCGACGGCACGCCCACGCCTACCCGCGAGCCGGACCGGGTGGCGAGTGGCTCTGGCTCGACCGCGGGTTCTGGATCCGGGTCGCAACCGAAGCGCCGCCCGTCGTCTCCACCGCCCCCGTCGCCGCGCAAGAAGAAGAAGCGATCCGGGAGACGTAGATGAGCGAGCAGGACGAGACGACGCCGGCGGAGCGCGTCCAAGAACTGCTCGAACGCGTAAGCGAAGCCCTGGAGCTTGACGCCGAGGTCGACGTCGTCGAAGAGCGCGATCGTATTCGCGGCGTCCTCCATGGCGACGACATGGGACTCTTCATCGGCCGCCACGGCCAGACGATCGATGCGGTCCAGCATCTCGCGTTCAAGGTCGCCGCGCGCGGCGAGTCGCCGCCGCCTAGGGTCGAGGTGGATGCTGCCGGCTATCGCGATCGGCGGCGAGCTGCCCTCGAGCGCCAAGCTGACCAGGCGGCAACCGATGCCATCCGCTCGGCGCGCCCTGTTGCCCTCGATGCGATGAGCGCGACCGAGCGGAAGGTCGTCCACGAGTACCTCAAGGACCGCGCCGGCGTCGAGACATATTCGGAGGGCACCGAGCCCGATCGGCACCTCGTGATCGCTCCGCTCTAGGCGCGGGGAGAGCCCGCGACCATCGCCGCCACGGCGGCCGAGGGGGCGCAGGAGTACAGACGCGCGCCTGTCGGCTTGTGAGGTCGCGGCGTCGCAGCCGCCTGCTCGACCGTTTCACGTAAAACGGTAGTCGGGGTGGCGAACGCT
>Ga0081538_10001602_pt1 | contig 23216 bp, 19 predicted proteins | sample TabmetS5T2R1_FD_71022 | JGI IMG/M metagenome (GOLD analysis project Ga0081538, IMG submission 71022) | Tabebuia heterophylla rhizosphere microbial communities from the University of Puerto Rico - S5T2R1 | ecosystem: Host-associated > Plants > Roots > Rhizosphere ... | reverse complement strand
CGCCCCCCGGTGGGAGGGCCTGTTGGGGGGGTTTTTTCTGGTTGGGAGTCGTCAGGGCTTCTCCTTGGAATCGGGGTTCCGCGGGAGGGGGTGAGCCCCCACCACGAGCCGGTGGCGCCGGCCGCCGGTTGCCGACTCGTCGTGGTAGCGCGAGACGAGCGCGGTAACGGCCGCCGTCAGGTCATCCGTGAAGGCGGCCCGCTCGGCGGCCGAGCGGAACCGGATTTCGGTGTCGAGCGCGAGCGTTGCCAGGCGCTTGTGCGTCTTCTCAGCGCGGCGGGCCAGTTCGCCGACCTCGCGCACGATCCGGGCGGCCAACGCGATCAGGTAGCGCGCCGAGTCGCGGTCGGACGCCCGCTCGGGATCCGAGGCCGCTTCGCCCAGGGCGCCCGGAGAGACGACGTAGGACGAGGCGGTGGCCAGCAGCAGGCGCTCGGTCAGGCCGCCCCAGCGGCGTTCGTCGACCACTTGCACCAGGCCGTGGGCCTCGAGCGTGCGGAGGTGGTAGTTGACCTTCTGGCGCGCGAGCCCTACCCGCTCGGCAAGCGTGGCGGCCGAGGCCGGCTCGGCGAGCTCCGCGAGCAGTCGCGCCCGCACGGGGTCCAGCGCCACCACGGCGGCGGCGGGGTCGTCGATCACCTCGACGTCGATCACGTCTTGCAGTCAAGCATTGACAACTATTTTTGTCAAGCGCCCAGTGTGATCAATCGCACTGATCTCCGCCGGGGGGTGGGTGCGTAGTAGAGGACAACGATGACCCCTCAGGCCCTCAGCACCGTCTCCGCGAGGCTGGACCAGGTCGATCGCCGGCGCGTCGAGCGTCGGGCCGGCGCGGCGACGGCGACCGTGCCTGAGGACGCCGCCCTCTACACGTGCGAGTGCGGCGAGGGATTCACCGCGGCCGTCACGACGTCCGTGAAGTGCCCGAGCTGCGGCCACGGTCAGGTCTGGTAGAGGCCGCGGACCCGAAGCTCAGCGCGCGAAGTCGTCGGCTCCGATGAGGTCGCGCTCCAGCGCGATCGCCAGGCTCTCGACCTCGGCGGACATGATCTCGAGGCCGAGCCGGTCGGCGGCCCGCACCATCTCGTCCTGAGCCTCGTCCAGCTCGCGATCGAATCGCTGCGCAAGCTCGTTCGCCACGAGCCCTTCGCCGCGCCAGCCACAGGCGCCGCAGCGCAGGAGGATCCACCAGTGGGCTTCGCCGAACGGCTCCCAGTCGACGGGGTGGACGGAGTCCGACCTGCACACCGGGCAGTGCTGCAGGTCTGCACCACGGGGGGCAGCTTCAGCGCGACGGCGGCGCCTCGAAAGGAATCTCTTGAACATCGGCCAGGATGCGGGTCCACGTCAATACTCCCGCGGATGAGCCGGTCGCGCAAGCGCGCGCCGCGCCGGCCCGCCGGGCTACCCGCGGGTCAGCTCCCGGGAGAAGAACTCGAGTGCGGTCCGGGTCTTCGTCTCCTGCTTCCCGTCCAGGGAGATGCCGCGCTCGGTCAGAAAGGCGCGCCCCTCCGCCGCCGCCTGGAACGCCTCCGACGGCGCCGCCTTGGTCGACAGCTCGAGGATTCGACTGCCGTGGGGGTAGTTCCAGAGCTCCACGGTCAGCGGACGTGCGGCGCCCTCCGGCGTGTACTTGAGCTTCAGCACGAGCACCGGCCCGAGCACCGACAGGTCGTCCAGCTCGATCCCGTCCGGAGCGTGCATCGCGAAGAACTCGCGCTGCTCCTTGGAGAACAGACGGCTAATCCGAGCTCGCCCGGCGACGGCGTCCTTCACCTCCCCCTCGCGCGGCCGGCCCTTGAAGGAGCCCGAGCAGACGAAACCGCCGGGCATCGCGTCGACCTCGACCTTGAAGCCCTTCGAGCGGCGAACGTGGTCGGGCAGCTCGTCCGGTACGACCGGGCGCAGCTTGACGACCGAGTCGTCCTTGCCGCGCTGGATGCGCCGGGCGCGCACCACCACCCCGGCCGCGTCGAGCGCAAGCTCGGGTGTATCGAAGAAGAAGACCTGCCGGATCTGTGCGTCGAGCGGGTCGGCTCCGAGCGCGTCCACCGCGGAGCGCCCGTACTCCTCGGGGACGGTGAGCTTCAGCTCGACGCTGTCCGAGTCGCGGATCAGCTCCATCAGCCGAGGGAGCTCTTCGTCGGGCAGGCGCAGTGTGGTTTGCGAGTCCATGACGCCTAGCCTGACCTCGGGAGGGCTTCGATGCAAGGGAAATCCCCGTGCACGGCGAACCTTGTTCCCGGCTGGGTTCGCAGCCAGGACAAAGGAGGATCCCATGAACGATTATCGGGCCCCCGGTGACGAGCAGGTTTCGGGATGGGCGATCGGCGGCATCACGTTCGCCGCATGCGTGCTCACCCTCGTCGGCGCCTTCGAGGTGATCGGGGGGCTGGCGGCGATCATCGATGACGAGTTCTTCGTCAACGTCCGCAACTATTCGTTCGACGTCGACACCTCGGCCTGGGGCTGGATCCACCTTGTGCTCGGGATTCTGCTCGTCATCACCGGCTTCGGCCTCTTCGGCCGAGCGGCGTGGGCCGGGATCACGGCGATCTTCCTCGCGAGCCTGAGCGCCGTGGCCAACTTCTTCTTCATCCCCTACTACCCGGCCTGGTCGATCCTCGTGATCGCTCTCAACGTCTGGGTCATCTGGTCGATCACGCGCCCGGGCGCCGTCCGAACCTGAGCCGGGTACGATCGGGCAATGCCCGATCGCCTGTACTTCACGGACTCCGACGAGGCCAATGCCCTGATCGCCGCCGATCCGATGGCGCTGCTGGTCGGGTTCGAGCTCGACCAGCAGGTCACCGTGCAGAAGGCGTTCACCGCTCCGCTGGAGCTGCGCGAGCGCCTCGGGTCACTCGACGCGGACACGCTCGCGTCCGCCGATCTCGAGCCGGTCTTCCGCGAGAGACCGCGTATCCACCGCTATCCGGCGTCAATGGCCAAACGAATGCACGAGCTCGCCGTGTATGTGCGCGACAGGTACGACGGGGACGCGGCGCGCGTCTGGAACGAAGCGCGGGACTCGGACGAGCTCCGTGCGAACCTGGCCGCCCTGCCCGGGTTCGGCGAGATGAAGATCAAGGGCCTGGGCGCGGTGCTCGCCAAGCACTTCGGCGTGGACGCCGCGCGCGACCTCGTGCCGTGGCATCCGACCCTCGGGGACGTCGACTCCCCGAACGCGCTCGCCGACTACCTGGAGGCCAAGCGCATACACAAGGCCGAGTGGGCGAAGGCCCCGGCGGGCAGCACCCGCTGACGCTCGCCGAACGTCCCGCACTATCGCCCATAGGCCGCAGTCCGGGACGCTCGCGTGCTTGGACGCCCGCCGGCGGCCGCCGCGTGAGGCGGCCGCCTACCGGGGGACGCGCCTACGAGGCGCGTCCCCCTGCGCCGGCGACGGCCACACGCTCGACGTCCAGTCGCGGCAGGATCCGCTCGAGCCAGTTCGGAATCCACCAGTTGCGCGGCCCGAGCAGCGACATCACGGCGGGGACGAGCACCATCCTCACGACGGTGGCGTCGAGGAAGATCGCCGAGGCCAGTCCGATCCCGAACAGCTTCAGGAAGGTGTCCGGCGCCGCCAGGAAGGCGAGGAAGACAACGACCATGATCGCCGCCGCCGCGGTGATCACGCGGGCGGTCTTGGCGAGGCCGTCGGCCACCGCGAGTTTCGTGTCCCCGTGCTTCAGGTACTCCTCGCGGATTCGGGAGATCAGGAAGACCTCGTAGTCCATCGAGAGGCCGAAGAGGATCGCGAACATCATCACGGGCATGAACGGCGCGATGGGCACCTCGTGGTCGATTCCGATCAGCTCGCCCACCGCCCCGCCCTTCGCGACGAGGGTCATCACGCCGTACGCGGCACCCACCGAAAGCAGGTTCATGAACGAGGCCTTGAGCGAGATGAGGGGCGAGTGGAACGCGACGAGCAGGAGCAGGAAGGAGAGACCGACCACTCCGGCTATGAACAGCGGCATGCGGTCAGTGATGTAGTTGCTTTGGTCCTCGAGCGCCGCGGTGACGCCTCCGACCTCTGCCCTGATGCCGGTGCCGCCGAGCTCCTCGGGCACGACGTCCTCGCGCAGGTGGGTGACCAGATCCTCCGTCTCCTTGTCCTGCGGGGAGGCCGAGGGGGTGACCGTGATGATCGCCGCGTTGTCCTCGGCGTTGAAGGTCGGGTCCGGGACAAAGGCCACCCCGCGCTCGTCGCGCACCCGGTCCGCGAAGGACTCGATCTGGGCCTTTGCGCCTTGATTCGGCAGCTCGGCGGCGATAACGAGCGGCCCATTCGTCCCGGGTCCGAACCCCTCCGTGTTGAGGTCGTAGGCCTGGCGCGTCATGGTGTCCGGCGGGTCGTTGCCGGCGTCGGGGAAGCCGAGGCGCATGCCGAGCGCGGGGGCTGCCAGGGCGAGCAATAGCGCCGTGGCGGCGATCGCGGCGGTCCACGGGCGACGCTGAACCGCATGGCTCCAGCGGGCGGCGAGCGACTGGCCGTTGCCTTCCGCCTTCAAGGTCCGACCCAAGAACGGGATCCGCAAACGGTCGACCCTCGGGCCGAGATAGGAGAGAAGCGCCGGGAGCAGGGTCACCGCCGCGACCATCACGACGAGGACGGCTATCGAGGCCGAGATCGCGACCCCGTACATGTACGGCAGCCCGGTCAGGGCGAGGCCGAGGACGGCAATCACTACGGTGGCGCCGGCAATCACCACGCTGCGCCCGGCGGTGGTCACCGCCTCCACGACCGCGTCGTGGCGGTTCTTCCCGTCGTGCAGCGCCGCGCGGAATCGGGTCAGGACGAGCAGCGCGTAGTCGATGCCGACCCCGATCCCGATCAGCCCCGACACGGCCGTTGTCCAGTCGGGCACATCGATGACGTTGGCGAGCAGGAGGATCAGGCCCCCGGACGAGATCCCCAGTCCGAACAGGGCGATCACGAGCGGCAGGCCGGCGGCGACCACCGAGCCGAAGGCGATCAAGAGCACGATCGCGGCGCCGACAAATCCGATCCCCTCGGGGCTCGACTGCGATTGGGCGGCATAGATCGGATCCCCGCCAAGCTTGATCTCGAGACCGTCGCCGTCGTTCGCCTCGGCGGCCGCAATCAGCTTCTCGCCGTCCTCCTTGGGGACCTCCCAGCCGGGGACCGTCAACGGGAGCGACGTCGCTCCGATCGTTCCGTCCCGCGAGATCCGAATCGGGGTTTCTTCGGCGACGTGGTCGACCTTCTTGGCCTCGGCGAGGAAGGCGTTGACGCGCTCTCGGGCCGCCGGGCTCCTCGCGCCGTCCGGATCCTTCCAGACGACATAAATCTCCTGGCCGGAGTAGCCGTCGAAACGCTGCTCGGTGATATCGCTCGCCGCCTTCGACTCCGATCCCGGCGTGTTGTAGTCGGCTTCGTACTCCCCGGCGAGCGAGGAGCCCACGCCGATGATCACGATCGTCGCCGCGATCCAGGCCAGCACCATGCGGCCGCGGCGGCGATAGGAGAGATCGGCGAGGCGGGTTAGGAGACGCGTCATCGGTGCGAAACCCCTTCTGTTGTCATCCGGACCTGGATTCCTTAGGACTGCGGACGGGACGGAAACTCATCGGAAGCACCTTGGGTCAGCCCGCCCGCCTCGGCAATGGGGGTTCCCCGGTGAATCGAGGTGCGGCTAACCGAACCTAGATACGACTTCGGGCAGGCTCGAAGAGGGCGCAGACGTCGAGGCTGTCACAGCCACACGCGGCGGCTGCTCGAAGCCAATCGCGCACGCGATCTGCGCGTGCGATTAGTTCCTCGATTTCGGGCAGCTTGCGGCGGGCGAGCTCCTGAAGCTGCTCGTGGGCGGGCTCGCCGGCGTCGTTCGCGTCGAGCATGACCCGGATGTCGTCGAGCGAGAAGCCCGCCCGCTTGGCGACGTCGATGACGCCCAGGCGGACCAGCGTGTCCTCGCCGTAGCGGCGATGGCCGCTGACGCGCGGGGCCTCGGGCAGGAGCCGCTTGGCTTCGTAGAAGCGGACGGTCGAGACGTTCACGCCGGCGCGCTTCGCGACCTGGCCGATGCTGAGGTTGGCGTCGTTCACGAGAAGGCTTGACCTCAAGTCGGGTTCAGGTGCCACAGTAGCGGCCGGCCAACCCGCAACCAGGAGCGACCATGACCCCAGAGCCACGGATAGCCTGCTCGCTCAGCGCCGACGAGCTCCCGAACCGCCTCGCGCAGATCCGCGCCGTCGGAAGGGACTCGCTGCTGTCGGTGAGCCGCGAGGGCACGTTGCGCTTCCGTGCCGATGACATTACGCGCGGACGTCTTCAGGACATCATCGCCGCGGAGTCACGCTGCTGCCCGTTCCTCGCCTTCGACCTGCGCGAGGAGGGCTCCGAGCTCCGCCTCACCATCACGGCCCCGGAGGGCGCCGAGCCGCTCGCCGTGGACCTCGCGAATGCATTCGCCGGCGACGCTGGAGCCGCGCGCTGAGAGTGATCCGCCGGGGACTGGCCCGGACCGCCGGCCTGCTTCTGCCGCTCGCGGTCGTTGCCGGCGCGCTCGCGCTGATCGTTCCCTCGCATGCGCTGGCGGAGCGCTCGGACTGGCTCCTCGCGGCCCTGGTCCTCTTCACGGCGCTCGGTATCGAGCCGGCACAGCTGGCCACGCTCGGCGAGCGGGGGCCGGCGCTCGCGGCGCTCGTGCTCGCGCCGTTCGTGCTGCTGGCTGCGCTCGCCTGGGCCGTGAGCCGGCTCTTCGCCGAGCCCGTTCGCGAGGGAGTCCTGGCCGTCGGGGTGTCCTCGACCGAGATCGCCGCCGTGGGACTGGTCGCGCTCGCGGGCGGCAGCGCGGTCCTCGCCCTCGGCGTGCTGACCGGATCGCTGGTCCTGTCGGCCCTCGCCGGCCCCCCGCTCCTGAGCCTGCTCGCCGGGGGCACCGATGTCCCGGTCGGCGAGCTCGTCGGGCGGTTCGCCCTCGTCGTGTTGGCGCCGCTGGCGGCCGGTCTGGCCGTTCGGGCGCTCGTGCCCCGTCTCCGGAACGTCGAGAGCGAGCTGACAGGGCTCGCCGCCGCGGCGCTCGTCGTGCTCGTCTACGCGGCGATGAGCGGCGCCGGCGAGGATGCGCGGCTGCTGTCGGCGACGCTCGCAAGCCTCGCGCTACTGGTGGTCTGCGGAGTGCCTGTCGCCGCCTGGATGGCGGCTGCGCCTCACGACCTGCGGACCACGGGGGCGCTCGTGATCGAGCTGCGCGACTTCGCCGTCGCCGCAGCCCTCGCCGCCGAGGCGTTCGGCCCGCCGGCCGCGACCGTCGCCGGCGTCTACGGCGTGCTGATGCTGCTTGTCGGCGCCGCCGCCACGGAGCTGCTGCGCAGGCGGGCCCCGCACCCCGGGCCCGCTACCTCACGACCCGATGCTCCAGCTTGATCGGGCCGCCCGGTCACATTCCTTCGCCGCTCCGTGTCATGACAGTGACCGACGAAACGCAGCCGAGCGACATAGGAGATCGAGATGCAGGAAGCAACCAGGCACGGGGTGAAGAGAATCGCCGTAGCGGGAGCGACCGGGAGGGTCGGCCGTCACGTGGTCGACGTGCTCGAGTCCGGCGGACACGACGTCGTCGCGATGTCGCGCTCGAGCGGGGTGGACGTGGTGACCGGGGAAGGCCTCGCGGGGGCGCTCGATGGTGTCGAGTGCGTGATCGACGTGGCCACCGGCCCGTCGCCCGAGGAGAAGGCGGCCACGGAGTTCTTCACCGCCGCGGCACGAAACCTGCACGAGTTCGGCGAACGGGCCGGCGTGCAGCGGATGGTGGTGGTGTCCATCATCGGGGCCGACCGGTACACGGCGGGTTACAACGTGGCAAAGATCGCCCACGAACGCGCCCACCAGTCCGGGCCGATCCCCGCACGCGTTCTGCGCGCGGCGCAGTTCCACGAGCTCGTCGCGCTCCTCGTCGAGTGGGGCAGGCAGGACGGGGTGAGCTATGTGCCGAATATGCGCACACAGCTCGTCGCCGCGCGGAGCGTCGCCGAGGCGCTCGCGGACCTGGCCACCGGGCCCGAAGCGGCAACGCACTCGACCGAGGCGCCGATCCCGGAGATCGCCGGCCCGCGCGAGGAGAGCCTCGTCGAAATGGCGAGCCTGCTCGTGGCCCGGCGCGGCGACTCGCTGCGGATCGAGGGCCTGAGCGACCCGGCCGATCCCGACCAGGGCCTCAACGAGGGAGGTGCTCTGCTGCCCGGCCCTGACGCGACTCTCGTCGGGCCGACCTTCGAGGAGTGGCTCGATCAGCGGTAGCCCGCGTCCCCGGGAGCCGCGCCCTCGCGTTCGACGACTTCGACCATGTAGCGCCAGCAGTCGGGCCTCGTCCCGTCGAGGTCGGTGAAGCCGTAGACCTGGGCGAGCCCGCCGCTGGATAGCGACTGTCCGCTCCAGCGCGAGCGGTCGGGATCGGCGGCCAGCGCGGCGACGGCCCGGCCGACAAATCTGGGGCTCTCGGAGATGCAGAAGTGCGGCGAGCGCTCCGTTGCCTCCCGCCAGTTCGACTCGCTGACCCGGTGGTTTTCGAGCATCTGCTCCGAGCGCATCCAGCCGGGCGTGAGCGCGACGGAGGTGGCCTGGTGGGCGCGAAGGTCCTGCGCCTGCGCCCAGGCCAGGCGGATCACCGAGGTCTTGGCGAGGTCGTAGAAGGCGTTCACGCGGTAGTGGTCGGCGTTGTAGTCGGCGGTGCCGTCGGTGACCTCCACGACCAGTCCGCCCGGCTGACGGACCATGAGCGCCAGTGCGTAGTGGCTCGTAATCAGATGGGTGTCGATCGCGAGGCGCAGCAGCCGCAGCCCGCTGTCGAGGTCGTGCTCCCACAGCGGCTTGTTCCACTCGAACAGGTGCTCGGCGCCCCAGATGTCGTTCACGAGGACGTCGAGGCGGCCGTGCTCGGAGTCGATGCGTTCGATGAGGCCGCGGACCTGCTGCGGGTCGAGGTGGTCGACCGCGACGGCAATGCCCTCGCCACCGGCATCGCTGACCAGCTCGGCCGTCTCCTCGATCGTCTCGGGCCGGTCGATCTCGGAGCGTCGCTCCCGCGTGCTGCGCCCCGTCGCGTACACCGTGGCGCCGGCCTCGCCGAGCGCGACCGCGATGCCGCGGCCCCCGCCGCGGGTTGCGCCGGCGACCAGCGCGATCGTCTCTGCCAATGGTCCGCTCATGCCGTCGTCCTTTCGATCGCTTGATCTCGTTGTCCAAGTCGCAGGCTCACGCCCGCGCCGATGGCGGGCATTCGGGCGCGACGCCGCGCGGTCCGCCGGGCGTTCAACACCAGCACCGCCGTGAGCACGAATGCGCCGCCGACGATCTGAATCGTGCCGAGCGTCTCCCCGAAGACGAGGAAGGCGAGCAGCACGGTCACCAGCGGCTCGACGGTGGAGAGGATCGAGGCCGTCGTCGGACCGACGCGCCGCAGGCCGGCGAAGAAGAGGCTGATCGCGGCGACCGTGGAGATGACCGCGAGACAGGCCAGCCAGCCCCAGCCGGCGGCGGTCAGCTCGCCCGGGCGCAGCTCGCCGAGCACGGCCGAGCCGGCGGTGAGGGCCGCCGCCGCGCCGGTGCAGACGAGCGCCGACAGCACCTGCGGGCTGATGCGCCCGACGATGCCGTCGCCGACGAGGATGTACGTGCTGTAGACGAGCGCCGCGCCGAGCCCGAGCGCCACGCCGAGCGGATCGAGCGCGCCCGCCCCGGCACCGGCCACGACGAGGACGAGCCCTCCGGACGCCAGCACCAGAGCGGTGAGTCGCCGCCCGTCCATCCGCTCGCGCCCCAGGGCGACCGCTGCGGCGGCGACGATCGCGGGGAAGGTGTAGACCAGCAGCGACAGCAGGGAGGCATCGATGCGCTCCAGGGCCGCGAAGTAGCAGCCGGCCTGCATCGCGTAGCCGCACGCGCCGAGGGCAAGGCCGACGCCTATCTCGCGGCCGCCCAGGGTTCGGATCTCGCCCGCGGCGCCGCCTGGAAGGACCAGCGCCCAGAACAGAGCGGCGGCCAGGACGAAGCGGACTGCGAGCAGGGTCCCGACGGTTGCGCCGTCGTCGTAGGCGAGCTTGCCGAAGACGGCCATGGCGCCGAAGGCGGCGCCGGAGCCGAGGCACATGAGGGTTCCCGAGGAGCGCATGGGCCGCATCCTGGCGGCTGAAAGCATCAGGAGCGATTCCGATTGCTGAACAGGAATCTGTAGCGTTGCTACACAGCGCGGCTGAGACGCAGCAGGGGCGCGGTGTCCTCGCCGGCGAACTGCTCTCCCGTCACGCCGGTCACGAAACGCCCGCCCCGGATCAGGCCTCGGGCCTCGAGGCGTCGGAGGGCCCAGAGGATCTCCCGCCACGGAACGGCCAGCCGCTCCTTCAGGTAGACGTCGCGGAAGACGATGCCCCATCGCAGCAGCAGCTGCCAGGCCACCGTCTCCGCCAGCGCCTCGACGTCGTCGATCGGCTGGGCCGAGGGCAGGAGCGTCCAGCGGCCCTCCACACCCTGACGCCAGCTTCCCCGCCGGCCGCGCGAACCCGGACGCGGATATGGGCGTTGGCGGCGGGCGAACCGGGTCCTGGCGTGCAGCAGCGACCGGATGGCGTTGAACCCGTCCGCGCTGACGAGCCCGCGGGCGACACCGTCCCACAGGCCCTCCTCGACCTCGGCGGGCAGGCGACCCGCGATCGCCTGGAGGTCGGAGTGGAACAGCGCGCCGTGCTCGCGCAGGGCATCGAGCACCTCCCGTCCGGGGCCGGCGGTGGGTTCGGCCGGCGCGACGTCGCCGCGGTGCGCCTGGAGGAGCCAGGAGAGATCCTGCCGGAGCATGAAGGTGATGGGCGTCCGGCGCGACGGTGTCTTGCTCGGGGGGCGATCGCCGTGGGCCGCCGGATCGTCGCCGTCCGTGGCCGGTTCGAGAACGGACAGCCGGCCCCATACCACCTCGCCCGAAAGGCACAGGTCGTCGAGCCATGCCGGACGATACGACTCGACCCGCTCCGCGAAAACCCGCTCCCACTCACCGGCCGGCCACTCGAAGCCCTGAAGCTGCTCGATCACCTCGGCCAGCCCCGCCCGGCCGTGAAGCTGCGTCCCGGGAGCGGCATGCCGCCAGGCCCGCAGGAAGCCCTGCCACTCCTCCTGGCTGATGGGCCGGACCTGCGCCCGCCGGCGCTCCCGACTGTAGCCGTGGATACGCGCGAGGAGCCGCCGGGCGCACCACTGCTCACCCCGCTCCGGCTCGAACCGGCCGCTGACGGCGAACCCAGCCGCCCGCAGGGTTTCGAGGGCCGCCGTCAGCGACGACGGCGACAGGCCCGTGGCGGCGGCGAGATCGTCCACCGTGACCGGCCCGGACACGTCGAGGTGGCCCCGAATCAGGGTCACTGCCGCTTCATCGGCGGCTTCCGCGTCGAGTACCGCCACGAGGCCGGGCGGAAGCGGATAGTCGGGCACGATGCGGGCGCCGGGGAAGAGGGCCTCGACCTCGGCCCGGCGCTCGGTGGCCGCCCACAGGACCCCGGCCCCGTGGACCTCGAACGAGCGGCCGGCGCTCGCCAAGCTCTCGAAGTAGTCCCTCCACTCACGCCGCGGCTGGGCGACCACGAGCGAGAGCAGCACGTCGTGCAGCTCGTCGGGGTCGCGCACGTCGGGGTTCGCCTCCGCCCGTACCCGCTCGATGGCGGCCGGGTCGAGCCGGCCGAGCTCGCGAGGCTCCACCGGCAGTCCGCGGCGCAGCGGCACCGCCCGCGACCGACGCTCGCCGATCTCCGTGTCCTCATCGAGGTAGGTGAACGGGGGGCCGCCGAGGATCTCGTGAGCCAGCACGCTGGGCTCGACGGTGTCGACGAAGTGGAGGCGGACCGTCGCCTCCTCGAACCGGCGCAGAAGCGCCTTGAGCCCCTCGATGTCCATCGCCTCGCTGAGGCAGTCGCCGAGGGTCTCCCGCACCAGGGGGTGATCGGGAATCTCGACTGGACCGGCCGGGGCGTTGTCCTGGCAGGCGGCGAGCGACGGGAACACGGCCGCCATCACGTCGTCCGCCTCCATGCGCTGGACGTTGAACGGGTTGAGCCGGCCGCCCTTGCGGCGCAGCACGGCCAGCGAGCGGTTGAGGTTCCAGCGCCAGCGGGCGATGAACATCGGGCTGCGGAGCACGGCCTGGGAGACGGCGTCCTGCACGTTCCGCGACCGCAGGAAGGCGGGCACGTCCTCGAGCGGGAACGAGTGCTGGGGGCCGAGTGAGAGCAGCACCGCGTCGTTGCTGGCCGCCGCCTGGAGCTCGAAGTCGAACGTCAGGCAGAACTTCTTGCGCAGCCCGAGGCCGAGCGCCCGGTTGATCCGGGCGCCCAACGGGGCGTGGACGATGAGCTGCATTCCGCCGGTCTCGTCGAAGAACCGCTCGAACACGATGTCGTCGTGGGTGGGCAGAACTCCGCCGAGCTGGGCCCGCCCGGCGTGCAGGTAGTCGACGATCAGAGCGGCGGCCACGACGTCGAGCCCGGACAGCTCCCGGACGTGCGCGATCGCCCCGTCGCGCCCAGCGGCGTCGAGGCGCTCCGCCACGGTGATCCGCAGCCGGGACACCTCCTCGGACAGTTCGTCGGTGCGGCCCGGCGCCTCGCCCAGCCAGAACGGGATCGTGGGGTGCTTGCCGGTGGCGTCGCGAACCCTCATGACCCCGTTCGACACCTGAACGATCTGCCACGGATGGGTGCCGAGCAGGAAAACGTCGCCCTGCTGGGACTCGATCGCGAAGTCCTCGTTCACGCTGCCGACGAACAAGTCGCCGGGCTCCATCAGCACTCGGTAGTCGCCGGTCTCGGGGATCGCTCCGCCGGAGGTGAGGGTGGCCAGCCGGGCGCCGCGGCGGCCGCGGAGCCTCCCGTTCACCCGGTCGCGATGCAGGTAGGCCATGCGCCGGCCGCGGCCGGTCTCGATGCCGGCAGAGACGAGATCGACGACCTCCTCGAACTCCTCGCGGGTCAGCCGCCGGTACGGCCAGGCCCGGGTGAGCAGGCCGTACAGCTCGTCTTCGCCTACGCCGTCGTCGCCCCTGGCCGCGGCCTCGGCCACGATCTGCTGGGCGAGGATGTCCAGGGGCTGCTCGGGCGGGTGGAGGGCGTCGAGGCGGCCACGCTTGACCGCCGCGAGCAGCGCGGCGCACTCGACCAGCTCGTCCCGGGTCGTCGGGTACATGATCCCGCGGGGAACGCCCGTGCGGTGGTGGTTGGCTCGGCCCACGCGCTGAAGGAACGTGGCGATGCTGTGGGGCGAGCCGATCTGGCACACCAGCTCGACGGGCCCCACATCGATGCCGAGCTCGAGCGATGCCGTGGCCACGAGCGCCCGCAGGTCGCCGGCCCGCAGGCGATGCTCGACCCGCTGGCGCCGCTCCCGCGACAACGATCCGTGGTGGGCGGCGACATTGTCCCCACCGAGCCGCTCGCCCAGTTGATGGGCCACACGCTCGGACAGCTTTCTGGTGTTGACGAAGACGAGTGCGGTCCGACAGCCCGCGACGTGGCCGGCGATGCGGTCGAGGATCTCGGTGAACTGGTCGCCGGAGACGGCCGCCTCGAGCTCGCCGTCCGGCAGCTCAAGGGACAGGTCGAGGCGGCGACGGTGCCCGCTGTCCGCGACGGCGGGGAGCGGCTCGCCCGCTCCCACCAGGAGGCGGGCCGCGGTCTCGACCGGCTTTACCGTCGCGGAGAGGCCGATGCGAACCGGCGGACGCTCGGTCACCGCCTGGAGCCGTTCGAGCGAGAGCGTGAGATGCGAGCCGCGCTTGTCGCGTGCCAGGGCGTGGATCTCGTCGACGATGACCGTCTCCACGGTGGCGAGGGTGGCCCTAGAACGTTCGGCGGTCAGGTACAGGTACAGCGATTCAGGCGTGGTGACGAGAAGGTTCGGCGGCCGGCGGATCATCATCTGCCGTTCCCACGACGTGGAATCGCCCGTCCGCACGGCGACCGTGATCGGTGCGGGCTCGTAGCCGAGCTCCAGCGCCACGTCGGCGATCTCGGCCAGGGGCTCCTCGAGGTTGGTGTGGACGTCGACGGCGAGGGCCTTCAGCGGGCTCAGGTAAACGACGCGGGTGACACCCTCGATCGCTTCGCCGGCCTCGTGGGCGCGGTAGAGCGCGTCGATGGCGGCGAGGAAGCCGGCGAGGGTCTTGCCCGAGCCGGTGGGGGCGCAGATCAGCGTGTGCCGGCCCTCGACGATCGCCGGCCAGCCCCCAGCCTGGGCCTCGGTCGGCCCGTCGCCGAAGCGGCGTTCGAACCACGTCCGCACCGCCGGGTGGAACCCCTCGAGGGTCCCCGGCGCGGCGGGGGCGGTCGTCGTCGACGGGAGCGAGCTCACGGACATCAGTGCATCACATTGGTGTGACGGCCGGATGTCTACGATCATCCCCGCGATGGCACGGCTCAGCGCGAAGGAGCGTGCGCAGCTTCCCGACAGCGCCTTTGCCTACATCGATTCGGGCGGCCGGCGTCGGCTGCCGATCCACGACGCGGCGCACGTCCGGAATGCCCTCGCGCGCTTCAGCCAGGTGGCATTCGAGGACGAGGCTGCGCGCGACCGGGCGCGCGGCCGGCTGCTGAGGGCCGCCAAGAAACACGGGATCATGCCGATCGGCTTCATCAACGCGCAGCTGGAGCCGCAGCGGAAGCTGCCGAAGGGCCACGTCACGTTCCTGCTCACCGACATCGAGGGCTCAACCGAGCTGCTCGCCCGCCTCGGCGACAGGTACGCGCCGCTCCTCGCCGACATTCGGCGTCTCGTGCGCGCTGCTGTGCGTGCCGCCGGCGGTCGCGAGGTGTCCGCACGCGGGGACGACGTGTTCGCCGTGTTCGAACTCGCACCAGCGGCGCTCGAAGGCGCCCTGGCGATTCAGCGGGACATGCGCGCCGGCGACTGGCCCGGGGGAAACGAGGTGCGTCTGCGAATAGGCCTTCATCGCGGCCGTCCGGCACTCACCGAGACCGGCTACGTCGGGCTCTCGGTGCACGCCGCCGCCCGTATCTGCTTCGCGGCGCACGGCGGCCAGATCGTGATGTCGTCCGCCGCGCGCGGGGCGGTCGTCGAGTCGCTCCCGGACGGCGTGGTCCTCAGCAGCCTTGGCGCCTGGCGGTTCCATGGCCTGCCCGAGCCGATGGAGATCTTCCAGGTCGAGGCGCCCGACCTGCTCTCCGAGTTCCCGCCTCTACGCTCGGCCGTTCCGGTCAGTCGCTCCGGATGAGCGTGTAGCGCACCGTCTGCACTCTGATCAGCCCGTCGCGGAAGACGAACGTATCGATGCCGTCCTCGACCCGCGTGGACCCCGACTGCGCCTTCCACTCGAGCAGCAGGATGTCGTCCTCATAGATCTGCGTGGGCAGCTCCCAGCTGGCGCCTGGGACGTCCGCCAGGAGCTGCTGAAACGCCTCGCGCACACCGTCCTTTCCGCGCTTCACTCCGTCCGGCGTGATGAAAATGGCGTCGTCCGCGTAGTCGCTCACGATGCCCTCGAGGTCCTCTGCCCCGAGCGCCTCGGCGTGGTGCTGGAACACCTCTCGGGGCGTTCGTTGCGTGGTGCTTGTCATGCGCGGCACCTTCTCACGGACCGCTTCGGTCGTGCAACCGCGCGAGCCGCTCCGCGCGTTCCTTGATCCCGATGAGCATCTTGCGCTCCATCACCAGGCTTCCGGGCTCCATGAAGAGCGTGTTGAAGAGACGGCCGAGAACGCCCGCTCGGGGCGCCGATATCCGATTCCGGCTTACGAGCCTCGTGGAGCCGTCCTCCCGGTAGAGGCCGAAGATCCAGACCCAGGTCCCCGTCTCCAAGCGGAACGCCAGAAATCGCTCCGGCCGAAGGATCTCGACGCGCATGCCCGGGCCGCTGCGGCCCAACGGCAGCACGTCGCCCTCGGAAAGCCCCTGGAACTCGGGAAGGATCTCGTCGGCGCTGTGCATGCCGAGGCCGAACAGGTTCTCGATCCAGTCATACGTGTAGGCGCCGCCGCGGCCGCTGCCCATCTGCACCAGCCAGGGCCAGGTGGCGCTCGGCGGCGCGTCGATCGTGATTGCCCGCGTGGCGAGGGTGTCCGGATCGGGAATCAGGTCGTCGCCGGGCATCTCCCTGCTCACCTCCTCCGGGCTTGCGCCCCAGGTCAGACACCGCTCGCGGAGCAGGAGGAGGTAGGCGGCGGCCGCTCCGGCGAGCGCGAGCGAGGCCCTACCGAGGACGGCCAACGTCCTCGACTTCGCCGATCACGCGCCGGCGCAGCCGCCGAACGCGTTCGCCGTCGATCCGCTCGGCCACGCGGCGGAGGATGCTGGATGGGCCGCGGATGCTGTGATCGAGCAGCTCGGCTGGAAAGGCCGGGTAGACCGTCCCAGACTCGGCATACCGATAGAGGACCATCGTGAGGACCGCCCGCGCGACGTGCGCCAGCAGGTAGGCGAGCGCGAGGCCCGCCACTCCCGCCGCGAACAACACGCCTCCAAGCAACTCCGCGTCATTTCGAAGCAGCAGCACCCCCACGGCGACCGCGACGGCGGCGGGAACGCCGAAGAGGATCGCCGCCCGCACCCACAGGTAGACGGTGCTGTACACCGCGTCGCCCCAGTGGCTCCGCGCGAGCCGCAGCGAGCGGCGCGCAGTGGCCCAGGGCGGCCCGCCGGCCAGCGCGATGACCGGGATCGCGAAGAAGCTGAGCAGGCTCCAGCCGAACCCGAGCAGGACCACGCCGATCTGGTCCACCGTCCAGCTGCCGATCATCCTGCTCGGCACGCCAACGGCGAGATCCAGCACCGCCCAGCCGGCGATCGACGAACGCCGGCGCCTGATCACCCGCCAGCCGGTCGCCGGAGTCACGGGACGCGAGTCGAGGCTGTCGGCGGCGATACCCGCCAGTCCGACGGCGACCGCGGTGACCATCAGGCTCAGGCAGTAGAAGGCCGCCAGCCCGACCAGCACGTACTCCACGGGGCCCGCCCCGCGACGCAGCGCGACTGCCGCGGCCGCCACCGCGGCAGCGGCGACGACCACGATCGCGACGGAGATGAGAGCGAATCGCTTCAGAGCGCGATCTCCGAGCACGAATTCGAGCGCGGCGCCGCTCAGGTGCCAGCCGTCGCTGACGTACTCGCGCATGCCGCGAGCTCGCGAAGGAACCTTTTCCGCAGGCGCTGCCACCGCACGCATCGTTCCACGCGCCGGACGGAAGCCCGACAGTGCCTCGTGAGCCGCCCTATCCGGACGGACAGAGCTCGCGGAAGGGCCGGTCCCCCAGGGCGTCCGAGAGTTCACGCGCGCTGAACTCGCGGCCCGCGACCCGGCAGGCGTGACGCTTCCACGCCTGGGGCCTGACATCGAAGCGCACGCCGCGACCTCGGTCGGAGACGGCGAAGAGGTGCGAGCCGTCGGGTGCGAAGGCCGCGGAGACCCACCTGTTCGCGTCCACGGTCAGCGGCGATCCGAGCGGCGCGCGGGCATCCACGTCCCAGAGCACGACCGTCCCGTCTTCATTCCCGGAGGCGAGCATACGGCCGTCGGGTGAGAAATCCAGCGTCAGGATCCGTTCCTCATGACCCTCGAGTGGACGCCCCACCGGCCTCCAGGTCCTGGTCGACCAGAGCTGAGCCCTGCCGTCCCAATCCCCGGTGGCCAACAGGCTGCCGTCGGGGGAGAACGCCACCGACCGGCCCCAGTCGACGGTGCGGAGCCTCGCTACGAGCTCGCCGCTGCGCGTATTCCGGATCTGGGTGGGATGCTCGCGCCCTGGCACGGCGAGCAGCTCGCCGTCCGGGCTGAACGCGACCGACAGCGACGACGCTGCGAACTGCACGCGAGTCAGCGCGCGTCGGCCAACATCCCAAAGGCGGACCCTCGCACCCGTGTACGCCGAGAAGTTCTCGTTTGGCCGCCCGAGCTCACCGGCGGCCAGCAGCCGACCGTTGGGTGAGAAGGCGAGCGCCTGCGAGGTTGTCCGAAGCCCCTTGAGCTCCGGCCCGACGGACCGCAGGGTGCGCGCGTCCCACAGCGTCACCTGCCCACCCTCGCCCGATACCGCGAGCAGGCGTCCGTCTGGGCTGAAGTCGACGGCGGCGGCGAAGCCGTGCAGCGCGCGCACGAGGCCGCGCCGGCGGAGCGTACGCGTGTCGATGAGCTCGACCGAGCCGTCGTCATTCGTCCGGGCCAGCGTGCGGCCGTCCGGCCTGAGCGCGAGCTCCACCGTGTACCGGTCACCGTCGTCGGTCGAGAAAGGTCGGCCCGCGTCGAACGGCCGGATGAGCCGCCGGTCCCCCGCCAGGTCCCACACGATCGCGCGGGCGTCGTTCCCTGCGGTGTAGGCGGTGCGACCATCGGAAGAGACCGCCGTCCCCCAAACCGCGTCTTCGCCATGGCCAGAGAAGGTCTCCCGGAGCTCGCCCCGGTCGACGTCCCAGGCGATCACGTTCCCGTCGGCGCCCGAGCTGACAATTGTGCGTCCGTCCGGCGTGAAGCTCATGGACTGCACGGCTGCGTCGTGACGGCCGCTGAAGCGGCGCACCTTTCCGGAGCCCAGGTCCAGCAGACGAACGCCGCCCCTGGCGGAGCCCAGCGCGAAGACGCGGCCGTCAGGGCTCACCGCGCCGGCGACATCGCCGACGCGGTAGCGATTCACCACTCGCATGCGTTCGGGGTCGATTGCGTACGTGGCGTTGTCCTGCGGGACGGTGACGAACAGGCGCCGGCCGTCGGCGGTCGCGGACAGTCCTTGCGACCCCTGCCGGCCGATACGCAGCGACCGCCCCTCGACGGCCCCGGTCCGAAGGTTCACCCGTGTCAGCATCGCCCCCGGGGCATCGAAGGAGTCGTAGTGAGTCTGCTCGACCACCAGGTCGCGGCCGCCCGGCAGGAACCCGAGCCCCGGCGCCGCGACGGACTCGGGATACGGATAGCGGGGCAGCACGACGCGTTGCCTGCGCTCGCGCGTCCGGGGATCGATCAAATGAACGACCGTGGGAGCGGTAAGGCTCTCGGCGCCGGCGATGGCGAGCGTGCCCCCGTCGGGCGAGAACGTGAGCTTGTTGACGGCGCCTTCGACAAGCCCACGGTACGGCTTTCCCAGCTGCTTGCGGCTGGCGGCGTCGTAGACCCTCACGGTCCCTTCCTCCCCGCCCACGGCCACGAGGCGGCCGTCCGGGCTCACGGCCACCGTCCAGAGCTGCCAGCCGGCGGTGCCGGGCAGGGTGCCCAGTTGCGCCGGGCTTCGCTGCAGAACCGTGAGCAGGCTGCCGCGCGTGGCGGGGGACTCGTCGAGCTCCACCCCGGCGCGGGCTAGGAGGAGGGCGTTCTCGAAGCGCTCGGCGCTCACCGCCTCGGCGCCGAGGCGGTGCGCCTGGGCCACCTCCGCGGCCCTTCGGGCATCGCCGCGCTGGTCGAGCGCCAGAACGCCGGCGGCGACCGCGCCCACCAGGGCGACGGCGGCCGCGGCGAGGAGGATCCGCAGGCGGCGGTTCGCCCGACGGTTGCGCTCGGCCTCGCGCTCGCTGACGAGACGGCTCTCCTCCAGGAACTCCCGCTCCAGCCGGTTGAGCTCACCGCCGTGGTCCGCCGCCCAGTCGAGAGCGGAGGCAAGCCGGGCGCCGCGGTACAGCTCACCCGCGTCGCGCCCCCCGGCGTCCCAGTCGCGGGCCGCGTCGGTCACGTGGCGGTGCAGGCGTCGCCCCTCCACATCCTCCTCGAGCCAGCCGCGGAGGCGCGGCCACTCGCGGAGCAGCGCTTCGTGGGCCACCTCGGCAGCGCCCTCGCCCACCGTCACGAGGCGGTTGGCGGTCATCACCTCGAGCACCCGTGCGGCTCGCTCGTCGCGGTCGACCTCGAGCTCGCCGAGGGCGACCCGGCGGCGCACCACCGCTTCGTCTTCCCCGGAGCCGGCCAGGCGCAGCAGAAGGCGACGGGCCACCGGCTGCTCGCCAGGAGTCAACGTGGCGTAGGCACGCTCGGCGAGCCGCGCCACCGCTCCTTGCACGCCGCCGGTCCGCTCGTACGCGGCGAGGCTCATGCGGACGCCCTCGCGCCGCTGCCAGAGCTCGAGCAGCGCGGTCGAAAGCAGCGGGAGTCCACCCGCCTGCCCAGCGACATCCTCAACGAGCTTGGCCACCAGCTCCGGCTCGACGACCAGGCCCGTCTTGCGGGCCGGCCCCTCGATGGCCCTCGCAAGCTCGTTCCGCTGCATCGGCCCCACGAGCACGTGAGCCTCGCCGAGCAGGTGCGACATTCGCGTATGCGTCGAGCACGCGCCGTAGTAGTCGGCGCGCAGCGCCAGCACGATTGCGGCTCGGCCGTTGTGGTTCTGAGCGGCGTCGGCCAGCACGTCCATGAACGCGGCCCGCTCCAACCCTTGGCGGCACGCCGCGAACGTCTCCTCAAACTGGTCCACGACCAGCAGCAGCCTGGACGCCGGTTCGAGCCGTGCCAGGGTGGTCGCGATCGGATCGTCGGTCCCGTCGACCTCGAGCGCGCGTTTCAAGTTGGCGAGGGGACGCTCGCCGGGGCGGAGAAGGACTCGCCTCCAATCGTCGCTGCCCGGGAGGACCCCGCTCGCCAGGGCCGGGAGCAACCCCGCCCGCACCGCGGACGACTTGCCGCTGCCCGAGGGACCGACAACCCCGAGCAGGTTCGTGCCCACCAGCCGCGCGACCATCTCCGCAACCAGCCGCTCGCGGCCGAAGAAGTAGTCGGCGTCTGAGACCTCGAAACAGGCGAGACCCTTGAACGGACAGACGGCGGTGTCGACTTCCTCACCGCCGGCCGGCTCCTGCCGTCGCCGGGTCGGCAGGTAGAGTTCGGCCCTCTCGCGCACGGTGTGGACGTCCACGACGGACGACGCCAGCTCCGATTCGAGCTCGCGCAGCTCGCCGCGGCGTGTCGCCATGCGCCCGGCCCTGGCCTCGACCTGCTCCACTGTGGACCGGGTCGCCCAGTCGGCCACGAGCTCGTGGATCCGGCGCGGCACCCCGCCGCTCGACTTTAAGAGCCGGCCGACCGGCGCGGAAGCCGCCCGCTGACCGGCGTACAGCTCGGCGATTTCGCGCACCCCGTCCGCAGTTAGGGGACCGAGCACGAGGCGCTCTCCGCGCATCGCGCGCTCCAGCCGGCTTACCGCGACGGAGGGCGGATCGTCGCGGTAGGCCAGCACCATGAGCAGCGAGCGTCCACGGGCCGCGACGGCCAAGCCGGCGGCAGCACTGACCATCTCGGCGGGCGCCCGATCGAGGTCGTCGACGACGACCAGGGTCGGTCCGATTGCATGGCGTGCGCGTTCGAGGGCCGCGACCGCTCCGTCGGACTCCGCGCCGCGGACGTAGACGATTCCCACGCCCTGTTCGTGCAGCTCGCCCGCCAGCTCGGCAACCAGACGCGTCTTGCCGATGCCGCGGGGGCCCGTCACCAGCACCACCCGGCCGGCGCCCCCGTCCGCATGCCGCCAGTGCTCGCGCAGCCAACTCAGATCCGCCTCCCGGCCCGACAGCGGGGTCCGCGTATTGAGCTCGGCCGGCAGCCTCGGCGGGACCGCCGGCGGCGGCTCGAGCTCGGCGTCCTGGCGCAGAATCGCCTGGTGGAGCCGCCGCAGCTCCGGCCCGGGCTCGACGCCGATCTGCTCGACCAGCCTCTCCCGCACCTCGCGGTAGGCCTGCAGCGCCTCGGCCTGCCGGCCAGACCGATAGAGCGCCAGCATGCGCTGCGCGTGCAGCTGCTCGCGCAGCGGCTCCTCCGCGATAAGCGCCTCCAGCTCGCCGATCACCTCGCCGTGACGGCCGGCCGCAAGATCAGCGTCGATCGCGAGCTCGGCCGCCTGGACTCTCAGCCGCTCCAGCCGCCGGATCGCGTCGGCCGCGAACGGCTCATCTGCCACATCGGCGAGAGGCGCGCCGCGCCACAAGGCCAGCGCCGCTCGCGCTTCGCCGTTGGACGAGCCGGCGTGCGCCGCCGCGGCCACCAGTCGCTCGAAACGGGTGGCGTCGACGCGATCGGCCGCGAGCCGCAGCTCATAGCCGCGACCGCGAGTGACGATCTCGGCCTCTGATCCGTCGAGCAGCTTGCGCAGGTGGGACACGTAGAGCTGCACCAGCTTGTGTGCGCTGGGCGGCGGCCGCTCGTCCCAGAGTCCGTCGATCAACCGATCGGTCGAGACGGTGCGGCCCACCTCCAGCGCCAGCATCGCCAGCACGGCACGCTGCTGTGGCGGACCGAGCGCTACGGGTCGCCCATCAAAGTTCGCCTCGATTGGGCCAAGGAGGCGGATTTCCATACCAGGGAGCCCCCAGTGGAACGATGGTGCGGCGAGCGTACTCCCGTCCGGGGGCGGAAATCAACGCGGCGTCGACCCCATATCGACCAGGCATATACCGCCCCGGGGGAGCCTCCGCGGCATGAATCGACTTGCGCTCCTATTCACTGTCGCGACCGTTCTGGCTCTCACCGCAGGGACGGTAGAAGCTCAGGCCACGCTCCGATCCGATGCGGTCAGCGACTGGAACGCGAACGCCGGCAAGGCCGCAATCGCGGCCTGCATCTCTCCGAGGGACAACCCGCTCCACGAATCGCATATGTACGCGATGACTCACGTGGCCATCCACGATGCCCTCAACGCCATCGACCGCCGGTCACGGCCGTACGCTCTCGACACGAAAGCGCGACGAGGAGCGTCGCTCGACGCCGCCGTTGCAGCGGCCGCGCGCGACGTCCTGGTTCCCCTGCTCGGCCAGATCCCCGCTCCCTTCCCGTCTACGTGCGGCGCCGCAGGTGCGGCGAGTGTCGAAGCCGACTACGCGGCGGCGCTCGCCGCCATTCCGGACGGTCGTGCCAAGACGCGCGGGCTCGAGGTCGGGCGGGCCGCCGCCGCGGCCATCCTCGCCCTGCGAGCCAAGGACGGCGCGGACACGCCGCTGGTGGTCGACGACCACCCGGAGGGGACGAACCCCGGCGAGTACCGCTTCACCTCGGGTACGCCGTTTGCATTCGCACCGGGCTGGGGCGAGGTCACCCCGTTCGTGCTGCGAGACGGCTCCCAGTTCCGTCCGGGCCCGCCCTACGAGGTGACGACGAGGAAGTACGCGGCCGACTTCGAGGAGGTGAAGCGTCTCGGCGGCGACGAAATCACCACGCCCAGCGAGCGCAGCGCGGAGCAGACCGAAATCGCCCTCTTCTGGGTCGAGAGCTCGCCGCTGCAGTGGAACCGCATCG
>Ga0081538_10001166_pt1 | contig 23242 bp, 22 predicted proteins | sample TabmetS5T2R1_FD_71022 | JGI IMG/M metagenome (GOLD analysis project Ga0081538, IMG submission 71022) | Tabebuia heterophylla rhizosphere microbial communities from the University of Puerto Rico - S5T2R1 | ecosystem: Host-associated > Plants > Roots > Rhizosphere ... | reverse complement strand
CGACCGCGGACGACCTCGTCGGCGTGCTCCACCTCGTCACGGTGGGCAGTTGGCTCTTCTTCGCCTTCGCCGCGGTCACGCACCGCGCCGACCCCGGCTTCGCCAGGCTCCTCGGCTTCTGGCTCTTCGCCATCGTGGCGATCACAGGAGGCCGCGCGCTCGCCCGCGGTCTGGCGCGCAGGCATCTGGCCTACGTCCAGAACACGATCATCGTGGGCGCCGGCGACGTCGGGCAGCTGGTCGCCAAGAAGCTTCGGCAGCACCCCGAGTACGGGCTCAACCTCGTCGGCTTCGTCGACGACGACCCCAAGGAGCGCAACGGGAGCGTGGACGACATCGCGCTCCTGGGCGGCTTGGAGCGCCTGCCGCAGATGGTGCAGATCCTCGACGTCGAGCGCGTCATCGTCGCCTTCTCGAACGACTCCCACGAGGAGATGCTCGACGTGATCCGCTCGCTCAAGGACCTGGACATCCAGATCGACCTCGTCCCGCGCTTCTTCGAGGTGATCGGGACGAACATCGGCATCCACACCGCGGAGGGGCTCCCGCTGATCGGGCTGCCGCCCTTGCGCCTCTCGCGCTCGTCGCTCCTCTTCAAGCGCTCGATGGACCTCGTCCTCTCGATCACCGGGCTCGTGCTCCTGTCGCCGCTCTTCCTCGCGGTCGCCGTGTGGATCAAGCTCGACTCCCGCGGGCCGGTCTTCTTCCGGCAGCTGCGGATGGGCTCCGGCGACAAGACGTTCCAGATCTACAAGTTCCGGACGATGGACCTGGACGCCGACGCGCGCAAGCACGAGTACGCGGCACTGAACAAGCACAACGGAAACGGCGGCGACCCGCGGATGTTCAAGATCCCGAACGACCCGAGGGTCACGCGCGCGGGCAAGCGGTTGCGCCGGTTCTCGATCGACGAGCTGCCGCAGCTCCTGAACGTCGTCAAGGGCGAGATGAGCCTCGTCGGCCCGAGGCCGCTGATCCTGGAGGAGGACCAGCACGTCGTCGACTGGCGCCGGCAGCGCCTCAACCTGAAGCCCGGCGTGACCGGCCTCTGGCAGGTGCTCGGCCGCGACGACATTCCGTTCGAGGAGATGGTCCGGCTCGACTACGTCTACGTGACCACCTGGTCGATGCTGAACGACCTCAAGCTGATCATCCGCACCTTCCCCGTCCTGCTCCGGTCGCGGGCCTGCTAGCCCCACGATCCTCCGTCACACTTAGCCCGGGTATCTCGTCATGACCACGGTCGTCTTCGCAGTCGGGGCTCGGCCCAACTTCGTCAAGATGGCGCCCGTCATCGAGGCAACCCGCCGGCGCGGGCTCTTCCGCCAGGTCGTGGTGCACACCGGACAGCACTACGACGAGCGCCTCTCGGCCGAGATCATCGACGACCTCGGCTTCCCGAAGCCCGACCGCTTCCTCGGGATCGGCTCGGGTTCGCACGGCGAGCAGACGGGGTTCACGCTCGTGGCCTTCGAGCGCGTGCTCCTCGAGGACCCGCCCGAGCTCGTGGTCGTGAGCGGCGACGTGAACGCGACGCTCGCGTGCGCGCTCGCGGCCGCGAAGCTGGGCGTCCCCGTCGCGCACGTCGAGTCCGGCCTCCGCTCCGGGGACTGGTCGATGCCGGAGGAGCAGAACCGCGTCCTCACCGACCGCCTCTCCGACTTCCTCTTCACGCACAGCCCGGAGGCGGGCGAGAACCTCCTCGCCGAGGGGATCGCCGGCGACCGGATCCACTACGTCGGGAACACGATGATCGACACGCTGCGGCGGCTCGAGCGGGAAGCCCGCGGGCGCGCCGCCTGGGCGGAGCTGGACGCCCCCGAGGGCCGCTACGCGCTCGTGACGCTACACCGCCCCTCGAACGTCGACGCGGAGGACCGCCTGCGGGCGATCGTGAGCGCGCTCGTCGAGCTCGGCGGCCGCCTCCCCGTCGTCTTTCCCATCCATCCGCGCACGCGGGCCAGGCTCGCCGCCGGCGACGGCCTCGCTCGCCTCGAGGCCGCCGGCGTCGCCTGCCTCGACCCGCTCGGGTACCTCGACTTCCTTTCGCTCGAGTGCGGAGCCGGGCTGATCGTCACCGACTCGGGCGGCGTGCAGGAGGAGGCCGCGGCCCTGGGCGTCCCGTGCTACACGCTGCGGGCGAACACCGAGCGGCCTATCACTATCTCCCAGGGGACGAACACGCTCATCGGCGAGGACCCCGCCGCCATCGCCCGCGTCCGCCTCGCCGAGGAGGCGCCGGCGCCGCGCGCGATCCCGCTCTGGGACGGCAAGGCGGCGGAGCGCGTCGCGGACGTGCTCGAGACCGCGCTCGCCTCCTCCGTCGAGGAGTCGATCGCGTCGTGACCTCCGGCAGCGAAGCCGTCGTCCTTCCCCGAGCGATGCCGCGCCGCGACCGCGCCGCCGTGCTCGGGTGCGACATCGACCGGCTCGACATGGACGAGACCGTCCGGCGGTGCGCGGAGATCATCGAGTCGGGCGGCCCCGTCCAGCACGTCTCCGTCAACGTCGCCAAGGTCGTGGCGCTCCGCGACGACCCCCGGCTGCGCGAGATCGTCGAGCGCTGCGAGCTCGTCAGCGTCGACGGTCAGCCCCTGGTCTGGGCCTCGCGCCTCCTCGGCGACCCCCTGCCGGAACGCGTCGCCGGGATCGACCTGATGTTCCGCCTGCTCGGCCTGGCTCAGGAGCGGGGCTACCGCGTCTTCATCCTGGGAGCCAAGGAGGACGTGCTCGCGACGGCGGTCGCGCGCCTCGAGGAGCAGTATCCCGACCTCGTGGTCGCCGGCTCGCACCACGGCTACTTCTCCGACGCGAAAAGCCCGGAGGTCTGCGCCCTCGTGCGCGCCGCCGAGCCGCACATCCTGCTCGTCGCCATGAGCTCTCCCCGCAAGGAGTACTGGCTCGCAGACCACGCCGCCGAGCTCGGCGTCCCCTTCTCGATGGGCGTCGGGGGCTCGATCGACGTCGTCGCCGGCCTGACGAAGCGCGCGCCCCGGTGGATGCAGCGCACGGGCCTCGAGTGGTTCTACCGCTTCGCGCAGGAGCCGCGGCGGCTGGGACCGCGCTACCTGCGGACGAACCTCCGCTTCGCCGGCCTGCTCGCCCGCGAGCTCGCGTCGGGCCGACGACGCCGGCGGTGAGCACTGCGACGGACCTCCTGCGGCGCACGGTCGCGCTGCCCTATCTATCCGCCTCCGACACGCTGCGGCGCTCGTTCGGGGCGTCGGCCAACGGAGGCGGCGTGCCCGAGGGCGCGCTCGACGCGGCCGTCCGCTGGCTCTGCCTGAGCCACGACGTCACGGGCCGGCGCGGCTCGTCGAAGGGCTTCTCGCTCCTGCACGGCTGGCTGCCCGCCTACCCGGAGACGACCGGCTACATCATCGGGACGCTGCTCGACCATGCGGCGAGGACGGGTGACGAGGAGCTGCGCCGCCGCGCGCGCGAGATGGGCGACTGGGAGATCGAGGTGCAGAACCCCGACGGCGGCGTGATGGAGGGAGCGTTCGTCTCCCCGCCGGCGAAGTCGGTCGTCTTCAACACGGGCATGGTCATCTTCGGCTGGCTCGACCTGCACGAGGCCTTCGGCGACGACGCCTACCTCGAGGCGGCCGTGCGCGGGGACCGGTTCCTCTCCCGCCGCCAGTACGACGACGGCACCTGGCAGGGGGAGCAGACGTACTTCGCCATCCCCCACACCTACCACTCCCGCGTCGACTGGGCGCTGCTGCGGCTCGCCGCCGCCACCGGGGACGAGGAGTTCAGGACCGTTGCGATCCGCAATCTCGACTGGGTGCTCTCCACCCAGCAGGAGAACGGCTGGTTCGAGTGGTGCAACTTCCGCCCGGACACGCTGCCGAACAGCCACGGCATCGCCTACACCATGCGTGGGCTGCTGGAGAGCGCCGTCCTGCTCGGTGACGAGCGCTATCTTTCCGCCGCGGTGCGAACGGCGCACGCGCTGGTCGGCGTCTTCAGGCGCCTTGGACGGCTGCCCGGAACGTACGAGCGGGACTGGAGTCCCGGCGCCCACTGGGTCTGCGTCACGGGCCTCGCCCAGACCGGCGGCGTCTGGCTCAGGCTCTACCAGGAGACGGGCGATCCCGTGCTTCGCCAGGCGGGCATCGAGGCCGTTGAGCAGGCCGCGGCGCTCCAGTCCCGGTCCGGCTGGCGTGCGGTGGACGGCGCCGTCCCGGGGTCGTTTCCGATCTACGGCCGCTACGCGCCGCTCCAGTATCCGAACTGGGCGGCGAAGTTCCTCGCGGACTCGCTCGCTCTCAGGGAGAGGGTCCTCGGCAATGGCCGCTGAGGCAGCGAGCGGCACGCTCGACGTCACGGTCGTCATTCCGGCGTACAACGCGGAGCGCACGGTCGGCCGCGTCGTCGGGGCGCTCCGCGGGCAGGCTCCGGCGCCGGCCGAGATCGTCGTCGTCGACGACGGCTCGGCCGACGGGACGGCCGCCGCGGCCGAGTCCGCCGGCGCGCAGGTCGTCACCCTGAAGGAGCACGCCTTCGCCGGCGGCGCGCGGAACGCCGGCTGGAGCCGGGCGACGAGCCCCGTGGTCGTCTTCCTCGACGCCGACGCCGTGCCCGCGCCCGGCTGGGGCGCAGGCCTCGAGCGGGCGCTCGCGGAGTTTCCCGGCGCCGTCATCGGCTGCGCGCGTACGTTCGACAGCCGCACCTCCTGGGGCTGGGTCGCCCACCTCCAGTGCGAGACGCCCTACCTCCCGCTGGGGGAGCCGAGGCGCGTCCCCTTCCTCTCCTCGTACTGTGTGGCCGTCCCGCGGGACGCGCCGTTCCGCTGGGACGAGAGCTACGGCGGCGAGGACGGCGTCTTCTGCGCCGACGCGGCGGCGGCCGGCTACGAGCTCGTCTTCGACCCGCGCTTCCACGCCCACCACGAGCACGACCGCGAGACGTTCGCCGACCTGCGCCGCCAGCAGCGGCGCATGGCCTACGGGATCGCCCGGACGCGCCGCGTCCTGAGCGAAGGACGTGCCCGCGACTTCTTCGCGCGCGTACCGATCCACCATTTCGCGCTCCTGCGCCTCCCGGTCATCTACCGGCGCCTCGGATCCGAGCCCGAGCTGCGCTCCCGCTTCCTCCACGAGCTTCCGCGCCTCGTAGTCGCGGAGTGGACGCTCGGCGCGAGCGCCGTCCGCTACGCCGTCTCCCCGCCCCCGGCGGCGGGGCACTCAGGGGGAGGCTTCCGCTGACACAGCCGCGGACGATCGAGCTGGCAGGGCTGGAGATCGGGCGGATCGGCTACGGGACGATGTCCCTGACCGGGCGGGGGACGTGGGGCAGCCCCGCCGACCCCGCGGGGGCACGGGCCCTGCTGCGGCGCGCCGCCGAGCTCGGCGTCAGGCTCTTCGACACCGCGGACTCCTACGGGCCCGAGACGGCCGAGGAGCTCCTGCGCGAAGCGCTGCACCCCTACGACGGCCTCCTCGTCGCCACGAAGGGCGGCTTTCGCCGGCACGGGCCGCACGAGTGGTCGGCGGACTGCCGGCCCGAGGCCCTGCGCAGGGCGTGCGAGGGGAGCCTCCGCCGGCTGGGCCTCGAGCGCATCGACCTCTACCAGCTCCACGTGGTCGACGCCGCGGTGCCGATCGAGGAGTCGCTCGGCGCCCTGGCCGAGTTGCAGGCCGAAGGCAAGATCCGCGCGGTCGGCGTCTGCAACGTCGACGTCGGGCACCTCGAGCGGGCGCGCGCCACGACCGAGGTCGTCAGCGTCCAGAACCGGTTGAGCCTCGCCGAGCGCGACTCCGAGGACGTCCTCGCCCGCTGCGAGCTGGCGGGCCTCGCCTTCATCGCCTGGGCGCCCCTGGCCAAGGGCTACCTCGCGCGCGACGGCTCCCCGCTCGCCGGCATTGCCCGCGCGCACGGCGCGACTCCGGGACAGGTGGCCCTCGCGTGGCTAGTCCAGCACTCTCCGAACGTCGCCGTGATCCCCGGCACCGCGTCGACGGCGCACCTGGAGGAGAACGTGGCCGCCGCCACCCTCGAGCTCACGTCCGCCGAGGTCGAGACCCTCGACCGCGAGCGGCTGTGGGGCTACCGTGCCAAGCGGGCGACCAAGCACGCACGGGCGCGGGTGGGTCGCCTGCGACGGGCGCTCGCCGGGAGGAGCGTGCGATGAGGATCGAGGTAGCCCGCACCGTGGAGGACGTGGAGGCTCTGCGCCCGGCTTGGGAGCGTCTCGAGAAGCGGTACCTGAGCTCCGACGTCGACTTCTTCCTCACGCACGTCCGTCACGCTCCCGGCGTCCTCCGCCCGCACGTGGTCCACCTCGAGGACGACGGCGGCGCGGTCGGGCTGGCCGTTGGTCGGCTCGAGGAGGCGCGCTCCCCGACGCGTCTCGGCTACGCCATGGTGTTCAATCCGCGTGTGCGCTCGCTCACCGTCGTCTACGGCGGGCTGCTCGGCTCCGATGAGAGGATGGTCGCCAGGCTCGTCGACGCCGTTGGACCGTCGATCGGCCCCAGGGAGGTCGACGTGGTGAGGATCCGGATGCTGCGGCTCGGCTCGCGCGCGCACGAGGCCGCAACCGCAGGAGCCTCCTTCTTGCGCCGGGAGCACTTCCGCCGGCCTGTGACGCACTGGCGCTCGTCCATCCCGGGCTCGTTCGACGAGTTCCTGGCCGCCCTGTCGAAGGAGCGGCGGCGACATGTCCGGCGCTACGCCAAACGGCTCCACGAGAGCTACGGCGACGAGGTCGAGATCGGCCGCCTGAACGCACGGGCCGAACTCGACAAGCTCTTCGTCGACTCCGAGGCGGTGTACCGGCAGACCTACCAGGCCAAGCTCGGCGTCGGGTTCTCCACGGGGGAGCTGAACCGGCGGCTGACTGAGACCTGCATGGACCACGGCTGGTTCAGGGGGTACGTCCTCTACCTGCGCGGGCGGCCGGTCTCCTTCTGGCACGGGAACGTCTACGGCGGCGTCTTCTGGAGCGTGGCCACCGGGTACGACCCGGCGTACGCGGAAGAGCGTCCCGGGACGTACCTGCTCATGCGCGTGATCGAGGACCTCTGCGCCGACGAGGACGTGTATGCGATCGACTTCGGCTTCGGCGACGCCGACTACAAGAGCACCTTCGGAGACGAGAGCTGGCTCGAGGAGGACGTGGCCGTCTTCGAGCCGAGGCCGAAGGCGGTGGGGATCAACCTCGGCCTCTCCGGCCTGCGCGGCGCGGTTCGAACCGCCCAGTCGGTGGTCACGTGGACGGGACAGCTTCCCGCGGCCCGGCGGCGCTGGCGCGCGCGCCTGAGCGAGCGTGCGCCGTCGGGAGCCGGCCCGTGACGGTCCAGGTCGCGCGCGGCTACGACGAGATCGAGGCCATCCGGCCGCTCTGGGAGCGGCTCCAGAACGACTACGTGACAAGCGACATCGACTTCGTGCTCACCTACTGCAGGCACACGCCCAACGTGGTCCGCCCGCACGCCGTCCTCCTCGAGGGCGGCGACGGCCGCCGCGGGCTCCTGGTCGGCCGCGTCGAGGACATCCGGCTGCCCGTGCGACTCGCGCACAAGACGGTTCTCGACCCCCGCTTCCGCGCGCTCACCATCGTCTACGGCGGCGTGCTCGACGGAGACGACGCCGCCATCTCGGCGCGCCTTCTAGCCTCGCTCGAGGCCTCGCTCGCCGGCGAGCGCGTGGACCTCGTCCGCGTCAGGATGCTCCCGCGCGACTCGCACCGGTATGCGGCCGCCGCCGCAGGCGTCTCGCGGGTCCGGCGTCAGCGCTTCTCCCCGCGGCTGCTCCACTGGCGTTCGGAGCTCCCCGGCTCGCTGGACGAGTTCCTCGCCCGCCGGTCGAGGCGGAGGCGCGAGTCCGTTCGGCGCTACGCGCGCCGGCTGGAGCGGACCTACGGCGACGACGTCCGCGTCGAGATCGTCCGGGACCGGAAGGGTCTCGAGCGGCTCTTCGCCGACAGCAAGGCCATCCACCGCGAGACCTACCAGCACATCCTCGGCGTCGGCTTCTCCGACGCGCAGGTCCAGCTGCGTCTCGCCGAGCTCGCCGCCGATCGTGGCTGGTTCCGGGGCTACATGCTCTACCTCCGCGACAATCCGGTGGCGTTCTGGCACGGCAACGCCTATCGAGGCGTCTTCGGGATCGGCGCCACGGGCTTCGACCCTGCGTTCGCCGAGGACCGCCCAGGGACCTACCTGCTCATGCGCGCGATCGACGACCTCTGTGCGGACCAGGCGGTGCACACGCTCGACTTCGGCTTCGGGGACGCCGCGTACAAGCGCAACTTCGGCGACCGCTGCGTCGAGGAGGAAGACGTCGTCGCCTTCGCCCGGAAGCCCCGTACCGTCACCCTCAACGCCCTTCATGCGGCCTTCGGGGGCGCCACCGCGGCGGCCCGCTCGGCCGCGGCGCGCACCGGCTCGCTCGCGGATCTGCGGCGCAGGCGGCGGACGGGCCGGCCGACAGGCTTCCTGCGCGGGTTCCTCGGCGGCGTGCTCGTCCTCATCGCCGTCTACGCAGCCGCCGGTCTGGCGGCGGGCCCGGCGAGCGCCCGCGGGCCCGAGCGCACGGTGTTCAGCGAGGTCGTCGTCGACGGCGCGCGGCGCGTCGACGCGCCCGTGGCCAGGCGCGGCTAGTGCCGCGCGCTCTTCGGCTCACGCTTCTCGTCCTCGGCGGTCTCGTCGCCGCCGCGCTACTCGCGCTCGCGCTCAGCGCCCTGCTCGACCGGCCGGCCAAGACCGTCTCCGTGAGCGCCACCGTCGAGGGCCGGAAGCAGGAGGTCTGGGAGGTGCTCACGGACTTCGCCGCCTACGAGGAGTGGAACCCGTTCATGCGCCGGGCCGCCGGCGAGGCACGCGAAGGCACCACGCTCGAGCTCGAGACCGTGCTCCCGGGCGGGGAGCCGCGGTCGCTCGACGCAGAGGTGCTCATCGCCCGGCCGGACCGCAAGCTCCGCTGGCAGGACCGGCTGGTCGTCCCCGGCCTTCGGGACTGGGAGTACGAGTTCGTCCTCGAGCCGCTCGAGCCCGGGCGCGTCCTCGTCGTCCAGCAGCTCCGAGCCGAAGGGCTGCTGGCGCCCTTCGCCGACAAGGGAGCTGCCCAGGAGGCGCTCCAGCTCACGGCGGAGGCGCTGCAGGCGCGCCTCGCCCAGCGCTAGCCCTCTCCCAGGAGGGTTCGACGAAACGCAGCCTGTGCCGAGCGACGTTCCGCCGAACCCTCCTACGTGTAGCCGAAGCGCCCCAGGGTCGGCTCGCCCGTGCGGATGAGCTCCTCGATCACCTTCTTACGCCGGAGCTCCCAGCGGCCGATGGTGTCGGGCGGCCGCACCTCGGCCTCGCCGACCGCCTCGGCGTCTCCCTCGAGGCCGAAGAAGTCGTAGATGGCCGCGACGGTCGGCCCTGGCTCCGCGCAGAGGTCCTCGAAGCGCACGCGCAGGTAGCGAGACCCGAGCTCGCGCTCCCCGAAGTCGGCAGCGGCGGCGTTGACGCGGTTCCAGAGCGCGATCGATCGGATCGGGGTCTTCGCCTTGCGGAGGTCCTCGCCGAGGACGGCCGGACCGTGCTTCGTCAGCTGATTCTGGTTCTCCGAGAACGCCATGTCCCGTCCGTCACGGACGAAGTGGAGGAAGCGTAGGCCGGGCATCGTTTCGTTCCAGAAGCGCAGGAGGTAGATGCTCCGCGGCTCCTTCCAGCCCCAGGCCGCCGCGTCCGCCGGCAGCGTCGAGAGGTGGTCGGCGAGCACGGAGCGCAGGTCGTCCGTCATCTCCGCGCGCATCGCCGCAGGCGGCTCGCCGCCGGTCGCGACGAACCTGTCGATCCAGCGGTCGGAGTAGAACCCGAACTCGACCGCGTCCTCGTACGGGTTCAGCTTCTCGCCGGTGTACATCCCGGCCGCGCGGAGGATCTTGGCGATCACCCGCGTCCCGGACCCGCCGGTCGCGCCGATCACGTTGGGGCCGGGCACCGTCACGCCCGCGGGGATGACCGTGCTCTCGGCGGTGTTCGTCGTCTCGCTCATCGGTCTCTCATGCTCCATTCTGTCGTCGTTGTGGGGCCGTTGACGGCCGCGCCGGCAGGGCGCCGGAGCGCCCGCTGGAAGACGGGGCCGACGAGCTCGCGGGCGCGAGGCTCGAGCGCGAGCAGGACGCCGGCCGTCGCGAAGACGCTGCCGGCGCCTGCGATCAACAGGGCGACCACCGCGTGGCGCCCGTCGAGGATCCCGGAGAGCTCCAGCGCGGCCACGACGGCCACCCCGGCCAGCCCCGACAGGAGCGGGGCCGGGAGCCACGGGAGGAAGTTGCGCGGCCGCAGGCCGGTGATCCAGCAGACGACCGCGACGTTCACGGGGATGACGATCGCGAGGAAGAACGCCGCCCGCGAGGCCGCCATCCCGATCGCCTGTTCGCGGGCGCCCTCGCCGGTCAGCAGCGAGCCGACGAGGAGGACGGTCCCGGCCGACAGCGCCGCCAGGGCCCAGAGCATGACCGCCCGGAGGTGCGGCCGCGCGACGGCGAAGAGGAGCGGCCCCGTGAAGAAGACGACCGCCTTCCCGATCCCGACGATCGCGAGCAGCTTGAGCACGTCGGCGGCCGGCGTCCACTCCTCGCCCATGAGCTCCATGACGAAGTCGCTGCACGCGGCCAGGACGAGCATGGCCGGGAGGGTTAGGAGGAGCGTCGTGCGGATGCACTTGGCGACGGCGTCGCGGAGCGCCGGGCGGTCGTTCTGAAGGCGCGAGAAGAAGGGGAGCGACACGCGCGCGACCGGGCGCATGGTCACGTCGAGCAGGTTGTCGACGAAGCGGTCGGCGAGGCGGTAGAGGCCGACCGCGGTCGGCCCGAAGAAGATGCCCATGAGGAGCGCGTCCGCGCGGCGGTTGATGAAGCCGCCCAGGTTCGAGAGGAAGACGCCGCTCGAAAACCCGACGAGGTCGCGGGCGTGCGCGCGCGAGAAGCGGAGGCGCGGTCGCCAGGTGCTCATCGCCCAGAGCAGCACGAGCTGGGTCCCGGCAAAGCCGAGCTGCTGCGCGACGAGCGCCCAGACGCCGGCGCCCCGCAGCGCGAGCACGAGCCCGAGGACGCCGCCGACGAGCACGGCCGTGACCTCCCTGAACGCGAGCGCCCGGAAGCGCATGTGCCGCTCGAAGAGCGCGAGCTGGACGACGGTGAGCCCGTAGATGACGAGGAGGATCGAGAGCACCTTGACCACGTCCTCGAGCTCCGCGACCCCGTTCAGGCGCGCCCACCAGCCTGCCAGCAGGTAGCTCGCGCCGGCGAGCAGCAGGCACCAGGCGAAGTTGAGCCAGAAGGCCGAGTCGAGGTGGTCGTCCTCGAGCGCGTCGCGCTGGATCACGGCCGTTTGCACGCCACCTTCGAGGAAGAGCTGGACGACCGCGATGTAGATGAGCGCGAGGGCGACGATCCCGAAGTCGCGCGGCCCCAGGATGGCCGCGAGGATGAGCGTGAAGACGAGCGAGAACGCGCGGTCGCCCCAGTTCATGAGGAACGCCCACTTGAGGGAGCTGTGGAAGGAGCCGCCGGCTTCTGTCATCGAAGGAGGATCAGGCGGCGCCGACCTCGCGCGGAGGCGCGGCCGGGGCGAACGGCTCCGGCGGCACCTCCGGGTAGCCGGCGAGCCAGTGACTGCGCTCGCGCCAGACCCGCCGCCAGGCGGCGGCGCGCGGATCCGTCCGGCGGCCGAGCAGGGCGAGCAGCGCCCGTACTCCCACGCCGGCCGTCAGGAGGCGGAGCCCTAGCCGCAGGCGGGGCCCCCGCCAGTGTTTCCGTAGGAGCGTCGCCTTACCCTGGAAGAGCAGGAGGAGCTTGTCCTCGCGCGTGGCCGAGGAGACGCCGATCTCGTGTGTGACCACGGCGTCGGGCGTGATCGCGGGCCTGTAGCCCAGCGCCTTGGCGCGGAAGGAGAGGTCGGCGTCCTCCCCGTACATGAAGAAGCGGGTGTCGAAGCCGCCGAGCTCCTCCCAGAGCGCCCGCGGCGCGAGCAGGAGGCAGCCGGTGACGATGTCCACCTCCCGCACGGTGTCCCGCTGCCAGCCGCCGAGCGACTCCGGGTCGAAGAGCCGGCTCCTCTTGAACGTGGTCGAGAGCAGGGCGGCGAAGCAGAAGAGGCTCCAGAGCGAGGGGGCGCCCCAGCACGAGCCGGGGTTGACGGTGCCGCCGGGGTCGAGCGTCCGCCCCCCGTAGAGGCCGTGCTCCGGGTGGGCGCGGGCGAACGCGACGAGGCTCTCGATCGCGCCGGGGTGCACCTCCATGTCGGGGTTGAGGAGGAGGACGAACTCGCCGGTCGCCTGCTCGGCGGCGCGGTTGACGCCGAGCGCGAAACCGAGATTCTCGGGCGAGGCGAGCAGGCGGACGCCGGGGAACTCCGAGCGCACGAGCTCGACCGTCCCGTCGCCCGAGGCGTTGTCGAGGACGACGATCTCCACGTTCGCGCCCTCGGTCGTCTCGTAGATGGAGCGCAGGCACGCGGCCGCCTCGTCGCGGCACCGATAGGTGACGAGCAGGACCGAGACGTCGGGCGTCAAGCGGAGGCTTCCACTGCGTCGGGCTCGGCCGCCGCGGCCTCATCGCTTGCGGCGTAGTCCTCGCGCCTGCGGACGATGCGGGCCGGATTCCCCACGGCGACGGAGCCCGCGGGGAGCGACTTCGTGACCACCGAGCCGGCGCTGACGACGCAGCCGTCGCCGATCGTCACGCCCGCGGCGACGAAGACGCGGGCGCCGAGCCAGACGTCGTTGCCGATGACGACGTCCCGCTCGTTGCGCTCCTGCTCGGCGATCTTCGCGTCCGGAGCGAGGCCGTAGTCCGAGGCGGTGACGAAGACCTCGGGGCCGAGGCGACAGTCCTCGCCGATCGAGACGCGGCTCTGTGCGTCGCCGGCCCAGATGTAGGCCCTCTCGCCGATCTTCGAGCCCCGGCCGATCGTGATGCGCTCGCCGTTTCGCAGCGAGACGTTCGGCGCGATCGTCGCTCCCTCGCCCAGGGTGAGGAGACGCCTGGGCCGGACGTGCGAGTAGCTGTAGTAGTGGAGGAGCCTGACGAGCTGGAAGTACGTCAACGGGTCCACGAAGGACCGCAGGGCACCCCTCCAGCTCCGGCTCTTCACTACCGCATCTCCCTCTACTCGAGTCCTACGCGATTCCGCGGACGATGCCAAGTCCAGGGTAACGGTCCAGACCTTCGGCGGAGGCCGCCGACGCTACACTCCGGTAACACTCCTACTGAAGTGTGATGGCGCGGCGCAGAAGCGAGAGGACAGACGACGTCACCCTGAAGATCCCGCGACCGCTGTACGAGCGGCTCCGCCAGGTGATCGAGGGCACGGGGTTCCACTCGGTGACGGAGTTCTGCGTCTACGTGCTGCGGGACCTCGCCTCGAGCCAGGGGTCTGCGTCCGCGCCGAACGAGGACGGACTGACGAGCGAGGAGGTCGCGGCCATCCGCCGCAGGCTCCAGTCGCTCGGCTACCTCGAGGACTGAGCCGGATCCACCTACGCATCGTCTACAGCTTCCCCGACACGCTCGGCGCGCCCGGAATCGGCACGACGGCCTGGAATCAGGTGCAGGGGCTCATCGGCCTCGGCCACGAGGTCCGGGTCTATACCACCTTCCCCGGGCGCGAGGTGCCCGGCGCCGCCGAGGTCGTGACGACGCTGACACTCGTCGGCAAGCGGGTGCCCCACCGCGCGCTCGGCCGTCGCCGCGCCTACCGCTACCACGACCGCCGCGTGGCAAAGGCGCTGCGGGACCTGACCGGGCAGGTGGACGTGGTGCACTGCTGGCCGCGGGCGACCGTGGAGACGGCGGCCGCGGCCCGCCGGACCGGCGTCGTCAGCGTCCGCGAGGCTCCCAACACCCACACCGCCTACGCCTACGAACGCGTCGCGGCGGAGACCGCTCGGCTCGGCCTCTCACAGCCCGAAGGACACTCGCACACGATCGACGAGGAGGCGCTCGTGCTCGAGGAGCGCGAGTACGCGGCCGTCGACCTGGTCGCCGTGCCCTCCGAGTTCTCGCGCCGGACGTTCCTCGAGCGCGGCTTCGCGCCCGAGCGCCTCGGGCTGCACCAGTACGGCTTCGACCCGGCCCGCTTCCCGCCCCCGGACCGCAGCAGGCGAAACGGCGGGCCAGAAGGACTGCGGGCGCTCTTCGTCGGGAGCTGCGAGCCGCGCAAGGGGCTGCACTACGCGCTGGAGGCCTGGGTGGGCTCGGGAGCCGCCGAGCGCGGCAGCTTCGTCATCTGCGGCGCCTTCTACCCCGGCTACGACGCCGTCCTGGCGCAGTGGCTCGAGCATCCGAGCGTGACCGTGAAGGGGTTCGTGCCCGACGTGGCGGCGCTCATGCGCGAGAGCGATGTCCTCGTCCTCCCCACCGTCGAGGAGGGAAGCGCGCTCGTCACCTACGAGGCGCAGGCGTCGGGCTGCGTGCCCGTCGTCTCCGACGCGGCCGGAGCGCGCTGCGTGCACATGGAGGGCGCCCTCGTGCACGAGGCCGGCGACGTGGCCGCGCTCACGGAGCACCTCGGCCTGCTCGACCGCGACCCCCAGCTCCTCGCCCGCCTGCGCGCCCGCACGCTTGCCCGCAGGGACGAGCTCACATGGGAGCAGGGCGCCCGCGACCTCGAGAACCTCTACCGGGGGCTGCTCGCGAGATGAAGGTGATGATCGTCGGGCTCGACTGCGCAGAGCCGTCGCTCGTGCTCGAGCGCTGGCGCGACGAGCTGCCCGTCCTTTCGAGCCTCATGGAGAAGGGCGCCTACGGGCGTCTCACCTCGGTGATCCCGCCGATCACCGTTCCGGCCTGGTCGTGCATGATGTCGAGCCGGACCCCGGGCGACCTGGGCGTCTACGGCTTCCGCAACCGCTCCGACTACTCCTACGACGGCCTCTTCATCGCCAACTCGACGGCGATCAAGGAGCCTCGGCTCTGGGACTACGCGACGCGCGCAGGCAAGCCCTCGATCGTCCTCAGCGTGCCGGGCACGTACCCGCCCAGGCCGCTGAACGGCGTCATGGTCAGCTGCTTCCTCACCCCGTCGGCCGAGAGCCAGTTCACCTTTCCGCCGCTGCTCAAGCGGGAGATCGAGCAGACCGTCGGCGAATACCTCTTCGACGTGCGGGACTTCCGCACCGACGACAAGGACTACCTCCTGCGGCAGGTGTACGAGATGACCGACCGCCGCTTCCAGCTCGCGATCCACCTGCTCGAGACGAAGCCGTGGGAGTTCTTCGCCATGGTCGAGATGGGAGTCGACCGGATGTACCACGGCTTCTGGAAGATGATGGACCCCGAGCACAGGAAGCACGAGCCCGGGAACCGCTTCGAGGGCGCCATCCTCGACTACCACAAGCACGTGGACGAGCTCATGGGCGGCGTGCTCGAGCACGCGGACGACGACACGGCCGTCCTCGTCGTCTCCGACCACGGCGGCAAGAGGATGGACGGCGGCATCCGCGTGAACGAGTGGCTTCGCCGCGAGGGGCTGCTGGCCACGGTGGTCGAGCCGGACCGCGTCATGCCTCTGCGCGAGGCCGGGATCGACTGGTCGAAGACGGTCGCCTGGGGAGAGGGCGGCTACTACTCCCGCATCTTCCTGAACGTGGCCGGCCGCGAGCCCGAGGGGATCGTCCCGGCCGAGGACTACGAGCGCGTCCGCGACGACCTGGCCGCGCGGCTGGCGGCGATCCCGGACGAGAACGGCGCTCCTCTCGGCACCCGCGTCCACGTTCCCGAGCAGACGTACCCACAGGTCAACGGCGTCGCGCCGGACCTGATCGTCCACTTCGGCGACCTGCTCTGGCGCTCGGTCGGGACGGTGGGCGGCGAGGAGGGGGTGCACACGTTCGAGAACGACACCGGCCCGGACGACGCCAACCACGCGCAGGAGGGCATGTTCGTCCTCGCCGCGCCCGGGATCGAGCCCGGCCCGCGCGAAGGCGCCCATCTCCTGGACGTCGCGCCGACGGTGCTCGACCTCCTCGGGCTCGACACGCCGGCCTCCATGCGAGGCACGAGCCTCCTCCGCTAGCCCGCATACGGCCGAAGCGAGCGCGCGACGTCGAGCGCCATCGCCTCATCTGGAGCGTGGACGGCCACCACGACCCCGTTCGAGCGGAGCAGCGCCACGACGCCGGAGAGGAGCGCCGTTCCCTCGGGCGGCACGTAGCCGCGGACGCCGGCCAGCATCGTGAGCGCGTCTGCAGGCGTCGCCGCCTGGGTGAGCTCGACGTGCGGCCCGTCCTCCACCGATCCGTAGGCCACGCTCACGCCCGGGACGTCGCCGGCGGAGCTCGGCAGGCGAACCTCCCGGACGGACCCGAGCGGAAAGCCGTGGAGGCTGGGCCCGGCCCAGACGGGGGCCCGGCCGAGCCGCTCCGCGGCGTCGGCGAGCTCGATCGCGGCTCCGTACGTCCCGACGCCCGGCGGGACCTTCGCGTCGGCGGGGGCCGAATCGAGCGGCGCCGCGCCCCGCTCCACGGTCTCGTAGGCGACGATGCGGGTGAGCGCGGAGGTCCCGTTCTGCTCGACGCGGATGTAGGCCGGTGCGAACGTGTCGCGGGAGACGGCGACGTCGTGTGCCTGTGCTCCGCTTCGGATCCAGTAGACGGGAGTTCCGTCGACGACGTCCTCGCCGACGACCTTGGCCCTGCCCGCCTCGAGCGCGTCCCGATAGCCGGCGCCGAGGCCCGTGTAGAGCGTGCGCGCATGCTCGGAGATCTCGTCCGGGCCGAGAAAGACGTCGAACTGGACGACGCCGTCGAAGCGCTCCGTCTCCCGCACGCCGGCCTGGGGATCGAACCAGACCTCGTGCTGTGCCCGGAGCTCGGTTCGCTCGCCCGTCTCGAGATCCACGAGCGTCTTCGGCGGATCGGCCTCGTAGACGAAATGGAGGACCTGCCCGTCGCCCGCCGCAGCGAGCGCCCTCTCGAGCACGGTCGGCCCCGGCCCTCCCGCAGGCCACACGGAGACGACGAGCGCGATCGCCGCCGCGACGGCCGCGGCGGCAGCGATTCGGAGGGTCAGGCGCGGCGGCGTCGGGAGCACACGTCGATGGACGCCCGCATCTCGCAGGACCCGGTCCCAGTCGCCAGCGCCCTCGTGGCGGGGCACGAGCGCGTCGAGCATCTCGGCCACATCGCTCATGTGTTGACCTCCTCGAGCTTCGTCTGCAGGTTCGAGCGGGCGGCGTGCAGGGTCGCCGACACGGTTCCGCGGGCGACGCCCAGCGCCTCCGCGATCGCCGCATAGTCCAGGTCGGCGTAGTAGCGGAGGAAGAGCGCCAGCCGCTGGCGCTCAGGAAGGGTGGCGAGCGCCGCGGCGGCGGCGCCGAGCTCGTCGTGGCCGTTGGCGGCGGCGCCTTCGCCGAGCGCCGCCACCGAGGTCGGCACGTAGCGGCCTTCGACCGCCGAGCGCTTCCGCGCCTCGTTCAGGACGATCCGGCAGACCCAGCCCGGAGCCGACTCCCGGTTCCGCAACCTGCTTCGGTAGCAAACTGCGCGGACGAAACCATCGTGGACGGCGTCGAGCGCGCTCTGCTCGTTTCCCGTGATTGCCGTCGCCAGCCGGACGAACGAGCGGAAGCGCTCGCGGTAGACGGTCTCGATCGCGGCCAGCTCCGGATCGGTTCGAGGGCCTCTCCACACACGCAAAGGATCTCCTCTGCGCGTCGACGTGTTTAGTCGAACGTCCTCGCCCGTCGCCTAGGAATCCGCGGGCCGAGGCCCGAGCCGCCTGGCCTGGAGGCCGAGCGCCGCGATGGCGAAGAAAAGGATCGTCGCCTGCACGAAGGCAAAGGCGTCGAACACGAACATGGCTGCGCCGAAGGCCCCGATGGCGCCGGCGGACGCGGCGGCCAGGTCGCTCCTGGGGCCGCGCACCCTGCGAGCGAACCTCCCCACCGTCGCGAGGCTTCCCCAGACGAACCAGATCACGCCGGCTATCCCGATCACGCCGAGCGAGACGAGCGTGGTCAGCCACTCGTTGTCGAAGTAGATGATCGCGCCCTCGGCGCCTTCCGCCGCCTGGGCGGCGCCTGCCTCCGCGCTGGTCACGACCGAGCCGATGCCCTTCCCGATCAGCGGCGACTCGCTCCAGACCCGCAGACCCGGCTCGAGATCCGCGAGCCGGCCGGAGCCCTGCTCCCCGGAGCGGGTGTAAAGGTCGCTCGTAAGGCCCTGCGAGGGGTTGAACGCCTTGTAGATACCCCCGAGCGCCCCCGGCACGGCGAAGTGGATCGCCACGGGAAGAACGAGGAGGAGCGGCCAGAAGCGCACCACCTGCCGCCCGCGCACCCAGAGCCCGACGAGCCCGAGGGCCACGCCCATGATCACGGTCGTCCGCGAGATCGTTGCCACCGCGCCCATCGCGCAGATCGCCGCGGCGACGATCCAGAGGCGGGAACGCAGCTTCGAAGCGGCTCTCCCGACGAGGTAGAGCGCGAGAGGAAACGCCATGAAGAGCGCGGCGGAGAGAGCGATCGGGTGCTGCGCGGACGCGTAGACCCGCACGTTGCCGCCGCGTTCCTCGAAACCCGTCCGGCCCTCGCGGATGAGCGCCGGGATCCACTCGCTCAGGTGGTCGAAGGCGTTGTAGCCCGACCGCGACTCGTAGATCGCCGAAAAGGCCACGATCGTCGCTCCGATCACGAGCGCGCGCACGACCGTATCCATCGCGGCCTGCGTCTTGATCGTCGAGGCGACGAGCACGAAGACCGCGAGGAACCCGAGGAAGTAGGAGAGGGACTTGAAGGCGCCGCCGGTCTCGACCGCGTTCCCGAGCTCCTCGTAGTTGAGGATCGAGGCGACGATCGCCGTCCCGGCGAGGATGGTCACGGGCACGCCGAAGCCGAGGAACTCGAGCTTGGCGTCCCCCGCGATCACCTGCGCGATCAGCGCGAGGATCAACGCGGCGAGGACGATCCGATACGGCTCGAGGTTGAAGGGCAGGGTGATCGGCAGGCGGTATCCCCTCGCCGGGATCAGCCACATCACGAACACGAACGCCCCGATCGCGTTCGGCCATGTGATCGTCGGCGTCGCCAGCTCGCGCATGGCCACGAACGCCGTGACGATGAAGACGGCGGCGCCCGCCAGCATTTCCTGTGGCCCCAGGAGTGCCCCCACCGCCAGGGCGAGGGCTCCGAACGCCGCCACTCCGACGGCCGTCGAGCGACGAGAGACGGGCGCTTCGACGTGGGCCAACGCCCCGCCTTACGCGGTCTTCTTCACCGAGACCGGCTCCTCGATCCGCTCGACGTCCGCGCTGGCCGGGCGCGGGCGCGAAGGAATGAGCCGGTCGAGAAGGATCGCCAGGACGCAGAAGGCTGCGAAGACGACGATGAAGACGAGCACGGGCAGGGTGGTGGACGGGCCAGCCGAGGCGACCGCACCCCTCGGCACGTTCATCTGCTGCACGACGATCCTGTCCTCGGGAAGGATCTTGGCGGCCTTCTGCTCCTGCTCCATCCAGCCTATGAAGGACTTCGCGGTCTTGTCGGCGAGAGCGACCGCGTCGTTGGGGGTGCCGGCGACCGCGACGAGCTGGATCACCGGGATCTCGGAGAGCTCGACACGGTTGGCGGTCGCCACCGAGTAGATCCCGGAAGCCGAGACCGAGCCCGGCAGGATGCCGAACTTCTCCTGCCGGTAGTTCGCCACCTGGTCCGACTCGATCATGAGCGGATAGAGGTTCGCCACCCGAGCGAGCGTGTTCAGGTCGGGAGCGGTGACGAACGGCACCGTTCCGGCGGACGCGCCGTCGGCGCTCGGCTCCTGGGTCTCGTCGCCGGTGGCTCCGGTGGCGTCTTCGCCCCCCCGGTTCGGCTGCTCGACGAACGTCGTCTTCTGGCTTCGGAAGTACGGGGTCTCCGCGCTCGAGACCAGCAGTCGCGCGGTCGACGTGTAGGTGACCTCCTCCTTCTCCTCCAGGCCCGGTGGAAACAGGCTGATGGAGAACCGCGCCGAGAGCGCGGCCAGGAGTGCAACCACGAGGCCGATGACAAGTACCCACCAGAAGCGCCGGAGGGCCTGGACGTAGACGGCGGCGTTGGTCGAGGCGGCCGCGACGGTGCGCCGCGCGCGATCGTCAGCCGGCGGGCGCGCGGGCTGCCGCCGAGGATCGGTCGGCTGACCGCAGCTCGGACAGAAGCGATCGTCGTCGCGTGTTGCTTGGCCGCAGTTAGGGCAGGTCTTCACTGACACCGAATGGGAAGCCTCCCGCGACAGCTCGTGCTGCCGCATTCCCATGGAGTGCTTTCAGTAGGGTGGCTCCTAACTTGTAGCGGCTGCCTCCGCAGGTGTCCAGTCCAGACCTCACTGTCATAGGGCTAGATTCGGCGACGTTCGACGTCGTCGATCCGATGCTGGCCGCGGGCGAGCTGCCGAACCTCGCGCGCCTGTGCGACGGAGGCGCCCGCGGCGTCCTCCGCTCGACGACGCATCCGCTCACGCCCCACGCCTGGGCGACGATCGTGAGCGGCGTCAACGCGGGTCGTCACGGGATCTGGGACTTCACCGAGCGGGACGAGACGGGCTATCAGCTCCGGCTCGTCAACGGCAGCTTCCGCAAGGCGCCGGCCGTCTGGGACCGGCTGAGCCGCTCCGGCCGGCGGGTCGGAATCGTCAACATTCCCTTCACTTGGCCCGCCCCCCAAGTGGACGGTTTTTCGGTGGCGGGCTTCGACGCCGCAGCGCGGGAGCAGGGGCTCACGCACCCGGAGTCGCTGCGGGACGAGCTGCGCCGGCGCTACGGGTCGCTCGAGCTCGACAACAAGTTCCCGCTCACGGACGGCGAGCTCGATCTCGACCTCGTGCGCCGGGCCGCAGCCCAGAAGATCGAGATCGTCACCTGGCTCGCGGAGCGCTTCGAGCCGGAGCTCCTCTTCGTCGTCTTCATGGCGGCCGACCACATCCATCACCTGTGCTGGACCGACTGGGCCTCGGAGGAGCTCGCGAGCCCGGTGGCGGAGGTCTATCGCGTCCTCGACGAGGCCGTGGGCGCGCTCGCCGCGCTCGCCGGCGACGAGGGGAACGTCGTGGTCATTTCCGACCACGGGGCCGGCCCGCTGCAAGGCGTGGTCAACCTGAACGCCTGGCTCGCCTCGGAGGGCTTCCTGGCCTACGAGACCGGCGGCGGCGTCGCCGGCCGGCAGCTCCTCGGACGGGCCCTCGAGCTGCGCCGCTACCTGCCGGAGCGGTTGCGCTACGCGGCCAAGCAGCGGCTGCCCGGTTTGCGCGAGCGCGCCATCGAGCGGGGCGACTACACCGTCCTCGACTGGGAGCGGACGCAGGCCTTCGCCTACGGCACGTTCGGGAACATCGTCCTCAACGTCCGCGGTCGCGAGGAGCGGGGAATCGTCGAGCCCGGGGACGAGTACGAGCGCGTGCGCGACGAGATCGCGGCCAGGCTGCTCGAGCTCACGGGACCGGACGGCGAGCGGATCGTCGCGCAGGTGCACCGGCGCGAAGACCTCTTCCACGGACCCGAGCTCGCCAAGGTCCCCGACCTGCTCGTCGAGTTCGACCGGTATGCCTGGCTGGGCAAGGGCAACCTCAAGACCCGTGCCGATTCGCTCTGGGACGAGATCGAGATCGAGGGCGGCGGCGACCACTCGTACGTCGGCAGCCACAGGCACGAGGGAATCGTCGTGCTCTCCGGCCCCGCGGTCGCGGCCGGCGCGCCGGTGGGCGGCGAGCTCGTAGACGTCGCCCCGACCTTGCTGTACCTGCTGGGGGAGGCCGTGCCCGCCGACCTGGAGGGCAGAGTGCTCGTCGAGGCCCTGCGCCCGGAGCTCCTGGACGCGCGCCCGCCGGCCTACGACGACGCGGCGCCGGCTGAGTTCGAGCCGGAGCGCGCCGAGCTCGAGGAGGAGGGCGCCGCGGAGGTCGAGCGGCGCCTGCGCGGGCTCGGCTACCTCGAATAGGCGTAAGAACCAGTTTCAGGAAATCCTTACAGGAGCGCTCTTTCCCCTGCTCAGGCCGATGGTTCTAGCAGGCCCACGCGCGGCGGTTCGGCGTGTCGGCCGGGCCCGTCCGGAGCCCCCTGCTAGCCTCCGCCGCCATGCTCAGGAGCCAGGGACGTCTTCTCGCCGCGCTCGTCGCCTGCGGAACGCTCGTAGGCCTCGCTCTCCTCCTCCCCGCAGAAGCGGGCAGCGCAGTCGACTTCGGTAGCGCGACAGCCGAGTCCTCCGCCACGGCCCGGCTCGCGGCCGGCCCCCGCGTCGTGCGCCGTGTCAACCGCCCCTGGGTCTGCAGTCGCCGCGTGAACAAGCGCCTCGTGAAGGTGACCATGAGGACTCGCAGCGAGCACGCGATCTACCTTCGCCCGGGGTGCAGGGGATACATCGGGCGCATCGAGGTCCGCACCTGGACGCAGGACGGCGTCACGATCAACCGGGGCAACGGTCGCCGACCGGCTCACGACCTCGTCATCGCCGACGGCTTCATCCGCTGCCGCGACAACGTCGGCGGCCACCAGGACGGCGTCCAGGTCATGGACGGCAGGCGCATCACGTTCCGTAGCGTCAAGATCAAGTGCGGGAACCCGCGCGAGCGGGGCACGAACTCGCAGTTCTACGTCAGCGGCAACCGGCCGTACGTCCCGCGCAGGGTCGTGTGCGTCCGCTGCCTCCTCGGCACCGGCGCCGGGTCGCCGCTCTTCATCGACCTGTCGGTCGATTCCGGGGCACGGAACTCGACCGTCTGCCGCGGCGACTTCGGCTACGCCGTAAGGATCGAGCGAAGCGTCGCCGTGCGCCCGGTGCACTCGAACCTCCGGATCCTCCGGCGCTCGCACCGGCTCTGCCGCTGACCAGCGGCCGGCGGCGTGCGTGCCGCTAGCCTTTCTCGCATGCTCTGGCGTTGCGGCCCGCCTGCGGTCTTCGTGCTCGCGCTCGCCCTGGCGCTCGCCGTCGGCTGCTCGTCGGGCGGAGACGAGGCGCAGCCGCAGACGGAGACGCAGGGGCAGACACGCCCGAGCGGATCCGGGACCGGCCAAACGGACACGACCCAGCGCACCGGCGCCATCCGCCTCGTCGACGAGCCCTGGGTGTGCACCGGCCGCGTCGACCTCGACCTCGTCAAGGTCGAGATGAAGACGGTGCAGAGCGACGCCGTCTACCTGCGTCAGGGGTGCACGGGGCGCGTCGGCCGCATCGAGGTGGACACGTGGAAGGGCGACGGCATCAAGGTGAACGTCCCGCCGCCGGCGCCGCACGACCTCGTCTTCGAGGGCGGCTACGTCCGCTGTCACGAC
>Ga0081538_10001601_pt1 | contig 23243 bp, 21 predicted proteins | sample TabmetS5T2R1_FD_71022 | JGI IMG/M metagenome (GOLD analysis project Ga0081538, IMG submission 71022) | Tabebuia heterophylla rhizosphere microbial communities from the University of Puerto Rico - S5T2R1 | ecosystem: Host-associated > Plants > Roots > Rhizosphere ... | reverse complement strand
GGCGGGGCGGGGGGGGGCGGGCCGGGGGGGGGCGCCGACCGCCCGCCCGTCGGCGCCTCCCTCCCCCAGCTCGTCGACGATGTCGAGCGCGAACGCTAGCCCGGCCGAGGGCCCGCCGATGCCGCCGGCGTCGATCTCGATGTCGACCGGAAACTCGAAGTCCTCGGCGTTTCCGACTTCGACTCCCATGACCGCCCGCTCCGGGTCGTCCTGAGCGGGTCTCGTCCCGACCGAGATCGTCGTCGCGGGCTTGCCCTCGCGCCGGACGTCGAGCTCGACGGTCTCGCCCGGCTCGACGTCCGCGAAGGCGCTCATCAGCGCGTCGGTCGTCACGACTTTCTCGCCGTTCACCCCGACGATCACGTCTCCGACCTGGAGCACGCCGTCAGCGGGGGCATCCGGGAGGACGAGCGAGACCTCGACCCCGGTCGGCGTCACCTCGACCTCCTCGCCGAGGTGCTCGAGCGCCACGGCGATGGCGACCAGCTGCGAGCGCGACATCTGGTTGAGGCTGGTGCTTCTGCGCTGCTGGTCGCTGACCCCCTGGGGGTTGAGGACGCGCTCGGGCACGAGCGAGGCTCCCTCGTGGATTCCCGGATAGATGCGCTCGAGCAAGTTCGCGCGGCCCACCCTCACGTCGACCATGTTGATGCCGTTGTCCTCGCCGGCGTCCTCGCCGGGGATCTCGACGAGCGGGTCGGTCGGCCGTGCCCTGTCGGGCAGGACGATGTAGTGGTCGGACGGGATCCAGGTGAGCGCGAGCCCGGCCAGGACCAGGAGCACGACCACCGAGACGATGATGAGTAGGCGACGACGCACGCAGCGATCGTAGCCCCGGGGTCAGGGGTCGAGGGCTCCTAAGCGCGGCTAGCTCGCCAGGACCGAGACGACGTCGCGGACGGCCGCGGCGGACTCTTCGAGCGCGGAGCGCTCCTCTGCGGTCAGGTCGAGCTCGACGATCTCCTCGACGCCCGCTGCGCCGAGCTTGACCGGAACGCCCATGTAGAGGTCGTCGAGCCCGTACTCGCCCTGCAGCAGTGCCGTGCAGGGGAGCACCCGCTTCTGGTCGAGCACGACCGCGTCGACCATCTGGGCCGCCGCGGCGCCCGGTGCGTACCAGGCCGAGGTGCCGAGGAGATCGACGAGCTCGCCACCGCCCGTGCGGGTGCGCTCGACCATCGCCTCGATCGCCTCCTGAGAGGCCAGGTCGGCGAGCGGTACGCCTCCGACCGAGGTTGCCGAGACGACCGGCACCATCTGGTCGCCGTGACCACCGAGCACCATCGCGGTCACGTCTTTCGCAGACGCGCCGGTCTCCCAGGCGATGAACGTGCTGAAGCGGGCGGTGTCGAGGATCCCGGCCATGCCGAACACGCGCTCACGCGGCCATTCCGAGACGATCTTCGCCACGTGGCACATGGCGTCGAGGGGGTTCGAGACGACGATGAGGATCGCGTCCGGCGAGCGCGCGACAGCCTCGCGCGTGACCGAGCTCACGATCTGCTCGTTCATGGTCACCAGGTCGTCCCGGCTCATGCCGGGCTTGCGCGGCAGTCCCGCCGTCACGACGACGACATCGGAGCCTACGGTCTCCTCGTAGCCGTTCGAGCCCGTGATCCTCGGCTCGTAGCCGAGCACCGGTCCCGCCTGGTTCAGGTCGAGGGCCTTGCCCTGAGGGAGGCCTTCCTTGATGTCCACGAGCACGACGTCGGCGTAGTCGCGCCGCGCGATTTCCAGGGCCGCGGTCGAGCCCACGTGGCCGGCTCCGACCACCGTCACCTTGCGTCTCACACGCGCACCCCCATCCGGTCGATGATGGCGTCGGCCACGTCACTCGTCCCGACGGCCGTCGGGTCGTCTCGGTCCGGCTTCATGTCGTAGGTCACGGACTTTCCCTCCGCGATGACCGCCGCGATCGCGCCCTCCAGCCGGTCGGCGGCGTCCCGCTCCTCGAGGTGACGGAGCATCATCACGCCGGAGAGCATCATCGCCATCGGGTTGACCCGGTTCTGGCCCGTGTACTTCGGCGCCGAGCCGTGGGTCGGCTCGAAGACCGCCGCGTGCGTCCCGAAGTTTCCGCCCGGCGCGAGCCCGAGACCGCCGATCAGGCCGGCGCAGAGGTCGGAGACGATGTCGCCGTAGAGGTTGGGGCAGACGAGAACGTCGTACTCCTCGGGGCGCTGGACGAGCTGCATCGAGAGGTTGTCCACGATCTTGTCCTCGAACTCGATGTCCTCGTTCTCGGCCGCCACCTCACGGGCGACGCGGAGGTAGAGGCCGTCCGTGAACTTCATGATGTTGGCCTTGTGCACGGCCGTGACCTTGCCGCGGCCGTTCCTGCGCGCGTAGTCGAATGCGAACTCGACGATCCGCCGTGTCCCGCTCACGGAGATCGGCTTCAGCGAAATCCCCGAATCCTCGCGGATTCGAGGGTAGCCATGAACTTCGAGCCATTGCAGCAGCTCGGCAGCGTCTTCGGTTCCTTCTTCGAGCTCGATGCCTGCGTAGAGGTCCTCCGTGTTCTCGCGGATGACGACGACGTCGACGTTGTCGTACCGCGAACGGACCCCCCGGTAGCTCTTGCACGGGCGCACCTGGCCGTACAGGTCGAGGCTCTTTCGCAGGGCCACGTTCACGGACCGAAAGCCCGTCCCCACCGGAGTCGTGATCGGGCCCTTGATGGCCACGCCGTTGCGCTTGATCGACTCGAGCACGCGGTCCGGCAGCGGGTTCCCCCCGTATCGGTCCATCACGTCGGCGCCGGCCTCCTGGACGTCCCACTCGAGCTCGACGCCGGTCGCCTCGAGGACGCGGCGCGTCGCCTCGGCGATCTCGGGCCCCGTCCCGTCGCCGGGGATGAAGGTAACGCGGTGCGGCATGGGCGCGGAGCAATTCTATTGAGAGCTCCGACCAGAATGAGCGACGTGCCGCCTGGCCGCGCTGGGCGGCCAGTCGGCGCGTCATCATCCTGGTCGAAGCTCTACCATCCGGCGGCTGCGGCCGTTCGCTACGGTGCCCGCAACAGGGAAAGGAGCCCATGAACGACTTCAAGCCGGGGTTGGAGGGCATCGTCGCCGTCGAGACGGAGATCGCAGAGCCCGACCGCGAGGGCGGCTCCCTTCGCTACCGGGGCGTGGACATCGAGGAGCTCGTCGGCCGCTACCCGTACGAGAGCGTCTGGGGCCTGCTGGTCGACGACGACCTCGACTCGAGGATGCCCGATCCCGAGCCGTACGAGCCCGCAGGCCTGACCGGCGACGCGCCGGCCGACCTCCAGGCCGAGACGGCGCGGATGGCAGGTCTGTGGGATCTCGGCAAGCTCAACGAGATCTCGGACGAGCAGGCCCGAGAGGACCTCGGCCGGCTGTCAGCGCAGATGATGTCGATCGTCGCCCGCTCGGCGCGAATCGCCGACGGGAAGACCGACGTCGTCCCTGACGACGTCGTCGCGCAGGGCTCCACCGCCGCCGAGAAGTTCCTCCTCGGCTGGCGCGGGGAGGCAGATCCCCGTCACGTCAAGGCGATCGACACCTACTGGATCTGCACCGCGGAGCACGGCTTGAACGCGTCGACATTCACGGCGAGGGTGGTTGCCTCGACGGGCGCCGACTGCGGCGCCTCCCTCTCGGCGGCCGTCGGCGCTCTCTCCGGGCCGCTGCACGGCGGCGCTCCCGCCTACGTCAAGCCGATGCTCGACGAGGTCGCCGCGCACGGCGACGCCGAGGGCTGGGTTCGCGACGCGCTCGCGAGCGGCAAGCGGATCATGGGGTTCGGGCATCGGGTGTACCGAGCCGAAGATCCGCGTTCGCGGATCCTCAAGCGCACGGCCGAGGAGCTCGGGTCGCCCTATGTGGAGATTGCGCACGAGCTCGAGATCGCGGCGCTCGCCGCCCTTCAGGAGCGCCATCCCGAGCGCGTCCTCGCCACGAACGTCGAGTACTACTCGGCGGTCGTGCTCGACATCGCGGAGATCCCGCCCCCGCTCGCGCCTGCCATGTTCGCGTGCTCCCGTGTCGCCGGCTGGTCGGCGCACATCCTGGAGCAGAAGCGGACCGGACGGCTCTTTCGCCCCTCGGCGCGGTACGTCGGGCCTGCGGCCCGCTCCTTCGCGTGAGCCTCGCCGACGCCGTCGCGCGCGCTCCCGAGCTTACGGACGAGCGCGCCCTCGCCGACCTGCGGCGCTCGGTCGACGACGACCTCGAGGCGGCCGCCCGCAGTAGCGACTACCGCGAACGGGCCCTCGCCTACCGTGCGATCGGGCAGCTTCGCTTCAACCAGAAGACCGAGCTCCTGCGCCGCGGGCTGGAGGACGAGAGCCCGGCCGCCCGCGGCTCGGCGCTCCTCTCCCTCGAGCTTCTCTCCCGAGCGCACCCAGGGGTCGTGAACGCGGTGCGCGGCACGCTGCACGCGCTCGCCAACGAGGACCCGAACCCGGCGGTGCAGCGCCTGGCCGTCCTCGCGCTCAAGAACGGCTCGCCGCAGCAGGACACGCTGACGCTGCTCGCCCACCTCGCCGCCGAGGCCGACGACCGCAATCTCCAGGCGTCGGCGAACACGGTACACGCGGCGCTGAGGAAGAAGGCCGCTGCGCGCTGACCACGGCCTGTCGTTGTCGCCATCGACAGGTCTGCTCAGGCCAATGCGGGTTCTCCTCGGCGAACTTGACGATGCTCGCTTCAGTTTGTAAAGCTATCGGCTTCAAAAACTGAAGCGAACCGAAGGGGGAGCCATGCCGGAACGGGATGTCCTGCAGGCGGCGAACGAGGTGTATGCGGACGGCTTCAGCAAGGGGGATCTGCCGATGCCGCCGGGACGGCGGCTGGCGATCGTGACGTGCATGGACGCACGAGTCGACCCGGCGAAGTGCCTCGGCCTCGACGAGGGGGACGCGCACGTGATCCGGAACGCCGGGGGCCTGGTGACCGACGACGCCGTCCGCTCTCTCGTCATCTCCCACTGGCTGCTGGGGACGCAGGAGGTGGTCGTGGTCGCCCACACCGACTGCGGGATGCTCACCTTCACCAACGACGACCTCCGCGCCAAACTGCGAGACGAGGCGGGCGCAGATGCCTCGGACGTCGACTTCAAGCCCTTCCCCGACCTCGAGGAAAGCGTGCGCGCGAGCTTGCGGACCATCCGCGAGTCGCCGCTCCTTCCGGACTCGCTAGAGGTCTCCGGGTGGGTCTACGACGTGAAAAGCGGCCGGATCAACGAGGTGACGGAGGCGGTGGCGGCCTAGCTCGTGCCTCGACGGGCATGGGGATGCGCGCGAAAGTAGGTGTCGCGCCGTCGCCGGTCCGTGACGTGGGTGTAGAGCTCGGTGGTTCCCAGGTCGGCGTGGCCTAGCATCTCCTGCACGCTCCTCAGGTCGGCTCCGCCTTCGAGCAGGTGCGTGGCGAACGAATGGCGGAGGAGATGCGGGTGGACCCGCTCCGGGTCGAGACCCGCCTTCGCGGCCAGGCGCCGCACGATCAGAAAGGCCCCCGCCCGTGTCAACGCTCCGCCCTGGGCGTTGAGGAAGAGCTCGGGACGATGCCGCCGGTCGAGGTATGGGCGCCCCCGGGCGAGGTAGCGGCGCAGCGCCTCCACCGCCTTGCCCCCAAGCGGGACGACGCGCTCCTTGTCGCCCTTCCCGACGCACCGGACGAGGCGGGCGTCGAGGTCGACGCCGCCCCGCTCGAGTCCCACAGCTTCGCTCACCCGCAGCCCAGCGCCGTAGAGGAGCTCCATGAGCGCCTGATCGCGGAAGCTCCGCGGCGTCGTACCGTTTGCCGCATCGATCAGGCGCTCGACCTCGCCCAGGGAGAGCGAGCGGGGCAGGCGCTCCCGCCGTCGCGGCAGGTCGACTTCGGCGGCCGGGTTATCGGTTCGCTGCCCCAGCGCGACGAGATGGCGGTAGAAGGTCCGGGCGGCCGCGGCGCGGCGGGCGACGGAGCTCGGCGCGTGGCCCCGCGCGCGCTGGTCGGCGAGCCAGCCCTCGATCTCCGCAGCGGTCGCGTCCCCCGGTGCCCGTCCGAGGTAGGCCGAGAGGTCGGCGAGGTCGCGGCGGTAGGCATCGACGGTGCGCGGCGCCCGCCGGGCGGCGAGGAGGGCGAGGAAGCCGTCCACGGCCGGATCGGCCACGGCCGAGTGCCTGGCACCGGGACAGGACTCGTTCGGACGTTCAGGCTCGCGGGTGGGCACGGTCGTAGACCTTCCTGAGGCGCTTCGCGTCGACATGGCTGTAGACCTGGGTCGTCGAGAGCGACGAATGGCCGAGGAGCTCCTGGATCGTCCGCAGGTCGGCGCCCCCCTCGAGCAGGTGCGTGGCGAACGCGTGGCGGAGCCGGTGCGGGTTGGGGAGGAGGCGGCGCAGGGAGGACGTGTCGAGTGGTTTCCCGCGAACGGAGAGGAAAAGCGCGTTCTCAGCGCCGCGCGCGAGCTCGGGGCGCCCGTGCTCGAGGTAGAGACTGAGGCGGTAGGCGGCTTCCTCGCCGAGCGGGACGACCCTCTCCTTGTCTCCCTTCCCGCGGACGCGCACGAGCTCCTGCTCGAAGTCGACGTCGGCGAGCGTCAGGTCGACGGCCTCCTGGGCGCGCAGCCCGGCCGAGTAGACGAGCTCGAGAAGGGCGCGGTTCCTGAGGCCGAGCGCGTCCTCGGCTTCGACCTCGGCGAGCAGGGCGTCGGTCTCGGCGGGCTTCGGCGCGTGGGGGAGCCGGCGCCGGCGCCTTCCCGAGACCGCCAGGTCGGGGACTCGGCTCGGCCCCAGCGTCGCGCGGACGAGCGAGCGCACGGCCGCCAGCTTGCGCGCAATCGTCGTCTGCGCGAGCTTTCGCGGCCTTCGGCCGGGGCGGTCGGCGCCGAGCTCCGCAGCGTAGCGGGAGAAGGCACGTGCATCGAGGTCGGCCAGGCCCAGGTGGTTGCGGCGCAGCCACCGGGCGAGCTCGTCGAGGTCCCGCCGGTAGGCACGCCGGGTTGCGTCGGAGAGCGCCTGGCTACGCAGAAAGCGTTCGATCGCGGCGTTCGTGTCCACGACGCGCAGTTCCGCCTCGCGCCTGGTGCTCCTTCAAGTAATGCTGCCTTCCGTGCTGCTCCGCCACCGCGTCCGCGATCTCGTGCTGGCGAGCTGGGAGACGGACGCCGAACGGGTTGCCCGCGTCCTGCCCGGCGGTCTCGAGCCTGCGACCGTCGACGGCCGGCATCTGGTGACGATCGCGGCGCTCCGCTGGGACGGCGGCCGCCTGGGGCACGTCCCCGTGCCCCACTTCTCGCAGGTGAACGTCCGCGTCTACGCGCGTTACCGCGACGAGGTCGCCGTGGTCTTTCTCGCGCTCCGCGTCACGCTGCTCGGGATGGGCGGCGCGCTGCTCGGCCTCCCCGTTCGTCTCGCGCGCGCGCGCGTGCGCGAGGGCGTCGTCGAGGCGAAGGGCTTCGGCGTCGACCTGCACTACCGACGGCGGGGCCCGGCCGAGCCGAGCGAGCTGGGCTCGCACGAGCTGGGGCTCGTCGAGGCTGCTGGCCTGCGGGAGCTCCGCATCCGCCGAGGCGAGGCGGCCTGGGAGCGCGCGGAGCCCGTGGGGCCGGTGCGCGCCGAGCCGCTCCTCGCGCTCGGCCTCGACCCCCAGGGGCCGCCCGAGCTCCGCTATGCGGCCCGCGCGTCGTTCGAGGCCGAGCTGCCGGCGCGCCGCGTCGGCTAGAAGGATTTCTTAGAGTCCGGGTGGTCGTTGGGGCGCGTCCGCCCCCGTCCGATCCCGAAGCCACGCCTCCACGCTCTCGTGGAGCTCGGTCGTCGTCGCCTCCGCGCTCACGCGAACCGAGTAGATGTGACCCTCGGCGCAGCGGTAGAGCTGCTCCTCGAACGGGCGCTTCCACCAGAGGAAGCCGACGACGCCGACGAACGGCGCGCCCACCGTAATGGCCGGCGGCGCCTCGCAGCCCGGGCAGGGAGGCACGCGCTCCACACGAGCAGGGTAGAACGAGACTCCCCCGCTCGGGGCGGGGGAGCCTCCTGCCTGCCGGTGGCGCGCCGTCCGTGCTCTCTAGTCGAGGCCGGCGTACGGTCCGCCTGCGTAGACGATGCGGCCGTCGACAACCGTGAGCAGCGACGTCAGGTCCTTGATCTCGTCGTCCGGAACGGTGAAGTAGTCGTCGCTCAGGACGATCAGATCCGCGAGCATCCCGTTCTCGAGCGTTCCGAGCTTCCCGTCCAGGTCGAGGAACCATGCACATTCGACCGTGGCGTGCCGCAACGCTTCGAGGCGCGTGAGCTGCTGGTCGGCCGGCACGCCGGGCACGCCAGGCAGGAGCGTGTCGCCGGTCGTGACGTACCAGAGGCTCTGGAACGGTGCCCAGGGGGCAACGTTCATCGCGTCGGTCGCCAGGCACATGTGCTCGCTGTTCTCCATCGTCGTGCGGAAGCGGGGCCCCGGCGACCCGTTTCTGACGGCGGAGAAGGTGAGCGCCCAGCCGATGCCGAGCGCCTGCGCCCGTGCCAGCTGCGTGTCGCTCGGCTGGCCGGGGTTGGGATGGGCGATGCGCCACTTCAGGTCTCCGACGGGATAGACGGTGTTGGCCGACTCGAACCCGTTGAGGATCGCGTCGATGTCGCCGACGTGCGTCTCGACGCTCAACCGCTTGGCGGCGGACCAGCGCACGATGTCGCCGTAAAGGGGATCGGTCGCCATCACGTCCTCGCCGGGGCCGAGGTACTTGAACATGTCGTCACCGAGGAAGCCGAAGGTGTTCTGCGTCTCCGGAATGACGCGAGTGGGGTCGTACCCGCTCATGGCGTTGAAGACGATGCGGGCATCGAGGCCCTCGGAGCGGTACAGCGCCATCGCGCCTTCCTCGACGTGGAGCTGGTCGTTGATCGCGCCGCCCGTGCCCCACGGGGCGTCGTTGCCGCCCGCGTCCTTCCAGGCCGTGAGGCCACGGCTGTTTGCCTCCTCGATGAAGTCGCTCAGGCACTGGCCCTCGGCGTCCACCCCGAGCGCGTCGAGCTGGGCGAGGATCGCCTGGTTCGCCGCAGTCGTCGCCGGCGCGACCAGCTGACCGGTCGGCTGGCCGTTCGCATCGAGCACCACCCCCGGCGATCCGGGCGCGAGCCCGAGCGCGTCGAGCGCGGCCTGGTTGACGCGGGGACCGGCGAAGCCGCTGCCGGTGATCCAGAGCGGGTTCGCGGGCGCCGCCGCCGTGAGCTCGGCGAACGTGAAGATCTGCGGCACGTCGAGCTGGTTCACGTTCCAGCCGCCGGCGGTCGTCCAGATCCACCGGCCGTCGGCCAGCTCCGCGGCCTTGGCCGCGTACATGCCGAGCGCCGTCGCGCGGCTGGTGACTAGATCGAGCCGGACCACCTGGGTCCAGCAGTGGTAGCCCTCGCGCATGCCGTGCAGGTGCCCGTCGATGAGCCCAGGCAGCACGCGCCGGCCGTTGAGGTTGACCACCTCCGTGTCCTTGCCCGCCAGAGCGCGGATGCGTCCGCTCTGGTCGTCGCTCGCGAGGATCACCCCGTCGCGGATGGCGATCGCCTTGGCGACGGAGTTCTCTTCGTCGAGCAGAGAGATCTTGCCGTTGTAGAGGATCAAGTCCGGGGCATTCGCCGCGGCGACCTGCTGGTTCACCGACTGCGGATTCGCCGCGATCGTCGCCACGACGATTGCAGCCACCAGCCCGAGACCGATCAGGAGCTTCCCCCTGAGCAAGCGTCTCACCTGCATTCCCCTCCCCCTCCTTCCAGGACTGAGCTGTCCGACTGTCAGACAAGCCGAGTATCTGCCTGTCGCGTGCTCTCTGTCAAGGCGCCCGGTAGGGACGACCTCGGGACGATCGACCATGGCGGGCTCGGTGGGCGGCTTGCGCATTGACGGCCTGCCCGGGTATATATGCATCGTTGTCTGACGATCAGACACCGAGGGACCTGCTCGCGCCGAGCCAGCCGATCGAGCGCCGGAACACGTACGAGCTGGTTGCGGAGAGCCTGCTCACGCTGATCAGCGAGCGGCATTTGAAGCCGGGCGACGCGCTGCCCACGGAGCGCGAGCTGATGCAGCACTACGGCGTCGGTCGCTCTTCCGTCCGCGAGGCACTGCGTATGCTCGAGTCGAAGGGGCTGATCACCGGGAGCAGCGGCGCCTTCGCGGTGGCGAACTTCCGAAACCCGTTGAACGACTCGCTGTCGCTCCTCCTCGCCGTCGAGGAAGGGAGCCTGCGCGAGCTCTTCGAGGTGCGCCGGATCCTCGAAGGCGAGGCGGTCACGCTCGCCACGGAAAGGTGCAACGAGTCCCACCTGGACCGCATGCGAGCCGCGACGGAGCTCATGCGCCAGAACCTGGGCGACCAGGACGCCTACATCGAGTCCGACGTCGCCTTCCACCTCACGATCGCCGAGGCGACGCAGAACCGACTGATCCTCCACCTGATGCACGCGATCCGCGACCAGCTCGAGCGTGCGCTGGGCTCCATCTACCGCATCCCGGGGAGCCCCGAGCAGTCGATCGAGGATCACGGGCTGATCATCGCCGCGATGGCCGAGGGCAATCCCGACGATGCGCGCGCGCAGATGCGCGACCACCTGTCCCGCGTCGAGGAGGCAGTCGAGGCGGCGACGGCGAAGGCGAGCAGGGCCGGGCGGTCGGCGTGAACCTCGGCTTCGTCGGGCTCGGGACGATGGGGGGCGGCGTCACCCGGCGCCTGCTCCAGGCCGGGCATCCCGTATGCGGCTACAACCGCTCGCGCGAGAAGGCGGCGCCGCTCGTCGAGCTCGGGCTCGAGCTGAAGGACACGCCGCGCGAGGTCTCCGAGTCCGCCGACGTCGTCTTCAGCATGGTCACCCACGCCGCCGCGGTCGACGCGATTGCCCAGGGGCCCGACGGGATCCTCGCCGGCCTCGGCGCCGGGAAGATCTACGTGGACATGACGACCTGCACACCGGAGGCGAGCCGCGCGCTGGCCGAGCAGGTCTCGCAGCTGGGCGCGCAAATGCTCGACGCTCCGGTCTCCGGAAGCGTCAGCACCCTCGAAGAGGGCAAGCTCTCGATCATGGTCGGCGGGGACGAGGACGCCTTCGCCCGGGTCGAGCCGATCCTGCTCGACATCGGCCCCAAGGTCCTTCACATCGGCTCGAACGGCCAGGCGCTGCTGATGAAGATCGCCATCAACCTGAGCCTGCACGTGCAGATGGTGGCCTTCTGCGAAGGCTTGCTCCTCGCCGAGAAAGACGGGATCGACCGCGAGGTTGCCGTCGAGGCGCTCCTCGAGAGCGTCATCGCCTCGCCGATGCTGAAGTACCGCGGTCCCTTCGTCCTCGAGATGCCGGACGAGGCCTGGTTCAACGTGAACATGATGCAGAAGGACATGAACCTGGCCCTCGAGGCCGGCCGGAAGCTGGACGTCCCGATGCCCACGACGGCGGTCTCGAACGAGCTGCTGACTGCCGCGCGCGGCATGGGGCTCGTCGACCAGGACTTTGCCGTCGTCTACGAGGTTTTGGCGCAGATGGCCGGGCTCCGGCGGGTGGCGTCCTGACCATGGCCACCAGGGCTCATCCGCTCGCCGACGTCGACGCCGCGCTCGGGCTCCGCATGTACCAGGGCATGCAGCGGATTCGCACGTTCGAGGAGCACGTGAACGAGCTCTACCGCGCCGCCAAGATGCCCGGTCTCGCCCACCTTTACATCGGCGAGGAAGCCGTCGCCGTCGGCGTCTGCGAGGCGCTCCGTCAAGACGACTACATCACGAGCACGCACCGTGGCCACGGGCACTGCCTCGCGAAGGGCGCCGCGGTCGACCGGATGTTCTGCGAGCTGCTCGGCAAGGAGGCGGGCTACTGCCGGGGCAAGGGCGGCTCGATGCACATCGCCGACCACGAGAACGGGAACCTCGGCGCGAACGCGATCGTCGGCGGCTCGGCCGGCATCGCGACCGGCGCTGCCTTCTCCGCGAAGAGCCGCGGCACCGACCAGGTCGCCGTCTGCTTCTTCGGCGAGGGCGCGCTCGGGCAGGGCGTCCTCTACGAGGTCATGAACATGGCCTCGCTCTGGAGGCTCCCGGTGATCTACGTCTGCGAGAACAATCTCTACAACGAGTACACGCACTACTCGGAGACGACCGCCGGCGAGATCGCAGCGCGACCGGCGGCCTTCGGCATTCCGGTCGAGGAGGTCGACGGTCAGGACGTCCGCGCCGTCTACGCAGCCGCCGCGGGCGCGGTGGCGCGGGCGCGGGCGGGGGAGGGGCCGTCCTTCCTCGTCTGCAACACCTACCGCTTCCACGGCCACCACGTCGGCGACGTCGACCGTTCCTACTACCGGAGCAAGGACGAGGAGACGTCCTGGGCCGGCGAGCGCGATCCGCTGCGCATCCTCGGCGAGTGGCTGCTGGCCGACGGCGGCGTCGCCCGCGAGGCTCTCGACCAGATCGAGAGCGAGATCGCCGACGAGGTGCAGGCTGGGGTCACCGCGGCCCTCGAGGCGCCTTTCCCCGAACCCGACGAGGTCGACAAGCATGTCTATCCCTAGCCTCGAGCGAACCGACACGCGTGAGCTCTCCCTCGCCCAGGCGGTCAACGAGGCGCTGGCGGAGGAGCTCCGGCGGGACCCGACGGTGTTCGTGATCGGAGAGGACGTCGCCGAGGCCGGCACGCCCTTCAAGGTGCTCGCCGGTCTCGTCGAGGAGTTCGGCTCCGACCGTGTGCTCGACTCGCCGATCTCCGAGGCCGGGATCAGCGGCATCGGCCTCGGCGCGGCGATGACCGGAATGCGGCCCGTCGTGGACATCATGTTCGGCGACTTCATGACCCTGGTCATGGACCAGGTCGCGAACCAGGCGGCCAAGGTGCACTACATGTCGGGGGGCCGCCTGAAGGCGCCGCTCACCGTTCGCACCACGCTCGGTGCGACCCGCCGCTCCGCCGCCCAGCACAGCCAGAGCCTGCACGCCTGGGTCGCGCACATCCCCGGGCTCAAGGTCGCGCTTCCCTCGACGCCCTACGACGCGAAGGGGCTCCTGAAGACGGCTATCCGCGACGACGGCCCCGTCGTCGTATTCGAGGACAAGATGATGTTCGCGACGAAAGGGCCCGTGCCGGAGGAGGAGTACACCCTCCCGTTCGGGGTCGCCGACGTGAAGCGTGCAGGGGAGGACCTGACGCTCGTGGCCACGAGCTCGATGGTCTACGTCGCCCTCGAGGCGGCCGAGGAGCTCGCGCGCGGGGGCATCAGCGCCGAGGTCGTCGACCCCCGGACGCTCGTCCCGCTCGATCGCGAGGCGCTCGTCGCCTCGGCCGCGAAGACCGGCCGGGTAATCGTCGTCGACGAGGGACACCGGAGCTTCGGCGCCTCGGCGGAGCTTGCCGCGGTCATCGGCGAGGAGGCCTTCTATCACCTCGACGCGCCGGTCCTGCGGGCGGCCGCGATGGACGTCCCGATCCCCTTTTCACCGACGCTCGAAGACCAAACGGTTCCGAGCGCCGAGGGCGTCTTCGAGCTTGCCAAGTCACTCGTGGGAAAGGACTGACATGGGCGTGAGGACCTACGGGACGATGGCCGTCGACTGGGAGGAGCGGGTCGATTTCGATCGGCTCCGGCGGGAGCGGCTCGCGCGCGCGAAAGAGGGCCTGGCGCGGTCGGAGCTGGGGGCGCTCCTCTGCTTCGACATGGCCAACATCCGCTACATCACGGCCACGCACATCGGCACGTGGGCGATGGACAAGCTGATCCGCTTCTGCCTGCTGCCCCAGGGCGACGACCCGATCATGTGGGACTTCGGCTCGGCCGCGCGCCACCACAAGCTCTACAACCCGTGGCTCGGCGAGGAGCGCTCCCGCGCGGGGATCTCGACGCTGCGCGGCTCCGTCAAGGGGCGGGCAGAGTCGGTCGCGGAGAAGATCAGGGTCGAGCTGGAGGAGCGCGGCCTGCTCGGCGAGCCGCTCGGGGTCGACGTGATCGAGCTGCCGGTCCTCGAGGCCCTCCAGAACGAGGGGATCACGGTCGTCGACGGCCAGGCGCTCATGCAGGACGTCCGCAAGCTGAAGACGGTGGACGAGCTGACGCTTCTCAGCACCGCCTGCGCGATGGTCGACGGCGCTTACGAGGATCTCTACCGCGCGATGAAGCCGGGAATGCGGGAGAACGAGTGCGTCGCGCTGGTGAGCAAGGTCCTGCTCGAGCGCGGCTCGGAGCATGTCGAGGGCGTGAACGCGATCTCGGGCGAGCGCTGCAGCCCCCACCCGCACGTGTTCACCGACCGGATGCTGCGCCCCGGCGACCCGGCCTATTTCGACATCCTGCACGCCTTCAACGGCTACCGCACGTGCTACTACCGCACGTTCGCCGTCGGCAGCGCATCGCCCGCCCTCGTCGACGCGTACAGGCGCGCACGCCACTACCTCGACCAGGCGATCTCCATGATCCGCCCAGGCGTGACGACGGCCGAGGTCGTCGCCGTCTGGCCGGAGGCTCAGGAGTTCGGCTTCCCGGACGAGGAGGCGGCGTTCGCCCTGCAGTACGGCCACGGCGTGGGCCTTTCGATCTGGGAGAAGCCGATCTTCAGCCGGCTCGTCTCCTTCGATTACCCCGAGGTGATCGAGGAGGGCATGGTCTTCGCGCTCGAGACCTTCTGGCCGGCTTCGGACGGCTGGTCGGCCGCCCGGATCGAGGAACAGCTGATCGTCACCGCCGAGGGCTGCGAGGTGATCACGCGCTTTCCCGCCGAGGAGCTGCTCGTCACCGCGGGCGGCCACTACACCGCTACGGGTCCGCTGCCGGGCACCCGCGAGACGGAGTCGCACCGAAACCAGAGCGGCACTCTCGACTGGGTCGTGGCGGGAGCGCGCAGCGAAGGGGCGGGATTCGAGGCGTAGGGGAAGCCGGAATGCCTACCGACGTGATCATGCCCGCCCTCGGGATGGCCCAGGAGACCGGCACGGTTCTCCGCTGGCTCAAGGCCGAGGGCGACGACGTGGCGAAGGGCGAGCCGCTGCTGGAGGTCGAGACCGACAAGGTCACCGTCGAGATCGAGGCGCCCGCGGACGGCCGGCTGGCCGCGCTTCGCGCCGGCGAGGGATCCGAGGTGCCGGTCGGCGAGGCCGTGGCCGTGATCGTCGCGGGCGGCGAGGAGCTGCCCGCCACGAGCGAGAGCATCGGCGCCGTGATGGTGTCCGAGCCGTCGCCGACCCTTGCCGCGGCCCCGGAGGCCGCGCCGGCCGCGGCGGCGACGGCCGCGCCCCGGCGCAGGCTCGCCTCGCCGAAGGCGCGCCGGCTGGCAGCCGAGCGCGGGGTCGACCTCGATTCGCTCGTCGGCGGCAGCGGGCCGCACGGAGCGCTCGTCGCGGCCGACATTCCGGACGGCGGCCCTGCCGCGGCGGCCTCGGGCGGCGAGGAGCTCCCGCTCTCCCGGATCTGGAGCATCATGGCCGAGCGGATGACGCAGAGCTGGACGAGCGCTCCGCACTTCTACCTCCTGCGCGAGGTGGACGCGGGCCGGCTCGGAAGCTGGCGCGAGGTGGCGAGAGGACGGCTCGGGCGCGAGGTCAGCGTCACCGACCTCCTCGTCCGGGCGACGGCCGCGGCGCTCGGTGACCATCCGCGCCTGAACGCCGCCTGGGTGGACGGAGGCATCCGCCTGAACGCGGAGGTGAACGTCGGGATCGCGGTCGCCGTCGAGGACGGCCTTGTCGTGCCGGTGATCCACGGCGCCGACGGCATCGGGCTCGGCGCCATCGCCGAGCGGCGCGAGGACGTCGTCGCGCGTGCGCGCGAAGGCGCGCTTCGCCTCGAGGACGTCGAGCGGGGAACCTTCACCATCTCGAACCTCGGGATGTTCGGCGTCGACGCGTTCAACGCCGTCGTCAACCCGCCGCAGGCGGCGATTCTCGCGGTCGGTCGCATCGTCGACCGCGTGGTCGCTGTCGATGGCGCTCCCGTCGTGCGGCCGACGACGGTGCTGACGCTCAGCTGTGACCACCGCGTTGTGGACGGCGCCCGCGCGGCGCAATTCCTGGACGCTCTCGCCACGCTGATCGAGGAGCCGGCAGGCCTTGCGGACTGAGACGCTCCCGGTGAAGGACCTCGAGAGGTCGAAGGGCTACTCGCCCAAGCCCCCCGCCGAGGAACGGGAGGGTCGCCTCGAGCGGGCGCGGCGGTCCATGGAGGCCCACGAGCTCGACGGCCTCCTGGTCTGGGGCTCGGCCTCCGCCAACAGCGACCCGATCCGCTTCCTCTCCGGCTACCTCCACGTCTTTCCGGGCGCGAGCTCGCTTCTGCTCGTCCCGCGCGAGCGCGACCCCGTGCTCCTCGTCGACCAGCCGTGGCACCTCGAGGAGGCCCGCAAGATGTCCTGGGTCGAGGACATCCGGCCCTTCCCGAACCCTTCGCGCCGTTGGCTCGCGCACGAGCTCCGCAGCGCGATTCGCGACTCCGTTCGAGCCGCCGGGCTGACGGCCGGCCGTCTGGGCGTGTTCGGCGGGGAGATGCCCGCCGTCTATGCCGAGATCCTCGCCGAGACGCTGCCCGAGGCTTCCTTCGGCGACGCGGTCCCGGTCTGGGAGGACATCGTCGGCGCACCCTCGGCCTACGACGCGGAGAAGATCCGGCAGACCGCAGCGGTTGCCGACCGCGGTCTGGCCGGGGCCGTCGAGGCGGCCGGCGAGGGCGTCCCCGAGTACGAGTTCTGCCACGCCTCGCTCGCCCGGATGGCCGCGGCCGGCGCCGACTTTCTGCACGGCAGCGGGTTGTCGACCCACGTGAACACGGGGTCGTTCAGCGACGTGGTCTCCAACGTCCGTCCTCATCTCTTCTCCCGGCGGCCGCTCGAGGCCGGCCAGATGTTCTGGTTCGACCTCTCCGCCTGCTGCGAGGGCTACTACACGGACACGGACCGGACGATCTCGGTCGGCGAGCCGTCCGCCGAGCAGCAGCAGCTCTACGAGGTCGCGGCGGAGATGTACCGCGTGATGCTGGCCGAGGCGCGCGCGGGCCTGCGGGGCGGAGATCTGTGGGAGTCGGCCACGAGGGTCGCCGTGGATGCCGGCTACGGCGACTACTCGAACCACGTCTACCTCGGCCACACGACCGGCATCACCACCTCGTCGCGCCCCGTCGTGGCGCGCGGGGAGACGGCGGAGCTCCGAGCGGGGAGCTTCCTCAACATCGAGCCGGGCATCTTCGTGCCGGGAGTGGGCTCGGCGTGCATCGAGAACACGCTCCACATCACCGAGGACGGGGCGACCCCGATCAACGAGTTCGGGATCGAGATCCATGTCGTGTGATGTCCCGGGGCGGAAGAACCCGTTTCGGAATGAGACGGGTTCTAAGTGGTTGGAGGCGTCGCCGTACCGCGGGCGGGTTGCCTCAGGAATCGGTCACTGCGGAAAGGGAGGACTACATGCGTAGGATCGTTTGGTTCTTCGCTCTCGTTCCCGTCCTTCTCGCGCTCGTCTTTGCGGCCGGTTGCGGCGGCGACGACGACGAGGGAGCCGGGGACACGGGAGCGGCCGGTGACACCGGGGGCGGCGAAGCGAGCGGGGAGCCGATTCGCATCGGCGCGTCGCTTCCGCTCACGGGCGAGTTCGCCGAGCCGGGCGAGGCAGCGAGGCGCGGCTACGAGGTCTGGATGGAGATGGTGAACGAGTCGGGCGGCCTGCTCGGGCGTCCGGTCGAGATGGTGATCAAGGACGACCAGTCCGACCAGAACCTCGTAGTCACCGACTACAACGCGCTCATCGATCAGGACCAGGTCGATCTCCTGCTCGGCACCTTCTCGTCGCTCCTCAACATCCCGGCCTCAGCCGTGGCCGAGCGGGCGCAGATGGTGTACGTCGAGCCGGCCGGCGGAGCGCCCGAGATGTTCAACCGGGGCTTCGAGTATCTGTTCTTCGCGCAGCAGGCCACCGCTCCGCACCAGGCCGACCTCTTCTCCGAGTGGGTGCTGAGCCTGCCCGAGGGCGAGCGGCCGGCCACGGCCGCCTACATCGCTGCCGACGACCCGTTCGGCGCACCCGTCGCCGAGGGCATCCAGGCGCAGCTCGAGGCGGGAGGCGTCGAGACGGTCTACTCGGAGATCTACCCGCCGGAGACGGTCAACTTCGACGCGATCGCGGCCGACGTCGCCGCCCAGCAGCCCGACGTGATCGCGCAGGGATCCGCCGGCCTCCAGGACGGCGTCAACCTGATCTCGGCGCTGACCGCCGCGGGCTACAGCCCCCAGCAGATGTTCCAGGCCTCGACCCCGTCGTTCGCCGACCAGTACTCGGACGCGATCGGGATCGAGAACACCGAGGGCATCTTCTACGCGGTGAGCTACCACGTCGACTCGCCCACCCCGGGGAACGAAGAGTTCCTCGCGGCCTACCGGGCGAAGTTCAACGAGGACCCGGCCGAGGACGCGGCGGACGGGTACGCGGCCGCCGAGGTTCTGCAAGCCGCCGTCGAGGCCGTCGGGTCGATCGACGACCAGGCGGCGCTCAAGGACTGGCTGCACGCCAACACCGTGGAGACCATCCTCGGACCGCTCAGCTGGGACGAGACCGGCGCCCCCGAGCAGGCGTTCCTCCTCGCGCAGTGGCAGAACGGCGACGAGGAGATCGTGGCGCCCGCGGAGGCCGCCACCTCCGACACCATCGTGAACCCCAAGCCGCCGTGGTCGGGACGCTAGCGAGCGACTGAGGCACCACGGGGACCGGCCGGAGAGCCCCGAACTCTCCGGCCGGACTCCACCTCGGGACCGTGACTCAGCTGATCCAGACCATCGTCCTCGGCCTCCTCCTCGGAGGCGTCTACGCGCTGCTCGCGTCGGGGCTGACCCTGATCTTCGGCGTCATGGACGTGATCAACGTCGCCCAGGGGGCGCTGATCATCCTCGCCGCCTTCATGACCTGGGCGCTGTGGAACGAGACGGGGCTCGACCCGCTGCTCGGCGTCCTCGTGACGACGCCGGCGATGTTCCTGATCGGCTTCGGGATCTACCTGGCCACGATCCGGTGGATCCTGGGCAAGCCCGCATCAACGTCGGTGATCCTGACCTTCGGGTTAGCCCTGATCATCGAGGGGGTCATGGGATGGGTGTGGACCGCGACGCTGCACCGCTCGACGCCGGACTACTTCAACCAGTCGTTCACGATCGGCGACATCTACCTCCGCAAGGCCCAGGTCTACGGCTGCGCCATCGCCATCGGCGTGCTCGCCATCCTCTACGTGATCATCCGGGTGACCTGGCTCGGCCGGGCGATCCGGGCGGTCTCGGCGAACCTGAGCTCGGCGAAGCTCGTCGGCGTGAACCCCAGGACGGTCGCCGCGCTCACGTTCGCGATCGGCGTCGCCACGACGGGCGCGGGCGGCTCGATCGCATCCGTGCTCTACCCGTTCCTGCCCGCCTCCGGGTACCAGTGGATCTCCCGCCTGCTCGGGATCATCGTGCTCGGCGGGATGGGCAGCCTGCCCGGGGCCGTCGTCGGCGCGCTCCTGCTCGGCGTCGCGGAGACGATGACCCAGACCTACGTCTCGCCCCAGTGGGCGACCATGGTGCCCTGGGTCGTGATCATGGTCGTCCTGCTCCTGCGGCCTCAGGGGCTGATGGGCCAGAAGCTCAGGGAGGACGTCGCGCTGTGACGGCGGCAATCAGGCGTCTCGGTCGGCACGGTGGCGCGATCGCCGTCGTCGCCCTCTTCGTCACGATCCTCGTCTTCCCGGCCATCTCGGACAACCGCTACTACCAGACGATCATCATCCTCTCGCTGCTGCTCGCGATCATGGCGAGCAGCTGGAACATCATCTCCGGCTTCGCCGGCTACGTCTCGCTCGGGCAGACGGTGTTCCTCGGAATCGGCGCGTACACGACCGCCATTCTCTCGCTGCGCGTCTTCGGGCCCGACGAGTTCGGCCAGGGCGGCGCCAACCCGTTCTACTTCGTGCCCATCTCGGCGATCGTGGCGGGCCTGTTCGCCGCCGCGATCGGCCCGATCATCATGCGGACGCGCGGGCACTCGTTCGTGATCCTCACGATCGCGTTCCTGTTCGTGATGCAGCTGATCGCGCTCAACTGGACCGAGCTCACGTACGGGAACCGGGGCCTGTCGCTGCCGCTCCCGGACTGGCCCCGCGAGTGGGGGAACCTGCCGTTCTACTACGTCTTCTTCGGCCTCCTCCTGATCACGATCGCGACCGCCTGGTGGATCAGGCGGACGAAGTTCGGCATGGGGCTGATCGCCATCCGCGAGGACGAGGACAAGGCGGCCTCGGTCGGCGTGAACACGCCGATCTACAAGATGCTCGCCTACATCGCGAGCGCGGTCTGGATCGGCGCCGCCGGCGGGGTCTACGCCTACTACCTGAGCTTCATCGACCCGCGCAACCAGTTCGACATCGTCTACAGCGTCTTCGTCGTCCTCGCCGTCCTGCTCGGCGGCCGGGGGACGATCTGGGGGCCGGTGCTCGGCGCGTTCATCCTCGAGCCGCTGAACCAGATCACGAACAACGACTTCAACCGCTGGTTCGGGCAGGGTGTCTGGGACGCCAACAAGCGCCTGATCTTCTTCGGCGCGCTTCTCATCCTCGTCGTCCTCTTCCTGCCGCGGGGGATCATCCCGAGCGTCCGGGAGATCTTCACGAGGCGCCGGGTGTCGAAGGTCGCGGCCGAGGTCGGCGCCCGCTTCGAGCGGAAGCCGATGCGCGTGGTCGAGCGTGCCGCGGCCGAGGCCGAGCAAGCCCCGGCCGCGCCGCTCCTCGAGGTGCGCGGCGCCGAGAAGCGCTTCGGCGGGGTCAAGGCCGTCGACGGCGTCTCGCTCGCGGTCGAGCGCGGCACGACCACGGCGCTCATCGGCCCGAACGGATCGGGCAAGACGACGCTCTTCAACCTGATCGACGGGACGATGCCGCTCGACCGCGGCGAGATCTGGTTCGACGGAGAGCGTGTCGACAAGCTCGCCCCCTACCGCCGGGCGCATCGCGGGATCGGCCGCACGTTCCAGATCACGCGCCTGTTCAGGCAGATGACCGTGCTCGAGAACGTCGTCGCGCCCCTCCGTTCCTTCTCCTGGCGCCGCCTCGGCTCCGACGCGGTCAGCGGTCCTGAGTCCGAGCGCGCCTACGAGCTGCTCGAGTTCGTGGGCATGCAGCGGTTCGCCGATCACCAGGCCGGGACGCTCTCCTACGGCCAGGGCAAGCTCGTCGAGCTGGCCCAGATCCTCATGCTCGACCCGAAGCTGATCATGCTCGACGAGCCCGCGGGCGGGATCAACCCGACGCTCATCGCCCACATGGAGGAGATGATTCTCGAGCTGAACCGGCAGGGCACGACCTTCCTGGTCGTCGAGCACAACATGCCCCTCGTCCTAGGGCTCTGCGACCCGGTGTGCGTCCTCGCGCGCGGCAAGTCGATCTGCACGGGGACCCCGGAGGTCGTGCAGGCCGACCCGGCCGTGCTCGACGCCTACCTCGGCGAGGACTTCGTCCTCGAAGAGAAGGCGGAGGTGAAGTCATGAGCTTGGTGCGGCTCCAGGAGGTGTTCGCCGGCTACGGCGGCGGCGACGTGCTCCAGGGCCTCGACCTCGGCGTCGACGACGGCTCGGTCACCTGCATCGTCGGGCCGAACGGGGCGGGGAAGTCGACGGTGCTGCGGGTCGTGAGCGGCCTCATCAACCCGCGCAAAGGCGCGGTCCACTTCGACGGCGAGGCGATCGGAGGCCGCGACCCCGCCGAGATCCTCAAGCTCGGCATCGTCCAGGTGCCGCAGTCGCACGGGCTCTTCCCGAACCTGACCGTCCGCGAGAACGTGCTCATGGGCGCGTACGTGATCCGCCGCGACCGGCAGCTCGTGAAGAAGCGCTACGCGCAGGTCTCCGAGATCTTCTCCATCGTCGCCGAGCGCGGCGACGAGAAGGCGGGCAACCTCTCGGGCGGCCAGCGGCGGATGGTCGAGTTCGGGCGCTCGCTCATGCTCGACCCGCGCCTCGTCCTCCTGGACGAGCCGTCGCTCGGGCTCGATCCCAAACATCTCAAGCACGTCACCGACTCGATCGAGCTGATGAAGGACGCGGGGAAGACGATCCTGCTCGTCGAGCAGAACGTCCGCTTCGGCCTGCGGCTCTCGACGCACGGCGTGGTCATGGAGAGCGGCCGCGTCCTGCTCGTCGGCACGGCCGGCGAGGTGCTGTCGAACCCGGAGATGGCCGACCTCTTCTTCGGCGGCTCCGCACAGGCCGACGCCAAGGCGGCCACCAACGGCGACCCGCAGGCCTCCTCCGGCCAGGACACGTCCGCCGGGTGACGGGGCCGGCGCTCGCCGCGGCGGCCGGGCTCGGGTTCGGCGTCTTCCAAACGCTGAACCGGCGCGCGGTCGGCGGGATGAACGACGCCTACCTGGCGACCTTCCTCCAGCTGGTCACCGCGCTCGCCGTCCTGATCGTCGCCAGCCTCTCGACCGAGGATCTCGGCCTCCTCGGCGACGCCACGGCGATCTCGCTCTTCTACTTCTCGCTGGCCGGGGTGATCCACTTCTCGCTCGGCTGGACGCTCCTGAACATGAGCCAGATGCGTATCGGCGCGGCGCGCTCGAGCCCGCTGCTCGCGACGACTCCCGTCTTCGGAGCCGTGATCGCCATCCTGATCCTGCAGGAGGTGCCCGCGGCAGTGGTCTGGCTCGGCGTCGCGCTCGTCACGGCCGGCGCCCTCGTGGTCTCGCTCGAGCGCGTCTCCGAGCAGGGCTGGGGCGTGCCCTGGCAGGACACGTTTCCGGGGCTCGCCACCGCGCTCGCCTGGGCGATCAGCCCGATCCTGATCAAGGAGGGGCTCGAAGGCCTGCCCTCCCCGCTGCTCGGTCTGACGCTCGGCATGGTCGTCGCCGTCCTCGTGTACGCGATCGCCTTGCCGCTGCGTCCGTCCGTGGACGGCCCGGCGCTCGGCTCGCGGATCTCGCTCGCGTTCAAGCTGCTCGCCGGCATCATGGTGGGCCTCTCGGTCTGGGCCCGCTGGGCCTCGCTCGACTACACGAGCATCGCCGTCGTCCTCGCGCTCGGGCTGCTCTCCGTTCCCGTTGTCCTCCTGCTCTCGCCCATGCTCATGGGCCGGCACGTGGAGCGAGTGACCCCGCAGATCTGGTTCGGCGCGGCCCTCGTGGTCGTCGGCGGGCTCGTCCTCGTCTTCCTCTCGTGACGGTCGTCGACGCGCACGCCCACGTGGTGGTGCCCGGCCTCGGCGCGGAGGTGCGCTGGGACGACCGTGGCCAGGTGGTCGAGCTGGGCGGCAAGGCGATCCGCGCCGCCGTCCGCGAGTTCG
>Ga0081538_10001600_pt1 | contig 23244 bp, 27 predicted proteins | sample TabmetS5T2R1_FD_71022 | JGI IMG/M metagenome (GOLD analysis project Ga0081538, IMG submission 71022) | Tabebuia heterophylla rhizosphere microbial communities from the University of Puerto Rico - S5T2R1 | ecosystem: Host-associated > Plants > Roots > Rhizosphere ... | reverse complement strand
TCCACCCACAGCGCGGACCCCGGGGCGGCCACGGGGGGGGCGATCGCGCGCGGCAAGCCGGGGATCTACAACGTCGTGGACGACGAGCCGACGCCCAGCCGTGACTGGATCCCCGTGCTGGCCGGCGTCCTTGGCGCGAAGCCGCCGCGGCGGGTGCCACGCTGGCTCGGTCGCCTTCTGGCCGGCGAGGTGGCGACGGTGATGATGACCGAGGGCCGCGGGGCCTCGAACGCGAAGGCGAAACGCGAGCTAGGCTGGCAGCCCCGCTACCCGAGCTGGCGGCAGGGCTTCGCTCAGGGGCTCGGTTGAACCGTGTCCGAGGAGTTCGACGAGCTGCGGCCCAAGGCGTTCGCGATCGCCTACCGCATGCTCGGAAGCGTGAGCGAGGCGGAGGACGTCGTCCAGGAGGCGCTCCTCCGCCTCCACCGCGCGCTCGACGAGGGTGAGCGGATCGAGTCCCCGCGGGCTTACCTGTCGACCGTGGTGACCCGGCTCGCGATCGACGACCTGCGGTCGGCGCGCGCCCGGCGCGAGACCTATGTCGGCGACTGGCTGCCGGAGCCGCTCGTCACGAGCGCCGACGAGGATCCCGCGCGGCACGCCGAGATGGCCGATTCGCTCTCGCTCGCCTTCCTTGTGCTCCTGGAGAGCCTCTCCCCGGAGCAGCGCGCGGTCTTCCTGCTGCACGACGTCTTCGACTACCCGTACGAGCGGATCGCGGAGATAGTCGGCAAGAGCGAGCCGGCGACCCGCCAGCTGGCCGTGCGGGCCCGCCGGCACGTCGACGAGCGGCGCCCCCGCTTCGAGGCCTCGCGCCGGCAGCGCGACGAGCTCGCCCGGCGCTTCCTGGCGGCCACCGAGGAGGGCGACCTCCGGGCGCTCGAGGAGCTGCTCGCCGCGGACGTCGTGCTCCACGGCGACGGCGGCGGCAAGGCGCCCGCCCTCGCGCGGCCGTTGCACGGCCGCCGGAGGGTGGCCCGCACGCTCGTGACGTGGGCCCGACAGGCGCGGCGCTTCGGCGGCGTCACGATCCGCCCCGTGGAGGTGAACGGCCAGCCGGGAGCGATGTTCGTCCACTCGAGCGGGAAGCTCGTGAGCGTGATGTCCTTCGACGTGGCTGCGGGTCGGATCCAGGCGGTCAGATCGATCGTCAACCCGGACAAGCTGCGTCACATCGGCTCGCCCGCGGACCTCGGCGCGCTCCTCCGCGGGCGCCGCTGAACCGCCCGCCCTACAGCTCGTCGATCCCGCGCGAGATCGTGCCGAGCGCCCCCGCCGCGGTGCGGCGCTCCGCCCCGGTGAGGGACTCGAAGAGCTTTCGCTGGGCGGTCCTGACCCACGTCCGCTTCTCGTCGAGGACGCCGAGGCCGTCCCGCGTGAGCGCGACCGTGACGAGCCGGCCGTCCTCGCCGATGTCGCGGCGCCGCTCGACGAATCCGCGCCGCTCGAGCGCCCGGAGCGCGCGCGTGGCGCTCGGTACGGCCACGCGCGCCGCGTGAGCCACCTCGCTCACGGTCAGCGGCGCATCGGCCAGGGCGTCCATCACCCAGTACTGCGACATGGTGAGCTTGGTGGCGCCGCCCGGGACCCCGCGACCGCTGGAGCGCAGGACCGCCCGAAAGAGCTCCTCGAGCGCGGTGCCGAAGGCGTCCAGCTCGTCGGGGGAGGGCGCGGCGGCCTGGGCGTGCGCGTCCCGGGCCTCCTCCCGCTCCCGGGCGCGGCGCGCCCCGGTCAGCTGTTTCGGGACGGCCACCCTGGGAAATTTAGCGTGCTAAGGGAATGTGCTAGAGTACTTAGCGCGCTAAAGGATTGGAGTGACGACCTTCCATCGCATTCTCGTCGGAGTCGACGACACGCCCGCCGCCCGCAAGGCGCTTCTCCGCGCCGTCGACCTGGTGAAGGCGGGCCACGGGCGCCTCGGGCTGCTTAGTAGCGCGCCGGCGCCACCGCCGCTCACGGCGGCGGGCCCCGTCGTCGTACCGGTGAGCCGCGAGCGGCTCGAGCAGGAGCTCCTACAGTGGGCCCGGCGGAACGTCGAGGACGCCGCCCGGCTCGTGCCCGGCGAGGTGCCGATCACGAAGCTCGTCACGCGCGGAGCGCCCGGCAAGGCGCTCCTGCGCGAAGCCCGGAGCGGCTGCTGGGACCTGGTGGTGGTCGGCCAGTCGAGCCGGCGCCGCCGCCTACTGCGGTCGGTCGGCGACCGGCTGAAGCGGCGAAGTGGCGTGCCGGTGCTCGTGGTCCACGAGGAGCCGGCCGAGCCGGGCCGCAACCGGCGCCTGGGACTCCGCCTCCGGCCGCGCCGGCGCCGGCCCACGCAGCCGAGCGCCGCTTGAGCGTCGCTCTAGCGCGTCTCCGCCGCCAGGGCGACCTGGTCCTCCAGCCCGGCGACCGGGCCCGCGGTTCCGCCGGTGCGCTTGCGCTCGCGGACCTCGAGCCGGCGGGACAGCCGCGACAGCGCGAAGTTCGTGACGACGAACAGCAGGCCGATGAAGATGAAGACCTGAAGGACCGGCGCCGTCACGCCGCCCACGAAGGCGGTGAAGCCACTCGACAGGGTGCGGCCGTGCCGCATCACCTCCTCGATCGCGATGATGCTGACGAGCGTGGTGTCCTTGTTGAGCGTGATGAGCTGCGACACCGTCGCGGGCACCATGCGCCGAAGGCCCTGGGGCAGGATCACGTAGCGCAGCTGCTGCGGATAGGTGAGGCCGACGGAGGCGGCCGCCTCGCCCTGGCCGCGGTCCAGGGAGAGGATGCCGGCGCGCATGATCTCGGCGATTACTGCCGAGTTGTAGAGCACCAGCCCGAGGATGCCGGCGAAGACCCGCCCCGACTGCAGGGCCTCGGGGAAGAAGCCCGGCACCACGTCCTCGTAGGCGCGCGCCCACGACGCGGGCATCGCCAGCGCGAGGTAGAGGATGATGAAGATGAGCGGCAGGTTGCGCCACACATCGACCCAGATGCCGGCGACGAGGCTCACCGGCCGCAGCCTCGCCAGCCGCCCGAGCGCCAGAACGAGTCCGAACGCCAGCGAGAAGACGATGGCTATCGCCGCGATCTCGAGGTTGACTAGGAAGCCCTCGAGCAGGAACCGCAGGTTGTTGTCGGTGGTGACCCACTCCCAGTTGCTCGGATCGAACAGGTAGTCCATGCCTCACCTCACCTGCGAATCGCGTAGCGGGCCTCGAGCAAGCGTACGGCGACGGTCGCCAGCCCGGTGAGGATCAGGTAGCCGACGGCCGCCCAGAAGAAGACCTCGTCGGTCGCGAACGTGCGCGAGTTGACGAGCCTCGCCTGGTGCAGCAGGTCGCCGAGCGCGAGGAGCGAGACCCCGACGATCGCGGAGTTCTTGATCATCGCGATCGTGAGGCTCCCCAGGTGAGGTATGACCGTCCGGAACGCCTGCGGCAAGACGACGTAGCGCAGGGTGCGCGGGTAGTCGAGCCCCAGCGACAGCGAGGCCTCGATCTGGCCCTTGCCCACGGCGAACACACCCGAGCGCAGCGCCTCGGCGACGTAGGCCGCCGTGTAGAGGCCGAGGCTCGCCGTCGCGGCGACCCAGGCGTCGATCGGGATCCCGGCCCGTCGGAGGCCGGCGAACGAGATGAACAGCAGGACCAGCAGGGGCGTGTTGCGGAAGGTCTCCACGAACACGCCCCCGATCCAGTTGAGCGGCTTGACCGGGGCCACCCGCAGCGCGGCCACGAGGGTCCCGACGACCATCGCGATCGCGAACGAGATCGCGACGAGGCGGATCGTCACCCAGAAGCCGGAGCTGAACTCCGAGAAGTGCTCGCTGAGTACATCCCAGAGCTCAGCCACCGGTCAGGCCCCCAGTTCGCTAGGCGCCGATCTGGAGCGCCTCCTGCAGCGTCATCTCCGGGGGCTGCTCCTGCCTGTCGAGATGCCGGCCGACCCACTTCTGATAGGTCTCCTCCCAGCGTCCGTCCTCCTCCATCTGCGTCAACACCTGGTCGACGAAGCGCTTCATCTGCTTGTCGCCCTCCTTGATCCCGACGCCGTACGGCTCGACCGTGAGCCGATCGCCGACCATCTGGAGGCTGTCGTCCTGGATGATCATGCCGGTCAGGATCACGTCGTCGGTCGAGATGGCGTCGATCGCCTCGTTCTGGAGCAGCTCGAGGCACTCGGAGTACGTGTCCACGAGCCTCAGGTCGGCGTCGGGGGCGCGTTCCCGGATCGTCTCCTCGTAGGTCGAGCCGAGCGCGGTGCATACGCTCTTTCCGTTCAGGTCCTGGAGCCCCTTGATGTCCGAGCCCTTCGGCACCAGGATCCGCCCCTCGGCGATGTAGTAGGGCTCCGAGAAGTCGATCTCCGTGTCGCGCTCGGCGTTGATGGTCATGGTCGAGAGGATCAGGTCCACCGTGCCCCGCTCGAGGAACGGGATCCGGTTGTCGGAGATCGCCTCGATGAACTTGGGCTTGACGCCGAGCTCCTCGGCGATGAACCTGCCCAGGTCGACGTCGAACCCCTCGACCTCGTCCGTCTGGGGGTTGAGGAAGCCGAACGGCGGGACGTCGTACTTCACACCGATCGTGATCTCGCCGTTTCGCTGGATCTTCCCGAGCGGCGTGTCGGCGGGGAACTGGCGCGCCTCGCCCGCGGGCTCGCCGCCGTTTCCGCCGCCGCCGTCGTCGTCATCATCGTCGCCGCAGCCGGCGGCGAGGAGCACGCCGAGAACGAGTGCAAGCGTGGCCAGCAACTGCAGCGCCCTGGTCCATTTCATGTCTGATCTCCTCGCGTTTCAGTGGTGGATGATCTTGTCCACGAACTCCTTCGCCCGCGGGCTCTTCGCCGCCTGGAAGAACTCGTCCGGCGGCCCCTCCTCGACGATCTCGCCGTAGTCGATGAAGACGATGCGGTCGCAGACCTCGCGCGCGAACCCCATCTCGTGCGTCACGACGATCATCGTCATGCCCTCGTGCGCGAGGTCGCGCATGACGTCGAGCACCTCGCGGATCATCTCCGGGTCGAGCGCGGAGGTGGGCTCGTCGAACAGCATGAGCTTCGGCTCCATCGCGAGCGCCCGGGCGATCGCGACCCGCTGCTGCTGCCCGCCCGACAGGTCCGCCGGGTACTCGTCCGCCTTCTCGGGGATGCCCACCCGCTCCAGCAGCGTCCGCGCTCGCCGCTCCGCCTCCTCCCGCGCGACGCCCTTGCCCTTCACCGGGCCGAGCACGATGTTGTCGCGCACGGTCATGTGCGGGAAGAGGTTGAACTGCTGAAAGACCATTCCGATCTCCGCCCGGAGTCGGGTCACGGCCTTCCCGGAGTAGTCGATCGGCTGGCCCTCGAAGCGAACCTCACCCGAGTCGACGGGCTCGAGCCCGTTGACGCAGCGGAGGAGCGTCGACTTGCCGGATCCGGACGGCCCGGCGATGACCACCGCCTCGCCGCGCGCGATCTCCAGGTCGACGCCGTCGAGCACGACGTTCTCGCCAAAGCTCTTGCGTACGTCTCGGAGGCCCACCAACGGAGTGGCGGGCGCGGCAACCGCACTATCCGGCCGAGCGGCGGCCACCTCGTCCGCTGAGCCCTCGGGCCCGCTCATCCCGCAACGTTCTTGCCCCGGGGGCCCCCAACGGAAACGACATCTCGCGCCGGCGGAGGCGCCGGCCGGGGCGACTTGCGACGAGCGAGATCAGCAACGCGCTCGGTGGCGGCGATCGTGCGCCGCGGCGGCCGGAGGGCCCGGCCGCGGCGGCCGGCCCGGGGTCGCCCGGGCCTCAACGGTCGCCACGGCGCGTCCGAGTACCGGGGGGTTCCATACAAAACGGGACACATACTCCCGAAATGTGTGGAACCCCGGCCGCACGGGCGTTCCGACGGCAGATCGCCGCCGCGTATGCGTAGTCTCGGACGAGATGAGCGACACCTTCACGATCGGCGGGGACCTCGAAGTTCGCCGGCTCGGCTTCGGTGCGATGCGGATCACGGGCAAGGGGATCTTCGGCCCGCCCGACGATCCCGAGGAGGCGCGGGCCCTGCTGCGGCGGGTCGTCGAGCTCGGCATGGATCTGATCGACACCGCCGACTCGTACGGCCCCGAGGTGAGCGAGAGCCTCATCGCCGAGGCGCTGCATCCGTATCCAGACGGGCTCGTCATCGCCACGAAGGGGGGCCTTCGTCGCCCGGGCCCGGGCAGGTGGACCTCGGACGCCCGGCCCGAGCGGCTCAAGGAGTGCTGCGAGGGCAGCCTCCGGCGGCTGAAGCTCGACCGGATCGACCTGTACCAGCTCCATTCGCCCGACCGCAAGGTGCCGCTCGAGGACTCGCTCGGAGCGCTGAAGGAGCTGCAGGACGAGGGCAAGATCCGCCACATCGGGGTGTCGAACGTCTCTACCGCGGAGCTCGATCGCGCCCGCCGGGTCGTCGAAGTCGCGACGGTCCAGAACCGCTACAACGCCGCCGACCGCCACTCGGAGGACGTGCTCGAGGCGTGCGAGCGCGAGGGGATCGGGTTCATCCCGTGGTTCCCGCTGGCCACGGGCGATCTCGCCCAGCCGGGCGGTCCGCTCGACGCGGCCGCCCGCGCACACGACGCCACACCAGGGCAGGTCGCCCTGGCGTGGCTCCTGGCCCGTTCGCGCGTAACCCTGCCGATCCCGGGTACCTCGTCCGCCCAGCACCTCGAGGAGAACGCCGCCGCCGCGGATCTGTCTCTGAGTGATGACGAGGTGCGCCACATCAGCAACGCCCACCCGAGGTGACTCGCCATGACCGCCGCGTTCCATCCCACCAGCCTGGACCACGTCGCCCTCTGGGTGAGCGAGCGCGCTCCGCTGAGCTCCCTGCTCTGCGACCACCTCGGCATGCACGTGATCGACGAGACCGACTCGTTCACGCTCGTCGGCGTCGACGCGAAGCTCGGAAAGCTGACCCTGTTCGACGCCGAGGGCCCGCGCTCGCCGGGCGCTCTCGAGCGCGTGGTGCTGCGTGTCGGCGACCTCGATGAGGTGGTGGATCGGCTGCCGGTCGAGGTCGAGCGGCTCGAGGAGGGCGTCGCCTTCGACGCGCCCGAGGGTCTGCGGCTCGGTCTCGTCGAGGCCGACGGGGTCGACTTCGACCTCGACCACGTGGTCCTCCGCATGCCCGATCCCGACGGCGCCGCGCACGAGCTCGCCGCGATGGGCTTCGACCGGCGCGACGGACGTGTGGCCGTGGCGGACAGGCACGTGCGGCTCGTGGGCGGCGATCGCGACGACGGCGACCGCCCGTTGCTGAACCATCTCGCGCTGCTCGTGGACTCCGCCGGTGACGTCCAGAAGCAGGCCGAAGCCCACGGATTCGAGATCGACGACGTGAAGGACGCGCCGAACACGTTCGCGGTCTTCCTCCGCGGCCCGGCCGGGGTGCGGATCGAGTACGTCGAGCACAAGCCGGGCTTCGCGCTCGTCTAGCGGGTGCCCGACCTGGTGGTGGCCGGCGCCGGGATGGCCGGCCTGGTGGCGGCGGCCGAGGCGCGCCGCATCGGCGCCGACGCGCTCGTGCTGGAGAAGCGCAAGCGGCCCGGCGGGTCGATGCGGCTATCGAGCGCCGTCGTCTGGCGGCACCGCGAGTTCGACCGCTTCCGCCGCGAGTGCCCGGGCGGGGACGAGCGGCTCCAGCGCGCGCTGTTCGACCGCCTCGACGACGATTTGCGCTGGCTGGAGAAGCTCGGCGCGCCCGTGACGGAACGCGAGACCGGCAACCCTCTCACCGTCGGCCTCCGCTTCGACCCGGGCGGGTTGACGGAGGCGCTCGTGGCCGCCGCCGGCGGCCTCGGCGCGGACGGGCAGACCGGCGTCGTCTGCCGCCGTTCCGTCGGGGAACCGCCCGGGGATGCCCCGCTCGTCCTCGCCACTGGCGGCTTCGCCGCCAGCCGCGCGTTGCTCCGCGAGCACGTGACCGCGGAGGCCGATCACGTCCTGCTGCGGACGGCGCCCGGGACGACCGGCGACGGCCTGCGGCTCGGCTTGGCCGCCGGCGCGGCCACGGGCCCCGGGCTCGACGAGGTCTACGCCCGCGCCATGCCGGCGCCGCCCGCGCGGGTGGCCCCGGAGGACTTCGTCCGCCTCTCGCAGCTCTACGCCCGCCATGCCGAGGTCACGAACGAGCGTGGAGGCCGCTTCGAGGCGGCGACCTGGTCCGAGGTCGACGTCGCGCAATGGGCGGCCCGACAGCCGCGGGCCCGGGCCTGGTTCCGCGTGCCGCTCGACCGGCTCGGCGAGCGCGTGCGAGAGCGGACCGTCGGCGAGATGGTCGAAGCGGCCGCGGCCGCCGGTGCGCCCGTCCGGCGCGAGCCCGAGCATGTGACCGTGGAGACCGTGGCCGGAATCACGACGACCCTGGGCGGGCTGCGCATCGACGAGCACGCCGCCGCCGCGCCCGGTCTGTTCGCCTGCGGGGCGGACGCTGGCGGCGTGGCCACCGGGGGCTACGCCAGCGGGCTCGCGGCGGCGCTCGTGTTCGGCCGGATCGCGGCCAGGGCGGCACTGGGGAAGACGCCGTGACGGAGGCCGCTCCGGCGCTCGATCGCCACTCGTTCGGGCGCGGCGAGCCGCTGTCGCTCGGGCTCGAGGAGGAGGTCCTCCTCGTCGACCCGGAGACCCTCCAACTCGCGCACGTCGCCGACGACGTGCTCCCGCGCGTGCGGCTGCCGGAGGGCAGGGCCGACCACGAGGCGTTCCTGGCTCAGCTCGAGCTGCGGGCGGATCCCTCTGGATCTGCCCACGAGGCCGTGGCGCAGCTGGCCGAGGGTCGCCGGGCCGCCGCGGCCGCGGGGGCGACCTTGCTGGCGGTCGGTCTCCATCCCGACGCCGCCTTCGGCGACGTCGAGCTCGTGCGCTCCGAGCGATACGAGCGCGTCGAGGACCAGATGCGCGGCCTCATCCGGCGCACCCCCGAGTGCGCGCTGCACGTCCACGTGGGCGTCCCCGATCCGGAGACGGCGGTGAGCGTGCTGATGGGGTTCCGCGAGGCGCTGCCGCTGCTCCACGGGCTGGGCGCGAGCTCGCCGTTCTGGTTCGGGATCGACTCCGGGCTCGCGAGCGCGCGCGCCGCGGTGATACGTGCGTACCCCGGTCGTGGGGTCCCGCCGCCCCTCCGGAGCTGGGACCACTACCTCGAGACGCTCGAGGCGATCCGCGCCGGCGGCGGACCCTCGGACCACACGATGGTGTGGTGGGACGCCCGCCTCCAGCCGCGACTCGGCACCGTCGAGCTCCGCGAGCTCGACGTCCAGCCGAGCCTCGACGCCGCGGCGGGCATCGTCGCCCTTACCCGAGCGGTGGCCCGGCGGAGCGCCGAGTCACCGCCGCGGGATCTCGCCCCGGAGCAGGCGCTTCACTGGTCGGCCTTCCGCGCGGCACGCGACGGGATCGACGCCGAGATCCTCCACCGCGGGAGGCTGACCCCGCTGCGGGAGGCGGCGCGGAGCACGCTGGACGAGATCGGAAGCGAGGACCCGGCGCTCGAGGGGGTCGAGCGCATCCTCGCCGACGGCGGCGGGGCGGCCCGGCAACGCGCCGCGCACGCGCGCGGCGGCATGCCGGGCCTGTTGAGGTTCCTCGCGGACGAGACGGTCCGCGGCGTAGGCGGCTAGGCCGCGTCGCGGAGGGCGGCGACGGCCTCGTCCTTCGCCAGCCGCCGCAGCGCACGGTCCTCGAGCTGGCGCACGCGCTCGCTCGAGAGGCCAAGGCGCCGGCCGGTCTCGCGAAGGGCCTGGGGCTCCTCGCGATCGAGGCCGAAACGCAGGGTGATCACGTTGCGCTCGGCCTCCGGCAGGGCCCCCACCACGCTGCGCAGCCGCTCGCCGTCGAGGTCGGAGGCGACCTCCTCCTCGATCGACGGGCCTTCGCCGGCGATGAGGTCACCGAGCTCCGTCTCACCCTCCTCGCCGACGCCCTGGTTCAGGCTCGCCGGGCCGCGGTCGGCGCGACGGATGTCGGCCACCTCGTCGAGCGGGAGCTCGACCGCCGCGGCGATCTCCTCCTCGGTCGGCTGGCGGCCCAGCTCTACCGCGAGCTTGCGCTCGGCGTCCTGGATCTTGCGCGCCCGGGCCACGATGTGCACCGGCAGGCGCACCGTGCGACCCGAGTTGGCGAGACCGCGGCCGATGGCCTGACGGATCCAGAGCGTGCCGTAGGTCGAGAACTTGAAGCCCTTGCGCCAGTCGAACTTCTCGACCGCACGGATCAGGCCGAGCATGCCCTCCTGGATCAGGTCGGAGAGCGGAAGGCCCTGGCCCTGGTACTTGCGCGCGACCGAGATCACCAGGCGCAGGTTCGAGTTGATCATGCGCTCCTTGGCCGCGAGGTCGCCGCGCTCGATGCGCTTCGCGAGCTCGACCTCCTCATCGGCCGTGAGCAGGGGATGACGCCGCGCCTCGTTGAAGAAGAGCTGGAGTGAATCCTCGAGCTCCGGCGCGGGCGCGTTACGGCTTTCCGGCGTTGCAGCCGGACGAATCAGCGTGTCCGTAGGCGTAACTGCTCCTTCGTTTTGATAGTTCGACGTCCATGAAAGTGTACACGATATGGTTTTGCCGGTTACGCGGAAACCACAACGTGAGTTGTGCCCGGGGACGCGCTAACGAATCGTAAGACTGGCAGATCGGAGGCGCCCGCCCGGCCCCTCGCACTTCTCTCCCGCCACCGGTGTCGCAGGCGTAGGCTTGGGTACGCAACGCGGCAGGAAAACCCTCGGCAAGGAGGAGGCCCATGCAGGCGACCGCTCCCGACCGCGACACGCTGCGGAGGCTTGCTGAGCTGCGGCTGGACCGGCCGGTGGTACTAAGCCTCTATCTCGACCTCGACCCGACCGAGTTCGCCACGCCGCCGGCCCGGGCCACGGCCGTACGCTCGCTCCTCGACGAGGCGGAGCGAAGGGTCAGGGAGCGGGACAGCCTTCCCCATCGGGATCGCATGGCCCTCGAGGCCGCGCTAAGCCGGGCCCGGGCGTTCCTCGAGCGTGAGCTGCCGACCGACGGGGCCCACGCCGTGGCCGTGTTCGCGAGCGAGCCGGCGGAGCTCTTCGAGGCGCTCAAGCTGCCCCGCTCGGTCCGCAGCCGCGTGGCCATCGGGCGAGCGCCGCTCGTGGCGCCGCTCGCTCGGCTCGAGCGGCGAGAGCGGTGGTGCGTCGCGCTCGTCAGCCGCCGCGACGCGCGCATCTTTCGGGGCTCGCCCGACGGGCTGCGTGAGATCGAGCAGATCCACGACCTCGTGTTCGGCCAGCACGACCGCGGCGGGCTGTCCCAGGCCCGCTACCAGCGCGGCATCGAGAAGGAGAAGGCGGACCACCTGAAGAACACGGCCGAGGCGCTGATGCGCCACTACAAGCGTCGGCCGTTCGGGCGGCTGATCACGGGCGGGCCGCGCGAGGTCGTCTCGGACTTCGAGTCGAAGCTCCACGGCTATCTCAGGGAGCGGCTCGCGGGGCGCATCGAGGTCGACGTGGACACCGCCACGCCGGAGCAGGTGCTGAAGGCGGCACGGCCGCGCTTCGAGGAGCTCGAGCGCGAGCGCGAGGCGGAGACGCTCGAGCGCCTCGGCGAGCGCGGCGTCTGCGGGCCGGACGACGTGCTCCGCGCGCTGAACGAGCGGCGTGTCGAGACGCTCCTGCTCGACGAGCAGTTCTCGATGCCGGGGCGGCAGTGTCCGGAGTGCGGGTGGCTCGGCCCGACGGACGAGACCCGCTGCCCGGTCGACGGCACCGCGCTGGCCGCGCTCGACGATCTGACCGACGCCGCGATCGAGCTCGCGCTCCAGCAGTCCGCCGGGCTCCTCGCCGTGCGCCACGACCGCGATGCGCTTCGCGACCACGACGGGATCGCTGCGCTTGTCAGGTTCTAAGGGGCACCTGACCGGGAAGCAGCCAGGAAAGCGATGAAAGGAGTGCCCCGATGCTCAAGCTGATCCTCGGCGCCGCAGCGGGCTTTGCCGCGGCCTGGTTCCTCGACCCGAACGACGGCACTCGGCGCCGCAACGTGGCGCGCGACAAGGCGCTCAAGTACGCCCGTCAGGGCAAGGACGAGGCCGTCCGCAAGGCCGACTATGCGGCCGGGCAGGTAAAGGGCGCCGCCGTGCAGAAGGCGCCGGTCGGCGGCCGGGAGGACGCCGGCGAGCGGCTGAACGACCCCGCCCTCAAGGACAAGGTCGAGAGCGAGATCTTCCGCGATGCCGACGCGCCCAAGGACAAGGTGTCGGTGAACGTGGAGGACGGGGTGGTCTACCTGCGCGGTCAGCTCGACGACCGCGAGGCAATCGAGCGCCTCGGCGATGCCGCGGGCAAGGTCGAGGGTGTCCGCTCGGTGGAGAGCCTGCTCCACACGCCGGGCGAGCCGGCGCCGACGAAGACGTAGACCCGGAATGTCCGCGCCGACCGCGGGCTGCGCGGTCGGCGCGGTCGTGCCCTCTTTCGCTGCGGTCGGCGGCATGGCTAGTGTCAGCCGTAGATGAGCACCGCCGCGATCGAGACCCGGGGCCTGGTACGGGAGTTCAAGAAGGGGCCCCGTGCCGTGGACGGGATCGACCTGCGGGTGGAACGGGGAGAGGTCTACGGCTTCCTGGGGCCGAACGGGGCCGGCAAGTCGACGACGGTGCACGTGCTGACGACGCTGCTTCCGCCCTCGGCGGGCACGGCGCGCGTGGCCGGATACGACGTCGTGAAGCAGGGGGCGCAGGTCCGCGCGGCGATCGGGGCGGCGCTCCAAGAGGCGGCGCTCGACCCGTTCCTCACCGGCCGCGAGCACATGAAGCTGCAGACGGCGCTGCACGGAATGCACGGCCGCGAAGGGCGGGAGCGGGGCGAGACACTGCTCGCGCGCGTGGGCCTGACCGAGGCGGCGGATCGGAAGGTGCGCGGCTACTCGGGCGGCATGAAGCGCCGGCTCGACCTGGCGCTCGCGTTGGTCCACCGGCCGCGCATCCTGTTCCTCGACGAGCCCACGACCGGGCTCGACCCGCAGAGCCGCAGCGCGCTCTGGGCGGAGGTTCAGCGCCTTGCCTCGGATCGCGGCGTGACCGTCTTTCTCACGACGCAGTACCTCGAGGAGGCCGACGTGCTCGCCGATCGGGTCGGCATCATCGATCACGGGCAGATCGTCGCCGAGGGCACGCCGGACGCCCTCAAGGAGGAGATCGGCCGCCCGAGCGTTGAGGCGGTGCCCGCCGATCCCGAGGACCTCCCGCCCACGAGGGAGGTTCTCGGCCGGTTCGGCGAGACGGTGGCCGCCTCGCCGAAGAGCGCGGCGGTCCGCCTGGCCGGCGGGGAGGCGCAGCTCGCCGAGGTGGTGCGAGCGCTCGACAGGGAGGACATCGCCGTGGAGCACCTGCAGCTCCACGCCCCCACGCTCGACGACGTCTTCCTGGCCAAGACCGGCCGCTCGCTCGAGGGCGCCGGCGCCGACCGGGAGGAGGGCGAGGACGAACCCTCGGGCGCGGCGACCGGCGGTCGCCTGGCCGGGCAGGAGGCATGACCCGCTCGACGCTCGCGCTCCAGGTGGGCATGCTCGCCCGCCGCTCCGTCGTGCGGACCATGCGGCAGCCGGCGACGATCATCCCGGCGCTGCTCTTCCCGCTCCTGCTGCTGTCGATCAACAGCAGCGGCCTCGACTCGGCCACCGAGCTCCCCGGCTTCCCGACGGCCTCCTACTTCGAGTTCGCGCTCGCGATCGCCTTCGTCCAGGGGGCGCTGTTCTCCGCGAGCAGCGCCGGGACCAACGTCGCCGCCGACGTCGAGACCGGTTTCCTCAACCGCCTGTCGCTCACGCCGCTGAGGCGGGTGGCGCTGCTGCTCGGCCAGCTCGCCGGCATCCTCGCCCTCGGGCTGATCCAGGCCGTCACGTTCCTCACCGTGGGGCTCGCGTTCGGGGCCGGCATCGCGGCGGGGATTGCCGGCGCGGTCGTGATCGTCGCCCTGTCGCTCGTGATGTCGCTCGGCTTCGGATGCATCGGCGCGTTCCTGGCCCTCCGCACCGGCTCCGGGGAGGCCGTTCAGGGCGTGTTCCCGCTCCTGTTCGCGGCCCTGTTCCTGTCCTCGATGGCGCTGCCGCGTGACCTGATCGAGACCGACTGGTTCCGCACGGTCGCGGACTGGAACCCCGTGTCCTACATGCTCGAAGGGATCCGCTCCCTCGTGATCGCGGGGTGGGACGGTGAGGCGCTCGCGCTTGGGTTCGCCTGCGCCGGCGGCCTCGCGGTGCTGACGCTGACGGCGACCACCGCCGCGCTCCGGACGCGGATGGCGCGGACATGAGGCGCGGCGGCTTCACGACAGTGGCGCTGGCGGTGGCGTGGCGCAGCGTGCACAACTACTTCCGGAACCCGGCGATCGCCGTCCCGGGTCTCCTGTTCCCGCTCTTCTTCTTCACCGCCTTCGCCGGCGGCCTGTCGCGCGTCGACTCGGTGCCCGGCTTCGACTACGAGTCCGGCTACACGGCGTTCGTGTACGGCTTCGTGCTGCTGCAGGCCTCGGCCTTCGGCGGGATCTTCTCGGGCTTCGCGATAGCGCGCGACTTCGAGTCCGGCTTCTCGCGGCGGCTCATGCTCGCCGCGCCGCGACGCGCCGCGATCGTCGCCGGCTACTGGCTGGCCGCGCTCGCCCGCGCCGCCTTCAACGTCGCCGTGATCACGGCGATCGCGCTCGTCGCCGGCCTCGACATCGCCGGCGGGGGCCTCGACCTGGTCGGGCTCTACACGCTGGCGCTGCTCGTAAACGCCGCAGCGCTGCTGTTCGGGAGCGGGGTGGCGATGCGCCTGCGCACCATGCAGGCCGGCCCGGCGATGCAGGTGCCGGCGTTCCTCTTCATGTTCCTGGCCCCCGTCTGGGTTCCCTATGAGCTGCTCGTCGGCTGGGTGCACGCGGCGGCCGCGGTCAACCCGATCACGCTCGTGCTCGAGGCCGGCCGCGGGTTCATCGCCGGCGACCCGGTCAAGGTGCTGCCCGCCTTCGCGGTATCGATCGGCCTCGCCGCGCTCGCCTTGCTCTGGGCCCGCGGAGGGCTGCGCAGCGCCGAGCGGGCCGCGTAAGCCTGGATCCAGGCTTAGTACGCTGCCGCCATGGCCGACGAGGTGCGCGACGCGATCGAGGGCCAGGGCTACGCGCTCGCGAACATCGAGGCGCTGGCCGACGGGCCCGGCTTCCGCAAGATCCGCCGGGCGATCGGGGTCACGGCATTCGGCGTCAACGCGATCGAGATCCCGCCCGGCTACGAGACCGGGCGGCACTACCACGAGCGGCAGGAGGAGCTCTACTTCGTCCACCGCGGCCGGATCGAGATGAGCTTTGGCGACGGGTCCGCATACGTGCTGGGCCCGGGCGGCGTGGCGCGGGTGGACGCGGCCACGGTCCGGAAGGTCAAGAACGTGGGCGACGAGCCGGCCGTGTACCTCGCCGTTGGGGGCGCGGACGGCTACGTCGGCCGCGACGGCAAGCTGCCGGAGGGCGAGACGAGCCGCTTCGGCCCATCCGGCTGACCGCCTGCCCAGGGCCGTTTCGCCTCGCCGCCGACGGGTATCCGCGACGCATGTGGGTCCTTACAGGCATCGTCGGCGCCTTTGCGCTGGCCCTGGTCATCTCGTCGCTCGTGTTCGGCGTCGGGATCATCGCGATCCCCGTGGCGCTCGTCGCGGTCGCGATCGCGGGGTTCGTTGACCTGAACCGGCGTCGCACGCAGGCGCGGATGATCCATGACCACCGCGAGCAGGCGAAGACCGAGTCGGTGGAGTTCACCGAGCGCGACCAGCGTACGCTCGTGAACGAGTAGCCGCCCATGCGGCCGGTTCGGATCGGCTGCTCGGGGTGGAACTACGACGACTGGCGCGGGCGCCTCTACCCGGAGGGGCTGGGGAAGCCGCGCTGGCTGAGCCGCTACGCCGAGGTGTTCGACACGGTCGAGGTGAACTCGACCTTCTACCGGCTGGCCTCCCGCGATGCGGTGGGGCGCTGGGTCGAGGAGACTCCACCGGACTTCCTGTTCGCCGCGAAGGCGAGCCGGTACCTCACCCACATCCGCCGGTTGCGCGACCTCGAGCAGGGCATCGAGCGTTACTACGAGCGGATCGAGCCGCTCGTCGGGTCGGGGAAGCTCGGGCCGATCGTGTGGCAGCTGCCGGCGACCTTCCGCCGCGACGACGAGGTGCTGTCCGCGGCGCTCGACGCGCTGCCTCCCGGTCGCCACTGTTTCGAGTTCCGCCATTCGAGCTGGTTCGAGCCACCGGTCTATGAGCTGCTCGGTCGCCACCGGGCCGCCCTCGTGATCGGCGACAGTCCGAAGTGGCCGTTCCAGGCGCGGAAGCTGACCTGTGACTGGACGCTCGTCCGCCTCCACCACGGCCGGCGCGGCCGGCGGGGGAACTACTCGGAGCGGGAGCTCGAGGAATGGGCCCGGCGCATCGCGCAGTGGCGCCGCCGGGCCGAGGTCTTCGTCTACTTCAACAACGACTGGGAGGGCTTCGCGGTCTCGAACGCCCGCTCGCTCAGGCGGCGGTTGCGGCCGTCTCCAGCCGGCCGAGCGCCCGCCGCAGGAGCCGCGAGACGTGCATCTGCGAGTAGCCGATCCGGTCGCCGATCTCACGCTGCGTCAAGTCGTCCATGAACCGCAGCTCGAGCACCCGCCGCTCGACGTCCGGCAGGGCGCGCCAGGTGCTCGCGATCGCGTCCCGGCTGTCGACGAGCTCGTAGGCCGGTTCCTCGTCGCCGAGCAGATCGACGAGCGTGGCCGACTCGTCGTCGGCCTTCGCCGCGGGCGCGTTGAGCGAGGTCGCCTCGTAGCTCGCCGCGGCCTCGCTGGCCTCCAGCACGTGCTCGACCGAGCAGCCGAGCGCGACCGCCACCTCGCGCGCCCGGGGCGAGCGGCCGAGCTTCTTCGACAGCGCCTCCGTCTCGCGGTTCACCGCCATGGCGCGCTCCTGAAGGTCGCGCGGCACGTGCAGAGCCCACCCCTTGTCACGGAAGTGGCGCTTCAGCTCGCCCAGGATCGTCGGGGCCGCATAGCTCGTGAACTTCGTGCCGCGCCCGGGCTCGAAGCGGTCGATCGCCTTGATGAGGCCCAGGCACGCGACCTGGAGGAGATCGTCGAACGGCTCGTCTGTGTACGTGTAGCGGAGCGCCAGGTCGCGAGCCAGCGGCAGGAAGCGCTCGACGAGCTCCTCGCGGGCGGCGAGGTCGGCGTGCGTGTGGTACCGGACGAGGAGCTCGCGCTCGGCGGCGCGGGCGTGGGCCCGGTCGCGGTCACACCGACGGCGGCTGTACCGCCACCGGGGTGCCGCAGGTGATGCGGCGGACATCTCAGACCTCCGTCTTCGTGGACGTGAGGTCCGCAGCGCTTCCGATTCAGCGGAAGCGCGTCGTCCCCCTTCTATCGACCCAGGCACCGCATCGGACCAACGGTGTGACCCATCTGCGTTACCAACCAGATGATCACCGCTTGGGGGCCTTCTTAAACGCGTGCGGGGTCCAGGCCTGGGTAGTAGGACGCGGTTGACATGGAACGCGACCCACATCACCCACTGAACAACCCGATCGACGACCCGGACGAGACCGAATGGCCAGATCCGTACGAGAAGCGGAAGGATCCGCGGGACGAGCCGGGCGGGGGCCCGAGCACGAGTGAGCCGCACCCGTCCCAGGATCCCGAGGCCGAGCCGGTGGAGGCGCCGGAGCGGGACAAGCTCGACGATTAGCCGGGGCGGCGCCGCCTCGCGTCGGGCGGCCCCGAGTCACCGAGCTCCGTCACCGCCGCCACGGCCACCATCTCCGGTGTGACGTCGATGGGTAGTCGCGCCGCTTCCACGGCCATGAGTAGCGTGAATGCCGCGGCGTGCAATCGGCGGCCGGTCTCGACGGCGGCCCGCTCGAGGAGCGCCTCACGCTCCTGGTCCGGCAGGCCGAGGAGGTGCGCCTGCGCCATCGCGGCCCCGCCATCAGGCGATTCCTCGATGCCCTCGAGTAACGCGTCGTCCGCTGTTGGCGCCATGTCGCCGAGAGCGACACGTCGCTCCACGAACCGGCCGAACGCGTCGCCGGCGCCCGAGTCGAACACCCGCGTCATCAGCCTCTTCAGCTCAGCGGGACCTGGCCTGTTGCTCTCGCTCATCCGCGTACGCATCTTCCCGCACAACGGTCGGCGGTAGAAGTTTGGCACCCAGCGGTCGGCGCGCAGGGCGTCGCGGTGCTCGTGGGGTACCGGTCCGGCCGAGCGTGCGGTACTCCATCAGACGCGGGCGCCGCGCAGTGCGGGGAGGACCTCGGCGCCGTACATGGCGAGGGCCCGGTCCGGGTCCGCCCCGGAGGCGTTCTGCACGCACACGACCGTCGCGCCGAGCCGCTCCACCTCGCGCAGCCGCTCCACGTGCACGTTCGGGTCAGAGCCGACGATGTACTGCGCCGCGAGGTCGTCGTCGGAGTGCTTCGCCTCGGCGTTCTCGAACATCGCCTTCGGGTCGTGCCAGTCGTCGGTGAAGTACTCCTCGACCATCGTGGACTTCCACACCCGCGCGCCCTCGAGCGCGGCGTCGTCGTCCGCGGCCCAGGACATCCCGGCCTGGAGGATGATCTCGCCCGGCTCCTGGCCCGCGTCGTCGCAGGCCGACCTGTAGACGTCGATCAGGTCGGGCGCTGACTGCGGGTCGGCCAGCGTCCAGAGCCCGTCGCCGAGCCGTGCCGCGACGCCCGCAGCCTGCGGTCCGAACGCGGAGACGTACACCGGCGGACGGCGCTCCCCGCGGGTGTGCAGGTAGGCCCGCTTCGTGCGGAAGTAGGTGCCGCGGTGGTCCACGTGCTCGCCGTCGAGAAGGGCGTCGATGATCTCGAGCGCCTCCTCCATGCGCCGGACCTGCTCGCCGGTGTCGGGCCAGTCCATTCCGCACGGCGACTCGTTCAGCGACTCGCCCGAGCCGATGCCGAGGAACGCGCGACCGGGGAACAGCTCCTCCAGCGTCGCGGCGAACTGCGCGACGACGGCGGGGTGATACCGGTGGACCGGCGCCGTGACGCCGGTGCCGAGCGGAATGCGGTCCGTGGCCTGGCCGATCGCCCCGAGCAGCGTCCAGGCCTGGCCGGCGTGGCCCGGCTCCCACCAGGGCTGGAAGTGGTCGCTGACGTTCAGGCCGTCGAAGCCCGCCCGCTCCGCCTCGAAGGCTTGCCGCACGAGGGCGCTCGGCGGAAACTGCTCGGTCGCAAGCTGTACCCAGTAGCGCATGTCCCGGCTCCTACCCGGGGATCAGCCTTCGACGCCGGTCGTCTCGTGCGCCGCGCCCACCGGCTTCGACTCCGGCGACCCTCGCTGGCGGAGGTACACGGCGAGGATCGCCATCGACCCGACCGCGAGGAACTCGGACTGCCAGTTCTGGAGCGTGCGCTCCCAGAAGTCGGCGCTGCCGAGATATCCGAGCCACGAGATCGTCGCCTCCTGGTGGTCGAGCTGCTCGGAGTTGTACTCGTTCCAGCCGCTGACGGACTGGGCGAACCAGGTGGCGATCCAGATCGCGCCCATCACGATCAGGAGCGAGTTCTCGTAGAGCCTGCGCCGGAGGCCGCCGACCGTCGCCCAGCGCGGGGAGTCCCGCTTCGCGTGGTCGCCGACGAGCTGGTCCTCGTCGGACTCGCGTCCCTCCTTGCCGAGCTCCTTGGACTCGGGCGAGCCGCGCTGGACGAGCCAGACGGTCAGGAGCATGAAGAGCGTGAACTGGAGGTACTCCGACTGCCAGTTCTCCATCACCGCCACCCCGAACGACGACGAGGTGACGTAGCGGAAGAACGAGATGGGGCTCTCGCCGTGGCGGGTCTGCTCGTCGTTGAAAACGGCGAGGCCGGCGACGGCCTGAAAGACGATCGCCGCGAGGAAGAGCCCGAGGAAGGCGAGCGACAGGCCGTTGTGCTTGACGAAGCGCCGCACCTCAGTTGTGGAGCAGCCCGATCACCGAGAAGTAGACGATCCCGGCCGTGATCAGGACCAGGTAGATGACGTACATGAGCCGCATCTCAGCCCTCGAGCTCGCAGTCGTAGGGATGGCCGGGCTCGGTGGGGAGGCACCCGGCGGCCGCGACCTTCCATCCGGCGGGCTCCTCGTCCAGGAAGGTCACCGCGCCGCCGCGCAGGTCGACCGAGGCCGACAGGAGGTACACCGTGGCCACGCCGCGGGGGGCGTCGCGTGGAAGGTCGAGGTCGAGGATCGCCTGATCGCACGGCGCCTGCTCCTGCTGTTCGAGCGTCCGCGCCGTCTCCGCGCTCAGCTCGCGGCACGCCGCGCGACCGTCCTCGCGCTCGAGGGCCGACTGGAACCGCCCCGCCGCCGCGGCGGCGTCGCGTTCCCTGTCGCCGAGGCCGCACCCGGTACACGCGGCGCAGGCGAGCGCTAGCAGGGTCGCGACCGGCGCGAGGCGGGGCACGCCCTGTTTGTAGCCGGAGGTGCGGACGCCAGACGGGGACGGGTACCTTCTCCGGATCGCCGGACCGGACGACGACAACGGGGCAGCGCGCGAGCTCTACGGGCTCCCGCTCGGTGAGTTCACGCGCGCACGCGACGACCTCGCGCGCGGGCTGCGGAAGGAGGGCCGCCGGGAGGAGGCGGACGCCGTCAAGCGCATGCGCAAGCCGACGACCGCGGCGTGGGCCCTAAACCAGCTGGCCCGCCGGCGGGAAGCCGACGTGAAGCGGCTCCTTCAGGCGGGCGAGCGCCTCCGTCAGGCGCAGGCCGAGCTCCTGGCCGGCGGCGGACGGGAGGAGCTCGACGCTGCGGCGGCCGAGGAGCGCGAGCTCGTCGGGGCAATGGCCCGGGACGCGGCGGCGATCGCGGCCGACGCCGGCACGGGTTCGTCCGAGAGCCTCGTCGAGAAGCTGCGGGCCACGCTTCACGCGGTGGCGGCCGACGAGGAGCTCGCCCGGCAGCTCGCCGCCGGCCGGGTGCTGCGCGAGAGCGAGGCCGTCGGCGGGCTCGGCATCGCGCCCGGCGCGGCGCCGCCGAGGCGCCGGCGGGAGCCGCCGAAGGCGCGCAAGCGTCCGGCGCGCGAGGCCCGCGCGCTCGAGCGGCGCCTGAAGGCGGCCGGGGGCGAGGAGCGCGACGCGCGCCGCCGGCGGGAGACGACCGAGCGGGCGCTCGCGCGTGCCAGCGCGCGGGCGGCGCGGGCGGCGGACCAGCTCGCCGACGCGCAGCGCGAGCATGATGAGGCGGCGGCCGCGCTGCAGGAGGCGGAGGCCCGAAAGCGAGAGCTCGAAGGCGAGCTCGAGGCGCTGCGGGAGGAGTGAGGCGCGCTAACCTTCCCGGGCGCCGCCGGCGCGGCCCGGGCGGCGCTCTGGCGCCCAGGCCTCCACGCCGTCCCAGTCGAGCTCGCCCGTGTGCTGCGCGGGCGCCGCGAGCGAGACGCGCGCGTCCTCGCGGACGAGCAGGACGGCCGGGATCTCCGCGGCCGCGATGCTCGTCCAGCCCGGGCCCTCGCGGGGCTCCCCGTCGAAGAACCCGAGCCAGCCCCCGGGCGGCAGGTACACGGGCCGCTCCGGTGCGCTCTCGAAGAGCGGGGCCACGAGCAGGTCGGGACCGAGGAGGTACTCGTCCTCCACGTGCCACGAGCCGACGTCGCGCGGGTGCTCGAAGAAGAGCGGCCGGACCAGCGGATGACCGCGCTCGCAGGCCGCGCGGGAGTGCTCCACGATGTACGGGATCAGCCTGTAGCGCACCTCGACGATGCGCCGGAAGCGCTCCACGAACTCGGGGCCGAGCTCCCACGGCTCGCGGGGCGGCGAGCCGTGGCAGCGCGCGTGCGAGCAGAGCGCTCCGAACGCCAGCCAGCGCAGGTAGAGGTCCGGGTCGGGGGGGTTCGGGAAGCCGCCGATGAAGTGGGTCCAGAAACTGAAGCCGCAGAGCCCTAGCGACAGCCCTCCGCGGAGGGTGCCGAGCATTCCGCCGTCGGACGTCTCGCCGTCGCCGGCGAAGTGAAGCGGGTAGCGCTGCGACCCCGCCCACGCCGAGCGCGCGTGCTGGACGCTCTCGCCCGTCACCGCAGCGGTGGCCTCGGCCACGACGCGGTTGTAGCGGAGCGGGTACAGGTTGTGCTCGTCGAGGCCGGCCGGGTCGCCGCGGTAGATGCCCCCGAGAGGAGCGGCCTCGCCGAAGTCCGAGGTGAAGACGGCGGCGCCCTCGCGCAGCACGCGCTCGAGCTTCTCTCGATACCAGCGCACTGCTTCCTCGTTCGTCATGTCGATGACCGCGTCGTCGATCGGCGGCTTGCCGTTGCTCGACAGCACCACGAGCCCCCGCTCGACCGCCTCCTCGTGCAGCGGGTCGCCGGGATGGATGTAGGGGAACTGCCACAGGCTCAGGCGGAAACCGTCGTCACGCAGCTCCTCGGCGAGGCCGGTGGGATCGGGAAAGCGCTCCTCCGAGAACCGGAAGTCCGCGGCGAACTTTCGCTCGGTCCAGCCGGTGTCCACGTGCACGACGTCGCACGGGATCCGCTCGCGCCGCATGCGACGGGCGACCTCGCGAACCTCGTCCGCGGCCTCGTAGGTGTCGCGTCCCATCCAGAGCCCGAACGACCACAGCGGTGGCATCGAGCTGCGGCCGGTGATCGCCGTGTACTCGGACACGACGTCGGCGGGGTCGCCGAGGAACAGGAACAGGTCGAGCTGGTCCTCGTTCACGTAGAGCACGGCCGCCTCGTCGTACGTGCCGCCGAGGTCGAACGTGACGGGCGAGCTCGTGTGGACGAAGAGGCCGTAGCCGCGGCTCGATAGGAGGAACGGCACCGGCTTGTACATCGTGGGCGTCTGGGCGCTGTACGCGTCGCGCGTCCACAGGTGGAGCACCTGGCCGCGCTTGTCGAGGCGCGTAAACGACTCGCCGCAGCCGTAGAGCCGCTCGCCCGGCGACAGCCGCAAGCTCGCCGCGATGTGCCGGTGGAAGCTCGCGCTGCTGCGCAGGTGGCAGAACGGGACCGGGTTCATGTTGATGACGCTCGGCGACTCCGTGTAGTGGTTCGTGCGGGTGAGAAGCCGGCCCGAGGCGTCGCTCAGCTCGATCGCCCACGGGTCCCTCGTGACGGTGAGCGACCCATGCGGGCCGCGCCAGCTGCAGCCCCGGCCGTCCTCCTCGTGCTCCCATGCCGGCCCCGACTCGCAGCGCTCGAGCATCGGAGAGTCGCGCCGAAGCAGCTCCGGGCGCGCCGCCACCTGCAGGCGGACGGCCCGCGGTCCGAGGAAGGTCAAGACGAAGGGGGAGATCCGGTCGTCGGGGGACTCCTCCGCGGGCA
>Ga0081538_10001599_pt1 | contig 23247 bp, 23 predicted proteins | sample TabmetS5T2R1_FD_71022 | JGI IMG/M metagenome (GOLD analysis project Ga0081538, IMG submission 71022) | Tabebuia heterophylla rhizosphere microbial communities from the University of Puerto Rico - S5T2R1 | ecosystem: Host-associated > Plants > Roots > Rhizosphere ... | reverse complement strand
GCGTTCTCCGACGAGGCGTTGGCGGCTCTGTGCGCCGGCGAGCTGACCGAGCTGGCCACGATCGACGAGATCTTCTGTGGGCTGTTCTGGTCGTGCGAGCTGGTCAACGACGTGCCCCGGGCCGACCAGTGGATACGGGCGGCGGCCGAGCGCCTGCGCTACAGCAACGTGGTGGCGGCGTTCTGCCGCGCCCACTACGGCGGCATCCTGACCGCGGCCGGGCGCTGGCAGGAGGCCGAGACCGAGCTGCTCGGGGCCGTCGACCACTTCGACCATGGCATGGCGGGCCGCCGGGCGGCGGCCGTGATCCGCCTGGCCAACCTGCGGGTGCGCCAGGGCCGTCTGGAGGAGGCCGACCAGCTGCTCGAGGGCCTGGGCCAGCATCCCGACGCCGTCCCCGTCCTGGCTGGGCTGCAGCTAGCCCGAGGTGAGCTGGTGGCGGCCCAGGAGCTGCTGGAGCGGGCCACCGCCGGCGCCGACGACGCGGTGCCGACGGTTGGGGCCTCGACCATGGTCGGGCCGCTGCTCGGGTTGCTGGTGGATGTGCAGCTGGCGCGGGGAGACCTGGCAGGGGCGGAGCGGACCGCCGGGCGGCTGGACCGGGTCGCCCGAGCCCAGCGGGGACCCTATCTGCGGGCGGTGGCGGCGCTGGCCAGCGGGCGGGTCGGGGTGGCCAGCGGTCGGAGTGACGCCCGCGGTCTGCTGCATCAGGCGCTGGCCGGGTTCGCCCAAGCTCAGCTGCCGATGGAGCTGGCCCGCACCCGCCTGGAGCTGGCCCGGGCGTTGGCCCAAGAGGTCCCCGAGGTCGCGGTGGCCGAAGCCAGGTCGGCCCTCGCAGCCTTCGAGCGGCTCCAGGCGGCCAGCCACGCCGACACGGCCAGGGCGCTGCTGCGGTCGCTCGGCATCCCCCGGACCGGCCTCGCTGGCCCCGGCACGCTGACCGGGCGCGAGGTGGAGGTGCTGCGGCTGGTGGCGACCGGCCTGTCGAACCAGGAGATCGCGACGGCGCTGGTCATCAGCGAGCACACGGTTCGCCGGCATCTGCAGAACATCTTCGCCAAGATCGGCGTGCCGTCGCGCGCCGCCGCCACGGCCTACGCCTTCCAGCACGACCTGATCTCCCCCACCACCTGGTAGGAACGGACCACGCCCGCGTCGCGGGAGCTTGGTACGCGCGGGCGATGACCCCCCCGCCTGCCGTCCGTACCGTCACCAGTGGGAGACAGTCCCGAGACGCCACACCGAGGAGGCCCGGCGATGCCGCAGTACCTGGACCACCACCCGACCATTCCCGACATACCACCCGAGATGGTGGCGTTCATCACCCAGCGCCTCACCAGCGGTCAGCCCGATGAGTTCGGCGAAGTTGGGCTGCACGTCTTCGTCGGGGCACAGCGGACCTGGTGCCACACCGAGGCACCGAGCCCGGACGCGGTCCGTAGGTCGCACCAGGCGCTCGGGATCGACCTCGATCCCGAGGACGTGGCCGAGGTGCAGGTCCTGCCCTGACGGTCGAGAGGAGCGGCACGATGCGCTACCAGTTGCTGGGCCCGAGCGGTCTGCGGGTCTCGGAGCTGTGCCTTGGCACCATGAGCTTCGGCGGCGCCTGGGGCTTCGGGGCCGACGAGAAAGAGAGCCACCGGATCCTGGGCGAGTTCGCCGACGCCGGCGGCAACTTCATCGACACCGCCAACAAGTACCACGAGGGCCAGTCCGAGGAGATCCTCGGCAGCTTCCTCGGTCCCGGCCGCGACCGCTGGGTGGTGGCGACTAAGTACACCCTGGCCATGCGCGACGGCGACCCCAACGCGGCCGGGAACTCGCGCAAGAACCTGCGCCGCTCGGTCGAGGCCAGCCTGCGGCGGCTGCGCACCGACTACCTGGACCTGCTGTGGGTGCATGCCTGGGACTACACCACCCCGGTCGAGGAGGTCATGCGGGCCCTTGACGACCTGGTGGCCGCGGGCAAGGTGCTCCACGTGGCCCTGTCGGACGCCCCCGCCTGGGTGGCGTCGGCGGCCAACACCTTGACCGATCTGCGCGGCTGGAGCCCCCTGGTCGCCCTGCAGGTCGAGTACAGCTTGCTGGAGCGCACGGCCGAGCGGGAGCTGCTGCCGATGGCCGAGGCGTTCGGCCTGTCACTCTGCGCCTGGGCGCCGATGGGGGCCGGCGTCCTCACCGGCAAGTACACCCGCGGCCCGTCGTCCAGCCCGGCCGACAGCCGCCGCGCCGCCGCCAACCAGGCACGCCTGACCGAGCGGAACCTCCGGATCGCCCGCGAGGTCGACCGGGTCGCCGACGAGCTGGACGCGACCTCGGCCCAGGTGGCCGTCGCCTGGCTGCGCCAGCGCCACCGGCGGGTCATCCCGATCCTGGGCGCGCGCAAGCTGGAGCAGCTCCAGGACGTCCTGGGCAGCCTGGAGGTGGGGTTGGCGGCCGAGCACCTGGCCCGCTTGGGCGAGGTGAGCCGGATCGAGCTCGGGTTCCCCTACGAGCTCCTGCGGGGACCCCAAGGGCAGATGGTCTACGGCGATCTCGAACCCCAGATCGACCTGCCCTCCACGGCGCCCTACCGCAGGTGACACCGGTGCGCCGGGGACTCGAGTCCTGGACCACGACGGCACCGAGTAATGTTCCGATAACTTCGGCGACATGCTCCCAGTCGACCTGCAAAGACGCAGGTCAGCACAGCGCTCACTCGAGCGTAGACAACTGCCACAGCGATGACGCGGTTACAAACGCCAGGCAGCTCGCGGACCTGTTGGGCAGCGCAGATGCTGCCGTCGTGAGTCCGAGCGGTTGAAGCACAGCGCTCGGTGGGTCTTCACCTTCTCGATGCCCTTCATCAGAATGGCGTGGCTGCCTGACCTGCGTCTTAATCCCGGCGGGTGCCCTGCGTCCTGGTCAACCTGGCGCGGACGGAGGCGAGGCGCTCCCGGCTGCAGGCCACGAGCACTGACAACCATGCACCCCCGAGCAGCAGCAGCGGGACGAGGGTCTCCTCGCCGGCGTGGTGGGCCAGAGGGTGCATGGTCGTCTCCTGGTCGAGGTCAGCGGGTGAAGCAGTAGCTGTCGCTGGAGGCGTCGCCGCCCTGGAGGCGGGTCTGGTGGACCCGCAGGCCGCGGAAGTCGTCGCCGTTGGGGAAGAACCCCGGGTCGGCGGCCAGGCCGCCGCCGTCCAGGTTGGCGTCCAGCTTGGCCATCCAGGCGCCAACGCCGTCGGGGTAGAAGATGTCGTCCCAGACCGCGTACAGGCTGTTGGTGACGTACACGCGCTTGCCGTCGCGGCTGATCTCGACCATCTGCGGGCCGCCCCCCAGCGGCACCTGGGGTGCGGCCGGGTGGGGCTGGCGGCCGACGATGCCGCCCAGCCGCACCGACCCGGTCTCGCGCGGGTTGTGCGGGTCGGCGACGTCGTACTGCTTGAGCTCCCCGGTGCCCCAGCAGGAGACGTACAGCCAGCGGTCGTCCACCGACAGGTCGATGTCGCTGATCAGCGGCGGCACCGCCCCGAACGGCTTCAGGGCGGGGGGGAGCAGGTCGGGGTCGGCCGGCTCGGCCGGGATGGTGATGACCTTGCGGGCCGTCCAGCGGTCCCCGTCCTGCTGCCAGCGGAACACCGACGCCGACAGGTCCTCGACGCTGATGACCACGCCGACGAAGCCCCAGGCCTTGGCCGGGTCGTGGGCCGGCCGCAGCTCCAGCACCATCTGGTGGGCGTCGCCAAGGTCGATGCGCTGGGTCAGCTTGCGGTCCGACATGGACCAGAAGTTGAGGTGGTGGCCGAACTTGCGGCCGAGCAGGTCCTCGGGGTTCAGGCCGTTCTCCAACATCGAGGGGGTGGCCCACTCCGAGGTGATGACGGTGTCGTGGTTCAGATGCCACCAGACGTCGTAGGCGAAGTACTGGTCGCCGCGGTCCTGCTCCCAGGCCCCGACCACGTCGAAGCTGTCGTGGTCCAACAGGGCGACCCCGCCGGGGCCGTCGTGGCCGTTGGCCCCACCCAGGGCGGACACGAAGATCCCCCCGGGGCCGCAGTGAACCGTGTGGGGGCGGCTGTAGCCGGCCTTGGCGACCAGCTCCTCAGCCTCGATGGTGCGCACCACCTGGGGATTGCGGGAGTCGGGCTTGGTGTCCAGGACGTAGGTCCGCGAGGAGCGAATCCCGGGGACGATCAGGTACCGGCGCTCCAGCGGCCCGTGGTCGCCGTGCCCCTGGTGGCACAGCGCGGACGAGCAGGCGTTCCAGCCGAAGTGGTGCAGCTCGTTGCCGGCCGTGGGCAGCTCGGCCCAGCCGACCACCTGGCCGTGGCTGGCCGAGGATGGGTCGGCGTCGATCACCGCCATGGCGTCCCTGGCCCGCCCGGCCGGGTCGTAGGCGGCCACATAGGCCAGCTGCTCCGGCGGGGCCGCGATCGCCTCGGCCGGGCTGCGGTAGAACGTGGGGTCCAGCGTCTGAGACATCAGCCTTCTCCTCTGATCGGAGCCCTGTCGGGTCCTTCCGCTCGCGTGACCGCCTATGTACTGGACGGCTGCGGCAGCAGGCCCAACTGTGCGAGCAGCGAGACCTGGTCGTAGTAGAGGTCCCCGCCGACGACCCGACCGCCGGGATCGAAGTGCCACAGCTCGCAGAGCGGCAGCGTGAACTGCTTGCCGGTAGCGGGGAACGGTCCCAGCGGCCCCTCATTGGTGCCGACGACGGTGAAGGTGCACACCACCGTCTGGCCGGCGTCGAGGTAGCGGGGGTCGGTGATTCGGATGTCGGAGGAGGCTTCGACCCACCCTCGCAGAAAGTCGTCCTTGAACTCCTGGGGTGTGCTGAACGTCCGGCCCTGGGCGTGATCGGTCCAGGTGATGCTATCGGCGTAGTGCCTGGTCATGGCCTCGAAGTCCCTCTGGTTGAAGGCCTCGTGACCGGTGCGGTAGATCTCGACGTTCCTGGATGCCATGGCTCCTCCTCTGCGGCTGTGGCCGTCGATGTCGAGGGAGCATGGCGGCGGCTGTTTGCGCGAACCCTTCGCCGACCTTTCCGTAAGCTTGCCGTCATGCATGAGACGACCAGGACACCTGGCCCCGAGGCCGCCTGATGGGCGAGTGGACGAGGGCGAGGATCCAGCTCTGTGGGCACTTCGTCGTCGATTTCGACGGCGCCCGCATCGAAGGCGCGCTGCCCGGCCGCAGGGGGCGGCTTCTGTTCGCCTATCTCGTCCTCAACCGTGGCCGTGCAGTGCCCCGCGATGCGCTGCTAATGGCCGGCTGGGGCCAGGACGCCCCCGCTGAGGCCAGAAACGCGCTGAGTGTGCTGCTGTCCAAGCTGCGGCACGGCCTCGGCGCCGACCGCCTCCGGGGCAGGACCGAGATCGAGCTGCTGCTGCCGCCGGTGACCTTCGTGGATGTCGAGGCGGCCCTGGAGGGCGCCCACCGGGCAGAGTCCGCCATCGCCGAGGGACGCTGGGCCCAGGCGTGGGGTCCGGCCGGGATCGCCTACCACGTCGCCACCCGGCCGTTCCTCACCGGGCTGGAGGCGCCCTGGATCGACGAGTGGCGCCGCCGGTTGGAGGAGGTCCGGCTGCGCGGGCTGGAGTGCTTCGCCGCCGCCGGCCTTGGCCTTGGCGGTCCGGCGCTTGCCCAGGCCGAGGAACGCGCCAGGATACTGACCGAGCTCGCGCCCTACCGGGAGACCGGGCACCTCATCCTCATGGAGGCGCTCGAGCGGCGCGGCAACGTCGCCGAGGCGCTCCGCGCCTACGAGCGGCTCCGGGTCCTGCTCCGGGAGGATCTTGGGATCGCGCCCAGCCCCCCCGTGCAGGCCGTCCACCGACGGCTGCTGCTCCAGAGTGCCGACGGCTAGAGCTGCTCGGCCTGCGCGAGGAGATCCTCGCGGGACACGTTGCCAACCAACTCCGGGTGCAAGACCCCCATGTGGTCTTGCGCGTTGCTCCAGAGCTCGTCGTCATCGTCGCCCTGGAGGACATACCCGCACATGCAGACGATCCGCAGCGCCATCGTCAACCTCCAGGTGAACCAGCTGCGATCTTCACCCGCGGTCGCCAAGGGCGCAAGGATGGTGGCGGTGGTCGTGCGAAGCTATTGGATAGATTCACGCGACGGATCCGGATGTGGCACCGCTCATGTGAGCATCAGGACATTGGATGTGCTGTCGGAGTGTCTGACCCTTCAGCGGGCCGATCGATGTCCAGATAAATATCGCCGGACGGTCGCTGGTGACCTGCGTTTTCCCTGCTCAGCGCAGCGCTCGGTGGCGTCTAGACAACTGCTACCGGGACCAGGCGGTGACCAACGCGGCCCAGCTGGCGGACCTGCTGAGCAGGGCAGACGTGCCGGTAGCCGAGCCGGGCGCCTGAAGCATCGCGCTGTGGGAGGCCAGGGGCTAGGCCCGGCGCAGCCGCCAGATGCATTCCGCCGGCCAGCGGCGCGCCCAGGCCCGGTCCTCATCGTCGCGATAGGAGCTGACCGCATCCGGCGCCGGGCGCGGCTCGATCAGGTCCAGGATCGCAAAGCCGTTGGCGCGGAACAGCCGGATCCAGTCGCCATAGGGAAGCTGGAACACCACCTCATCGACGGCGTCGATCCGGTGCATCCCGAAGTAGTCGCGCACCAGCCGGTCGCCCGCCCGGTCGGCCGTTTCCGGCCAGCACAGGTCGGCGATGGGCGAGAGATGGCAGAAGGCGAACAGCCCGCCGGGTCGCAGCAGCCGGGCGATCTCGGGAACCGTGCGGTAGGGGTCGGCGAAGTTCATCGCCCCGTGGTCGCAGAACACGATGTCGAAGCTGGCGTCGGCCAGGGGAACGGCCTCGGCGCTGGCCTGGACCAGGGGCACCTGGACGCCCGCTTCGAGGATCAGCCGGCGAGCGTGGCCGAGTTGGGCCTCGGACAGGTCGAGGCCGACCGGCCGGGCGCCGGCCCTGGCCAGGTCGATCGAACCTTGGGCGGCGCCGCAGCCCAGCTCGAGGATGTCGCGGCCGGCGACCTCGCCGAGCACGTGCAGCTCCGACTCGGGGAGGTTCCAGGTGCCCCAGGCCTTGCCGCCACCGGCGGCGAGCTGCCGCCCGTGGCGGGCCTGGTAGTCGTCCGCGTCGGCGTTCCAGGCGGCCCGGTTCCGTCGCGCATGCTCGCTGAGGCCGGCATCCGGCGGCGCGACCTTCGGCGGGTCGCTCGCTGACAGGCTCGGGTCGGGTGCCGGTGGTTGCGGCAGTGTCATGGCCCATAGGCTACGCAGCGCCGGATGCGGGCGAACAGACCCAGGACGAATCGAGAATCCGCTCTCGAGGTCGGCGGGCACCCACGGCTGCCGGTGGGTGCCCGCGGTCGTGCGCCTTGCGCCTACAGGGAGCGGATGGTCAGGTAGTTGTCCTGCTGGGCGATGGGGAACCCCTCCTCGAGCAGCCGCATGCGGGTGTAGTTGGCGTTGTAGTGGACCCAGGCGGTGCCCCGGTGGGCGAACACCTCGATGTAGTCGCCGATGAACACGCCGCCAAGCAGCGGATCGGCCTCGGGCTCGTTGGACGGCGAGGTCAGCCGCTGGGAGCGCACCGCCGCACCGGTCGCCGGGTTCAAGGTCACCAGCTCGACGTCTTGGCGGTTGTGGAAGATGCGGTCAGAGCGGTTGGTGAACCAGGCCACCGCGATGCGGCCACCGGCCCGGTCGCTGGAGATGGTCGGGAAGTAGTGCTCCCCCACAGCCGGTGAGAGCCGCCGGGGGGCGCTCCAGCTGGCGCCCAGGTTGGTGGAGTAGCTGAGCTTGACCACCGATTCCTCGCAGACCGTGTCCAGCGGCCGGGCGCGGCAGGCGTCCCAGACCACAAAGACGCGTGGTTTGCCAGCGACGATCCGGACCTCGTGCTTGGGGTAGGTGGCGATCCGGAAGTCGTTGGCGTGCAGGAGCCCGCCGAAGGGGATGGGTAGCTCCTCGACGTGGACCACCCGCTCGGGACCAAAGGTGGTGGATCCCGGCTCGGCCACCCGGAGCTTGACCACGAACGTCTGGGCGGTCTGCTCCAGCTCGCCCCGGATCTGCACCCAGGTGATGTAGGTGCGTCCGTCGGGTCCCACAGTCACGTCCGAGAACTGGGTGTCCTGGTCGTCGACGCTGATCGGGATCGGGGCGGTGCAGCTGGCCAGGTCGGCGGTGCAGCGGACGGCGAAGATTTCCGCCCGGGTGAAGCCGAGCGGGGCCGCGTCGTCGATGGTGAAGTCGGTATAGGTGGCCCAGACGACCGTGCCGGCCGCGCCGCTGCGGCCGACATGGATCCATTCTTTGTCCAGGAAGTGGCCGGGGGCGGCCACGGCCACCGCCCGGCGGGTCGGCCAGCAGGCCGGGTCGGCCCCGCCGCCCGGGCAGGCGGCCAGGGTGGCCGGGCTGCTGCGATACACCCCGATCCCGTTGGGCCGGTGGAAGGGATCCTCCGGGTCGTAGTTGAGGCTTCCGGCGTACAGCCGGCAGCGGGCGCTGGCGACATCGACCGGGTCACCGCCCGAGGGGACGTCGGCGCCGCCGATCTCCACCGGTGGCAGCAGACCCTCGTTGGCGACGCTTCGGCCGCCATTCAGGGACAGGTGCCAGCCGGTGAGGTTCCCCAGCGGGTCGAGGAGGCCGCGGTAGTCGTTGGTGCCGCCAAGCACCACGTTGGGCCGCGAGCGGCAGACAGCCACCGACTCCTCATTCTGTGGCAGCCCGGTCACGTCCCGGTTGAAGCGGTCACCAAGCACCGAACCCGGCGCCGCCAGCGCGCCTCGGGCGCCACGGGCGGCGGCATCGTGGGCGGCCTGGAACCGGCCCCGCAGGGCCTCCGGGGCCTGGTCGGGGTTGGCGATCCAGTAGCGAGTCGCCACCGACTGCGAGAAGCGGCCGAGCTGGCGGGTGGCCGCCTTTCCTTGCTTGTCGACGCCGTGAGCCGGTAGGGCGATGAGCGCCAGCAGGAGCGCAAGTACGCTCCACCGGGCGAGGCGGGACCCTCTGGTCATGAGGGCACCTCCTTGAAGAGGAGGAATCCGGAGTCGGCAATGCTCAGAGCACTGGGTCCGAACGACCTTGGCCCTCCCCCCTTTCGCTCCAGCGTTGCAGGTCACTCGGATCGGTCTGAGCTCACGCAACCGCTGAAGGCTACGAACACCTCCACTGCCAGAACAATCATGCGAAAGTACCAATTCGTATAGCAATTCGTCGTAATGCGGGCGATGCGCAGGCTGAGGGGTAAGGGGGCAGCTGGCATGGTCTGAGGGCGCAGCGGCAGCATGTCGACCAGACGGGCGAGCCGGTCCTCGAGCAGCGAGAAACCGGCCCGCCACCCGCACACCCCATGAGCCGCCTGGTAGCGGCATGTTTTCCTTTCAGCCAGGCGGCCGGGTTCGACGAACTGGGAGCCGGGGTCATGTTCCGAGGGCCTGGTGTTTCGGGGTTACGGTAGGTCTGGTAAGCGGTCCGCGTACGCTTTGGGACGCGGACCGCGTCGACGGAGCTCCGGCTTGGGGCGGTCCTCCCTGCGTCGAACAAGGCGAGCCCAGGCGTCCGGGAGAGGAGCGGGGTCGCGGCGGGACGGCGGACGCAACGCCCAGGAGGCGACCGCATCCACGGCGAGGATGAGGGGTCCAACGACGTCGGCGGCGCCGTGCTGCACGGCAATGTGGCTGGCGGCTGCCCCAACATAGACGAACATTATGCCGGCGTAGGCCCATTCCTTGAGTCGGGGGAAGCCCGGCACGAGCACTGCCGCCAAGGCGAGGACCTTCGAGGAGCCCAGGATGGTATGGAAGGAGTAAGGGAAGCTGATCCTGTCAAGGAGCTCCCTGACGTAATCGCCTCGCTGGAGGTCCCATTGGATCCCGAGCGCCGTCTCGGCGAGGAAAGCCAGACTGACGACCCAGTAGATGATGGTGCGGCGCCGGGAGAAGCATGTCGGGGGGCGGCGGAGTTCGGGGGGGCGGCGGAACTGGGATGCTGGTCAAGGCATACCTCTCCATGCTGTCGGCGGTTTCATTCACGTCGATGAGCCCCACAGCAGGGATGGGGTGACCGATGGACCAGAGCGAGTGGTTGGCCGAGCGGTTCGAGGAGCACCGTCCTCGGCTGCGGAGGGTGGCCGATCGGATGCTCGGCTCGCTGACCGAGGCCGACGACGCGGTCCAGGACGCCTGGCTGCGGCTGAGCCGTTCCGAGGCCGAGCAGGTCGACAACCTTGGCGGCTGGCTGACCACCGTGGTGGCCCGAGAGTGCCTGCACATGCTCCGCAGCCGCCGGCGCCGCCGGGAGGACTTTGTCGGCGACCGCCTGCCCGACCCGGTGGTCACCCTCGACGAGGACCTCGATCCCGAGCAGGAGGCGCTGGTTGCCGACTCGGTCGGCCTGGCCCTGCTCGTCGTGCTCGACTCGCTGACCCCGGCCGAGCGGCTGGCGTTGGTGTTCCACGACCTGTTCCGGCTGCCCTTCGAGCAGATCGCGCGCCTGGTGGAGCGCAGCCCAGCTGCCGCCCGGCAGTTGGCTAGCCGTGGGCGACGCCGCGTGCTGGGTGCCGTGGCCCCTGCCCCCGATGCAGAGATTGCCCGTCGACGCGAGGTGGTCCAGGCGTTCTTCGCCGCGGGAAGGGCCGGGCACCTCGACGCCCTCGTCAAGGTCCTCGACCCCGACGTCGTGCTGTGTGTCGACGTTGGCCCTGGCCGGCCGCCAGCCGTCTACCGCGGCGTGGCTGACGTGGCCAAAAAGGCCCGGGCTCCGCGGGGTGCCGAACTCCACCGGGTGCTGGTCGACGGCCTGGTCGGCGCGGTGGTGACCCGCAACGGTCGGCCGTTCGCGATCATGGCCTTCACCGTCGTCGAGGGCAAGATCGTCCAGATCAGGGCCAACCTGCTGAGCAGCGCGCACGGCCGGTGCTGGCGGCCGCGGTTGAACCCTAGCCCTCCCACGTGCGATAGCGATGCGCCAGGAGTCATCGGCGGATCGCCGCTCGGAGCGGTGCATCTCAGGGGGGCCTAGAATCCGGGGCCATGAGATCGACGCTGGGCCCGGGCGAGGCCGCGCCGGAGGTGGCCCCCCGCGAGCGGCGGCGGCTGGACGGTCGGCTGGTGGTCCTGCTGGTCGTGGTCGCCCTGTACTCGCGGGGCACGCTGACCGGCTCGCTCAACCCGGTGGCGTTGCGGACCTGGACGACGGTGTTCGTGGCCATCGTCACCCAGGCCCTGCCCTTCCTGGTGCTCGGGGTCCTGGTCAGCGGGGCCATCACCGCGCTGGTCTCGCCGGCGGCCCTGGTGCGGTTGCTGCCGCGGTCGCCGGTGCTGGCCGTGCCGGGCGCGGCCCTGGCCGGGACGGCGCTGCCCGGGTGCGAGTGCGCCTCGGTGCCGATCGCCGGCCGACTCACCGCCCGCGGGGTGGAGCCGGCCGCGGCGGTGGCGTTCATGCTGGCCGCCCCGGCCGTCAACCCGGTCGTGCTGGTGGCGACCGCGGTCGCTTTCCCCGGGCAGCCCAGGATGGTGCTGGCCCGGTTCCTGGGGTCGCTGGCGACCTCCATCGCGGTTGGCCTGCTCTGGTGGCGGGTTGGCGACCGTCGCTGGGTGGAGCGGGCCCGCCAGCGCCTGGCCAGTGCCGGCGGGCCCGGCTGGCCGGCCTTCAGCTCAGCCGCCCGCCACGACCTCTGGGACGCCGGGGGCTGGCTGGTGGTGGGTGCGGCCGCCGCGGCCACACTGCAAGTCCTGGTGCCCCGGTCGCTGGTGCTGGCCGTCGCCGACCACCCGGCGCTGTCGGTGTTGGCCCTGGGCGGGCTCGCGGTGCTGCTGGCCATCTGCTCGGAGGCCGACGCGTTCGTGGCGGCCAGCCTGCGTGAGTTCTCCCTCACGGCCCGGCTGGTCTTCCTGGTCGTCGGCCCGGCCGTGGACGTGAAGCTGATCGCCATGCAATCGGGGGTGTTCGGCCGCCGGTTCGCGGTCCGGTTCGCCCCGCTGACCTTCGCCGTCGCCGTTGCCTGCGCCCTGCTGGTGGGTCGGGTGCTGCTGTGAGCGACGAGCAGACCCGCAGCCTGCTGCTGGTCGTCCTGGGGGCCACGGCCGTCTGGCTGTGGTGGAGCGGCCAGGCGCTCAACTACGTCCGGCCCGGGCTCGCCCCCTGGCTGGCGGCTGGAGGGATGGTCGTGGTCCTGCTGGGGCTGCTGCCGCCGTTCGGCCTGATCGGCGGCCAGACCGTGCAGGCTGACGGCCACGGCGGTCACCGGCACGCGGCGCGGGTCGGCTGGCTGCTGCTGGTACCGGTGCTGGTGGTGATGGTCGTCCAGCCGGCCGCGCTCGGCTCCTACGCCGTGTCGAGCCGGTCGGCGGTGCCCGGTGGCGGCGACGGTGGGTTTCAGCCTCTGGCCGCCCCGGTCCGGGGCGCGGTCCCGATGTCGATGGCCGAGTTCGTCACCCGGGCGGTCCGCGACCCCGACCGGTCGCTGGCCGGCGTGCGGGTCCGGCTGGTGGGATTCGTCGCCCCCGGCGACGGCCCTGGCAGCTACCGGCTGACCCGCTTCGTCATCTTCTGCTGCGCCGCCGACGCCGAGGCCCTGCAGGCCGTCGTCCGTGGCGACCCGGTCCCCCGGGCCCGCGACCAGTGGCTCGAGGTCGAGGGTACCTGGGTCCCCCGCCCCCCCGCCGCCGAGGACGACCCCAGCCCACCGCCGCCGGCCCTGCGGGTCGACGCCGTGCGTCCCGTCGCCCCGGCCCGCCCACCGTACGAGTACACGGTCCAATTCAGCGGCTGAGCGCCCGCCGACCACCGCCTCCAGGGTCGGCCGTGGCCGACTGGGGAGGGGCGATGGCTGGCGCTGGTGCCGATCCGGGTCGTAGCGTGCACCGGTGCGAACGACGGAGGGTCGCTATCGGGCCATGCTGGCCGTGGTTGGGGTGATCGCCCTGGCCGTGCTGGCCAGCGCGGCGGCCCTGTGGCCGCGGGGCGAGCTGCCCAAGCCCGCCAATGGTGGCCAGGCCGACTCGACCCGGTTCGTCCCGGCCACCCTCACCAAGGTCGCCCGCGTCGACTGTCCGGAGGCAGACCCGGGAGTGGCCGGGTCGGTCTGCATCAAGGTCACCGCCCGTCTGGCCGATGGCCGCCAGGTCAGCTTCGACACCACCGACCCTACCGGGGGGATGTTCCGGGCCGGCCAGCGGGTCAGCCTGGCCGTGACCGAGCAGCCCGGCCTGCCCCCCTCCTACCTCATCCAGGACCTGGAGCGGGGCCGGCCCATGCTGATCCTGGTCGCCCTGTTCGTGGGGGCGGTGGTCGCCTTCGGCCGCTGGCAGGGCATCCGCTCCCTGGTTGGCCTGGGGCTGTCGTTCGTGGTCATTGTCGGCTTCGTGGTCCCGGCCATCCTGCGCGGGCACAGCCCGGTCGCGGTGGCGGTGACCGGGGCCATGGCCATCATGCTGGTCTCGCTGTACCTCTCCCACGGGATTGGGCCCAAGACCACCGCCGCGGTGGTCGGGACCGCCCTGGCGCTGGGCCTGACCGCCGCCCTGTCCATTGCCTTTGTGGCCGCGGCCTCCCTGACCGGGCTGGCCAGCCAGGAGGCCCAGTTTGCCAGCTTCGCCGTCGGGGGCCTGTCGCTGCGGGGGCTGCTGCTGGCCGGCATCATCATCGGCGGCCTGGGCGTGCTGGACGACGTCACCATGTCCCAGGCCTCCCTGGTCACCGAATTGCACCAGGCCAACCCGACCGCCGGCATGGCCGCCCTGGTCGCCGGTGCCCTGCGGGTCGGCCGGGACCACATCGCGGCCACCGTCAACACCTTGTTCCTGGCCTATGCGGGAGCCGCCCTGCCGGCGCTCATCCTGTTCGTGACCGGGCAGGACTCGCTGGGCACGGTGGCCACCACCGAGATCGTTGCCGTCGAGGTCGTCCGGGCCCTGTGCGGCTCGGTGGGGCTGATCGCCGCTGTGCCGCTCACCACTGTGCTGGCGGCGCTTGTCGCCACCGAGGAGCCGACGGCGGACCTGGACGCCGTCGCCGCTGCCCAGCCGGCACCGGAGGCCGAGACCGCGCCACCAGCCCACGCCGCAGCCGGACCGCAACGGAGCGGGTGGGGCCTGGCCCGTGGCCTGAGCCGAGAGGACGCTGGCGTGGTACTGGACCGCGTCCTCGCCGTCCACGGCCCCCAGCTGTCGCACGCCGTGGTCGATGTCGACAGCGGCGGCTGGCTGACCGCCGAGGAGCTGCCAGCCGAAGCGAAGACGGCCGCGACGCGGCTCCGGCAGCTGGCCACCGATGCCCAGCGGGGGGCGTCCTGGTTCCAGCGGGCCCGGACCGGCGGCCTGGTCCGCCTCGACCTTGGCCGCCCGGAGCAGCTGGAGCTGCTGCGCCACTACGGCCCCTTCGCCACCGACGCCAGCGTGTGGGTGCATGGCGACCCGATGCCAGTGATCCAGACCGGCGACAGCTTCGGCGAGCTGCCCCGCTTCACCTACCGGCTGGACCAGGTTGAGCTCGAACGCGTGCGAGCTGTCCTCGCCGAGGCCGGCTTGGCCAGCTCCACTCTCGTCCCCCGCCGGCTGCGCGCGACCAGGACCTGACCACCCCAGCCACGACCGACAGGTAGAAGCCGGTTGGGTACGGCGGGCGGTGGCGAATGCGGCCCAGCTGGCAGGCCTTCTGAGCAGCGCAGAGGTGCCGGTGGTGAGCCCGGCGGTTGAGGCGTAACGCTCGACCAGGCCAATCGATGGGCGACGATTGGCCTCTAGCCAACCATCTGAGCGGCATGTCAGGATATCGCCGGAATGGGCGGCCCGGCGAGCGCTCCGAGATGGGGCCCGCGGGGACGGGGGGCGGCATGCCAGGACGCATCCGGATGCGATGGCCGAGGCGCTTCGAGCACGACCCGGCCTGGGAGGCGGCCGGCCGGGTGCCGAACGTGGACTGTGCCACCCGCCCCCGGAAACCGGCCGACCTCGGCTGGCCCAGTGGGCTCTACCGGGACGCCTTCGAGGACCCACATCGAGCCGCCCACATCCTGCAGCTCCTGCTCAGCAGCCAGGCCTGGGTGCACCGGCGGGTCGAGGCCATGATCTTCCACGACGGCACGACCGCAACCCGGAGGGTGAGCGTCGACTTCACGCTGCCGTCCCAGGCGCCGGTCTGCGAGGTCTGCGCGCGCTGGCCGCAGGCCGACGACCACCGTGGCAGGGGCGGCTCCGCCACGCCGAGCCCGGTCGCGGCGCCCAGGCTCGTGCCGATCACGCTCCTCCCCAAGCGGAGCCTGATCAACTTCGACCTGCGTGACGAGACCGGCGCCGCCCTGCCCCACCTCGAGCTGCGCCAGAACCAGGACCTGACCTTCACGCTGCTGTCCATCTGGGCCAGGCACGTCCTGTCCACCCAGCCGGTGGAGCGGCCCGCGACCGCGGCCAACGGCGGCCGCCGCCTCCTCCCTCCGCTGGTCGAGCTCCAGGACGAGGTGGCCAACACCTTGTGCACGTTGACCTACGGCACCCGGGAGGAGTTCGAGAGCGCGCTGGCGTGTCTTAAGGAACCCGGCGCCGGCGCCGGCAGCCAACTCCGGCGGCTGGCCAACGACCAGCGCTTCCAGTACGTGCTCGGGCTGCTGGCGTACGACTTCATGCTGGTCGTCGAGGTGCCCGATGGGCTGCCGTACCGGCACGTCTACAAGGTGAGCTACGACACCTCCTTCCGTCCCAAGCATCACCTCGCGCCACCCCACGACAGCACGGCGACCATCAGCAAGCGGCTGCGGAGCTGGGGGCAGAAGCGGCTGACCGCCTTCGGCCTGCGCGACACCAGCTTCGAGTTCGACACCCCCGAGGCCAAGCTGGCCCAGAGCTACCACCTCAAGGTCCAGGTCCCCGAGAGTGTGGAGATCTCCACGGCGGTCCTGCTCGCCGGGCCGCGCGATCCGCACGCCGCCAAGAGCGGGTCCTCCAGGCGCGAACGCCCCAGGGAGCCGTCCGATCCGGCCGAGCGCAAGCGCTTCCACTTCGACACCGCGGGCGGCCGCCCCATGGTCGACCTGCACGTGGTCGAGGTCGATCCCGACCTGGAGGTCCGGGCTCGGGTCGACGTGAAGGCCAGGCGGTCAGGGTGGTTGGGAAGCGCGTTCGTGGCCGGCCTGATCGCCTTCGCCGCCGTCTTCCTGGTGAGCCGCCAGCTCGGTGCCCTCTCGCCGGTGCTCCACCCGCCGGCCCGCTCCCCGGACCCCGAGGACCTGACCCTGCTCGCGACCACCCTCGCCGGGCTGAGCGCGCTCCTGGCGACCATGCTGACCCGCCCGAGCGAACACCCGATGGCCTCGGAGCTGCTGTACTGGCTCCGGCCGCTCTCCTCGCTGGCGATGCTCCTGCCGACGGCCGCCGCCGCGGTGATCATCTTCACCCAGCGGCCCCAGCGGCCGCTCGCCGCGATCACGACCCTGAGTGCCCTGCTGGCCGTCGTCCTCGCCCTCGCCTGGTGGATGGCGCGCCGCCACGGCCTGTCCATCGAGTCGCCCTGGCACCAGGACGCCCCCACGCGGCAACCGATGATCGACGGCCACCGCAGCCTCCGGTCCCGGTTCCCATGGGAGCGTGGGCGGCACGGGCACGGCCGGCCGGGCAGCTACCAGGAGGCCTGGGACCGCTACGAGTTCGCCGCCCCGGCCGTCGAGACCGAGCACCCGCGCTACCAGGCTCCGATGGGCGGCTCAGCCCAGGACGAGGCGGCCGAGCTGGTCAGGCGGTTCGACCAGGGCGGATGCCCAGGCCAGATGACCGGCCCGGCACCGCGGAGGGTCAGCTCCTGAGCGGTGGGGCCGGCGGCCCCTGACCCGGACCTGCCGGCGGTATGGTCCTGCCGACCGGGGAAAAGGGAGGCGGATGACCTCCGGCCCGGGTTCCACCAGCGGTTCCAAGCTGCCCCAACTGCTGGTCAGCGTCCTGCTGCTGGGGATTGCCGACTCCATGATCGGGCCCTACCTGGTGCTGTTCGGCGCCGACGAGGCCCATCTCTCGCCGTTGCAGGTGGGCGTCTTCATGTCGGTCATCGCCGTCAGCGGCCTGGCCGTGAGCACCTGGCTCGGCCGCCGCTACGACCGCTCCGCCAGCCGAGCGCCGGCGTTCATCGCGCTGGCGGCGCCGGCGGTCGGTTACCTGGCGCTGACCACGACCACCGGCTACGCCATGCTGCTCTGCATCGCGGCGGCGTTCCTCGGCGCCGGCATGGCGGCATTCCCCCAGCTGTTCACGTTGGCCCGGACGCATCTGGACCTGTCGGCCGGCGCTTCCGCCCGGCGGGGAACGCCCGCCCTGCGGTCGGTGTGGTCACTGGCCTGGGCCATCGGTCCCATGATCGGCGCGGCCGTGCTGGCCTGGCGGGGATACCGAGGGCTGCTGCTGCTCACCGCCCTGGCGTTCGCGCTCGTCGCCGTGCCATTGCTGCTGCTCGGTGCGACCCCGGCCGCGCCCCCGCGCGAGGCGGCGGGCGACGCCGGTACCCGGCTGACCCGGCCGATGCTGCTGGCGGCGGCCAGCTTCACCCTGTTCCACACCGCGATGCTCTCCGGCTCGGTCGCCCTGCCGCTCTATCTCACCCGGACGCTGGAGCGTCCCGACCGCGACGTCGGGTTGCTGTTCAGCGTGTGCGCGCTGGTGGAGGTCCCGGCGGCGTTGGGCCTGATGCTGCTGCCGGCCCGAGTGCGCAAGCAGTGGGTGATCCTGCTCGGCATGCTGCTGTTCGTGGCCTACTTCCTGCTCGTCGCGGCCAGTTCCAGCATGCCGCTGCTCATCGGCACCCAGGTGGCCCGGGGCGTGGCCATCGCCGTGGTGGGAGCGCTCGGCATCACCTACGTCCAGGACCTGCTCCCTTGGGCCACCGGGCGGGCGACCGCGCTGTTCGCCAACACCCTCACGACCGGCTCGCTGATCTCCGGCATCCTCGCCGGCGCCACCGCCCAGGCGCTCGGCTACCGGGCGGCACTGCTGCTGTGCGGCGTCCTCAGCGCCGTCGGGTGCGGGCTGCTGGCCATCGCCCGGCAGCCGCGCAGCGCCGCCGACACCGACCTGGACCCCTCGGCCAACCCGGCCCTGGCCAGGCAAGGAGAGGCCCCGCCCTGATGACCCGGCAGCCAGGGGCGGCGAGGTTCCTGTGGCCTGCCACGGCGGGCGCTCGCAGGCAGCGCCCACAGCGGCTGGCCATACTCGCGCCGAGCGCTGTGGGCCACCACGACCTCATCACTTGGTACAGGTGATGAGTCGCTCGCGGTCGAAGCTCGCTGCCATGATCCGCCAGCCCAGCCGATTGCCGAGCAGCAGCGCCGCCGCGAGGCCGATGGCAAGGGCGAGGGTCGCGTGGATCACGTTGAACGCGATGAGCGCCGCCACCACGGCCGTCGGCAGACTGGCGAGGATGCCGAGTTGCTGTGCGACCCGGAAATCGCTTGCTCGGGCGGAGATCGCGATGCCGACCCAGATCGACCAGCCGGCAACAAGCGGCGTGAAGAGCAGCTGGGTGAGCAGGTCCGGAGCTTGCAGGAGCGCCGATGCCACGGCCGGCTGTGCGAAGAGCCCGACGCAGGCCAGGAACAGGGCGTAGACCGCATAGGCGATCGCAAGCGACGGGACGAGGGCCGCCAGTGCCTTGGCCAGCAGGAACTCCTCGCGGCGGATCGGCGTGGTGAGCACGGGCTCGAGGGTGCCCTGCTGGCGCTCGCCGACCACCGCGTAGGCGGCGACGGCTGCCGGCACGATCGCCGGGATGCCAAGCAGGTACAGCAGCAGATGCCCGTGGCTGAGCTCGGCCGATGCCGACGCGGGCAGGGCGAAGACGACAACCAGCGGTTGGATGAGGAAGATCAGCGGGAAGATCGCCATCGTCCAGACGATGAAGCCGTTGTGCCGGTAGTCCCGGAGCTCCTTGCGGAAGATGGCCCGGACGCGCCTGCTGCTCACCCTCACTCCTGACCCGCCTCCTCGTCCTGGTCGATCAGTTCGAGGTAGACGTCCTCGAGCGAGTGGTGCGACTGGCTGACCGACAGCACATCGGCGCCGGCCGCCACCAGCGCCCGGGTGACGGCCGGCGCGGCGACCGCGTGCTCGGATACGGTGATGACGTAGGTGGCGGGGCCGTCCTGGCGCCAGCCATCGACGGCCGGCAGGCCGGCAAGGACGCGGTCCGCGTCGGGGAGCGCGACCCGCGTCCTGACCGTGAGCGTCCTGGCAAACAGCCGCTCGCGCAGCTCGTCGGGTCGGCCGATCGTCCGTAAGGTCGTGTTCAGGATCGCGACCCGGTCGCAGAGGCGCTCGGCCTCCTCCAGGCGGTGTGTCGTCAGGAAGATCGTCACGCCACGCTGGCTGAGCGCGGTGATCAACTGGTGGACGTCTCGGGCGGCGACCGGGTCCAGGCCGGCGGTGGGCTCGTCCAGGAACAGCAGCTGCGGGTCGTTGAGCAGCGCCCTGGCCAGGGCGACCCGCTGGCGCAGCCCCCTGGACAGCGTGCTACAGGCATCATGGGCCCGGTCGATCAGGTTGACGGCCCGCAGCACGCGACGAACGCGATCGGTTGGGTCGGGCACCTCATAGAGGTCGGCGAAGCACTGGAGGTTCTCGGCCACGCTCTGGCGCAGGTACAGGCCTGGCGACTCGGGCATGATGGCAATCCGCCGGCGGATCTCGACCCCGTTGTCCGGGGCCAGGGGGATCCCACCGACGAACGCAGCGCCTGCCGACGGGGCGAGCAGGGTCCCGAGTGTCCGCACCATCGTGGTCTTGCCGGCGCCGTTGGGACCGAGAAACCCGAACACCTCACCGTGCCCCACGGCAAAGGAGACATCGTCGAAGGCGATGCGGTCGCCGAACCGCTTCGACAGCTGCTCGACCAGCAGCGCTGGGGGGCCGCTGTCCCCAGCAGACGACGGCCGCGTCCAGCCATCCTCCTCCACGCCGCTACCTCCCGGGGGCGGTCCGACTGGCGCCCGACGGCGAGCCGGCGAGCTTCACGTGGAAGATGACGGCGACGGCCGCAAGTTCGACGAGACACAGGACGATCCCGATGGCCAGGTCCGGCCGGACGTACACCGCCGAACCGTGGACCAGTCCGTTGAGCAGGCCGATCACGTTCAGGCCGCAGAAGAGCGCGAACGCAATCCTCGCCCAGCGATGCCCGCGGCCGATCGCCCAGCCCATCCACAGCCAGAACCCGACCGCGATCCCGGCCGCCACCGCCGTCGGCACAAGTTGGCCGGCAACGACTGCGTGCCATTCGCCCCTGGTGAGATCCGGGTCGCGCTGGACGACGTTCGACCTGACGTCGTCGATGGTGAGCAAGATCGTGATCGCAGCGGCGAGCTCAACCACCGCGCCAACGTACATGAGCTTGACCGCAGCCAAGGCTGCTCGGTCCGCCCGAGGCACCCGTGGACGCAGACGCATCCACAACGCGCCGCGCAGCAGGTCCAGACACTCCATGGGCGCTGGCCGGCGCTGGCCCGCGCTGGCCCCAGCCAGCAGGACCCCGAGGATCTCCGCCTCGTGCTCACGCCGAAACGACCTCGGATACCAGCGCAGCCAGCGGCGGTAGCCTCGCTCCAGGTCATCCAGGTCGGCGGCATCGGTCATCTGGCCATCCCACCCGCCAGACCGAGCCGCGCCAACGCGGCCGCCGCGTTGGATTGGAACCGGGTCGCTTCGGCGGCCAGCTGCGCGGCGCCCTCGGGCGTGAGCCGGTAGTACCGGCGCAGGCGGCCCTCGACGATCTCCTCCCGGTCGACCCGGATCAACCCGTCCAGGTGCAGCCGGTCCAGGGCCGAATACAAGGTCCCGGCGCGCAACCGCACCCGCCCGTCCGAGATCTGGGCGACGTCGGCGATGATCCCATAGCCGTGCTGGCTGCCCGCGGCCAGGGCCGTGAGGATCAGGAAGGTCGCCTCCTGCATCGGCCTCTTTGTCATATCAGCAGTATATACCGGCGAACTGTCGATGGGGTCGTCTCGGGAGCGCCTCAGCGCTCGACGAGCTTCCAGTAGGAGTCCTTCCGGGTGATCTTGTCACCCCGGAACTCGAACAGGTCGCAGCCTCGGACCTCGATCCGATCCCCCTGTTGGGCGGCTGCTGGCGTTCTGCCGGGACCTCTCGGAGGACCAGCTCGCGGCGTCGGCCACCGGCACCTACGGCAGCATCCCGGCCACCCTCAACCACCTCGTCATCGCGGACGGCCGGTACCTGTGGCGGCTGGCCGGCGGCGGGCCCGCCTGGGTGCACCGCCCCGACGACGCCGAGCTCGACGAGCTCCCGGCCCGGGCGGAGGAAGCCGGGCAGCTGTGGGAGCGGCTCCTGTCCGAGCCGGTCGACGCGGAACGGGTGTTCGTCGTCGACGACGGGGCCCTGGAGGTCCGAGCCGGGGTCATCGTCGCGCAGGGTCGCGGCAGGTTTGCTCCGTGAGACCAGGGAGGCGGTTGATGGGTGTGCTCGGGAGCCATACTGATCGGAGGCGTTGAGCGACAAGGAGGTCGGCCGAATGAGACACACCAGACTGATCGCGGCCACGAGGCCGCTTGTCCTTCTCGCCGCCGTCTCACTGATGGTGGCCGCGTGCTCGGGCGGCTCGGACGGAGGGACGTCCGCTGGAGGCGGTGCCGAGGGGTATCCGGACCGGAACATCACCATGGTCGTTCCGTTCTCGGCCGGCGGACCGACCGACACGGTCACGCGGTTGATCGCCGATCCGATGTCGGCCAAGCTGGGCGCCCAGATCGTCGTCCAGAACGTCGAGGGCGCGGGTGGCACGGTCGCCGCCGGTGAGGTGGCACAGGCCAGGCCGGACGGCTACACCGTGCTCATGCATCACATCGGCATGTCGACGGCGCCGGCGCTCTACGCCGATCTGCCGTACAAGCCCCTCGAGGACTTCAAGACCATCGGCCTGGTGACCGAGGTGCCGATGACGATCATCGCCCGCCGCGACTTCGAGCCCAACACGCTCCAGGAGCTGGTGGACTACGTCAAGGCGAACGCCGACAAGGTCACCTACGCCAACGCCGGCATCGGTGCCGCGTCGCACCTGTGCGGCCTGCTGTTCCAGAAGGCCATCGGCGTCAAGGTCCAGGAGGTGCCGTACGAGGGCACCGGACCGGCGCTCACCGACATCGTCGGCGGCCAGGTCGACTTCATGTGCGACCAGACCACCAACACCACCGGCCAGATCAAGTCGCGCGAGGTGAAGGCGTACGCGGTGACGACCGAGGAGCGCGTCGAGAGCCTGCCCGACCTGCCGACGGCCGCCGAGGCCGGCCTCGACGACCTCCAGCTCACCGTGTGGCACGGCCTCTACGTGCCGGCCGACACCCCGGACGAGGTCGTCCAGACCCTGTCCGAGGCGCTCAAGGTGGCCCTGGCCGACCAGGGCGTGATCGACAAGCTGGCCGAGCTGGGCACCGCCCCCGTCGAGGCGGACCGGGCGACGCCGGACGCCCACCGCCAGCAGCTGGAGGAGCAGCTCGGCGTCTGGGGGCCGGTGATCGAGGAAGCGGGCGTCAAGGCTTCGTAGCAGCACGTCAAGCGGTGGGCGGCCGTCCGGCCGCCCACCACCTTCTACCGCTGCGGGGTGAGTCGGCGCTTGAACGGCAAGCGAGCTGTCACGGACATCCTGGCCGGCCTGATCTTCGTCGCCTTCGGGCTGGGGTTCGCCATCACGTCGCTGAGCTACGAGCTGGGCACCCCCCTGCGCATGGGGCCCGGGTACTTCCCACTCGTGCTCGGCGGCATCCTCGTCTTCCTCGGCCTGCTGATCGCGGGCAAGGGGTTCGTCTCCAGCACCCCCGCCGAGGAGCGGCCCGGCAGCGTCCCGTGGCGGGCGCTGGCCCTGATCGTGCTGGCCCTGCTGTTCTTCGGGCTGACCGTCCGAGGGCTCGGCCTGGTGCCCGCGACCGCGGTCACCGCCCTGCTGACGGCCCTGGCCAGCTACCGCACCGGCATCCTCACGGCCATGGCCGTCGCCGCCGGCCTCACCGTGCTGTGCGTGCTCATCTTCGTCGTCGCCCTCCAACTGCGGTTGCCGCTGCTCGGTCCGTGGCTCCCGTTCCCGTCCTAGGCGACCAGATGGAGCTCTTCGACAACCTCGCGCTCGGGCTGGGCACGGCCCTGCAACCGCAGAACATCCTCTACTGCCTGGTCGGCGTCGTGCTCGGCACGGCGGTCGGCGTGCTGCCCGGCATCGGGCCGACGGCGACGATCGCGATGCTGCTGCCGATCACCTTCAGCCTGGAGCCGGTCGCGGCGCTGATCATGCTGGCCG
>Ga0081538_10001598_pt1 | contig 23247 bp, 13 predicted proteins | sample TabmetS5T2R1_FD_71022 | JGI IMG/M metagenome (GOLD analysis project Ga0081538, IMG submission 71022) | Tabebuia heterophylla rhizosphere microbial communities from the University of Puerto Rico - S5T2R1 | ecosystem: Host-associated > Plants > Roots > Rhizosphere ... | reverse complement strand
CCTGGCGCCGCCCGATTGCGGCGAGGTAGCCGTCGGCCAGCACCTCGCGCAGCTTCATCGCGCGCGCCGAGAAAGTCTCCATCCACGATGGGACAAACCCCAGCAGGCGCTTGACGTCATCCAGCGCACCTGCCTCGCCGTCGGGCAGCAGCATGCCACGCGAGACCGGATTCTGCGCCGAGAGTTCATTGAGCAGCTTCTCGACCACGGCGGAATCCTGGCCCGCGCGGTTGTAGAGCAGCATGTCGCGGCGGAAATGCGCATAGCCGCCTAGGATCTCGTCCGATCCCTCTCCTGTGATGACGACCTTGTAGCCGGCCTTGCGCACCGCCCGGCTGAGCAGGAATTTGGCGACGCCGTGGGCGTTGATGCAGACCGTCTCGCACTGCTGGATGGCATCGGCGAAATTGTCGGCGAGATCGTCCTGGCGGATGGGGATCGGATGGAAGTCGGCGCCGACCTTCGCCGCCATCTCCCGCGCCTCCTTTTCCTCGTCATATTCGGCGCGATCGAAGGTGAGGGTGAAGGCGCGGATCGGTTCCGGATGATGCCGCGCCGCGAGGCCGAGGACGGAGCAGGAATCGAGGCCGCCGCTGAGATAGCAGCCGACCGGCACGTCGGCGCGCAGGCGGATGCGGACCGCCTCCTCCAGCGCATGGCGGAACTCCACCTTGTAGTCCTCGTCCGAGCGGCGCTGACCGGCAGCGTCGGCCACGGGATAGTCGAAGTCCCAGTATTTGTTGATCTGGATGTGGCTGTCGGTTGCGATGAGATAGTGGCCGGGCGGCACCTGGAAAATGCCGTCGAACAAGGTGCGCGCCTGGTAGCCGCCCTGCTCGACCATCTGCCAGAAATTCTCGGAATCCCAGCGTGCCGGAACGCCGGCAGCGAACAGCGCCTTCACCTCCGAGGCGAAATACAGCGTGTCCTCGTGCACGGCGTAGAACAACGGCTTGATGCCGAAGCGGTCGCGGGCGGCGAACATCACGCGCTCGGTTTCGTCCCAGATGACGAATGCGAACTCGCCGCGCAGCCGGTGCAGGCATTGCGGGCCGAGATCGCGGTAAAGGTGCAGCGCGATCTCGCTGTCCGAGCGGGTGCGGAGCGAATGCCCCGCCTCCTGCAGCTCGCGACGGATCGCCTCGTAGCCGTAGAATTCTCCGTTGGCGATGATATGGGTGCGCTGGTCGGCGCTCGCGATCGGCTGATCGCCGGTCGTCAGGTCGATGATGCTGAGCCGTGCGTGGCCCAGGCCGACCTTGCGGTCGGCGCTGATCCAGTGGCGCTGTCCGTCCGGGCCGCGGTGATGAAGCCGCGACGTGGCACGCTGGACTGTTTCGATTTGAACCGGATGTCGGCGAGAGAAAAGCGCGAATATTCCGCACATGGCCCTGTACTCCTTAAAGCAATCCCCGCGGTCGCAGGCCGACCACGAACGCGGCCATAGGGTTACGCAGCGGACCGCATCTGTCCCGGCTGTAGGCCGGACCTGCAGGGGTGGATATGAACAACTTCACTATGAATAGATGCCGATAGGGTACTGCACTCGGCTGCGAAAGAAAAACCCCTCCCAGCTGAGGGGAAGGGAGGGGTCAGCGGCGATGGGCCTTCGGGGTGTAGCCCGCCTCGCCTCTTGCGGGTGCCTTGTTAGTCGGCCGGCTGCTGCTAAGCCCGGCCGCGTCGGGCTTTCTCGAGTGTTTGGTCCCCAACGGCTCCTACTATGCCGATCCTGGATGAACGGCGCCTGAACCGCTCTGGCCCCTTCGAAGCCCTTCCAGGCATTGGACATTTTCGGATATATCGTTGTTCAACAATATCTTAACCCGGCTGCGGCAGGGTGCCGCCAGCACCGGCGTTGCCAGCACCCCATATATCGGGTCTGGTATCTTCCGAGACCTGAAACCGAGTCGGAGTTTTGCATGACCCCCTTCGCCATCGCAGGCATCCAGATGCATGTCCTGCCGGAGCGAAACATCGATGGCATCCGCCAGCGCCTGAAGCTGCTGATGCACTATTACCCGTGGGTGGAGATGGTGGTGCTCTCCGAGCTGGCGCCGTTCGGCTCTTCGCTGCATTACGCGCAAGCCCTGCCCGGGCCGGCCGAGGAAGAGTTCCAGGAGATGGCGCGCGAGCACGGCATCTGGTTCATTCCCGGCTCGCTGTACGAGAAGCGCGACGGCGCGATCTACAACACCTCGCCGGTCATCAATCCCAAGGGCGAAGTGATCGCGCGCTATTCCAAGATGTTCCCGTTCACGCCGTTCGAGGAAGGCGTCGCGCCGGGCGATCAGTTCTGCGTGTTCGACGTGCCGGACGTCGGCCGCTTCGGCCTGCTCAACTGCTATGACATCTGGTTCCCGGAGACGATGCGCACCATCACCGCCATGGGCGCGGAAGTCATCCTGCACCCGGTGATGACTCACACCATCGATCGCGACGTCGACCTCGCCGTCGCCAAGGCGTCGGCGGCGATGTTCCAGTGCTACATCTTCGACATCAACGGCCTCGCTGCCGGCGGCAACGGCCAGTCCGCGGTATTCGATCCTTCGGGCCGCGTCGTGCACCAGTCCTCCACCAACGAAGAGTTCATCCCGATCGAGATCGACCTCGACCAGGTGCGCCACCAGCGCCAGCGCGGCATGCGCCACCTCGGCCAGCCGATGAAGAGCTTCCGCGACCGCGCCGTCGAGTTCCCGGTCTATGACAAGAAGTTCGACCGCGCCTATCTCGATTCGCTCGGCCCGCTCGTGCGTCCCGGCCGCCACCGCGCGCGCGAAGCGGCAGCGGCGCCGGATCAGGCCATGCCGGTGCAGCCCGGCAATGTCGGCGCCGCCGATCCCAAGGCACAGCTGGGCCGCATGTTCCTGCGCGACAGCGCGGAGCCGAACGCAACCCCGGCGCCCGACGCCTTTCTCAGCAAGTGATTAGGCGGCGATGAATGGGCTCACGTTCCGCGCCGTCAGGGATGACGGCTCGGGATCGAGCCTGCAGTCGCTGTTCGAGGCGCGCTGGTCGAACTATCTGCGCTGGTACCTGCAGGACGGCGATGCCGCGCGGCCGAACTATCTTTCCTGCGCGCGCAACCTTGAGCAGCACATGCCGGAGCTGGGGCCGGCCTGGGAGCGGCTGACCGAAGCCTTCGGCGGCAGCGACCTGGTCGCGCGCTTCCTGTCGCTGTGGCAGCCACCGCCGTTCGTCAGCGGCTGCACCCAGGCGCTATGGACGCGCGACCGCCCGGCCCTGGTCCGCAACTACGACTTCCCGCCGGAGCTGTGCGACGCCGTGCTGCTGCATGGCCGCTTCACATCGATGAGGACGCTCAGCATGAGCGATTGCCTGTGGGGCGTGCTCGACGGCGTCAACCAGGAAGGACTCTGCGTCTCGCTCGCCTTCGGCGGGCGCCGGGCCGAGGGCGAAGGCTTCGGCATCGCGATCGTGCTGCGCTATATCCTGGAAACCTGCCGCAGCGCGAAAGATGCTCTCAAGGTGCTGCAGCGGGTGCCCGTACACCTGCCCTACAATCTCGCGATCCTCGATCGGAGCGGCGACTGGCGCACGGTCTTCATCTCGCCCGACCGCGAGCCCGAGGTGCGGCGCGAGCCCTATTCCGCCAACCGGCAGGATTCCAACATGCGGCCGGACGATCCCCGCATCGCCGACACAGTGCGGCGTGAGGCGCTGCTGGAGAACGTGATCGGCAATCCCAACGAGACGCTCGAGCATCTCAGCGACCGTTTCCTGCAAGCGCCGATCTATCGCCCGGTGAAGAAGGGCGACTGGGGCACGGTCTATACCGCCTGCTACCGCCCGGCCGACGCCTCGGTGCAGCTGCGCTGGCCGCGCGCCTCCTGGCAGCAATCGATCGCGGCGTTCGAGCCGGGCGAGCGTGTAGTACGCTACTCGTAGGTTGGATGCATGAGCAAGACACTCGACACTGCCGAGCAAAAAGCCGTCGAAGACATCGAGCAGTATGGCTGGCATTGCATCCGGGTCTTTTCGCTACCAGACGACCCGGTGCAGACCACTTTCGCCTACACAGTCGGTCTCTACCATACGCACCGTTGGCCGGAGCTCATTTGTCTCGGCCTAGAGACCATCACGTTGCACAAGCTCCTTTACAACGCGATTGGCGAACTTCGGAGCAATGGCACAACACCCAAGCCGGGCATGGTTCTTAACGACGTAGCGGAGGGTTATCCCTTCCGGCTGATCGAATTCTCGACTTCGCTGATGCATCGGGATCTCGGTTGGGCACTTTGGTTCGCGCGGCACGAAGGCTACGATCCAACGCGAATCCAATGCCTGCAATTGGTTTGGCCAGATCGGCATGGCCGATTCCCGGACGATTCTGACTGTATCGCGGATGTTCGCGTGCTGCAGACTCCCGCAGAGGACTGAGACCATATCGGCTGCCAGCGCCCCTGTCCGACGCGACAAATTTAGGTGAAGCGCCTCCATTCAATTTGAGTTGTTGCCGGCGCCGCGCTATGAATCCTGCCGACCGTCGTGCGTTCTCTCATTTCGGAGGAATCCATGACACCGATTTCCCGTCGCCTATTCCTGTCCATGTCGGCAACGCTGGTCCCCAGCGTTGCCTTCGCACATCACGGCTGGAGCGGGTACGACACCGCTAAGGCGTTCGAGCTCACCGGCGAGATCCAGGAATCGGTGTTCGAGAATCCGCATTGCGAGATCGCGGTTCAGGCCGACGGAAAGCTCTGGCATTTCGTGCTGGCACCGCCATCGCGCATGGCGCGGCGCGGCATCACGCCCGAAATGATCGCCGTCGGTAAGACTTGCACGGTGTACGGCTATCCGCACAAGAGCAAGCCGGACGAGGCGCGCATCGAATATATCGTGTTGGACGGCAAGCGTATCGAGCTCCGGTAGAGCGCGGTGGAGCATCAACCCGCGCCGGCGATCTTCCTCGCGTTGCAGGAGAGTGCGCTCGGCCACCTCATGCGCTCCTCGCCCTTCCTCTATCCGCTGGCGGAGATCCTGCACATCCTCGGCTTCGTCATTCTGGTGGGATCGATCGTGGCGCTCGACCTCCGGCTGCTCGGACTGGGTCGCAGCATCGCGATCCAGCCGATGGCGCAGTTGCTGCTGCCGCTGTCGCGCGTCGGGTTCCTGATTGCGATCAGCATGGGCTTCCTGCTGTTCAGCGCCGACGCCGCGCACGTGGTGCGCAATCCGGCGTTCCTGGCCAAGCTGCTGCTGATCGCGGCAGCGCTCGTCAACATCGCGATCGCGCATCTGGGGCCGTGGCGCCGCGCGCCGTTATGGCACAGCGAAGCTTCCGCCGGCGCCAAGCTCACCGGATTCGCCTCGCTCATGCTGTGGATCAGCGCCATCTGTGCCGGGCGCCTGATCGCCTACTTCTGAGGTGGAGATGTCGAACCGAGTTACCTTGCTTGCGCTGACCGTTGCCATGGCACTCGGAGCGCCGCACGCGCGCGCCGATGAGGCAGCGGCTTGGGCCGCGCTGCGCGCGGGCGGACACATCGCTTTGATGCGCCACACCGATGCGCCGGGCGGGACCGGCGACCCGCCCGGCTTCAAGCTCGAGGATTGCGCGACCCAGCGCAATTTGAGCGACAAAGGCAGAGATGAAGCGGTACAGACCGGCACGCGACTCAAGGCCGAGGGCATCGCGTTCGAGAAGATCCTGTCATCGCCGTGGTGCCGCTGCATGGATACGGCGCGCCTGCTCGACATGGGCGCTGTCGAGCCGGCACCGACCTTCAGCAACGTGGTGGTGCTGCGCGACCAGACCGAAACCCTGACCGAAGGCGCGCGCACATTGATTGCCGGCTGGCAGGGTGCGGGCACGCTGCTGGTGGTGACGCACGGCGCCAACATCCGCGCCCTGACCGGACTCTCGCCGGCGACCGGCGAGATCGTGGTCGTCGACAGATCAGCCGAAGCCATCGGCCGCATCCCGCCCCTTCACTGAACCGCCAGCATTTCCGTCACGAGACGGACATCCGGCATGCCCGATGCGATGCCGTCGCGGTCGATATCATCACTTTGTTTGTAGTTTGCGCGCCGAGGCCATGGGAAATTCACTCGTAGGTTAGGGTGGCAATCAATTTGCTCGATTGCCGTCGCTGTGCTGTCACTAGCGGGACATTGCGAAGGGCTGGCGGCCGCGCGGATTCGCTCTGAGGCATTGGCTATTACGTCACCATTGGGCCGTTCCAATGGGTCTCTTGGGATGGGTGCATTATGGCCGATCTGGATGGCGCCGGCGGCGCAAAGACATTCTCCTTCGACTTCTTCAACGACACCAGCATCTCGAACTTCGGAGCCTTCGGAACCGGCGGAACGCCGGACGATCCGTCCGAGCTCGACACCCTGGCATTCGGCGCGGAAGGCCAGACCGCCGCCAGCATGATCCTCTCGCAGCTCGGCACCAGCGTGGTGATCAGCTTCGTCGGCAACTTCGGCCATGAGAACAGCATCACGCTCGAGAACCTGACGATCGAGCAGCTCGGCAACATCGCCGGGCTCGGCAACTTCCGTTTCTTCGGCGAGCCGGCGGTGACGGACAGCCTCGACATCTGGGGCGCCGCCGAGAACGGGTCGGTGGTGCACACCGCCAACACCGTCACCTTCCTCAATGACCTCGACAACGACGTGACGGGCCTCAACGGCAAGGATGTCATCAACGGTCTCGGCGGCCACGACACGCTGAACGGCCTTGCCGGCGACGACACCCTGCGCGGCGGCGAGGGCAACGACCTCCTGATCGGCGGCCTCGGCAACGACGAGCTGGCCGGTGACGAAGGCAACGACACGCTCAATGGCGGGCGGGGCGACGACCTGCTCGACGGCGGTGCCGGCGATGACCTGCTGACCGGCGGCAAGGGCAACGACATCTATGTCGTCGACAGCCCGGGCGACACCATCGTCGAAGACATCCAGAACTCCCGCGGCGGCGGCTCAGCCGACGAGGTGCGCAGCAGCATCGGCTTCAGCCTCGCGAGCCAGGCCCACATCGAGAATCTGACCCTGACCGGCGAAAAGGATCTCGACGGCGGCGGCAACGCCCGCGCCAACGTCATCACCGGCAATTTCGGCAACAACGAGCTCAAGGGCGGCGGCGGCAACGACATCCTGGCCGGCAACATCGGCAACGACACCGTCAACGGCGGCAGCGGCATCGACATTGCCGTCATCGAGGGCACGAGCAGCAGCTCCCAGGTGTTCTTCCTCGACGGCCAGCTTCAAGTCCGCGACTTCATGGGATTCAACGACACCCTCGTCGGGATCGAGGCGTTGAAGTTCGAGGACGGCACCTTCTTCTTCCCCACCGCCATCGTCGACAAGAATGGCGCCGCCGAAACCGTGGTCGAAGGCGCGGCCACGGGCACCTTGGTGGGCATCACCGCGCAGGCGTCGATCCCCGGCGGCGGCGATGTCGTCTACAGCCTGGCGCAAGGCGCGGGCCCCTTTGCGATCGACGCCAAGACCGGCGTCGTCACGGTTGCGGACGGCTCGCTGATCGACTTCGAAGCCAACGAGACCCGAACCATCGTGGTGCGCGCGACCGGCCCCGGCGGCCTGATCTCGGAGAAGAGCTTCACCGTCGCAATCAAGGATATCGCCGATGATGGGCTGTCGTCGATCGACCTTGCTGAGCTGAGCCCAGCGCGCGGCTTCACGATTTCCGGCAACAATGTCGAGGATAGCGGTCATTCGGTCAGCGTGATCGGCGACGTCAACGGCGATGGATTCGAAGACATCGTGATCGGCGCTCCCGAAGCCGAGATCGAGGACGACAACGAGGTCGGCAAGGCGTACGTCGTATTCGGCAAGGCCGAAGCCTTCGAGGATATTGACCTTGAGTCGCTGACGCCGGATCAGGGATTCACCGTGACCGGCGCCTTGTTCGAAAGCGATCTCGGGCGGTCCGTCAGTTCCGCCGGCGATATCAACGGCGACGGATACGAAGATCTGATCGTGGGGGCGCCGTCCGCGTATGCATTCGATCGCACGCTGGCCGGTGAAAGCTACGTCATCTACGGCAAGGAAGGCGGGCCGGGCAATATCGACGTCGCCACCCTGACCGCATCACAGGGCTTCAGAATAAGCGGCGCAAGCGAGTTCGATCAGGCCGGCATCCTGGTCAGCGAAGCCGGTGACATCAATGGCGACGGCATCGATGATCTGGCCGTCGCCGCTCGCGATCCCTTCGGGACCAGCTACACGGCCTATGTCATCTATGGCGAGCTTGGCAACGCGGCGGACCTCGACCTGGCGACGCTGTCGCCTGCCCGCGGCTTCACCATCACCGGTTCCGACAAGATCAGCGCGGCCGGCGATGTCAACGGCGATGGCATCACCGACCTGGTGGTCGGAACGAACGTCGTCTATGGCAAGGAAGGCGGCCTCGGCAACATCGACCTCGCCACGCTCACGCCTGCGGACGGCTTCAAGATTCTCGGCGTGGAGAGCGGCGATCATGGCGGGGCGGTCGATACCGCCGGCGACATCAACGGCGATGGCCTTGCCGACCTGATCATCGGGGCGCCCGGATTGGCGCCCGGCGGCGTTGTGACCGGCGGCGCTTATGTGATCTACGGCAAGGAGGGCGGACCGGGCGATATCGACGTCACCACGCTCACGCCCGCGCAAGGCTTCAGGATCATCGGCGCCGCCGAGGGCGACGGTGCCGGCTACGCACTTCATGCGGCCGGCGACGTCAACGGCGATGGCGTCGACGACGTGATCATCGCAGCCGCGGGAGCCGAGCCCGGCGGCCGCCCCTACGCCGGCGAGGCGTACCTGGTCTACGGCAAGGTCGGCGGCCTGGGAGAGGTCGACCTCGGCTCTCTTGCGCCGGAACAGGGCTTCCGCATTGCCGGTGTCGGCGACCCCTTCTTCGCCAGCATGTCGGTCGCCGGCGGCGGCGACATCAATGGCGACGGCTTCGACGACCTGATCGTCGGTTCGATCTACGCCGGCGATGGCGGCCAATCCTATGTCATCTATGGCGGCGACTTCACCAAGTCGGTCAGTCACCTCGGGACGGCTGGCGACGACACCCTGACAGGATCAGGCGATGGCGACACCTTCGTCGGCGGGCTCGGCAACGACCTGCTGCAAGGCTTGTTTGGCAAGGACTCCTACCATGGCGGCGCCGGCGACGACGTGCTCGTGGTCGGCGGGAGTGAGGCCAGCGGCCTCGGCCCGCTGCGTATCGATGGTGGCAGCGGCATCGATACATTCAAGACCCAGGCGTTCGAGCCGCTTGATCTGACGGGAAATCTGCGTGGCCGGATCCAGGACATCGAGATACTGGAACTCGACGGTAACCCGGTCGACATCGACAGCGACGCCATTGCGCAGATGTCCGGCCACAATGGCAACGCCTTCGGAGCCAACACGCTCCTGATCAAGGGCGAGTCGTTCGACCAGCTCAACCTGACCGATTCGGGATGGATCCAGGGCGCGGAGGTCAGCAACCCGTTCGGTCAGAGCGGCAGCTACGCGACCTGGACCAACGGCGTGGTGACCGCGCTGATCGATACCGACATCGATGTCGTCACGATCGGCGAGATCGATCTCGCCGCGCTTCCGCCCGACAAGGGTTTCACCATCACCGGAGCCGCATTGGGCGCCGCCGCCGGTCGCGAGGTGAGCGACGCCGGCGACATCAACGATGACGGGATCGACGACTTTATCGTCAGCGCCGGGCCCGGGCCTGGCTCCTATGTCTTCTACGGCAAGACGACCGGGTTCGAGGATTTCAACCTGGCCGATTTCTCGGCTGCGGATGGATTCAAGATTTCCGGCGTCGCCGGCTCGTTGGCGGCAGCGGGCGATGTGAACGGCGATGGCATTGCCGACCTCGTGATGGGGAACTCCGGCGCCGATCCGTTTGGCCGCATCGATGCCGGGAACACCTATGTCGTCTACGGCAAGAGCGGTGGGCCGGGCGACATCGACCTGGCGGCCCTGACTGCAGCGCAGGGTTCGATCATCTTCGGCGTGAGCGATGGGGATTTCAGCGGCGCTTCGGTGAGGGCGGCCGGCGATGTCAATGGCGACGGAGTCGACGACATCATCATCGGCGCTCCATTTGTCACCGGCGACAGCAGCTACGCCGAGGGCGAGTCCTATGTAGTCTATGGCAAGGTCGGCGGCATCGGCGATCTCGACCTGGCCGCCCTCACCGCCGCGCAGGGATTCAAGATCTTCGGTGCCACTGCTGACTTGAGCGGCCGCTCGGTCAGCGGCGCCGGCGATATCAACGGTGACGGCTTCGACGATGTGATCGTCGGCGCCGGCTGGGGCGTGCCCGGCGATTCCTGGGTGGTCTTCGGCAAGGCCGGCGGGCCGGGCGATATCGACCTCAGCAGCATCACGCCCGCGCAGGGCTTCCAGATCGCCGGCTTCGGCGATTATGAGAGCAGCGGGCACAATGTGTCGGCGGGCGGCGACATCAATGGCGACGGGTTCGACGACCTGATCGTCGCCAACGCCGAGGCCGAACCGGAGGGCCGCGACTATGCGGGCCATACCATCGTCATCTTCGGCAAGGCCGGCGGACCGGGCAACATCGACCTGGAGACGCTGACGCCCGATCAGGGATTCAAGATCATCGGCGCGTACGAGACGGATTTCAGCGGCCGATCCGTCAGCAACGCCGGCGATGTCAACGGCGACGGGCTGGACGATCTGCTGATCGGCGCGCCGGCGGCCGATCTCCCGGGGCGGGTCGACGCGGGGAATGCCTATCTCATCTTCGGCAAGGCCGGTGGCTTGGACACCATCGACCTGAGCGACCTGGAGCCGGATCAGGGCCTGACTATCTCGGGCGCCGGCGAACGCGACGCGGCCGGAAGCGCGGTCAGCGCGGCGGGCGACATCAACGGCGATGGCTTCGCCGACATCATGGTCGGCGCCCCCGAGACCCATCCGATCGCGCAGGGCACCGGCAAGGCCTATGTCATCTATGGCGGCGATCTGACCGGCGCCGTGACACATCAGGGCTCCGCAGGCGACGACAGCCTGGCCGGGACCGCAGCGGCCGAGAACTTCGTCGGCGGCCTGGGAGACGATAACCTCACTGGAGGCGGCGGTGCCGATGCATTCCAGGGCGGCGCCGGCGACGATGCCATCCATGTGAGTGATCGCACGTTCCATCGCACGGACGGCGGCAACGGCGACGATGTCCTGCACCTGGATTTCGATGGCCTGATCGATCTTGGCGACATCGACAACAATGCCGTCACGGGCGATCACACCAAAATCCGGAACATCGAGACCGTCGATACCGACAACGGCTTCTCGAACCAGGTCGCGCTGCGGCTCACCGACGTCCTGGAGATCGATGCGCAGAACAGCGATGTCGGCGGGGTGGGCAGCCTCGACAATGTGCTGAAGGTGGACGGCGACAGCGGCGACATGCTGTCGCTCGACCCGGCGGACGGCTGGAGCGGGCCGGACACGGCGACCCTGGCGGGTTACGCCGTCTTTGCCGCGGGCAACGTGAAGATTGCGGTCGACCAGGACATCGCGGTGGCGGTAGCCTGACCGGCATGGACACCAAGGCCGTCGGATCGGCCCCGCCGAAGTTCGAGCTGTTCCCCTCGCGCCAGTTCCCGCAATGGCTGGCGGAGAACAACCTGTCGCTCGCCTTCACCACCTACCAGGCGGGCAAGATCATCTTCATCGGGCTGCAGCCGACCGGCAGGCTGTCGATCTTCGAGCGAACCTTCAACCGCTGCATGGGCCTGTGGTCGAACGGCCAGAGCCTGTGGATGTCGACGCTCTATCAGCTGTGGCGGTTCGAGAATGTGCTGGGCCCGGGCGAACTGCACGACGGCTATAACCGGGTATACGTGCCGCAGCTGGCCTACACCACCGGCGACATCGACATCCACGACGTCGCACTCGATGGCGACGGCCGGCCGGTGTTCGCCAATACGTTGTTCTCCTGCCTCGCCACCGTCTCGGACGCAAAGAGCTTTCGCCCGCTGTGGCGGCCGCGCTTCGTCTCCAAGCTGATGCCCGAGGACCGTTGCCACCTGAACGGCCTGGCGATGAGCGAGGGCGCGCCGGCCTACGTCACGGCGGTCAGCGAGAGCGACGTCGCCGACGGCTGGCGCGAGCGGCGCACCGGCGGCGGCATCGCGATCGACGTGCGCGCGAACGAGATCGTGGCACGCGGCCTCTCCATGCCGCATTCGCCGCGGGTCCATGACGGCAAGCTCTATCTGCTGGATTCCGGAACCGGCCGGTTCGGCACAATCGACACTGGCAGCGGCGACTTCGAGGAGATCGCGTTCTGCCCTGGCTATCTGCGCGGCCTTGCGTTCCATGGCCATTTCGCGGTCGTCGGCCTGTCGCAGCCGCGCGAGAGCAAGACCTTCAGCGGCCTGCCGCTGGATGAGGCGCTGGCGCGCCGCAATGCCGACCCGATCTGCGCCCTCATGGTCATCGACCTCAGGACCGGCGGCGCCGTCCATTGGTTGAAGATGGAAGGCATCCTGCACGAGCTCTATGACGTGGCCGCCCTGCCCGGCATCCGCCGGCCCCAGGCCATCGGCCTCAAGACCGACGAGATCCGGCGCATCCTCACGATCGAGGGGTAGGCTGCCCCGCTGGCCGCCGACGCCCCGCAACCCAGTTCCCGCAATTGCTTAGGCTTCAAATCTGCGCGAACTGTGCCAGAATGCACAGAGCGGGGGCCAATAGGGTTGGATCGGGAACGGAACCCATCCTACGTTCATGTGTATAGAGCGACGACGATTGTCGCAGTGACGCGTCAGCACCAAAAAAGGGCCGGCCATGAGAAGCCAAGCAGTCGCACAACATCCACGCCGCATCCTGTGCGTCTTTCCACGCTACACCCCGTCGTTCGGGACGTTCGAGCACGCCTACAAGCTGATGGGGGTGAAGGCGTTCATGCCGCCGCAGGGCATCCTGCTGATCGCCGCCTATCTGCCCGAACGCTGGGAGGTCCGGTTCGTCGACGAGAATATCCGGGCAGCCAAGGATCGCGAGCTCGATTGGGCGGACGCGGTGTTCGTCAGCGGCATGCATATCCAGCGGCAAGCGATGCTGGACATCGCCCGCCGCGCTCATGCCCGCGGCAAGGTCTGCGCGCTCGGCGGCCCGTCGGTCTCCGCCAGCCCGGAACTCTATGCGGAGTTCGACTATCTCCATATCGGCGAGGTCGGTGACGCGACCGATGCCCTGATCGCCACGCTCGATCGCGATGTCAGCCGGCCAGCAGCGCAGCAACGGTTTGAAACCGGGGAACGCCTGCCCTTGCCGGATTTTCCGATTCCCGCCTATCACCTGATCGACGGCGGCAAATACATGCTGGGCTCGGTGCAATTCTCCAGCGGCTGCCCCTATCGCTGCGAGTTCTGCGATATCCCGGCGCTCTATGGCCGCCAGCCGCGCCTCAAGGAGCCGAAGCAGATCCTGGCCGAGCTGGACGCCATGCTGGCGCGCGGACCGCTGGGCGCGATCTATTTCGTCGACGACAATTTCATCGCCAACCGCAAGGCCGCGCGCGAACTGCTGCCGCACCTGATCGCCTGGCAGAAGGAGCGCGGCTATCCCGTGCGCTTCGCCTGCGAGGCGACGCTCAACATCGCCAAGCTGCCGGACCTGCTGGAGCAGATGCGCGAGGCCTATTTTACCACGGTGTTCTGCGGCATCGAGACGCCGGAGCTGGCCGCACTGAATGTCATGCACAAGGAGCACAACCTCGCCGTTCCGTTGCTGGAAGGCGTCGAGACCCTCAACCGGCACGGCATGGAAGTGGTGTCGGGCATCATCCTCGGCCTCGACACCGACACGCCCGAGACGGCGGCGCACATCAACGATTTCATCGATGCCTCGCACATTCCGCTGCTCGCCATCAACCTGCTGCAGGCCCTGCCGCGCACGCCGCTGTGGGACCGGCTGAAGGACGCCGGCCGCCTGGTGGAGGACGAGACGCGGGAGTCGAACATCGTCTTCCTGCGGCCATACGAGGACGTGGTGGAAAGCTGGCACCAGTGCGTGCGCCACGCCTATGAGCCGGAGGCGGTCTATGCGCGCTTCGACCACAATGCGCGCCACACCTTTGCCAACCGCAAGAAGCTTCCGGTGACGCGCGCCCGGCTCAACTGGCCGAACATCAAGAAGGCGCTGACCTGCCTCGGCAACATCTTCCTGCATGTCGGGATTCTCTCGGACTACCGCCGGACCTTCTGGCGCATGGCCTTGCCGGCCCTGCGGAAGAAGCAGATCGAGGAGCTGATCCACGTCGCCCTCGTCTCGCATCACCTCATCACCTATGCCCGGGAATGCGAGGAAGGGCGGCAGATGGCGTCCAACTACGCGGTGCGCCCGGCCGCGCGGCAGGCGGCGGCGCAATAGCCCTCGCTTGTTTGGCCCGGAAGCGGGCGCTAAGCTTCCGGCGGGGGGCATCATCCTGCCAGCAAGCGCGGCCCAAAGATCGCCGGCAGGCAACACCCGAACATCGCGAGTGCCTCTCGCCGTTCAGAGAAGGGGCTTGCCATGACCGCCTCCCACGTTCCAGCCGTCAGCGAACCAGACGACAAGCGGCCGGTCACCTATTTCGGGCCGGACTTTCCGTTCGCGTTCGACGACTGGATCAAGCATCCGGCCGGGCTGGGCAAGCTGCCTGCCGACAAGCTTGGCACCGAGGTGGCGGTCGTCGGTGCCGGCGCGGCTGGCATGGTGGCGGCGTTCGAGCTGATGAAGCTGGGGCTGAAGCCGGTCATCTACGAGGCGGCACGGATCGGCGGGCGGTTGCGCTCCGTCCCGTTCGAGGGTGCGGAGGGCATCGTCGCGGAGCTGGGCGGCATGCGTTTCCCGACCTGCTCGACCGCTTTCTTCCATTACCTGGACCAGGTCGGTCTCGAGCACACGCCCTTCCCCAACCCGCTGACCTCAGCGTCGCACAGCACGGTGGTCGACCTGGCCGGTCAGCCGCTCTACGCCGAGAAGCTGGAGGACTTGCCCAAGGTCTTCCACGAGGTGGCGGCGGCCTGGGCCGAAGCGCTGGAGCACGGCGCGCAGTTCAGCGCCATGCAGGCGGCGATCCGTGCTCGCGATGTGCGACGGATCAAGGAGATCTGGAACCGGCTGATCCCGATCTGGGACGACCGCACCTTCTACGGCTTCATCGCGACGTCCGACGCCTTCATGCGCCGGTCGTTCCGGCACCTGGAGATCTTTGGCCAGGTCGGCTTCGGCACCGGCGGGTGGGACACCGACTTCCCCAACTCGATGCTGGAGATCCTGCGCGTCGTCTATACCAACTGCGATGAGGACCAGCGGCTGGTCACCGGCGGCGTCGAGCAGATGCCGCGCCGGCTGTGGAAGATGCAGCCGGACAAGATGCGGCACTGGCCGCGCGGCACCTCGCTGGAGACGCTGCATGCCGGCGCGCCGCGGCCGGGTGTCGTCCGGATCGCACCAGCCGCGGGAAACCGCTTCGCCATCACCGACCGGTGGGGCGCGACGCGCGAATACCCCGCGGTACTGGTCACCTGCCAGTCCTGGCTGCTCACCACCCACATCGAGGTCGCCGAGCAGATGTTCTCGCAGAAGCATTGGATGGCGCTCGACCGCACGCGCTACATGCAGTCGGCCAAGACCTTCGTGATGGTCGATAGGCCGTTCTGGAAGGACAAGGACCCCAAGACCGGGCGCGACGTCATGAGCATGACACTGAGCGACCGGCTGACACGCGGCACCTACCTGTTCGACAACGGGCCGGACAAGCCGGGGGTCATCTGCCTCTCCTATTCCTGGATGGGCGATGCGCTGAAGCTGCTGCCACTACCGGTCGAGAAGCGGGTCAAGCTGATGCTGAACGCGCTGAAGCAGGTCTACCCCAACGTCGACATCGCCAGCCACATCATCGGCGACCCGATCACCGTCTCCTGGGAGTCCGACCCCAACTTCCTCGGCGCCTTCAAGGGCGCCCTGCCCGGGCACTACCGCTATAACCACCGGATGTACTGCCACTTCGTCCAGGACGGCCTGCCGCCGGAGGAGCGCGGAATCTTCATCGCCGGCGACGACGTGTCCTGGACCCCAGGCTGGGTCGAGGGGGCGGTGACCACCGGCCTCAACGCCGTCTGGGGCATCCTCAAGCATCTGGGCGGCGAGACCCCGAAGGAGAACCCCGGCCCCGGCGACCGTTTCGAAGAGCTGAAGCCGATGGCGCTGCCCGATTAACCAAGCCCCGCGAGGCCGATCCTGCGACCTTGCGTCGCGATTCGGGATAGGTCGCAGCGATCACACACTATTGTCCCAAGGGGAAGGGGTATAGCCCTTGATCTTCGGTCGGCTGCGCCCGAAATTGCGCCCCGTCTGCGGATGTGCCAGTGGCCTTTTTCGGGTTCCGATGGAACGGCTGAAGCTGCCGGGCGTTTTGGTTTGCGGACGCCTTATTAACGCTGGCAACGCGCGTCTCGGAACCGAACACAATGCGTCTCTCGAACTGGATGATCGGCCTGGTGGTCGCCGTGTTGTTTGCCGGCACCTGGGTGTTGCTGAATCGACCGGTCGAGCAGGATCCCTGGACCCAGGACGTCTCCGGCCTCACCTACACCCCGTTCCGGGACAACGCCAATCCGACCAATGGCAAGGAGCCGACCCTGGCGGAGGTCCGCGGGGACCTGTCGCTGATGGCAGGCCTGACCAGCCAGATCCGTACCTACTCCACCGTGGGCGCCAATTTCGGCGTGCCGACCATGGCGGACAAGATGGGCCTGCGCGTGATGGCTGGCGCCTGGATCGACGTCGACCCCAAGAAGAACCAGCAGGAGATCGACAACTTGGTCGCGCTCGCCACCAACAATGGCAGCGTCAGCCGGGTCACCGTCGGCAACGAAGCGATCTATAAGAACCTGGTCAAGGTTCCGCAGCTGATCGAATACATCCGCGAGGTGAAGCGCCGCCTGCCCGGCATCCCGGTCAGCACGGCGGAGCCGTACGGCGTGTGGCTGGACCATCCCGAGCTGCTGAAGGAGGTCGACTACGTCGCCGTCCACATTCTGCCGTTCTGGAACGGCATCCCGGTCCAGGACGCCGTCGCCTGGACCCTCGGCAACTATCAGGCCGTGAAGGACGAGATCAAGACGCGCGGCCTCGACAAACGCGTGGTGCTGACCGAGGTCGGCTGGCCGAGCCAGGGCCTGCAGCGCCAGGGCGCGATCGCCTCGCCGGTCAACCAGGGCATCTTCCTGCGGAATTTCGTGCGCGAGGCCAAGAAGCAGGACATCGAGTATTTCATCATCGAAGGCTTCGACCAGCCGTGGAAGGCGGAGTTCGAAGGCGGCGTCGGCGCCTATTGGGGCGTGTGGGACGGCAACCGCAACCTGAAGCCGGCTTTGCAGGGCATCCTGGTCAATTACCAGAATTGGCGCTGGCTGGCCGCCGCCATCCTCGGCCTCGGCCTGCCGTTCGTGCTGTGGGTGCTGCGCGCGGAATTGGGCTTGGTCGGGCGCGGTCGTTTCTTCCTGGCGCTGCTGGGGCAGAGCGGCGTGATGATCGCGGTCTGGGTCTATGCCACCTATAGCGGGCGCTATCTCACCTGGTTCGACATCGTCGCGCTGGCGATGATCGCACCGGCGACCGTCCTGCTGCTCGCGATCTTCCTGATCGAGGGCGTGGAGATGGCGGTCAACCTGTGGCTGGGCCAGAGCCGGCGCCGCCGCATCCCGCCGCCGGTGCGCGGCACCTGGAAGCTGCCCAAGGTTTCGATCCACGTCCCCTGCTACAACGAGCCGCCGGACATGATGATCGAGACCATCCGCGCGCTCGAGAAGCTGGACTACGCGCGCTACGAAGTCCTCATCATCGACAACAACACCAAGGACGACGCGGTGTGGAAGCCGGTCGAGGCCTATGTCGCCTCGCTGGGCCGGCCGAACTTCAAGTTCTTCCACCTGCCGAAATGGCCGGGCTTCAAGGCCGGCGCGCTCAACTACGCGCTGACGCAGACCGATCCGGATGCCGAGATCGTCGCCACCATCGACAGCGACTACAAGGTGCGGCCGGAGTGGCTGAAGGACCTGGTGCCCTATTTCGCCGACCCCGAGGTCGCGCTGATGCAGGCGCCGCAGGATTACCGCGACGCGCACGAGGATCTCTTCAAGCGCATGTGCTTCTGGGAGTATGCCGGCTTCTTCCATCTCGGCATGAAGACCCGCGACGAGAAGAACGCGATCATCCAGCACGGCACCATGGCGCTGATCCGCAAGTCGGCGCTGAGCGAGGTCGGCGGTTGGGGCGAGTGGTGCATCACCGAGGATGCCGAGCTCGGTCTGCGGCTGTTCGAGAAGGGCTATCGCGCGGTCTATACCGAGCAGAGCTATGGCAAGGGCCTGATGCCGGACAGCTTTGAGGCCTATCGCAAGCAGCGCTATCGCTGGGCCTATGGCGCCATGACCATCCTGAAGGGCCATTGGCGCGATCTGCTGCCGTTCGGCCGCAAGCGGCTCAATCCGGCGCAGCGTTACCAGTTCCTCGCCGGCTGGATGCCGTGGATCGCCGACGGGCTGCAGCTGCTGTTCGTCTATCTGGCGATCGCCTGGAGCGTCGGCATGATGTGGATGCCGGACAAGGTCGAGCCGCCGCTGACGCTCTATCTCATCGTCACGCTCGGCATGTTCTTCTTCAAGGTCGGCAAGTCGATGTGGCTCTATGCCAGCAAGGTGCCGTGCAGCCTTGCCGACAACCTGGGCGCCGCCTTTGCCGGCCTGTCGCTGTCCTACGCGGTCTCCAAGGCGGTGTGGCGGGGCCTCTTTACCTCCAACCTGCCGTTCCATCGCACGCCCAAGATGGAGAACCAGCCGGCCATCATCCGCGGCCTGGTGTCGGCGCGCGAGGAGACGGCGATCTTCCTGATGCTGGTGCTGTCGGGCGTCGGCGTGATCTGGCAGCGCGGCACGATCGAGCCGACCTCCACCTTGTGGTGCGCGCTGATGCTGGTGCAGGCCCTGCCGTTCTTCGCGGCGCTGGTCATGTCGATGATCAACGTGCTGCCGGTGTTCAAGTGGCATCGCGCCACCGCACCGATGCCGGACCTGCCCTCGACCGTTCTGCCCGCCGGCACCGCCAGGGCGGCCGAATGACGACCGGATTCTAACGGGGGATGACGGGAACTCGGCTCTTCGCCGCGCTGGCTGGCGGCATTCTCGCGGTCCTGGCCATCACCGGATTCTGGCTGTGGCGCGCGGCGCCGGTGGCGATGCCGGATGCGCCCGGCGGGCGCTTCGCCTGTGTCTCCTATGCGCCGTTCCGCGGCGAGCAGACCCCGTTCGACCCGACTTTGGTCATCCCGCCCGCGCAGATCGAGGAAGACCTCACGCACCTCAAGACCGAGAGCGACTGCGTGCGCATCTACGCGGTCAACCAGGGCCTCGACCAGGTGCTGCCGATCGCCGAGAAGCTGGGCATGAAGGTCCTGATGGGCCTGTGGGTCGGCCGCACCGCCCAGGACAACGAGATCCAGATCGCGCGCGGCATCGAGCTCGCCAAGGCGCATCCCGGCACCATCAAGGGCATCATCGTCGGCAACGAGGTGCTGCTGCGCCAGGAGCAGCCGGCCTCGGTGCTGGAAACCTTGCTGAAGCGGGTGAAGGCCGAGACCGGCCTTCCCGTCACCTATGCCGACGTGTGGGAATTCTGGCTGCGTCACCCGGAGTTGGCGGACGACGTCGACTTCGTCACCATCCACATCCTCCCCTATTGGGAGGATGATCCGGTGCCGGCCGGCGATGGCGTCCTGCATATCGATACCATTCTGCGCATGGTCGAGGCGGAGATGCCGGGCAAGACCGTCTATATCGGCGAGACCGGTTATCCGTCCGCCGGCAAGCAGCGCGAGCGAGCGCTGCCGGGCCTCGTCGAGCAGGCGAGCTTCATCCGCGGTTTCCTCGCCTACGCTCACGAGCGCGGGCTCGACTACAACGTCATCGAGGCGTTCGACCAGCCGTGGAAACGCGCGCTCGAAGGCACTGTCGGCGGCTATTGGGGCGTGTTCAGCGAAGGTCGCAAATCGAAGTTCCCGCTGACCGGACCGGTTGCGCGCATGGGGTCGCCTTGGCCCTGGATAGGATGGACCATCGCGATTGCTGTCCTGACAACGGCGCGCGGAATGCGCGCGGCGCGCAGTGCGCTGCAGTCATTCGCGGCACCGCTGCTCGGGGGAGCCGCCGCCCTGGCCGTCATGCTGCAGTTCGATCACGCCCAGTTTGCGGCGTGGGAAACGCATGAGATGATGTTGGAATGGGCGCTGGCGCTGATCTCGATCATCGTCGCATCGCTGGCCCTGCCGCACATCCTTACGGGAGGCGATGCGGCGATCGCTTCGGCCGAGGAGAGCCTCGAGTGGCTGCTGGGCTCCTGGAACCGCCCGCTCGGTTCAAGGCTCGGCCTCGGCGTATTTCAGCTGGTCGTCATGGCGGGCGCGGCGGTCGTGGCACTCGGCCTCGATTTCGATCAGCGTTACCGCGACTATCCGATCTGGGCCTTTGCGGTTCCGGCCGTCGCGTTCGCGCTCATGCACCTCCGTTCCACGCAACAACCGGCGGCGAGGCAGATGCCGATCGAGTTGTGTTTTTCGGCCTTGCTGGCGCTCTCGGCGGTCTTCATTGCGCTTAACGAAAACGTCTTCACACGGCCGGAGATGCGGCAATCGATCGCTGATGCGTTTGGCCCGGCCCTGCGCGGCGACATCAGCGGCAACTCCCTGATCTGGTGCCTGATCCTGCTGGCTCTCTCCTATCCCTGGTTCGCCGTCAGCCAGCGCAGCCGCGCGGCCAGGCCGGCGATCGGATCAAGTTCGATCCATAATTAACGCCCCGTTAACCGCGCCCTTTAAGGATACGGAGAGGATATCGGCGCTACCCTTTGGCGCTGAATTTTCAGGCGTTCGCATTCGATCGGGAGCGGATTCATGGATGGAGCGGCGGCCCACGTCGTAACCTTTGGCACCGTGGCGGCCATCGAAGGCGCCCGTGCCCGCGTCGTTCTGGACATGGCCGAAGACGGCTCCGGTTTCGCCGGCCCCGTGCCGCCGCAGATCGGCCAGGTGGTGCGCGTCGATGTCGGCGAAGCGCGCGTGTTCGGCGTCATCATCGGCCTGCGCACGCCGGCCGCCGAGCAGGCCATCATCGGCCCGCCCAACCAGATCATGGACCTCGACCTGATCGGCGAGATCCTCGAGAACGACGCCAACGCCCGGTTCCGCCGCGGTGTCTCCGAGTTCCCGCGCCTGGGCGATCGCGTGTCGGCCGCCGGCAGCGACGATCTGCGCAAGATCTTCACCCGCACCGACCGCGAAGGCGTGCGTGTCGGCTGCGTGCACCAGGACCCGTCGCTGCCCGCCAACATCTTCACCGACGACCTGCTCGGCAAGCATTTCGCCGTGCTCGGCACCACCGGCTCGGGCAAGTCCTGCGCCCTCGCCGCGATCGTGCGCGGCATCCTGACCAAGCATCACCACGGCCACGTCCTCATCCTCGATCCGCACAACGAGTATGGCGCGGCGTTCGGCGAGCTGGCCGACGTGATCAGCCCGGCCAACCTCGAGCTGCCGTACTGGCTGCTGAACTTCGACGAGATGAAGGAGCTGATCATCGGCGAATCGAGCCGCACGCCGGAAATCGACGCCTCGATCCTGAACTACGTCATCGTCGAGGCGAAGAAGAAGCTGGCTGGCGGCCAGGAATTCGCCATCACCGTCGACACGCCGGTGCCGTATCGCCTGTCGGACGTGACCCGCATCATCGACGATCTGATGGGCAAGTACGAGCGGCCGCTCGAGCTGGCGCCCTATATGCGCATCAAGGACCGCTTCAACGCGCTGCAGGCCGACCGGCGCTATGCCTTCATGTTCCCGGGCCTGATGGTGCGGGACGAGATGACGCGCCTGCTGTCGCGCATCTTCCGCGTGCCGGTGGAGGGCAAGCCGGTCACCATCTTCGACACCTCGGGCGTTCCGACGGAAATCCTGAACGTCGTGGTGTCGATGCTGTGCCGCCTCACCTTCGACTTCGCGCTGTGGAGCGACCGCGCGGTTCCGATCCTGCTGGTCTGCGAAGAGGCGCACCGCTACGCGCCGAGCAACGAGAAGCTGGGCTTCGAGCCGACCAAGCGCGCCATCGCGCGCATCGCGCTCGAAGGCCGTAAATACGGCGTCTCCCTCGGCCTGGTGACGCAGCGCCCGTCGGAGCTGGCGGCCAACATCCTGTCCCAGTGCAACACGATCTTTGCGATGCGCATCACCAACAGCAAGGACCGTGAGTATCTGGCGTCCGCCATGCCGGAATCCGGCAGCGGCATGCTGGAAGAGCTGCCGGCCCTGCGCGCCGCCGAAGCGATCGCGATCGGCGAAGGCGTGCCGGTCCCGCTGCGCATCATGTTCGACCCGCTGCCGGACGATTGCCGCCCGCACAGCAACACCGCGCGCTTCAGCGATTCATGGGACCAGGACAACATCCCCGCCGAGTTCCTGAACGACGTCGTGAGCCGTTGGCGGCGGCAGCGGTAGCTACGAGCGACTACGCGATCCAGACAGGTTGCCACCTTCTGCCCATCCAAGTCCTGACTTTGGAATGGGGCGGAGCCCGATAACCAGAGACCGCTTGTGTCTCGCGGTCTGGCAGACATCGCGCTGCACTGCAGGGCGTGACGCAGCACCATGCGCGTTCGCTGGGCTGGTTGACTTAGTCCATGGCCTAAGTTAAGGCGTCCTCCTGACCAATCCTAGGCTATGCCTTATTTACGGAGGGGGAGTTGCTCCACCGTCTATCCCACAACCTCACCGCATACAGATTGCCGCGTACGTTTTCTTTCAGGATTGATGAGCCTAATGAAAATCAGGCGCTCATCGTCGATCGGCTCGTCAATTACTACTCCTACATGAAGCGGGAAAGTCAGCGCAGGAAAGTCCCTGGCATACAGGGAATCTGGGCGCACTACATAGGCATCTTCAAGGATTTCGATGCAGCACTCGACGCTCGCAACATCGCGAGCGTATCTGAAACGCTGCTCAAGATATGCACGACGCCTCTGGTTTCCGGATTCGCGTCTTATCATAGCAATGCAGCAATCGCACTCGATCGGCGCGCTGCCATGTTCGAATCCTATTTGACGATTGATCGATTGTTGAGCCTGGCGGAGTCATTGGGTGCAGCACACCCGCAGTGCCCGTTCCAAGGTCCGTCCGGATATTTCGAACTCGACGTAGAT
>Ga0081538_10001597_pt1 | contig 23262 bp, 27 predicted proteins | sample TabmetS5T2R1_FD_71022 | JGI IMG/M metagenome (GOLD analysis project Ga0081538, IMG submission 71022) | Tabebuia heterophylla rhizosphere microbial communities from the University of Puerto Rico - S5T2R1 | ecosystem: Host-associated > Plants > Roots > Rhizosphere ... | reverse complement strand
GGGGGGGGGGGGTGCGAGCCCCCCCCCCCCCCAGGGGGGGGGGGGGGGGGGGGGGGGGGGGGGCAAAAGCGTGCGATGAATGTCGCTGTTTGGCCGCTTCTTGTTCGTTTCGTGTTCCATTGCCCGCAGTATAGAGTCTTGCCCCGCGGCATCAACGTTTCTGGGGTGGAGCCTTGGCCAAGCTGAAACCGGAGGAGATCGAGAGATTCTATGCCGCGCTGGCGAAGGCCAATCCCGATCCGCGCGGGGAGCTCGACTACATCAATCCCTATACCCTGCTGGTCGCGGTGGTCCTCTCCGCCCAGGCGACCGACGCCTCGGTCAACAAGGCGACCGAGCCCTTGTTCAAGGTCGCCGACACGCCGGAGAAGATGCTGAAGCTCGGCGAGGCCAAGCTCAAGGACTACATCAAGACCATCGGCCTCTATAACATGAAGGCCAAGAACGTGATCGCGCTGTCGCGCATCCTGATCGATCAGTTCGGCGGCAAGATCCCCGAGGATCGCGATACGCTGCAGACGCTGCCGGGCGTCGGGCGCAAGACCGCGAACGTCGTGCTCAACGTCGCCTTCGGCCAATCCACCATTGCGGTCGATACCCACATCTTCCGGGTCGGCAACCGTACCGGCCTCGCGCCCGGCAAGGACGTGGTGGCGGTGGAAGAGCAGCTCGAGAAGCGCACGCCGGAGAAATACAAGCGCAACGCCCATCACTGGCTGATCCTGCACGGCCGCTACGTGTGCAAGGCGCGCAAGCCGGAATGCCCGCGCTGCGTGGTGAGCGAGATCTGCGCCTTTCCGGCGAAGACCGTGCTGGGCGGCGTGCCGCCGAAGAAGCCTCAGACCAAGGGCCGGAAGCCAGAGCGAAAATCCGCCTGACGTCCGGTCCCTGGTTCAGTGTCTGTCAGAAGGACGGGCCGGGGTCACCGCCGCCCGCGGGCCCGTCGTGATCCTTGTCGCGCTGGGCGCCGGCGCCCTTGCCGCCTTCGCCATTCTTCATGGGCAGCATCGGCGGGGGGGGCGGCGGAACGATCGGAATCTCCTCGACCGCGGTGTACGTGGGTGTCTCCAGCGGGCCGCAGTCGCGCAGCTCGCGCCGCTCGTTGGGCGAGAGTTCGATGATGCAGGACAGGTTCTTGGATTCGGCGACCGCCTCGGCGGCGATCGACACTCCAACGCCAGCCAACACGGCCAGCATCGCCAGATTGCTACGCATGGTCACCTCCAACGTTTCTGGACGGTCGATGCCGTCAGAAAGTTGGTGGCGCCGTCAGCGGCGGTGGTTTGTGACGCCGGTCACAGGACGGAAAGCGCTAGGTCGCGCTCTTTGGGTATTCAAAAAGCTCGAGACGTGCCTGCTGCCATTCGGCCCAGCAATTGTCGCCGACAATGTCCCGATAGCCGCGAGCATCTTCGACCGCGGCAGCGGCCATCAAGGGCAATGCCACGGCCGCGCTCTCATTGCAGATCTCCGCCACTTCCTGCTCGGTCAGCGACGAGCCTTTGCTCTGTTCGCGTCGCCACAGGAGCGAAACGCGCGACGGCATGGACACGATTATCATGCGGTGCTGTGGCGGGGCGCTCGCCAGCCGCACGTCCGGCGCCATGAGAGTCGCCATTTCAACGCAGCCCTCGCGATCGGACTGAAATCGAAGGGCGTTCGAGCCGACCTGATATTTGATCCAATAGGGAATCCATTCTCCGGGTTGCTCCGATCGCGTGCCTCCGCCGCCGCTCGACGCGGGTGCACCCAGCTTGCGCAGGAAGGTCCATTCCGGATCATCCAGTGTCACGCCGCCGGGCAGCGCGCCGCGATATGCCGAATAACCCTCGTGCCCCGCGCGGTGGAGGTGGAAGGCGATCAGACGCAGCTCGAGCGGGTCGGCGATCTCGCTGGCCGGAACGACCCGCGCGGCGTTGCCGAGCACGACCTCCAGCCCATCTGCCTTGAATTCCACGTAGCTTAAGTCACCGCTCCGATTCACGTCGTCGATGGCCGGCCCGAGAAAATCGGCCACCATCTGGTCGCTGAGCGGGCGGCGCAACAGGTCCGCCAAGGTCGACCAGCCGGACGGCGGACTCATTGAACCCCCGCACGCTTCCGCAGAGCAGCGGCAGCAGCCTCCGCGGTCTTGCGTTCCTCCGGCGATTGAGCGGCGCCGATCATGGCGTGAAGGTCACGCGCGACCGCTGCTTCCGGAGCGTCCGCGTCCTTTCGAATGCGCGCCAAGCGGGATTGTGCGCGCCTGTCCTCATCGTGCGACATATTAACCTTGCTCCAATCCCGCGATGAAGGCCGGCGGAATGACATCGGCGAGCCACACGCGGTCATGGCCCCGATAGAATGCGACGCCGCTGGCGTGAGCCTTGCCAGCGTCCACAGTCAGAATGATGGGGACGTCCGCTTTGCGCTTGCCGACCTGCATCGCCATCTCGGTGTCGGTGGAGAGATGGACATATTGGCGGCTCATGGGGCGGAGGCCGTCCGCCCTGATGCGCTGCGCCGCCTCCGGCGAGGTGCCGTGGTAGAGCGTTGCCGGCGGCGCGGCCGGCTGCTTCAGCAATTTCTGCGGCGTGGAATGGCCGTAGAGCGCGCGGATGCGGCCGTCGCGCAGCTCGAACCGCGTCTTGTCGGCCTGGGCGATCATGGCGGCGAGATCGGCCTCGATCAGCGAGGACCATGCGCGCCGCTCGCCGCGCAGGGCAGACAGCAGCGCTTCGGTCGCGACCCAACCCTCGCCATCAAGCTCGAGCTCGTACAGCCACGGCTGGTGGCGCAGGGCGTGGGATGTCGCGCGGCTAACATCCCGCAGGTCGATCTTGGTGCGTGTGCTCATGAGAGCACTTCCCGGCAGGTCATGTGCGCGCGGGCGTCGATCCGCCAGGCACTTGCGAATGAAACGGCGGTGAAACGTACAGCTCTCGCCGTTTCGGAGAGACTGTCCGGAAGCAGGTCGAGCGTGAGTGGCCGATACGGAAGGGCCATCAACTCGTACTCCTGGATATACTGTTCAGTGCGATGGACATCGCTCCAGTCGTACACGAAGAAGCCGCGTTCGGCCAACGCGACGAAGCGGTTTGGCTGTGGCAGCCGCACGCGAAGATCGATATCGGATGCCTTGGGCAATTCGAAGATCGCCTGTTCGATGTCGTCCAGAGGATATGCGGGGAGCAGCGCCTGCGCTGGAATCGGACCGCTCCCGCCGGTCATGAAGACGCCCAACTGGCCGATTCGATCGGATGCGAGCCAGCAACAATCGATTCCGTCGGGATACGGCCTCTCGTCCATGCTAGCCGAACCAGGTTCTCACCATCGTGACGCGACAGTCTATGTCACGAGCAGTGATCGATCATGCCAAATGTCTTCATAATCTCCGGCAATCAAGAATCGCCAGCCGGGCGGTAACCCCAAGTATTTTCGGACAACTGGGCACCAGTCGGCCAAGTGCTCCACGTGCAGCGGCCTGAAGAAGTCTCCATCGGTGGAGAGTTCTTCACCGGCCCAGATGTACCAACCGGTCGTGTCGCATGTCGGTGGATGGCGCAACCCGTTCAGCGGCACAACGCCATTCTTGACGTTCAAGGCTATGCCGACTTTCAAGTGCGCGGGCGAAGGATAGAGAAGAACGCCGTGCCGCCTGCAAACATCTTCCTGCAGGCGCTGCACGGCGTCGCTCATCGATCAGCTCCTACGCCGCCTTCATCAGGTTGCGCAGCACGAACGGCAGGATGCCGCCGTTCTTGAAATACTCGATCTCGTCCAGGGTATCGATGCGGCAGACCAGCGGCACCTCCTGGGTTCCGCTGGGGCGGATGACGCGCAGCGTCACGTCCATGCGCGGCTTGAGGCCGGCGGCGAGCCCGGTGATGTCGAACACCTCGGAGCCGTCGAGATTGAGCGTCTTGCGTGTCATGTCGCCCTTGAACTGCAGCGGCAGCACGCCCATGCCGACCAGGTTGGAGCGGTGGATGCGCTCGAAGCTCTCGGCGATCACCGCCTTGATGCCGAGCAGCACGGTGCCCTTGGCGGCCCAGTCGCGCGAGGAGCCGGTGCCGTATTCCTTGCCGGCGAACACCACCAGCGGCACGCCCGCCTTCTGGTATTTCATCGAGGCGTCATAGATCGACATCGGCGTGCCGTCCGGCATGTAGCGCGTGACGCCGCCCTCGGTGCCGGGCGCCATCTCGTTCTTGAGGCGGATGTTGGCGAAGGTGCCGCGCATCATCACCTCGTGATTGCCGCGGCGCGCGCCGTACGAGTTGAAGTCGACCGGGCCGACGCCCTTGCCGATCAGGAACTGGCCGGCAGGGCCGTCCTTCTTGATCGAGCCAGCGGGCGAGATGTGGTCGGTGGTGATGCTATCGCCGAGGATGGCCAGCGGCCGCGCCTTGACGATGTCGCCGACGCGGTTGCCGGCTTCCTTGCTCATGCCGACGAAGTAGGGCGGGTTCTGCACGTAGGTCGAAGCCTTGTCCCACATGTAGGTCTGACCCTTGGCGATCTTCACCTTCTTCCACAGCTGGTCGCCAGTGAAGACGTCCTTGTAGCGCTTCTTGAAGGCGGCAGCCGTCACGCTCTTGCGCACGGCGTCGGCGATCTCCTTGTTGGTCGGCCACAGGTCCTTGAGGTACACCGGCTTGTCGTTCTTGCCGTAGCCGATCGGATCCTTGGTGATGTCGATCTTCATCGAGCCGGCGAGGGCATAGACCACCACCAGCATGGGCGAAGCCAGATAGTTCGCCTTCACATGCGGATTGACGCGGCCTTCGAAGTTGCGGTTGCCGCTGAGCACCGCGGCGGCGACCAGATCGCCGAGCGTCACCGCATCGGCGATCGGATCGGGCAGCGGGCCGGAGTTGCCGATGCAGGTGGTGCAGCCATAGCCGACCAGGTTGAAGCCGATCTTGTCGAGATAGGTCTGCAGGCCGGACGTCTTCAGGTAGTCGGTCACCACCTGCGAGCCGGGCGCGAGCGAGGTCTTCACCCACGGCTTGGTCTTGAGGCCGAGCTTGACGGCGTTGCGCGCGATCAGGCCGGCGCCCAGCATGACGCTCGGGTTGGAGGTGTTGGTGCAGGAGGTGATGGCGGCGATCACAACGTCGCCGTCGCCGAGATCGTAGTCGGTGCCCTTCACCGAGACGCGCGACTCGTGATCGGAGTGCCGGCCGAAGGTCTCGGTCAACGCCTTCTTGAAGCTCTCCGCCGCGGTCGACAGCGGCACGCGGTCCTGCGGGCGCTTTGGCCCCGCGAGCGAGGATTCGACCGTCGAGATGTCGAGCTCCAGCGTATCGGTGAACACAGGGTCGGGCGTCTTGGCATCGCGCCACATGCCCTGCGCCTTGGCGTATTTTTCGGTGAGGGCGATGCGCGCCGGCGCGCGGCCAGTCGCCTTCATGTAGCGCAAGGTCTCGGCATCGACCGGGAAGAAGCCGCAGGTCGCGCCATATTCCGGCGCCATGTTGGCGATGGTGGCGCGGTCGGCGAGCGCGAGATCCTCGAGGCCGGGGCCGTAGAACTCCACGAACTTGTTGACCACGCCCTTCTTGCGCAGCATCTGCGTGACGGTGAGGACGAGATCGGTGGCGGTGGTGCCTTCCTTGAGCTTGCCGCTCAGCTTGAAGCCGACCACTTCCGGAATGAGCATGGAGATCGGCTGGCCCAGCATGGCCGCTTCCGCCTCGATGCCGCCGACTCCCCAGCCGAGGACGGCGAGGCCGTTGACCATGGTGGTGTGGCTGTCGGTACCGACCAGCGTGTCGGGATAGGCGATGGTCTTGCCGATCTTCTTCTTGCCCTTGACGATCTGGGTCGGCTCCTTCGCGGTCCACACGACCTGCGCCAGATGCTCGAGATTGACCTGGTGGCAGATGCCGGTGCCGGGCGGCACCACGCGGAAATTTGCGAACGCGGTCTGACCCCAGCGCAGGAACGCGTAGCGCTCGCCGTTGCGCTGGTATTCCAGCTCGACATTCTTCTTGAAAGCGCCGGCACCGGCGAAATAGTCGACCATCACCGAGTGGTCGATGACGAGATCGACTGGCGACAGCGGGTTGATCTTCTCCGGATCGCCGCCGAGCTTGATCATTGCTTCGCGCATGGCGGCGAGGTCGACCACCGCCGGCACGCCGGTGAAGTCCTGCATCAGCACGCGCGCCGGGCGGTAGGCGATCTCGCGGTCGGAGCTCTTCTTCTTCAGCCACGCGCCGATCGCCTGGATGTCCTGCTTGGTGACCGAGCGGCCGTCCTCGTAGCGCAGCAGGTTCTCGAGCAGCACCTTGAGCGAGTTCGGCAGGCGCGACAGGTCGCCGAGCCCGGCCTTTTCCGCCGCCTTCAGGCTGTAATAATCGTAGGCCTTCCCGCCAACCGTGAGGGTCTTGCGGGACTTGAAACTATCGAGCGATGTCACGACGGATTCTCCCAGGGACTCAAGAAAAAGAAGCGAACCGATGAAGGGCCGGCGGGGCGAGCGGGCGGGACGCCCACCAGGAACCGCAGCGCCAGAAGGCGCGACCATAGCATGTTCGCTTGACGCATTCGAGCCGCCGCAAAGCTCGGTCCAGCCCAAGATTTTGAGGGAGCGCAGCGATGCCAGACGCTTGGCGCGCGCTGTTGAGACGGTGCGTCCACTCGCCCCAGGGTAATCAACACAATTTCGCCACGATCTGTCCTTAATGACGCCACCGGGCATCGAAAGACTCTCAGGCAACAGAGATCATCCCCTCTGTTTGTCGCAGGGGTGTTCGACCCGCTCCTGTTCAGGTGCCCCACACACAGCATCCGTCCCCCGCGGATGCGAGGTCGAAGATAGAAGGCGTCGCGCTACCCCCGATCGACGTCTTCACAAGACGGGCAGAGCGCCGCGGGCCCACTCCATCCCCAGGACCCGCGGCGCCGCCCAATTTTTTTGCTCTCCATCGATGCACACTCATCCGTCATGGCAAGGCTTGGCCTTGCCACCCACGAGTTTCGTTGTGCGAGGCTGAGTGAGGGCAGGCAAATTCGTGGATCCCAAGGCCAAGCCTTGGGATGACGGAGTGGGTGGGCCGATGCGAGCTTGGCTGTCGGCCAGTGGACGCCGACGCGGCGGGCCCTTTATCTTCAGCCGCCTCATGACCGGACTTTCCCTCGACAACATTGCGCTGGAGCGTGGCGAGCGTCGGATTGCCAGCGGGATCAGTGCGCGCGTCGCCGGCGGCGAGGCGCTGCTGCTGCAGGGGCCGAACGGCAGCGGCAAGTCGACCTTGCTGCGGGTGCTCGCCGGGCTGATGCCGGCGGCGGAGGGGACCATCGCGTGGGACGGCATCGACGTCTCGCGCGACCGCGAGGCGCATCGCGCACGGCTCGCCTATCTCGGACACCAGGATGCGCTGAAGGCCGGGCTGACGGCCCTGGAGAATCTGCAGTTCTGGGCCAGCTTCAACGGCGGCAATGCGAAGGCGGCGCTCAAGGCGTTCGGGCTTGAGAAGCTCGCCGACAGGCCGGCGCGTGTGCTGTCAGCCGGGCAGAAGCGCCGCCTTGCCTTAAGTCGCCTGGCGCTGAGCGATGCGCCGCTGTGGCTGCTGGACGAGCCGGTGACGGCCCTCGATACCGACGCCCGGGCCGCATTCGTCGCGCTGCTGAAGCGGCATCTCGGCGCCGGCCGGCTGGCGATCATCGCGACCCACGAGCCGCTGGCGATCGAGGCGCGCGTGCTGCAGCTGGGCGGCAAGGCGTGAGCGCGTTCCTCGCCCTGCTGAAGCGCGACCTGGTGCTGTCGTACCGCCAGGGTATCGACGCCTGGGTGGTGGTGCTGTTCTTCCTGGCGGCCGGCATCCTGTTCCCGTTCGCGATCGGGCCGGAGCCCAACGCGCTGATGCGGGTCTCGACCGGGGTGGTGCTCAGCATGGCGGCGCTGGCGGCGCTGCTGTCGCTCGACCGGCTGTACCAGGGCGACTTCGAGGACGGCAGCCTGGATTTGATGGCGCTGGGTCCGCTGCCGCTGGAGCTGGCGGCGCTGGCCAAGGCGCTGGCGCACTGGCTGTCGACGGGCTTGCCGCTGCTGGTCGCGGCGCCGCTGCTGGCGGTGATGCTGAACGCGCCGACGGGCAGCTACGGCCCGATGCTGCTGGCGCTGGCGCTGGCGACCCCCGCGCTCAGCCTGCTCGGCGGTCTGGGCGCCGCGCTCACCCTAGGCAGCCGACGCGGTGGCATCCTGCTCACCTTGCTCATCCTGCCGCTCTATGTGCCGGTGCTGATCTTCGCCGCCGGCACCATCAGCCGCTCGCTGCTGGCGGAGGGCGATCCGACCGGCGCCCTGCTGCTGCTCTGCGGAGTGGATCTCGGGCTGCTCGCGATCACACCCTGGGCAACAGCGGCAGCGTTGCGGCAGGCGTTGCGATAGTGCCGCTAGTCCTATCGATGTAGAGCGCTGTCACAATCTGTGGCGAGTGCGCAACAAGTATGGATTGTTCGACACAGCCATCCGAATAATCCAATGATTTCCTATGGATTCTCTCCGCAACTTGAATTTATGTTATGGCCGCTCTGCACCAGCTGCGCTGGATGAGCGTTCAAACATGTGTGTAAGGGGAAGAGTTCGGCATGATCCGCGGCGTGAAGCTGGCTTTGCTCGGCGCGTCGTTGCTCGCGCTCGGCGCCTGCGCCGCCCCGGACCGTCAGCCCGATCTCGATAACATCGCCGCCAATGTCGACCAGACCCAGGAAGGCGATTTCGGCGAGTTCCTCACCAATCTCAACGAGGCTGGCGACAAGGCGCGGCGGGCGCAGGAGGTCCACGACGAGCTCGCGGAAGTGCCGTCCTACATGCACGTCAGCCAGACCCTGCTCGACGAAGGCATCCAGTCGGCAGAAGAGGCGGCGGAGCATCGCCGCCGCGCGGAAGACGCGTTCAATCGCATCCTCGATCCCTTGCGCGCCCGCATCGCGTATCTGGAATCCCTGCATGTGCCCCAGAACACCGGGGCGCTCACCAAGTCGGTCTATTTCGACACCGGCTCCGCGGCCCTCGGCGACGACGACCGGGCCACGCTGGACGAGGTGTCGGGATTTCTCTCGCAGTATCCGATCGCGACGGTGGTCATCACCGGCTTTGCGGATACCCAAGGTTCGCTTGAGGCCAATCGCGCGCTGGCACAACGCCGGGCGCAGGCGGTGGCCCAGGCCCTGCGCGGTCTGGGGGGACCGTTAGCGGGCTCTGTTGCAGTCGTGGCGGTGGGCGAGCCCGAAGGGGCCGCCGATTCCGAGGCCAACTCGGAAAACCGCCGCGTCGAGGTCTTGGTCGCGCCGCACGGAACCTACAACAAGGGACCTTAACGGCGCGCCCCGGGCCGGTTCCGGGGGGACCGGCCCGGCGCGTAATTTCCCTGCCGGGGGAACAAAAAACGGCAGGACACGCAGTGGGAGCCGAGGGCTTTTGGCTCCGAAGCGTTCTCTGGGGGTAGAGCGAGGGCGTCGCCGCAAGGCGGCGCCCTCTTTTTTCACAGTCGACGCTCAGTGAGACCTCCTCCCCCAAACTGGGGGAGGTAGGGAGGGGGAAGCCGCATCCCTGCGGCTGACAGTCTTCGCTCGCTTCCCCCACCCCGACCCTCCCCCATGTTGGGGGAGGGGGATGCTGCTTGCTTCGGAGCATTGAGGCTGATTGCCGCTAGGCCGAAAGACCGGGACCGGGCGGCTGGTTTCGGGGGAAGGCGGCCTGTATATAAGCCCCTATGGCGACAGGCTTTAATCTCCATCGCTTTGCCAATCCGGGGCGCTTCCTGCGCCTCACCGGGGCAGTGTTGCCGTGGCTGGCCGGCGCCGCCGCGATCCTGTTCGCGGTCGGGCTCTATCTCGCGCTGGTCGGCTCGCCGCCGGACTACCAGCAGGGCGACACGGTGCGCATCATGTATATCCACGTGCCGTCGGCCTGGATGGCGATGATGGGCTATGCGCTGCTCGGCGCCGCCGGCGGGAGTGCGCTGATCTGGCGCCACCCGCTGGCGGATGTCGCGTCGGAAGCGATCGCGCCGGTGGGCGCAGCCTTCACCTTCGTCGCGCTGGTGACCGGCTCGCTGTGGGGCAAGCCGACCTGGGGCACCTACTGGGTGTGGGACGCGCGATTGACCTCGTTCCTGGTGCTGTTCTTTCTCTATGTCGGGCACATCGCGCTGACCCACGCGTTCGACGACCGGCAGCGCGGCCGGCGCTCGGCGGCGATCATCGCGATCGTCGGGCTGATCAATCTGCCGATCATCAAATACTCGGTCGACTGGTGGAACACGCTGCACCAGTCGGAGAGCATCATCCGCATGGACGGGCCCAGCATCGATCCCTCCATGCTGTGGCCGCTGTTCACCATGATCTTCGCCTTCACGCTGTATTTCTTTGCGGTGGTGATGACGCGCATGAAGGCGATGCTGCTGGAGGCGCGCCACCGTGCCGCCGCATTCGCGCGCTAGGGCAAGCGAGCCATGAACACTCTGGGGACAGGTTTCTTCGAGATGGGCGGCGACGCAGCCTTCGTGTGGCCGGCCTACGGCGTGGCGGTGCTGATGCTGATCGCTTTCGCGGTCTTGAGCTGGCGGCGGCTGCGCGCGGCCGAGCGCGCGCTGGAGCGCATCGCCGAATCCGATCCTGCCATGAGCGACGACGCATGAGCCGCAAGCGCCTCCGCCTCTATCTGGTGCTGGCGACCCTGGTGGTGCTCGGCATCGCAGCGACACTGATCCTGCGCGCGCTGAACGAGGAGCTGGTGTTCTTCCACAGCCCGACCGCGATCGCAGCCGATCGTCCCGATCCGGGCACGTTGTTCCGCCTGGGCGGATTGGTCGAGACCGGCACGGTCGAGAAGCAGGGCGAGCAGGTCAGCTTCTCGGTCACCGACCTCAGCAGCGCGGTCAAGGTGACCTACCGCGGCCTGCTGCCGGACCTGTTCCGCGAAGGCCAAGGCGTGATCGTCGAAGGCGCGTTCGACGACAGCGGCCAGTTCGTGGCGCGCGAGGTGCTGGCCAAGCACGACGAGACCTACATGCCGCCCGAGGTCGCCAAGGCGCTGAAGGAATCGGGGCGCTGGAAGGAAACCGAGGGCAAGGGCACCGCGCAGCCGGCGGTGACTCAGTGAAAAGGGGGAGCGCATGATTCCCGAGCTCGGCCACTACGCCCTGGTGCTCGCGCTGGTGATGGCGCTGGCGCAGGCGACGTTGCCGATGGTCGGCGCCGCGCGCGGCATCCGGCCGTGGATGCAGCTGGCGAAGCCGGCGGCGTTGGCGCAGTTTGCGTTCGTGGTATTCGCGTTTCTCGCTTTGATGCTGGCGTTCGCGTCGTCTGATTTCTCGGTCGCGATCGTGACCCAGCATTCGCACAGCGAGCAGCCGCTGATCTACAAGCTCAGCGGCACCTGGGGCAACCACGAGGGCTCGCTGCTGCTCTGGGTGCTCATCCTCACCATCTTCGGCGCGCTGGTCGCGCTGTTCGGCGAGAACCTGCCGCCGCGGCTGAAGGCGCGCACGCTCAGCATCCAGGCCATGATCTCGGTCGGGTTCCTTTTGTTCATGCTGCTGACCTCCAATCCGTTCGCACGGCTCAATCCCGCGCCGGTCGAGGGCGAGGAGCTCAATCCGCTGCTGCAGGATCCGGGCCTCGCGATGCACCCGCCGATGCTCTATCTCGGTTATGTCGGCTTCTCGATCGTGTTCTCTTTCGCGGTCGCGGCCTTGATCGACGGCAAGGTCGACGCGGCCTGGGCGCGCTGGGTGCGGCCCTGGTGCCTGCTGTCGTGGACCACGCTCACCGGCGGCATCGTCCTCGGCTCCTGGTGGGCGTACAATGAATTGGGCTGGGGCGGCTGGTGGTTCTGGGACCCGGTGGAGAATGCCTCTTTCATGCCGTGGCTGATCGGCACCGCGCTGCTGCACTCCGCGCTGGTGGTGGAGAAGCGCGACGCGCTCAAGAGCTGGACCATCCTGCTCTCGATCCTGACCTTCGGCTTCTCGCTGCTCGGCACCTTCCTGGTGCGCTCGGGCATCATCACCTCGGTGCATGCCTTCGCCGACGATCCGACCCGCGGCGTCTTCATCCTGGCGCTGCTCGCGATCGCGATCGGCGTGCCCTTGTCGCTTTACGCCTTGCGCGCGCCGGTGCTGCGCGGCGGCGGGCTGTTCGCGCCCTTGAGCCGCGAGGGCGCGCTGGTGATGAACAACCTCTTGCTGGCAGTAATGACCGCGACCGTGCTGCTCGGCACGCTCTATCCGCTGCTGCTGGAGCTGACCACCGGCAGGACCATATCGGTCGGCGGGCCGTTCTACATGGCGACCTTCGGCGTGCTGGCCTTGCCGCTGCTGCTGCTGATGGCGGTGGGGCCGTTCATGGGTTGGAAGCGCGGCGACGTGCGTGGCGCGCTGCAGCGCCTGATCGCGGCCGGCATCTGCGCACTCGGCGCCGCCATCGTCGCGGTCTGGATCAAGAGCGACGGGCCGCTGCTGGCGCCGCTCGGCCTGCTCGTTGGCGTGTGGCTGCTGGTCGGCACGCTGGTCGAGTTCATGGAGCGGATCCGCCTGTTCGAAGGCAACCCGGCGCGGATCTGGAACCGCGCGCGCCACTCCCCGCGCGCCGCCTATGGCATGACGCTGGCGCATCTCGGCCTTGCGGTCGCGGTCATCGGCATGACCGGCGCGGCGGCGTGGAAGAGCGAGAACATCAAGGTGCTGCAGCCTGGCCAGGCGCTGACCCTGCAGGGCTACGAGTTCAAGCTGGAGAGCGTCCAGGGCATCCGCGGCGAGAACTATCTCGCCGACCAGGCTCATTTCGTAGTGAGCCGCGACGGCGACGTGATCAGCAATCTTTATCCGGAGCGGCGGCAGTATCTGGTGCAGCCGATGCCGACGACGGAGGCCGCGATCCGCTCCATGCCGTTCGCCGATCTCTATGCGGTGATCGGCGAGCCGGACGGCAAGGGCGGCTGGATCGTGCGCATCTATCACGAGCCGCTGGTGGCGTGGATCTGGTTCGGCGCGCTCATCATGGTGGCGGGCGGGCTCACCAGCCTCAGCGACCGGCGCTATCGGGTCGGTGCACCGGTGCGCGCCGGCGCAGCGCAAGCGGCGAAGGCCTGACGTTCGATCATGCGCCGTCTCATATTCCTGCTCCCGATCGCGATCGTCGCCGTCCTGGTGGCGCTGTTCTGGATCGGCCTCGATCCCAAGCGCGACAAGAGCGCGCTGCCCTCCGCGCTGGTGGGCAAGCCGGCGCCCGCAGTCGACCTAGCGGGGCTGTCCGACGGCGCGCCTCGCCTCACGCTCGCGCAATTCAAGGGCCAGCTGGTGGCGATCAATTTCTTCGCCTCCTGGTGCCTTCCGTGCCGGGCCGAGCATCCGTTGCTGAAGCAGATCACCGCCGAGTTCGGCGTGCCGGTGATCGGCATCGCCTGGAAGGACAAGCCGGAGGACTCGCGCGCATTCCTTGCAGAACTTGGCGATCCCTATGTCGCGACCGGCACCGACCAGAACGGGCGGACCGGCATCGATTTCGGCATTACCGGCGTGCCGGAGACCTTCCTGATCGGAGCGGACGGCACCGTGGTCTATCGCTTCGCGGGTCCCCTGTCGCCCGACGGGCTGCGCGAACAGTTGGCGCCGGCGATCGCGGAGGCGAAGCAGTGAGGCGCTTGCTGGCATTGCTGGCGATGGTGTGGATTGCCCCAGCGTTGGCGCAGGAGGCGCAGCTTGCCGATCCGGCGCTGGAGCAGCGCGCCCGCGATCTCGGGCGCGAGATCCGCTGCGTGGTGTGCCAGAGCCAGTCGGTCGCCGATTCCGATGCCGATATCGCGCAGGAGCTGCGCGTGATGATCCGCGAGCAGATAGCAGCCGGCAAGAGCGACCAGGAGATCCGTGACTACCTGGTGGCGCGTTACGGCGACTTCGTGCTGTTCGATCCGCCGTTCAAGGGCTCGACCTACGTGCTGTGGCTGGGGCCGTTCGCGATCCTGGTGCTGGCCGCGATCGGCGTCGCGATCTTCTTCCGGCGCCGCGCGGCGGAACCCGTGCGGGCGCGCGAGCTCAGCGCCGACGAGCACAGCCGGGTCGAGCGCCTGCTGCACGATGGGCCGGAGGACCGCGCATGATCCTGTTCTGGATCATCGCCGGCGTGCTCACGCTCGCGGCAGCCGTGGTGCTGGCGGCGCCGCTGTTCGACACCCGCAAGTTCAAGAGCGAGGATGCGTTCGCGCTCGAGGTCTATCGCGACCAGCTGGCGGAGCTGACGCGCGACGAGCAGCGCGGCCTGCTGACGCCGGAGCAGGCGCGCGCCGCGCAGATCGAGATCGAGCGCCGCATCCTGGCGCTCGACGAAGGCAAGAAGTTCCAGCCGGCGCGCCCGCCCAGCCATCATCTGACGCTGGCAATGGCGGTGATCCTGCCGCTCGCCGGCTTCGGGCTTTATCTCATGCTGGGCTCGCCGCAGCTGCCGTCGCAGTCGGCGATGGATCGGCTGGCGGAGGAGCGTTCGCGCACCTCGCCGGAGATCCAGGCGCTGGAGGCCAAGGTCGAGCAATCGCCGTCCGATGCGCAGAGCTGGATCGATCTCGGCCGCGCCTATGTCGACGCGGAGCGCGCCAAGGATGCCAAGGATGCCTTCGCCAAGGCGATGGCGCTCGGCCGCAAGGAGCCGGAGCTGCTGCGCCAGTTCGCGCATGCGGCGATCCTGGCGGCAGGCGGGCGCGTCCCGACCGACGCGCAGTCGGCCTTGCAGCGCGCGCTCAGCGCCGATCCCGGCGATCCGACCTCGCGCTTTTTCCTCGCCCTCGCCAAGGCGCAGAATCAAGACGTCGAAGGCGCGCTCGCCGACTGGCTGACGCTGGAGCGGCAATTGCCGCCGGAGGCGCCGCTGCGCCGGCTGCTGACCGAGAATATCGACGAGGCGGCGCGGCGACTGGGCAAGGATCCGGCGAAATTGCCGGGGCGCAATGCTCGGATAGCGCCGCCTGGCCCGAGCGCAGAGGACATGTCGGCTGCCGAGCAGATGACGCCGGAGCAGCGCCAGGCCTTCATCGAAAGCATGGTCGAGCGCTTGGCCGCCAAGATGAAGGAAGAGCCGGAGAATATCGAAGGCTGGATTCGCCTCGCCAACGCCTATGGCGTGCTGGGCAAGCGCGAAGAATCACGCACCGCCTGGGCCGAGGCGGCAAAGCGCGCGCCCTCGCGCCTCGATGTGCAGCTGGACTATGCCGGCGCGCTGATCCAGGGGCGCACGGATCTCGCCAAGACCCTGCCGGCGGAATTTCCGGAGGCGGTGAAGCGCATCCGCACCCTCGATCCGGAGAACCCACTCGGCCTGTTCTACGCCGGCGTGGTGGCGCGCGCCGAAGGAAAGTCCGAGGAGGCGAAGGCGTTGTGGGAGAAGGTTCTGGCCCTGATGCCCGAGGGCTCGCCGGAGCGCCAGCAATTGCAGCGCGAGATCGAGACGCTGGGCAAGCCGGCAAACTAGATGTGGCGCGCATCACAGCGCTCACGGGAGCGTGACGGCTGGCGCCCTTGTTTGCATCCCTGGAAGGCGCACAATAGGGCCATGAGACACAAGCTCTTTCCGATCTTGGCGATGCTCGTGCTGGCGGCCTGCTCCAACAGCGGCGGCAGCGGCTATGGCGGCACCTCGCCCTATTCCAGCGAAGCGCATTTCCTGGCGAGCGATCCCACCGTCATCGAAGTCACGATCCGCGATCCGCTGCCGGTCAAGCGCGCGGTGCTGGTCGACCCGAACGGCGTGGAGACAGCGGCCTACGACATCCAGCGCGACCGGCAGGTCTACAGCTCCGGCGGCGGAGCACGGCCGAGTGTGGGCGTCGGCGTGGCCGGCGGCTCGTCGGGTCATTTCGGAACCGGCATCGGCATCGGATTTCCGATCTACTCGGGCGGCTCCGACTACCGCGCCGACGTGACCGAGAGCACCGCCAAGATGAAGATCAGCAATCCGGTGCTCTATCGCAATAGCTGGCAGAGCTGGAAGCTGCGCGTCGATCTGGAAGACGGCGCGAACAAGCGCACCATCGAAATGGTCCCGCCCAAGCCGCTCTGACGAGCGTGCATCGAATGGCAGCCATGAGCGCGCGCCGTAACGCTTGACGGCGCCGCCCGCTATACTCCGGTGGTCCTCGTCTTCAATAACCGGAGATCCGTCATGCCTTTCAACAAGCATGCCATCGTCATTGGCGTCGGCCCTGGCCTCGGCGCGGCATTGGTGCAGAAATGCGCGAGCGAGGGGATGAAGGTGAGTGCGGGCGCGCGCGATCGCGACCGGCTGCGCAAGCTGCTGGACGAGCGCGGGCTGCACGAAGCGCCGGCGTTGGAGTGCGACGTGACCGATCCGGCCAGCGTGCAATCCGCCTTTAGCGACGCGATCGCCGATGCGGGCGCGCCGGACCTGGTCATCTTCAATGCCAGCGGCTATGCGCGCGGCAGCATCCTGGAGCTGACGCCGGGTCAGCTGGAAGCGGCATGGCGCGTCGGATGCCTCGGCGGATTCCATGTCGGCCAGGCCGCGGCCAAAGCCATGGTGCCGTCGAACGCCGGCACCATCCTGTTCACCGGCGCCACCGCCTCGCTGCGCGGCAGCGCCAACTTCGCGCCGTTCGCGATCGCCAAGTTCGGCTTACGCGCGCTGGCGCAGAGCATGGCGCGTGAGCTGGGGCCGAAGGGCATCCACGTGGCGCATGTGGTGATCGATGGCCAGATCGGCGAGGCCGAGGGCGACACCAAGCTGAAACCAGCGGATATCGCGGAGGCCTATTGGTCGTTGTATCGTCAGCCACGCAGTGCTTGGACGCTGGAGGCCGACCTACGTACCTGGGTGGAGAAGTTCTAGAAAAGTCTGTCTACATCCCTCTTGCCCCCAACCGCATGTCGCGGCACCCTGGCGGCGCGACTGGGGGTTGAGGGGCCCGAGTCGCTGTGTGCTGCGCGATGGCCAACGCGCAAAGGTAGGGGACGAATGACCAAGTCGCCGTCGAAATCCAGCGATCTCAACAGCCGACTGCCGGCGTTGGGCGAATTGCGCCACATCTCGTTCAGCAAGGACGCGCTGGTGATGGCGGTGAAGCTCTATTATGCCGCCACCAAGAAGTCGCTGCCGTCGGGCGTGGTCGAAGGCTGCGAGATCGTGGCGGCGCCCGATACCCAGGTCGAGATCACCATCCGCGACGACGCCGGCGGCCAGCTCCAGAAGATCCCGATCTCGGCCGAGATCATCGGCGCGGCCATGATCAACTACTGCCGCAAGGTCAACGTGCCGCTGCCGCGCGAGGGCAAGAAGTCGCTGCTGGTGTCCGGCGACAATCTGGTGCTGGTGGTCAACGTGCAGGCCCAGCCGACCAAGCTGTTCCGCACCGGCACCGCGGAGCGCTAGGCCCCGGGTCTTTTCTGAAAAGGCCCATCATGTCCGACAAGGTTCGCCAGCAATACGAGCTCCTGCCTTACCCGGCGCGCGATCCGCGTGAGGAAGCGCAACGCCTGATCGAGGGCTCGCCCAGCCACCTGCTCGAGCTCAATCATTATCTCTATGCCGGCGCGCGCGACTTCTCCCGGCCGTTCCGCGCGCTGGTGGCGGGCGGCGGCACCGGCGACGGTCTCATCATGCTGTCGCAGCATCTCGCCGATGCGGGCTGCCCGGCGGAGATCGTGTATCTCGATCTTTCCCAGGCCTCGCGCGCGGTGGCGGAACAGCGCGCCAAGGTGCGCGGGCTCGGCAACATCACCTTCATGACGGGTTCGCTGCTCGACCTGCCCAATCTGGGCCTCGGTCAGTTCGACTACATCGATTGCTGCGGCGTGCTGCACCATCTCGCCGATCCGCCGGCCGGCCTTGCCGCCCTCGCCGCGGTGCTGGCGCCGGATGGCGGCATGGGGATCATGGTCTATGGCGCGCTCGGGCGCACCGGCGTCTATCCGATGCAGGCGATGCTGAAGACGCTCGCCGCCTATGCGCCGGCGCCCGCGCTGACTCCGACGGCACAGCTCGCCACCGCGCGCGATCTCCTGAAGCAGCTGCCGGCCACCAACTGGCTGCGGCGCAATCCGGCGATCGGCGATCACCTGGCGGGCGGCGATGCGGGTCTGGCGGACCTGCTGCTGCATTCGCAGGATCGCGCCTATACGGTGCCGGAGCTGGCAGAGCTGGTGCGCGGCGCGGGGCTGGAGATCGCAGCTTTCATCGAGCCGTGGCGCTACGATCCCGCGAGCTATCTGACCGATCCCAGCCTGCTGCACCGGCTGGAGCGCTTGGAGCCGATCGCGCGCGCCGCCTTCGCCGAGCAGCTTGCCGGCAATCTCAAGCGGCACATCGTGTACCTGGCGCGGAAGGACCGCGCAGCCAGCGCGGTCGCGCGGCCCGACGACAATATGGTTCCGGTGCTGCGCGCCGGCGGCGGCGCACTGGCGGAAAGCCTGAAGGGCCGCAGCAACCTCAAGGTCTCGATCGACGGGCTCGAGGTGCGGCTGCAGGTGCCGCAGTACAGCGCCGAGATCCTCGGCGCGGTCGATGGCAAGCGCAGCATCGCCGAGATTCATCGGGTGATTGGCAACAGCGTGGAGGCGCTGAAGGGGCGGAGCGCGTTCAAGCCGGCCTTCGACCGCGTCTACCAGACCTTCAACAAGCTGAACCGGCTGTTCCTGACGCGCGGCGCGGCCTAGCGAAACACGAAACTTACACACTGCCCTTCTTCTCGATCACCAGCACGCGCGCCGGCCCATGCGGATGCGCGACATGTTCGTCGCCGGGCTCGGCGTGGCAGATGTCGCCGGCCTGCATCAGGTGCCGATGCTCGCGACCGTCGCGGCGGTAAAGCATGGTGACAGCGCCCTCCAGCACCACGAACACCTCGGCGCCGTCGTTGACGTGCCAGACGTAAGGCCGGTCGGTCCAATGCAGGCGAATGGTCGCACCCTCGATCTCAGCGATCGGCAGGGCGGCCCAGGCTCTGGTGGCGACAAAGTCGCGTGGTGTTACAAACTTCATGGGCAGCGGGTCTAGCAGCCCAGGCAATCGGACTGTATCGTCACTGTGTCGCGCACCGACCGGCATTGTGAGGCACCATGGCCCGCAAACTCGACCAGACCGACCAGCAGATCCTGACGCTGCTGGCGGAGAATGCGCGCCAGAGCGTGAAGGAGCTGGCGCGCCGCATTGGCCTGTCGCGCTCGGCCGCGCAGGAGCGGCTGGCGCGGCTGGAGCGCGACGGGGTGCTCGCCGGCTATACCATCCGCCGCAACGACGCGGCGGAGAACCGGGTCGCCGCCTATTTCATCATCAAGACCAGGCAGGCGGTGTGCGACGACCTCGCGCCGCACCTGCGCAAGATCCCCGAGGTGGTGGTGTTCGATTCGGTCGCCGGCGAGACCGACGGCCTGGTGGAGGTGGTGGCCGACAGCATGACGCGCCTGCAGGCCGTGCGCAGCGAGATCGCGGCCTTGGACGACGTGGAGGAGATCGAGACGTCCGTCATACTCAAGCGACATTTCAATCGGCGGTGACATGAGCAAGTATCATCTGATTGCATCCAAGTCTTGCGGCTCCATGATCGTGGAGGCGGCATTCGCGCTGGCGAAGCTGCCGCACGAAGTCGAGATGATCCCCTATGTCGAGCCGGGGCCGCAGCGCGACCGGCTGCTCGCGCTCAATCCGCTGGGGCAGGTGCCGACGCTGGTGCTGCCCGACGGACGCGTGATGACGGAGAGCGCGGCGATCATCCTGCATATCGCCGACCAGGCGCCGCAGGCGGGGCTGATCCCGGCGGCCAATAATCCGGCGCGGCCGATGTTCCTGCGCTGGCTCACCTTCATCGTGGCCGCGATCTATCCGACCTTCACCTATGGCGACGGTCCTGAGCGCTGGGCCGGCGATGAAGCTGCCGGCAAGCATCTGCGCAAGGCGACGGACGAGCGTCGCAAGGAGATGTGGCGCTATCTCGCCTCGCAAAACCAGTGCAAGCCCTGGGTGCTGGGCGAGACGTTCTCCGCGCTCGATCTCTACATCGCGGTGATGAACATGTGGCGGCCGGGACCGGCCTGGTTCAAGAAGGAGTGCCCCGCGCTGGCGGACATCGCTGAGCGGGTGGCAAAGATCGATGCGCTCGGCGTGGTATGGGCGCGCAACGTGGATTAGAGAACGCCGTCACCTCCTCCCGTCATGGCAAGGCTTGGCCTTGCCATCCACGAGTTTCCATGGGCAGGATCGCGACGCTTCAAACAAACTCGTGGATCCCAAGGCCAAGCCTTGGGATGACGGGGTAGGGTACGTTGGACGGAGCGCCCATGGAAAAGCGGCAACTCGGCAAATCGGACCTGCACGTTGCCCCGCTGTGCCTGGGCGGCAATGTGTTCGGCTGGACGGCGGACGAGGAGATGAGCTTCCGGCTGCTCGATGGCTTCGTCGATGCCGGCTTCAACTTCGTCGACACGGCGGACGTCTATTCCAAGTGGGCGCCCGGCCATCATGGCGGCGAATCCGAAACGATCATCGGCGACTGGCTGAAGCGGCGCGGCAAGCGCGACGACGTGATCATCGCGACCAAGGTCGGATCGGAAATGGGGCCGCGCAAGAAGGGCCTCGGCAAGGCCTATATCGCGCGTGCGGTCGAGGACTCGCTGCGCCGGCTCGGCACCGACTATATCGATCTCTACCAGTCGCACCGCGACGATCCCGACACGCCGATCGAGGAAACGCTGGAGGCTTACGGCGCTCTCGTCAAGGCCGGCAAGGTGCGCGCAATCGGCGCGTCCAACTTCACACCCGAGCGGCTGGCGGCCTCGCTGGCGGCGAGCGCCAGGCATGGCCTGCCGCGCTACGAGACGCTGCAGCCGGAATACAATCTGATGGTGCGCGATTTCGAGAAAGAGCTGGCGCCGCTGTGCGCGCAGCACAAGGTCGGGGTCATTCCGTATTTCGGCCTCGCCTCAGGGTTCCTGACCGGCAAATACCGCAGCAAGGCCGACCTGAAGCAGAGTCCGCGCGGCGAGGATGTCGAAATCTACCTGACCGAGCGCGGATTCGCCGTGCTCGATGCGCTGGACGCCGTCGCCGAACGGCATCGCGCGACGCCGGCCCAGGTCGCGCTCGCCTGGCTCATGACCAGAGTAGTGGCGCCGATCGCCAGCGCGACCAGCCCGAAACAACTCGGCGACCTGATCGCCTCGGCGCGGCTCAAGCTGGATTCGTCGGATATCGCCCGGCTGGAAACTGCGAGCGGCTGACTAGCGCCAGGCGGTCTGCTGTTCGAGCTGCGCCCGCAGCCGCTCGCTGTGCGCGCGCACGCGAACCGGGATCAGGCACATGTCGATCAGCAGGCTGATGAGCACGGCAATGCCGATAGGAAGGGCAAGCAGCAGGAGCACGCCTTCCATGTAGCTGGCCGCGAGGTACGTCAAAGTCGCGACCAATTGCAGGCCGGCCAGCACCGGCTTGCCGAGGTAGAAGTTGTGAATGCCGAGGCCGCCGAACAACAGCCACAGAACGTAAGACAAGAGAATGCTCTTGCGCGCGCTCTCGACGGCAGTGTCGATCACAAACTGCCGGTTGTCGTCGCGCTCCATATCCATCGACGAACTGTAGGCCATTTTCTTCCCCTGACGCTCGGCAACAATAGGCTGCAATTCCAACAGCACCGGGTTTAGAAAACGTTATCGAATGAGAGCGTGGGGCAGATTGGAGATAGGTGACCGATCTCCTGCATTTTATCTTGTTGGCGCTGGCGCTGCTGGCGGCCGCCGGCGAACGGTCAATCCGGGCGGCCAATCGGCCGATTGGTCGATGCAGTACCAGCGTACTGCCAATCTTTGGTCGTCAGATCAATAGGCGTGAGTGGTGAAGCCATGCTAGCGTTCCGCGCAAGGGGAGGAGATGAGAGGGCGCCATAACAAGCTAAATGGGAGGAGCAAATGAGGAGTTTGTTGCTTTCATCCATCGCGGTGGGCGCGATGGCCTTCGCTGGACTGGCCTTCGCGCAGTCGGCCGAGACCGTGCCGACCGAGAACCTGGACAAACTGACCGGCATGCAGGCGACCGGAACGCCGATGGAAGCGTTCCAGCCGGTGCCGCAGAACGATGACTACGCCGCACAGCTGCGCAAGAACCTGGAGCAGATCAAGCTGCCGCCGGGCTTCAAGATCAACCTCTATGCCGTGGTGCCGGATGCGCGCCACATCGCAGTCGGGCCGCAAGGCGTCGTCACCTTCGTCGGCACCCGCAAGGACGCGGTCTGGGCGATCACCGACCGCAACAAGGACGGCACCGCCGACGAGGTGAAGCGCTTCGCACCGTCGCTCGCCTTCGACATCCCGAACGGGCCGTGCTTTTCCAAGGACGGCTTCCTCTATATCGCCGAGCGCAACCGCATCCTGGTGTTCCCCGCCGCCGAGTTCTTCTATGAGAGCCCGGACATCGCGGTCGGCCAGGTGGTGAAGCAGGGCGAGCTGATCCCCAAGGAGGAGGAGAGCTTCAACCACACCGCGCGCGTGTGCCGGATCGGCCCGGACAAGAAGCTCTATGTGCAGCTCGGCCAGCCGTACAACGTGCAGCCCAAGGAGAAGCTGGAGCTGTACGAGAAGGTCGGCATCGGCGGCATCGTGCGCATGAACACCGACGGCAGCGAGAAAGAGGTCTACTCGATCGGCCACCGCAACCCGGTCGGCATGGACTTCCACCCGACCACGGGCGAGCTGTGGACCAACGACAACCAGGTCGACGGCCTCGGCGACGACACCCCCCCGGGCGAGCTCAACCGCATCACCGGGCCGGGACAGCACTTCGGCTTCCCGTACCTCAACGGTGCGGTGCGCATTCCCGACTACAAGGACATGGAGCCGCCGGCCGAGACGGTTGCGCCGGTGGTGGAGACGGCGGCGCATGCCGCCGACCTCGGCCTCTTGTTCTATACCGGCAACAAGTTCCCGGCCAAATACAAGAAGGGCGTGTTCACCGCCCAGCACGGCTCGTGGAACCGCACCGTGCCGGTCGGCGCGCGCGTGCTGTTCACGCCGCTCAACGATGACGGCACGCCGGCGGGCGAGCAAGAGGAGTTCGCGGTCGGCTGGCTGAACGCCGACGGCGAATATATCGGCCGCCCGGTCGACATCGCGCAATTGCGCGACGGTTCGCTCCTGGTCTCCGACGATTTCGCCGGAGCGGTGTATCGCATCTCCTACAGCCAGTGACTTTGGTCGGGGCGCAGCGCACGCTGCGGCCCCCTTTTTCCCGAGGGAATTTAAAAAATATTTAATTTCACCACCGGAGGTTTTTGCCGTC
>Ga0081538_10001596_pt1 | contig 23263 bp, 31 predicted proteins | sample TabmetS5T2R1_FD_71022 | JGI IMG/M metagenome (GOLD analysis project Ga0081538, IMG submission 71022) | Tabebuia heterophylla rhizosphere microbial communities from the University of Puerto Rico - S5T2R1 | ecosystem: Host-associated > Plants > Roots > Rhizosphere ... | reverse complement strand
TTGCGGCGCCGGGGGGGGGGGGGGGGGGGGGGGGGGGGGCGCCCGCGGGGGCGCGCCTGCGGCAGGCGGTGCTGGAGGTGGTGCACGCCTACCATGCCAAGAATCTGGCGGCGCCGGTCTATTTCGGATCCACGCATACCTGGGATGCGACCGTCGGGGCGGCTGGCGAGCCCCCGCCGGAGCTGACGGCGTCGGTGCAGCGTCGAGAGGCGTTCGAGGAGGCCGTCCGCAGCCAGGCTGACGAGCTCCTTGAGGCGCTGGTCGGTGAGCTTGGGGAGACGGTCAGTGGGGTCGAGGTGCAGCAGACGGTGGTGGAGGACCGGCATCCAGCGGAGGCGTTGGTGCAGCTGTCGGGCGACGCTGACCTGCTGGTGGTCGGATCACGGGGACGTGGGGGCTTTTCCGAGCTGCTGCTTGGCTCGGTGAGCCATGCCGCGGTGCTGCACGCAGCCTGTCCGGTGGTGGTGGTCCCCGCAGCTCGCGACGAGCGCTGACCGTTTGACCGCTGGCGCCCGCTGCTTGTGGCAGGTGGTCATTGGTTGGTCGTGGTGGCCGAGCGCCGTCGCCGGTAGGCGCGGTTCTTGGTCCGGTTGCCGCAGATCGACATCGCGCACCACGCCGCCGAGCGGTTCTTGGAGCGGTCGAAGAACGCATAGCCGCACTGGCGGCATCCCTTCAACCGCGGCCACTGGCCGGTGAGCTGCGCCTCGTGCAGGATGCCCAGCAGCGCCGCGACCGCACCGTCCACGGTTGGCCGATCGGGTTCCAGGACGGTCCGCCCCCCATCGTCGACCGCGACCCTGAGCCGAGCCGCGCGCGACGCCCTCCGGACGATACCCGCCGACGCTGGGTCCGGGCGCCCTGCCTGGTTGGCGATCGTGAGCGCTCGAAACGCTTCTCGGAGCTCGCGGAGCCGAGCGGCGTCCGCGGCCGAGATCCGAACCTCCGGGCCCACGAGTCGCTTGTGCTGAAGCCAGGCATGGGCCTTCTCCGGGGTTCCCAGCCGGTCCCATTCGCGAGGGAAGTCATGGTTGTAGGAGTTGATGAACCGCTGCAGCAACTCCAGTCGTCCCGGGGCCTTGGGCCGCCCTCCAGGCTCGACCTGCTCGCCGACCCGTCGCCTGTCGCGCTCGCGCATGGCTGAGGGTTAGCAGGAGGGGAAGCCGTTGTCGCTGCCCGCGGTGGTGGTGCAGCTGGCCGCCGCCTTGGCGCAGCGCCGCTTTGCCTCCTCGGCGATGAACGCCAGCGTCTGCTCCTGGGTGGCCGTCTTGCGGAGCCGCTTGGCCTCCTTGGAGATGTCCAGGTAGAGCTCGTAGTAGGTGCCGGTGAGCCCCATCGTCTGGTAGTCGCCGTAGGTCGTCGTGTTCGGCTTGAGGGCCTCGGTCGCCCAGTAGCCGACCTGGCGGGCGCAGATCTCGGCCGCGGTGGGAGGGCGGCTGCTGGTGGTCGCCTGGGCGAACGGCCGGTCCGGCGCGCCGCCGCAGGCCGCCAGCAGGAGCACGCCGCAGGCCAGCGCGGCCGCCCGCGCGCCCAGGCCCCTCGCGTTGGTCGACCTGACGCCGAGCGTCCCGGCGGGCCGGTCGGCCATGATCGTCGCCTCCTGGCTCGTCCTGCGCTTGTCCATGGCGATGCTCGACCTCCTCTGCGAGACCAGCATAATCGTAACGCTGGTCATCACCTTGGATCGAGCGGAGAGCCCGGGAGCTCGCCAGGGAAGCCAACCCAGCCGAGATAGTGGCGCTCGACGAACGCAAAGAGGCAGGTCACTGACCTGCCTCTGGTGGTGGAGGTGGGGAGACTCGAACTTTGGCCCCCTCCTGAAGTCGATGCTTCACGACGCGGGAGGTTCGACGGCTATCACTCGGCCGGTGGGCCCTCCTCCCGGCTGGGCTGCGAGGATCGAGCTGGGCCACCGGTGGGCGCGAGCACGCCGACCAGCCCACCCGCGATGGTGGCGAGGATCGTGGCGAACGAGTCCGGGACTGGGATCCCGTTGTAGATGAACGTCGTCCAGGCGATGGCACCGATGACGAAGTACAGGCCAAGGGCCACCACGATGGCGATATACAGCCAATCGGGAAGGCTGCTCGGGCGCCGTTGGAGCTGCATCTGCCTCACCTCTGTGGTTCGCGGGATCCTGCCTTCCTATTGTGCTCCGAGTGTCCAGCTTGGGATAGTTCGATAGCTGTGTCGGCAACGTCGACCCTTGCTCCCAAGCCAGATCGAGCAGGATCGTGACCTGCGGCGGGAGAGAACGGTGCAGGTCGAAGAGGCTTGGGCGCTGTCCGTCGTTGTCCGCTGGATACCGGTCGATCCTGGCCTTGACCCTTGCGAGTATCCGGCGAGACGACTCCGCGGCTGCCCGGCCTGCCCGATTTGTCGTCTGGATTGTGGTTTGTGAAACGTAAGTCGATGGCCGTCCGTCCTTCAAGCTTTGCCTGCCGTATTGTCGCCTACGGCGAATACACCGTTTTCGCAGAATTGGCTTCTAAACGGACTTCTGCCAGAATCTGCTATCTCAGCTGGTCCCGGATGAATTGGTGGATCATGCGCAGGATGCCTTCCTGCTCATCGCGGCGCTTGTGCTGGCTCGGTGGGCCAGCCCGGCGGCGTTGGCCCAGGACGCCGGCAAGGATTGTGCCGACTTCGCGTCTCAGGCCGAGTCTGTGTTGGGGCCGTGGATGACCCCGCGATCGATGCTGGTGGCCATGGTCGCCAGCGCCGTCATGGCCGTTACTGCCAGCGCGCTGAGCGCCCAGAGCCGACCACCGACCGAGGCCGAGACGATCCTCCAGCAGACGCTGCGGGACATCGACGCGAAGGCCCGGGGCGTCAAGCCCACGACGAACCGTCAGCTGGCGCAGCGACTGCAGGCTGCGGCCCAGCTGCCGCCGCCGATCGCCGGGGCCCTGGCGGGCAGGTGGTCCGCGCCGTGCTCACTGCCGGATGGAGTCAACCCGATCGCCGGTGCCGTCATGCGCGACGCCAAGCTGTGGGTGATGTCCGGCTCCGGCAACAGCGCCGGGAACTTCAACGCCGGCCTGTTCGAGCATGGCGTCTTCGACCCGGTGGCGTGTACCTACACGCGCATCCCGCTCACCAAAGACCTCTTCTGCTCGGTCCTGGTGAGGGAGAACACCTCGCTGCGATCGCTCGGTGGCACGTTGGCGTACGACCCGTTCAAGGGCGCACCTTACGACCTCCGCTGGCTGGGAGGGCAGCTGACGGCGCTACCAGACATGCCCATCGGGCTGTGGTACCCATCAGGCTTCTACAACGGGAAGATCACCCTCGTGTCGGGGATCAACCAGAACGGAAGCCTGAACACCAAGGTACTCACCTGGGATCCCTCGCGGACAGGTAGCAAGTGGAGCGTGAGCAGCTACAACTTCACGACACCCGCCTACCCCCATGGCCTCCCAACCGCCGGTGGCCGGCTCTTTTTCACTGGAGTCGGTTTCGGAACCTCCCTGAACAAGGTCGGCTTCCTGAGCCCGGCGTCGGGTGCGTTCCAGAATGTCCCCGGGCTGTCCAACGCCCGGCGCGACGAGGGAGCGAGCTTCTTCGCAGGCGGATCGCAAGGTCGTCGGGCGGTCGTTGTCGGTGGGGCAACGACCAGCTCGGCCTACGTTGACCTGTACCTCGCGAATCCGTCGTACAAGGCGGGGCCGAGCTTGCCGTTGCCGATTCGGTACTTGAACCACTCGCCCACCTTCGACCAGCGAGAGCTGCTCTTCGGGGGCGAGGACACGGCCGGGAACCCGGTGACGTGGGCAGGGCTGTACCGTCCGATCAGCAACGTCATCTCGACCGTGAACTACAGTTCCTTCGCCCACCAGTACCACACGATCGGGTTCACTGACCTCAAGGGGTCTGTGTGGATGCTGGGTGGTAACCCGCAGCGCGGCGTGGTGCAGTCGGTGATCGAGAGGTTCGACCCGTGGTACGTCGGCCGGAGCGACCGGCCGCTGATCACGACTATTCCATCCTCGATCAAGCACAACACGCCGTTCAGCGTGGGGGTGCGGTTGGGGTCGGGGCGGACGGTGAAGGCGCTGCGCCTGTACCGTATGGGCGCCGTGACCCACCAGTTCAACTCCGCCCAAGGCGACTTCGAAGCCGTTCGGTCCGGAGCCCAGTGGTCGCTCACCATCAGCGCCAACGTGGCCGTGAAAGGCCTCTACTACGCCGTGGCGGTCGATAGCTCCGACGTTCCGTCGGAAGCCAAGATCGTCCAGTTAGGATAGGCGACGAGCCCGTGCTCTACCGGCTCTACGCCACCAAGCGTGGGGAGCGCCCCTTGCAGTCTGGCGGTCCGGTGCATCTGTCACCTGACACCGCAGTGCAACGGCAACCGTCGCCGGTGCTCGAACCTCGCCGGCGCCGCCGGCGCCGCTGACCAGGTCGAGGACACGGCAGTAACTCGATGTCGCGAAGCGGTTGAGTGATTCAGTCGCCCGCGACGCCGTGTGCGTGCTCAGGAGTGGAGGGCCGGCGCGTGGAGAACGCCGGCCCTCCCGGGCTTCGGTGTTTAGGGCAGGGGAACGACCGCGATGGTTTCGCCCTCGGCGGCCGCTACCTCAAGGATCCACGCCAGCACGTCGGCCTGGTCGATCCTGAACGCAAAATCGACACCGGTGCAATACGGTGTAATGCCAAACGACGTGATTGCGACAATCACGTTCGAATCACGGTAGAAGATCGGACCGCCCGAGTCGCCGAAGCACGTCCCGCCGCGACCTCCGCCAGGGTTGGCGGTCGTCTGCAGGTTGAAGCCGGCCGTCAGCGCATTCCGGAGGTTCACGAGCTGGGTCGTCGCCTCCAGTCTGATCCGGACAGCAACATCACCCGTCGGACGAGTCCGCTGGAGCCCATAGCCGACGACCGTGAACGTGACCTTCTGGCGTCCGCGCGCAGTCGCAAAGACATCGAGCGCACCCGCCTCAGCCAGGGAGGCGAAGCCGGTTTCAGGAGAGATCGGCGTATCCAGGATCACGAGGCCGACGTCGCCAGTGTTCGGGAACGAGGCCTCTTCATCTGGAACGATCCCGGGGAACCCAAAGCCAGGGTAGGTCAGGGGCTCACCGGTCGCGTCCTCGCCTGTACATGGCCAGCCGATATAGCCCGCGCACGGTGGCCGGTCTTCGACCGGGTCCAGCGGATATCCACCCTCGTCGACCGGCGTCTCGACGTACGGGCCCTGATCGGCCCAGACCCGTGCCTCTGCAGCGCCATACGTGCAGTGGCCGGCGGTGAGGACAATCGTCGGCGCGATCAGCGTGCCGCTGCAGCGCCACAGATAGACACCCTGCTCGTCGTAGAAGGTCAGCAGGACGACGTTGTCTCGATCGCTGACAACGGCGTTGCCGGTGATCGCGTTCGCGGATGTGATCGGCGCCACGATCAACGCAAGCACCAAGACCACCAGCGCGAGCGTCTTCCTCATAACTCCCACCTCGCTCGTTGAACGCGATCCACCTTGACGATACGGACCTCGACTTTCGCTTCCCGCGCGCTACGCCGTCAAGTGTGGGGAGCGGCCTCGCAGTCTGGCGGTCCGGTGCGTCGGCCACCTGACGCCGCAGTGCAGCAGCAGCCGCAGGCGGTAGTTGGCGAAGTTGCGAAAGCCGTGCCCGACCCGCTTGACCTTCTTGACCAGCAGGTTGACGGCCTCGGTGGGCCCGTTGGAACAGCCACCGGTGGCATGCCAGGCAAGGAGCTCGGCCTCCCAAGCCCGCACGGTGCGGGCCAGCCGTGCCAGCTCCAGCACCCCGACGCCGTCGGCCCAGCGGTAGAAGCGCTCAAGGGCGGCGCGGGGCGGCCGCCGGGCCGCCCGCGGCGTAGACGGCCCGCAGCAGTTCCTTGCCCTGCCAGGCGACGGCGACCTCACCGGTGGGATCGCCCGCCCGAAGGCCGGCCCGTAGCCGCGCTCGTCCCCGCCCGGAGAGCTGCTCGGCCGCGGTGAGCAGCAGCTTGCGAATGCGATACAGCGGATCGTGCGTGCGGCCCCGATGCCCCAGGGTGACCTGCTGCACGCGGCGGCGGACCTGGTCGACCACCGTGTTGGCCAGCCGGATAGCGTGGAAGTGGTCCACCACCACGGTTGCATGACCCAGTGGGGCCACCAGGGCGCTGGCGTACCCACGCCAGGGGTCCAGGGCGACCGTGCCGACCTCGGCCAGCCAGCCGCGCGGCCGGGCGCCAAGCCAGCCGTCTACCGCTTGCCTGGTGCGGTCGGCCACCACATCCAGCAGCCGGCCACCCTCCAGGTCGACCAGGCCGGTGACCCACCGAGTTGGTGCTGTGCGGGTGGCCTTCAGGAAGCTGGTCTCATCCAGCCCCAGCGCGGCCACCCCATCCAAGCGTCCAGGGTCCTCCACCAGCGGCCGGCCGTGATCGGCCACCGCTCGCATGATGGTCCCCCAGCCGACCCCCAGGTCGCGGGCGACCGCCGCCACTGCGTGGGCGTCCTTGCCGACCCGCCGGCAGGCCTCGGCCCGGGCCCGCTCGGTCAGCACCATCCGAGGGCCGATGGCTGCCGTCCGCTCGGTCCAAGTGCGCACCCCACAGGCTGGCTCTCGACAGCGCCAGATGCGCTTGCGCCACAAAAGCACCACCGGCCGGCCACCTGCGGGCAAGTCGCGCACCCGGACCGTGCGCCGGCCGTGAAGCTCAGCGCGGACGCCGCAGCCAATGCAGCCGACCAGGGTGAAGGTCGTCTGGACCTTGAGCTGCCACTCGCCGCCCACGACCTGCGCGGTGAGGACCTCAAAGCTGTCCAGGCCCAGCAGCCGGGAGGCCGAGGCACTACTGTGGTGACCCACCTGGGACCTCCTTCTTGCAGACGTCATGCATCCGCAAGCTATGCGAAGTCCCAGGTGCTGTTCTGGCGGCTCCTACGTCACCGTCGACAGCACCACCCACGGTTCATGACGAAGAGCCACCCCCGACCATCGTCGGCGAGCGCGGCAGATCGCGGCCGGCCTCACCATCCTGGCGCTGTTCGCCACCGCCTGCTCCGGCACCTCCAGCTCCAATAGCGACGGGCCAGCGCAGACACCTGCCACGACCGCGGTGGTGCTGCAGCCGCTGGAGCAGCCGAGCAGCCGCTGCGGCACCGCCACCACCAAGGCGATCCTAGTTCGGTTCCAGGCAGCCGACGGGACCAGCCTGAACGGGGTCTTGGTCGGCCGCGGCCCGGCCGAGGTCGTGCTCATCCACCAGTACCCCAGCGACCTGTGCGGCTTCTGGCCGTTCGCCGACTACCTGGCCAAGCGGGGCCTGCGCGCCTTCGCCATCGAGCTGCGCTGCTTCGGCCGCTCAGCCTGCCCCGAAGGCGACGCCCGAGGGCCGGGTCGTCGACGACCTGGACGCCGCCGTGGCCGAGCTGCGCCGCCGCGGCGCCACCAGGGTCGGGCTAGTCGGGGCGTCCATGGGCGCCGCGGCGGTGCTGATCGCCGGGACCCGGGTCAAGCCCCCGGTGGCTGCGGTGGTCTCGCTGTCGGGCGAACCCCGACCCGACCAGCCTGGTTGGCGGCATCCCGCTGAATGCCGGGGCCGCCGTCGACCAGCTCAGGGTGCCGACGATGTTCGTGGTCGCCACCAACGACAACTACGCATCGGTGGCCGAGACCCGGGCCATGTACCAGGCGGTCAAGACCAAGGGCAAGCGCCTAGAGGTGCTCACCGGCGACTTCGATGGCCTCCATGGCTGGGAGCTGCTCAGGAGCCCAGCCACCGGGGAGCAATTCGGCCCGGTCGCGGCCAAGGTGGCGGCGTTCCTTGTCCAGGACGATGCGGCGGATGCGCTCCAGCTCGGCCCGCTGGCTGTCGCCAAGGTCCTCGAGGTAGTCGTCGATGACGCCCATCGCCGGGATCCTACGCCGCACGCCACCCCCGGCGCCGCGCCGAGCGAGTCGGGTGGGGAGCACCACCTCACCCATCGGGGCATATCGAGAGAACCCCGGGCCCTGGAGCCAGATGAGGCCGACTTCGTTGGCTCTGTCGCTTGCCCCTGGTGCTCTCTCGGCAGGCCACGGTGTCCACCGTCCCCCGGGTCCAAGGGCAGGGCAGACCGTCCGACCAGGCAACAAGAGCTAGCACCATGACCCCAGACCAGCCTAGCCGGCGCTGGCCCGACGCCGAGCCCTGAAGGCGGCCAATCCCAGTCCGGCCACCACCCCCGCGACCAGGACCCCGACGCCAACCAGGCTGTCCGGCCAGCCGGACTCACCAGCCCACGGCCCACCGAGGGCCGGTGCGCCACCATCGGCCAGCAGCCGTGATCCACTGCACATGCCAGCGCCGTACTGGCCGGTCTCCAGCCGGAACCTGTCCCCCGCCGGCTTGGACGCGAACACAACAACTGGCCTCAGGCGGGGGTCGACCCCGAGCCCGTCGCAGGTGGACCAGCCCAGCGGGACGACGATCTCCTGGCGCTTGCCAACCGCTCCCTTGTAGACCCGGCTCACCTGGAACGTCAGCACGGCCCGGCTCGTGTCATTCCCGGGCTTGCGGACCAGCACCCTCTCACCCGAGGGGAGCGTGACCTCGCGGACCAGCTTGTCACGGGCGGCCCAGTCGATCCGGTCGACCCGGGAGACCAGCGTGCCGACAAAGACCGCATCAGCGCCGGCCGCCCGTTCGGCCTCCGATCTCACGATCGGGCAGCTACACGCGACCGCCGGCCCCGCGGTGACCAACAACAGTCCGCCGACCAGCAGCGGCACCGTGAGCCCCGCCCTGAGCAGCCTCCAGACCGTCACCCATGCCTCCCCTGTCCGGCCGTCACCCTGCTGCTGATCAGACGCCCAGCCGGCGTGGCCAGTTCCCACGACCCGCCAGCTCGACCCGGCCAGCCGATCCTATCCAAGGCCATGACCGGCGCGGCTCCACCACATGAATCAACGCCCCAAGCTCGCCGCAGTTGCTGATCCGCCTGGTCGACGGCCAGGTCCTTGGCCTCGCCTCGCCCTGCGGTGGGCAACCGCGACGACGACCAGGACAACGACGTGCCAGCGCCAGGAGCCTGCTCGCCCAGCGATGCGACGGTGCGGGACGTGAGGCGAAGCATGCCGGGTGTTCCGCTCCGTCGTGTCCGTGCTGTTGAGGGAGTTGATGCCTCCTGTTTCGGGCAAGGGGTCGGGTGGTGGGTTGGAGGCTTGTGAGGTGGTGGTAGACCTCGCGGGCGATATCGCGCTTCAAACAGCGCCGGATGGCGAGCTTGGACAGGCCTTGGTTGGTCCGCCGCTGGACCTAGGCCCTGGTCGGTGGGTGGCAGCGCATCCGGACCAGCGCGATCCGCCACAAGGCGTGGTTGGCCCGGCGGTCACCGCCACGATTCAGCCGGTGGCGGTGGGTGCGGCCCGAGGACGCCGGGATGGGAGCGACACCACACAGGTGCGCGAAGGAACCCACCGGCGCATCACGGGCAGGTCCATAGCTCGATTCTGCCGCCTGGACGCCGATCCCCATGGCCCGACTCGGGCTATGGCCGGCCGGTCGGATCGGGCGGGGCGCCCTGCCGGACCGCCTGGTCGTAGTCGGCGATCATGGTGATGATTGGGGGGTCCGACCAGTGCTGGTCGGGTAGGGTCTTCGGTACAAATAGGGCCGCCACGCCGATGACGACCGCGCCGAGCAGCCGCTTGGCGAAGCGGGCGGCCGCACGGCAACGGCGTCGCAGCCGCACCGGCAGGCGGTCACGCGCCGCCGGAGGTTCCCCGCGCATGGTCACGTCCTTCCCGGCGGCAAGGGTGCTGGCCCCGCCGCCACGGGCCGGGCCGTCCCACACGACGGCCCGGATGGTATGGGAAGTGGAGCTACGCGGAGGCGGGTGGCGCGCGGGGTCGCCGCGGGGCCGCCGCCGGCGACCGGGGCGGCCGGACGGGTCGCTGGCGCGGCCTCGCCAGCGGCAGCAGCGCGAACGCCGCTAGTGCCAGCGGGAGCAGCGCCGCCACGGCGGCCGCTGGACGCTCAGGGGCCGCCGCTGACGGGAGCCGCAAGCCGCCGTCGTAGGTCGCCGCGGCGTGGACCGACTGCGCCGCCCGCGCGACCGGCCCACCGCCGGCGGCGGGCGCCAGCAGCCACAGCAGCACGACCAGCAGGCCGAGCACCGCGGTCGCGGCGGGCGGCCTCCTGCTGGCGGTCGGCGAGCGCATCGTCAAACCAAAGGGTACGGCATGACAGCGGCCGCCGCCGGGAGTCTCCCGGTGGCGATGCGACCGTCTTCTGTCCGGTGATGCGGTTCGTCACTGCCCGCGAGCAGGCGGTGCGGTTTCAGGTCAGGGAGGTAGCCAGGACCCGTCAAGGTATGGGGTCGTGACTTGATCAGGGTCCTGTACGACCCGGCGAACCCGCGAAACGCCCGGCTGGACACGTGGGTCAGTCGGCGGGGCGACAGCCTGACCATGGTCGCGATCGGACTTGGTCTGGCCGTTTGGGTGCGGTGGCTTGTGGCTGCTTCGATCGTCGGGGCGAACCGCTGGACGTGCAGCACAGCAGAACCGGCCTGCGCGGGACGCTGAGGGCCGAGCGGCTGGTTGGCCACCACGCCACGTCGATCATCACCGGGACCGAGATCGTGGGGTGGCGTCGGGCCGAGACCTGTGCCCTAGAGCGCATGCCGGCGCACGCCGTTCGGGCATAGTGAGCAGGGTGGTCCTGCCCGCCCCGGAGGCCAACGGCCTTCTCTTGTCGACGTCAGCGGCCGTGCCATTCGCGTGCCCTAGCCGGCGGTCACAGGCGGTCACCAGCGGTCAACCACGGCGCTAGCAAGACCGGCTCTGACCTGACCGTTCGGCGTCGGAACAGGGATCGATCCGCGGCCCGAGAGCGCCTTCCAAGCTCGTGACCCTGGTCCGTGCTGGGTCCGCACGACACCGGAAACCGCTGGTTCCGAGCGGTCACGAGTGGGCACGCTCGGCGAGTCAGAATCGCAGGTCACAGGCCCTTCACCGCTACCACCTCGGACGGCCTAGCAGCCTGGGTCCAGGTTCGAGCCTCTCCTCCCGCGGCGCCGGCTAGCTCGACGGGCTGTCGCCAGAGCCATGTCCTAACCTCATGGCATCCCCACACACCAGAGATCTCGGCCGCAGTCCTAACGTGCCAACGAGAGGTTCAGGCGGTGAGCGCCGCGCAGAGCTCGGCAGCGACCTCCGGATCCTCGATCACGCGGGCAACGCCGCGGTGAGTGCCGTCAGGAAGGTCCAGCCCAGCGATGTGCACGATCACCCCAAAGCCCGGTGCCCGGATCGTGAACCCGTTGCCGTGGAAGGTGGTCGGCCAGGTCGACTCATCAGCATCGGCATCGATGTTCACATTGCGCCAGTTCGAGTGGGCGGTGACCGTCACCGTCGGTCCCGCCCCGGTGGGCGACAGGCTCCAGGTGCCCTCGAAGTCCTGGCTGACGAATCGGGTCACGAGCCGGCCCGTGCTGCTGTCATACCAGCGGATCCCCCGCCGGACATCGGTGGCGGTCTCATAGACGGTGCCGCAGGGCAGCTGGAAATCGAGGATCGGCTCGTTGACCGGGGTGAACACAACACTGGTGTGGCAGATGATCCACGCCCCGTCGAGCCGGCACTCCGCGCCGGGGGGTGGGGGTGGCTGCAGGGTGCTGGGGTCGACCAGCGGCCCAGCGGCGACCGGGCCCGCCATCCACAACAACCCGGCTAAGGCCAGGACGACCACTCGGCCGACCGCCCGGGACGGCTTCATGATGGTCCTCCGGATCGGGGTCGGGCGGCCAAGCCGACGACCACACAGCACGGTGACTGAGGCGACGAGGAGGAGAAACCGTCCAAACCATCGTGGCGTCCGCATGGGACCCCCCCTTCGAGTGGCCGCTACAGCAAGCAACGGCAAGCGGCTGATCCTAGGCAGATCTCACACAAAGTTCAAGACCGCTACAAAGCATCTGACCCCGGAGCTGAGGGTGCTCATTGCCAACCCCTGCGGCGTAGGTAGGGACCAAGCCAGCTCCCCCTTGGTCGTGCCATTCGTGTGCCATACCAAAAGGTCAATGTCGGTATCGAGCGGACAACCAACGGTCACTGTTGCGCCGCCCATGAGCTGGTCGTCCTCGCCGGACCAGCATGAACGCATCCCACGGACATGCCTGATAAGGATGACTTCGTAGGTCGGCCACGCGGCCGAGGAGGAGCTGGAGCCGTCGACCATGGGAAGGTCCCAGCCCAACCAGAGTCTCGGCCGTTCGATCTCTAGGAGTGGTCCGATGAGTCAGTTGGTATCGAACTCTGGCGACCAGGTATCGAGAACACCGCCGCGCTGGCGACGTCTCTTTCCTCTCGGGGCGAGCTTTCTCGCAGTATCGCTGCAACTGCTCGGGGTCTTGGGAGCACTCTGGTACATCGTGCTCCTGCGGCTGCATGACATCTTCTATGACCAACTCGGCTTGGGGACCGACAATGTGGGCTTGACTCGAACCTTCATACTAGTCCGTTCGATGTTTACACTTGTGGCGATACTGATCTTTGTCGGCTGTATCGCTATTGTTGTCCTGAGCTTCATCATCTTGGTTTCACGGGGGCTCCGCTTCCTCACCCAGCGTTACGGCAGCACTGGCTCGGCTACTGGTCAGGCTCGGCCCTTCCTCCCGATCCTTGCTCGGTTACGACGTTTTGTTGAAGGGACGCGCCACCATCTCTTCCTTGTCGCAATTATCGTGGTGGTCATGGCGCTGGTGCTCATGAACTACTGGTTCGAGGGGGAAGTTAGGGCACGTGCCGAGGACGCCGCCGCTGGTAGGGCTGTTACACCGATGGCATTTCTAAATCTTCCGGTGATCTTCGTGTATGCCCTTCCAGTATGCGTCTACTGGGTGGGATCTGAGCCACCACCGGCCTTCTTGAATGGACGCCAATTGAATCTGCTTGGAGACGATGGCAACCGGATGTATTTCCGTACCACCGGTCCCAGCAGCTCAAGGACGGTGTCTGTGCCGGCCGGTAGTATCGTTTACACCTACTCAGGGGGGGCGAATCGCGATGATGCAGGTCCGGCTGGTGGTAGCACCCAATGCCCGCCTTAAGACGTCGTTTCACTTCTCTTGTCGGGTTAGAGCAGGTCAGCGGCTGAGGGCTGGTATCCGAGGTTGACCACTGGAACCCTGCGCCGGTGTAGCTGGCATGCCAGTGGCATAATCAGCGTCGCTGGGGCTCGCCAGGCAGGAGGCGGCACTGGGCATGCTGCATGACCCCCTCACCGGTCAGTACCTGCGGTTCCTCAAGACCGGCAAGCAGACGGGTGGCCAGCTGCTCGAAGTCGAGGTCGTGCTGGATCCGCGCGGCCGCGTTCCTCGCCACCTTCACCTGCGCCAGGACGAGCGGGTGGAGGTCGTCGAGGGAGCACTCAGCATCCAGCTCGGCGGCGAGCAACGCCGGTTAACCAGCGGCGAGAGCGCTGAGGTGCCCCGCCGCACGCTGCACCGTGTGCGCAACGCCCAGGAGGGGCGCACCCGCTTCCTGCTGCAGGTCCGCCCGGCGCGCCGCATGGAGGCCGCCATGCGGACGAGCTTCGCGGTCGCTGGCGTGCTCGGACGTCTCCGCCGCCGCCCGGCTCCCTGAGTGTCGCGGGTCTGGTCCACGTTTGGTCCACATCCCATCGGAGCCGAGCGGTTCGCAACGGTCTCCAGCGGGCTCCAGCGGTAGGTCGTTCGCGCAGGTTGCAGGCGCGATCCTGCGGAAACAGGCCCGTGGGCAGAACCCTGATAAGGATGAGGTCCCAGGTCCAAGCGCCCGTGTAGGACCTGCCGGCCCACCGGCCTGTACGCCCGCAGGGTGGTCGAGTCCGCGGCGACCGAGGACCGAATGCGGGAGGCGTACGCGGCGCACCGCGTGGCGTGCCTGGAGGCATCCTAGGATGACGCGAGGAGGGGATAAAGATATGAAGTAGCACCACGAGACGTCCTTCAGGAGGAAACATGCGCAAGATCCTCGTCACGCTCGTCGCCGCGCTGGCCACGCTGGTTCCCTCGGCGGCCCACGCCGCCCCCCGGCCCCTGCCTACTCTGACGTACACCACAACGGCGGACTACGCCGGCTACCTCCAGACCACCGCGACCGTCAGCAATCTCCGCTTCGAGCAGAACCCGGTCCTCCCGGGCACGATCTGTGTCGGCTACGACGTGTTCGTTCACGGGTCGTTCGAGTACTGGACCGGCGCTTACTTCACGACCATGAGGCAGCTCGCGCCGCAGCACCAGCAGGAGTGCTCAGGCTCGGTCCGCGACAGCCTCCAGGCGGCGCTGGACTGCCCGGCGGGAACGTTCGAGGTGGGGCTGTTCGTCAGGCACCCGACCGTCATCTTCACCGGCGATGACGGCAGCACCTACCACGGAACCGCCCAGCTTGGCTCGTACACGCTGACCGCGACGACCGTCGAGCAGCGGGAGGCGATCTGCGACCTTGAGGCCCGCTTCCACCGGTACGGCGACAAGAAGCTCGTCGCGGAACTCAACGAGCTGCTGGCGCTGTTCGCCTAGCCAGAGGCGGAGCCGTGCCGCTGACGGCACAAGCTCGACCGGAGGTTCCTCACCACCCGCCGACCATCCAACCGTGGAGCGGCAGGAGTCCGCGCGTGCCGCGGTCCGGGGTCTCGCTGGGTGACCGGACGCGCTGCCGCCGGAGGGTCCCGTCAGCATCTGGATGGTCAACTAGGCGGCCTACGGACGTGAAGCGGGCCGGCGTATCGGGAGCCGCATCGTTGGTCTCCTCTGGCCGCATCACGCCGTCGGCCGTGCCCCCGACGTGCCCTAAACAGCGGTTCGCAGCGGTTATCCACGGTCAACAACGGTCGGTCGCCGGAGGCGTTGAACTGCGGCAGAGCTGGATGCCGGCAGCCGGACAGTGCTTCCCAAGCTCGCGGTCCTTCAACACAGGGTCGGTCTGCTGGGGATGGCGACCAGTTCAGCCGGTGTCGTGCTCCAGGGCACCCAGCATCCGGGTGGTCGCATCGCGCACGAGCTGCCGCTCCTCGTCAGTCAACTCGGCGACGCGATACTCCACAATCCAGGCGATCCTCGGCAGGTCATGGATCATCCATGGCGTGAGCCGCTCACCAGGCGCCAAGAGCGAATGCGTCTCGTGCGTGTCGTGGGTCAACAGGCTGCCGCAGGTCGGGCACCTCGGGGCCGGCGTTGTCATGCCTGGGAGTATGGTCCGTGTTGAGGTGCCGGTCCACCTGGTCCGCGCTGGGTCCGCAGAGCATCGCGAACCGCTGGTCGTCGGCGGGCACGAGCGGTCACAGCGGGCAGGAAGAAGCCGCAGGCCACCGCGCCTTGCCCCCGACAACCTCGACGGTTGAAGCGGCGCGGAAGCGGCTTCGAATCCCACTTCCCCAGCCGCGCCCACAGCTCTAGACGCGATCCCTCATCCTGGGCTGCTAGGCGAGCAGGTCATTAGGCAGCCAGATGTCCCTGTGCCCCTCTGCGATGGCTAACCTGTACGCCAGGCGCAGGCGGTCGGTGCGGACAGCGTAATGGGCGCCACAACGCCGGTGACACGGATAGTTGGCGTGGCCCCCCGCTGGCAGGCTACCCGGCCCCCACTCCCGGCTGGTGGTATTTGGCTCACCGTGGAAGCGGCCGAGCACCCGTCCGCAAGACCGACAGCGCACCCGCACCGTCACCAGATTGCCCGCCATGTAACGCCACGCTAGCATCACCGGCCGACAAGACTCGTCATGTCCGAGCAGTCGAGCGCCCTACCGGGCCGGAAGGCAGCGGTAGGGGCCACGAGGGCAGGCGACGGGACCGGAAGTGGGCAATCCCGTGGAAACCCGCTCCGCTCGCCCCCTCAGCGGGGGGTGCGTCGGAGGCACGGATGCTTACCCCTCAGGAGTCTCCTGTCCTTGTCATCGGAGGACTCGTCGCACTTCGCTTGGCTTGGGGTTTCTGTTGCGTGTGGCTGGAACGGTCCCGACGCAAGACGACCCTTGCCATCATGGATACGCTGATCGCCTGGGAGAGGGAGCGTAAGAAGCTCTAACGACGCCTACCACACCCCAGCAAGCGCTCGGGCGGCGTCCCTCCCGAACAGGCACCGCAACCTCGCAGCTGCTCGGGCCAGGAAGCACACGGGGGGCCTGTCCTGCCGGCCAGTGTGGTTGACGAACAGCCCTCCTCGTCATGGTCCACATGCCATCGGACTCGCGCGGTTCCAACCGTCTCCAGCGGTACATCATTCGTCCAGGCGCAAACGCCATCCTGGGCAAGCACGGCTGGAGAACCCTCATAAGGATGAGATCAGCTCGCAGCCTGTGATGATCGACCTTGCCGTACTGGCGCCGACCGCGGCCCGGGTGGGCCCGGATCTACCCGGGCGACGGCGCCAGCGATACTGGCCGGCGGCACCGCCCTACCGGACGTTGGATCGGCCTGTCAGGGCAGATTGCTGCCGATCTGCTGCCCGAGGCGGGCGATGCGGGGGCGGTCCACGGCGGAGAGGCCGTCTGACCTGGGGTGGAGCTGAGGGGATTTGAACCCCTGACCCCTTGCATGCCATATACGGACCAACGGCCCCATCACGGCCGAAATGGCGATCAAGCTGCGGGCTTGGTTGTCCGCTGGTGACCGTGAGTGACCGTTGTTGTCCGCTGTCTCGCGGCCCCAGCGCGGCCCAACCTGGAGGTGGACCGCTTCGGCTTGAGGCCGGGCGCTACTCAGAAGGATCGGCCCTCGGCCTGCTCGGCGGCAGGAATTGAGAAGTGGGTCTGCATCAGCAGCCAGCGGTCGCCGCGCTGCTCCAAGACGGCGGTGAACCGACCGGTCATAGCCACCTCCTGGCCCTCGACCCGCGCCTGGACGGTCGCCCGACCGGCCACCCAGGCCACCGGGCCAGCCTCCGATATCACCAGCGGCTCATAGGCAACCGACAGGGTCTCCGCCTGGGCAAAGTCGCGCTCGAGCTGCGCCTTAAACTCCGCTGGCCCAACCCGCCACTCGTCAGGACCGGTGCCGATGCCGACCACATCATCATCTGGGGCGATGACCGCCAGCGCGACGTCCACGTCCCGCCGGCTATAGGCGTCCTTCCACTGCTGCAGCGTCGCCTGGATGGCCGCTTGGGTCGGTGGGCTGGCCTTCATCGGCGGCCTCCCTGCCCCCGCTTCGCCGGGCTAGTTCCCTGGAACCGAGGCGTTATCGTCGACCAGGTTGTAGAGGTACTGCCATCCGGAGGCCTCGTTGGCGCCGTCATTGAGCGCGGCAACGTCCTTGAAGCAGACCACCCCATTGTCGTTGTGGTCCAGGGAGGTAAACACCGCGATGTGGTCCTCCGCGGTGTAGGCCCCCGCCGCCAGACCGGCCTGGATCCGGGGCAACCCGAAGGATTCAGCCAGGGTCAGGCCACCGAGGTCGAACGCTGGCGGACAGCCGTACCCGGCTCGCCCGCCCGCCACGGCAGGACTCAACAGCACCCCGGACAGAACCAGCAGGCAAGCGGCGGTCAGCAGCAGCGTCCTTCGCACGTACTTCCCCCCCTTCTGGCGAACCTGCAGTTCGCGCATCGGGCAATCTGCGCCGCTCCATCAGCCTGGTCAATGGCCTGGTCGACGCATTTGGCCTACGTCGTTGCGGACGGCGGGCCTGCCGCTGTTGTCGTATTGCTCCTAGTCCACGTCGCCATAACAGTCGCTCGCTGGGGGTAGCCTCTGAGTCCTCGACCGCCACTGTCCGTGGTGACCCGACGACAATTGTTGGGTCTTTTCGAAAGCCTGCTGGTTCATTACAGTCGTCAGCTGCAGATCCAGCTTGCCGGTCGGCAGCTGGCCTGCGGGGGGGGCAGGCGATGAGCGATCTCCGTCGGGTGCTGCGACAGCCTGGGCTGCGCGCCATTCGGCCGAGAGCACCGCCAACCCGTGGCAGTCGGGCGCTGAGCGCGCCAGGAGGCTGCCGAGAAGCACTCGATCCGACATGGCCCGAGCCTGGTGCAACTCGATGCCAGGAAAAGGGAACCGGCGAAGGAAGGAGCAGCAGGATGATGCGAAGATTCAGACTCCTAATTCTGCTCAGTTTGCTGGCGCTGAGCGCCACGGGGATCCTCGCGCATCCAGCAGCGGCTATCGAACCAACAAGAGTACCGATTGACCAGACCGACACCTATGTGGTCACCGATATTTGTAGCTTTCCAGTGACCATCACTGCCACCGTCGTCGGTACGGAGACGACGTTCTATGACCAGAGCGGGCAGGTAACTAGGATCCAGGTTCACCTGGTTGAGCAGGACGTGTTCACCGCGAATGGCCAGACACTCATGGGTCTACCCTACACCTTCAATATTCAGGTCCTCTTTGAGGACGGCGAGCTCACGCACGTCTATGCCAGCGGCCTTGTCGCGAGGGTCCCGCTGCCGGACGGGACCGTGTTCCTCTCGGCCGGCCGTCTGGACTTCGCCGCCCATCCAGGGTCCGACTTCCGCATCGTGCCCGATGTCGGACGCTCAGGCGACGTGGCAGCATTCTGTGCCGCGCTTGCAGGCTAACCACTGACCAGGACGGCTGAGGACAGGTAAGACGGCGGCCGCCGAGTAGGCAGCCGCCGTCCCCTTGCCCACTTCTGGCCTCTGCTGTGTGAACGCAAGCATCGCCGTCTCCTGACCAGTGGCAATGCTGCGAGAGCTGCTCTGACCTTGGCGTTTGTTGTCGTTGCGTATCGGCCAGTGCCGTCTCGATGCAGGGCCGTCGCCGCCTGTTCGCCGCCTGCTGATTCGGGGACGAGAGTGTCCGTAACGATCCCGGAACGGTCACCACGGAGCATCCGCATGGCCAGCGCAGAAGTGGTGTTGGCGTACGCACCGGAGGGTCCATGCACACTCCCGAAGCCAGCAGGGACGCATCGGCCACCGTCGCCCAGCGCGGGGCCAACCCTGGTCAGGTATTGCCACGCCCTGCCATCTGGCTAGTGTGGGCGGTTAGTGGGCTGGGCGTAGTCCTTGGGGTCCTGGCGTTCGTCTACGGGGCCTTGAACCACGAGTCGCTGAACGAGGTCCTCACCACCGTGGCGCTCCAAGCGGTGTGGGCATTGTCGTTCCCGCTGGTCGGAGCGGTGATCGCCACCCACCGGCCGGGCAACCCGCTCGGCTGGATGTTCCTGATCATCGGGCTGTCCGAGGGCCTGATCATCTTCGGCGCCGAGTACGCCAGCTATGTGTTTCGGACCGCGCCCGGCGCGGGTCCGGGTGGGGAGCTGGCCGCCTGGATCGCCCAGTCGGCCTGGGCGCCAGCGCTTGGGTTGACGCTCTGCTACGTTCCCTTGCTGTTCCCCGACGGCCGGCTGCCGTCGCGGCGCTGGCGGCCGGTGGCCTGGCTGTCGGCGATCTCCATCGTGGTGATCACGGTCCCCACGGCTGTGGCCCTGTGGCCCTGGCGCGGGCCGGCCCTGCTCGACCCCAACACCACAAGCCAGCACACCAGCGCCCTCAATGCCGTCTTCTTCCCGGCCTACATCCTCCTGCTGGGCTGCGGCCTTGCTTCCCTGGCCTCGCTGCTGCTCCGGTTCCGTCGCGCCCGCGGGATCGAACGCCAGCAGCTCAAGTGGCTGCTGTTCGCCTGCGCGATCACTATCGCCATCCTGCTGGTGGTCCAACCGAACACCACGAGCCAGTGGGACCTTGGGATGCTGCTCGCTCTGCCTTTCTTTCCCGCCGTGCCGGTCGCCGCTGGGATCGCCATCTTGCGGTATCGGCTGTACGAGATCGACCGAATCATCAACCGTACCCTGGTGTACGGGCTGCTCACCGCCATCCTGGGCCTTTGCTATACGGCCGGATCGTTGCTGTTCGTCCTGGTCGCCGGGGCCGGGGCGGATCCGCCGACCTGGCTGGTTGCGGCCGCCACCCTGGCCGCGGCGGCGGTGTTCCGGCCGGCCCGGCGCCGCATCCAGGCGGTGGTAGATCGGCGCTTCAACCGGCGTCGCTACAACGCGACCCGGACGATCGAGGTGTTCAGCGGTCGACTCCGCGAGGAGGTTGATCTGGACACGCTGTCGGCCGAGCTGCTCGTGGTGGTCGATCAGACGATGCAGCCGACCACGGCGTCGCTGTGGCTTCGGAAATCGGAGGCGCCATAGCCTGGTGTCGCGAGCACTTGCATGCCATGCACTTTCTCGGCCTTACAGACGCCCAGGTCAGAAGCCATCATCCAGCTCAGCGACTCTCCCGGATTGACCGTGGTTGACCGCTGGATACCGCTGGTGACCGCTGCTTATGGCACGCATGTGGCACGGCCAGCGATAACGGAGGTTGCACCAGCTGACCCCGACCAGGCCTGGGGACGACGGCCACGCCAAGCAAGAGAGTAGCCGGCTACTCCGAACAGGTAGTGCACTTGGACTAACGTGAACTCCTCCCGGAACGACCTTGACGTCAGCAAAGGGCGGAGGGAGGATCACACACGTCTTGAGCGAGCCGCCGGCGCAATATGGCGTCGGTGTTCGCCAAGGGGGGGCGAGCATGGCACGACCTACCCTGAGCGGTCCTTCCCACCACGCTCGCCCGCGACCGCCAAGACCGGCTCCTCCATCTGCCCGGTCACCGCCGCTCGGCCACCATCGAGCATGATCAGGTTCGCGCTCGCCTCCTCGGCTGTGTTGGGCCGCTGGGCGTCGAGGACTTCGTCAGGGACGCCGTTGTGGTGGCGCATCGGCGGTGGGCCGCCGCGGCGAGGACGAGGTGGCTGGGCTGTTTGTTGTCGTCGGTGAGCTTTGGCAGACGGGAGGTGAGCAGGCCGAAGACCGCTCGCAGGTGTTCAGTCAAAGGAGGAGAGATGGCGCAAATGGCTGCCACTCCAAAGCGGAAAAGGCGCCTGCCGCGCACAGCGCTGGTGGCGCTCATCGCGCTGCTCGGCCTGCTCGTGGCCGCACCCGCGGATGCTCAGCGGGCACGGCACGTCACGATCAACGTCGAGGACACCTTTGAAGACGACTTCTGGACCGAGACCTGCGGCACGACCGTGGTGATCTCGGTGGAGGGCACACTCCACGTGACCCTCCTGTACAACAAAGAGGGCTTGATCGTAAAGGAGATCGACCCCTCCAGCGGCTTGACGGTCACCTTCAGTGCGCCGCAGACGGGCAATTCTTTCTCCTTCCCGGCCAATACCGTCATCTTCGACTACGGCGCCGGCGCCAAGGTCGGCTCGACCTTCACAGCCAAGTCGGTCGGTCTCTTCGGCCATGTTCCGGGATTGATCGCTTCGGATGCCGGTCAGCTGATCTTCACTGGAGTCGTGGAGGGGTTCGACGAGTTCGGGATCCCACTGGTCGAATTCACCGAGCTCCTGGTCGAGCACGGCAATTTCGAGAGTCAAGAGGACATCAATGCCGCTGTTTGCGGGGCGCTGACCGCGTAACGAGGTCTCCCAGAGAGCGCGAGCCGGGCTCGCCGGCTCGCGCCCCTCGGCTCTGCGCCAAGCCCGCTGCCGAGCTCGAACCGCCAACGTCGCCTCCATGGTTGCGCACCAGCCTTGGTCTGCTTGGCGGGGGCGGCAGCTTCATGGACCGCAGCTTGAGGTGGAGGATTCGGCCGGGATCGATCCTTTACGGTGACTGCTGGGTGAGGCCGGACTCCCGGTGGCTGTCGTGTCGTTGCCGGCGCGAGGACGGCCGCCGCAGGCGGCCGCCCGCAGGGCCGGCCTTGAGGATGTAGAGAAACTTCTTACGAGCATCACAAGGTCAGGTCTTCGGCTCGTCTCCCGGCAGTCCACGCCGCGCCCTTCCTGGGTACTGCTTGGCTTCGGCGCGGACGTGGGCGATCAGCTCGGCGCGAAGGTCATCGTCGTTGGAGAGCTGGTCTTGGAGCCGGGCGATGGCAAGGCGGATCACGTCACTGGCCGACAGCGAGAGTTCGTCCAGGCGTGCCTGGGCCGCGAGGCGGCTGAGCCATCGCCACTGCTCGTCGGTGACGTAGATGGTCGTTCGGTGGTACGACCGCTTGGCATCCTGGGCCATCGAGTCCTCTCTGAGCGGCTCCTATCGGAGCGATGCTCACAGGAGTCTAGGCGCAGGTATGCCGTGGTTCCATTATCCGGCCAAGGCGAGCCGCTCATCGAGGCTGCGAACCGGGCCGCTGTCCCGCCACGGCTCAAGCTCGATTCGGAGCTTCCGCACATCCTGGAGGTTAGGGCCGACCTCTTGCTGGGTCGCCAGCCCGAGGGCGTCGGTCCCAAGCTGGCAGGCCTCCTCGATGTTGCCCTGTCGCACATGCGCGGTCGCCAGGGCGGTGAGCAGCCGCGGCCGGGTCTTCATGGCCTCTGGATCGAGCGAGGCAAGCGCGGACGCCAGCACCTCCTGGGCGTCCTGGGGCTTGTCCAGCCGCGCCAACGCAACGCCTCGCTCCCCCGTGAGGTAGGCACGGTTGAAGAACGCGACCCGGGGCCGCCGAGCGGCGTCCTCGTCAGCCAAGCGGCCCATGATCGCCTCGGCCTCGTCCATAGCTCGAAGGGTGGCGCGCTCATCACCCATGAGGGCATGGGCTTCGGCTTCAAGGGTCACCAGCCATGCTTGGGTGCTGGGAGTGGCGTCGGCGCGGCTGAACCCGTGGGTCTGCCCTTGAAGCCGTCGAAGCCTGGCCGGCGGTCGCTCTCGATAGGCCGGCTGGACGCAGGAGCTGCCGACCAGGTAGGCGCCCAGCGCCCGGTCCTCGGCCTCCTGAGCGGCCTGGATGCCAGTACGGAAGTAGGCGCCGGCCGCCTTGCGGTCCTCCAGGTCCCAGGTGAGCCAGCCAGCAAGGCCGGCGGTCTCTCCAGCAATGGAGCAGAGCTGCTGGCGCAGGGATGGCCGCGCCGAACCCTTGAGCAGGGACGCCACGGTATCGAGATGCCCCACCACCGGGCCGAGGAGCGCCTTGGGGCTCACCTGCGATTCAAGTCCCTCCAGGGTCACGGTGACGTGCTCAAGCTCGCTGACGATCTCCCGGTCAAGACGACCTGGCTGGCGCAGCGCAGCCGACAGGCGCTCCCAGGGCTCCACAGCGACGGAGGTAACCGCGAAGCCGGCGGCGGCCGCGAAGTGCTGCATGAACGCTCGACGCTGCATCTCCTCAAGAACCCTTTCGGACGTGGCCGGCTGGTAGAGGCCCAGTTCTTCGGTGGTCGTGTCGTACAGGACAGCCAAGAGCCCGCGATAGATGCCTCGTGGCTGACGCTCGCCACGTTCCCAGCGGCCGACCATCGTGCCGTTGACGCCCAGGTGCTTCCTGCCGACCGTTGGGGCCAACGCATCGAGCCGCTGGGCGACGCCATCGAGGGT